>Ga0247824_10000403_pt1 | contig 20805 bp, 24 predicted proteins | sample 13C_PalmiticAcid_FD_194412 | JGI IMG/M metagenome (GOLD analysis project Ga0247824, IMG submission 194412) | Soil microbial communities from agricultural site in Penn Yan, New York, United States - 13C_PalmiticAcid_Day48 | ecosystem: Environmental > Terrestrial > Soil > Agricultural land...
GGCAAAGATCAAGCTTTCGGACAAAACTTGCCTGGGAACTGACGAGAGTACACGAGGCTGGGGTGGAGGATAATTGCGCGGTGTCGTTTAAAGGTTAAAGAGCCGGCTGTATGGCAGAAATAATGTGGAGAGGGAGATCGGGTGTTGGATGCAGAGTATGAGGTAGAATATGTGCGGAGGGAGGAGGGAGAGGAGTAGTTGTAGTTCGAGTCGAGTATTAGTGGCGGTGTAGCACTGAAAGAAAGTACGAAAGAAGGAGAGAAAGAAAGAAAGAAAGAAAAAGGAGAAAGAGGGGAAGAGAGGTGAAAGTTAAAGAGGGGGGAGAGGGCACAGTAGGGACGAGATCGGAGTGAGTGCCACCAACGGAACTGATGCGTGCGGGCAGGTGGGCACGACACAGTTGAGCAGTGGCAGGAAGGCATATCCACACTTGTTTTGCTCGTGGGCAGCACATCCTCAGCAATCGTGATCACCCACCGCTACACAGAACACTATCGCCATGCTTACGGGCGAGTCCATTGACAAGTGGCCATCATGACCATGAGCTATGTCTGGGCCTGGCTCATTGTCCAAAAGACGAAGGAACATGTCCATGTGTTACAGAATAGACTTCATGTGGGCTGCAATCCCTTACTTCGTGGTGACACACACTTTAAAGCGCCATCCTCCCCCTCCCCCTCCTTCTCGTCGTTCCTTGTTCCGAGTCGAATCACTCCAAGCTCTAGTCGCTTTGCAAAGACAGATCCGCTCATGAGAGAACGCACAGGCACAAAGTGCACATCAGCAGTTGAGGAGGAGTAGGGGGAAGGGGCTGAATAGCACAGGTTCTGGGCAATGGAGCTGAGAGCTTCATCCATCTCTGCTGTTGAACAGCCTTCATCGAGTCCTGATCGATGTACATGCCTTACCTCTTTGATCAATTCAGTACGGACGCTTCCACATCTACATCGGATGTCTTCTTTCCGCCTCCCTGCATAGGACTACTATATCCATACCATATCCAGGGCCTCTGGCAAAGAGGGTTCTCGTTGGGACAGACATGTTCTGCTCGGCGACGTTCGCAAGCGGGCCAATCAAATCAACAGATTCCTACAACGTGCCGCTTGCATTCCTTGCTCCCTGCTCTTGCGTTCGTAGACAGTCAAAATCGAAACAGGTGTTCGATACAAGGAAAGAACACCCTTGATGATGCAAGAGAGTGTTTACCACCACATCTCGTGCCCAATAGTCTGTCATCCATACGGAGCAACGCAGCGCTTTGTGGCCAATATCCATCCGGTCAATTCGCCCATAATCTTCTTCATTGCCATTGGCACATTGGTCAACCGAACGGTTGGACGCGCGCGTATCGTAGACACACGTGCCGCACCTGGCGAGAACTATGGACCTCATCCACCCGAAGCAGGAATCAATGATCCCTCTGGTTCATCCTCCTGCCCGCTCAGGCACAAGGGATAGTTAGTTTGACGGTTAGTGATTATTCCTCTCACTCCAACTGTGAACTGCTGCCAAGGATGGGGCGCTCGTTTCGGGTGTCTCGATTGGGTTGGAACTTGCGAGTACGAGGCAAGTGCCATCTCCACAAACTTCTAGGAAAGGGTTCTCAGGGCAGATGCACGATGGTTACAACAACAAAGGGGCTCACTTGCTTTGTCGATCAAGGATGCGTACCCGTGCACATTCTTCTCGTGCTTCCATCGGCAGTCTGTCTGCACAAACAAAACCTACATGGTACATAGCCATGTGTTTAGCTTGGTCGGTGCTTTGATCTCGGTGGAGCGCGTTTAGATCACAGACATAGTGTGGTGCAGCTCGAACGACTCTTGTGCCGTTGCGGAGAAAACTTGTCCGCGTTGTGTTCATCAGCTGACAATCGTCTTTGCCCCCTTTTTTTTTGTGCAACTTGGTGAGAAGTCCTCAACAGTGACCTCTGACCTTGATGCCCTGACCGAGTGCTGGGTGTCCTCGAACATCGCCCTGCGCAATGTCCTACGCCCCAATATGCGATCCTCGACGACGACATCCTTGTTTGAACCAACGGATATGCTGTAGAGTCAGTGTAGATGACGATGTCCCTCCCCATACCATTCCAATTTCGTTTTCGAGGGAGTTGTTTGTATTTGAAATCACTTTTCTCTGCTTTTTTTTTTTCCTTCTCTCGATCATCGCCATCCTCCCTCCTCCACAGCCTCCCCCTGTCTTCCCCCTGTCCTCCTTTCCCTCAGAAGGTCTGCATCCCTTCGCCACCGCCAGTCCTCAGATCAGCCCAAACCTTCGCTCGCTCTCTTTCTGACCACCTCTTCTCACTCTCCTTGCTTCTGTATTCTGTCCCAGATCCCGTCTTGCCTCACTCTGGTCCCAGACATTCTTTCTCGGGCAACAAGAGTCCAAAAGTCCAATTCCCTCGCCTACCTACCGGTCTTTCCCTTTCCCCTTGCATCATGCTCTCTGCAAACAACTTCAAACAAGGATCGACATCAACAACCGAGAGGCGCATATCAGCACCTCCCATATCCCGGCCGGCCGTCTTCTCGCCGTCGTCTTTGCCCATCACGCAGGCTGAACTACCTCAGTCAAGACCCCGCTCCAACTCTCAAGTCCAGACCCCTCTCTACTCTCCAACAACTTTTGCATGGCCGCTTCCAGCATTACCTATTTCGCCCACAAACGCAGAAGGGCGGTATGGACGAGATGTGAACGTGATAAAGGTGCCAGTGCAGGAGGGGGCTGATGTCAATGTTGATGGCGAAGTAGGGTCGTTGCAGACCTCGCTTCCTTCACCTCATATCCTCAACTCCAACCGTCTTCACCCAAGCAACCAAGTCTACGGCTACGGCTATGGTTACAGCAACAGCCTACATCCACATTCCCCTCAGTTGATCCCAAAAGATTTTCCGTATTCTTCACAGGTGCAGCAACAACAGGGGCAACTGTCGAGTTCTTCCTTAGAGTATCGGTCAAGCGTAAGCAGCAGCAACAGCAACAGCCATCCCAATGCGAACAAACCACCATCCGATCTTCACAACGAGGTATATCGGCCAAGGAGGCACCTTGATGTTCCAGGCCGTCAAAGCTCCTCAGAAGACATGAACCAGTCTCTGTACCAAAAGACGGCGAACGAATCTACGGGCGCTCTCAAGACATCGAGGGTCGAGCCACCTCAACAGCACTACCCGACTAATCATCTCTCACAGAATGATACGGCTATTCCAATGAAGCAGCAACCGTCGCCTGCATGTTTGTCGTCTTTTACGTCTTGCCTTGCTGAGTCTTCATCCGTGGCGGGATTGCCTCGATTACACGATCTAGACACCTCACCCTCGTCTCCTCGTTCTACGGTGGAATATAACTCGGGAGACATGTCTTCGCTCACTTCATCCTCCCCGATCCACTCAGAGTATCCTGTTCATCTCCCATCCGATTTGCAGCCTTATTGTCCTCCTCCGCCACCTCTCGGCAACGCTAGATCTGTAGTCCCCCCTTGGCATCAGGGGCATTCCGAAGGCAATCCTATATCTAGCACCTTTACAGCTCAAACACCAGCATCAGCACCATTACCACTACCAGCATCAGCAGTAACGCCAGCATTCATCCCACCACCACCAAACATGATGGCTGCTAGCAAAACTACGACTCTGGCTCCTAATCACTCTAATAGAAGGCACTCGTCTGGAGCCCAAGAACTGTTCATAAAAACGAAGCATCTTCACTCAATAAAACCAGGGCCTAGCACCGCCGATGTCTCCTCGAGCACGACCACGTCCACTAGGACAACGACAAGCAGGAATCGCTATCTGGATCCGGAGGTATCCGCAAAAGGATCTTCGAGAAATACCTCAAGAACCAGGCAACCATCGCCCTCGCGTCCATCGACTAATCACCTGGATATTCCACGGCTTCAGCAGCAGATCCAATCACAACAACAACAACAACAGCAGCAGCAGCAGCAGACTCACTATTCTCACCACTCAGAGCACCATCAACATCCGGTATCGCCTCAAAACAAAGTGTCTACTCTTCGTTCACCCAATTCGTCAAGGACAGCGAGCCCTGCGAGTTCAGGGTTTCTGGAGACATTTCAAGATTGTACAGCCATGGCGCTGATGCAACGATACCTCATGTGTCCAGGTGATCCCGACTCTGAAGCGGATACTGCAATGCAGATCATGATCTCTCAGGCAGCAGTTGATTCGAAAGGCTTCGAGATCCTGGTCCCACAGACCGTGGAACGTATCAAACGGGTAAGAGTGATTGAATCATTTCCAGGGGATACGAATTCACATCATGCATCGCCTTCGCTTCTCCTTAAAAATGCCAAGCTTACGATGCTATGGAGGATTAGAACAAAGGCGGAATTACGTCTGTGCCAAACTTTTTTATTGTCAGTTGATCCCGTTACGTGTATCTATCTAATCAACAACTCGTCGATATACTGTTGGAACCACATACGCGCAAATAGCACTATGCGACACTCAGCTCCAGGATCACTGCACTCACTGCCCGGTTGTCATTGGAATCCAAGATCCGTGAAGCGGCTCAATCTCTTTTGAGACTCCATGCAGATAACAAGAAACTAGCTCGGCAAGCAAATGATCACTTGGAGGCGGCGAATCGAAAGGTTGATCAGGTTGCAACGGAGCTCTGGAAATTGACACAGTTGGCTGCCGATCTCCAACGCACGCTCTTGCAACACACGTCAGGAATCTTGGCTTTGGGAGTGGTTCGATTGGAGGATCAAGGTCGACGTGAGAGGGAGATGCATGCCATGCAACTGCAAGAAGCAAGAACTGGGCGGGATGTCGAAGAGCAATTGTAAAGCGTTCTCGGGCAGAATGTGGATGAATGGAGCAAACAAAGGACAAGAAGACAATAGGATACGCCACTAACTTTCCTCTCTTTGTTTCTAACAGTGAATCGATGGCAAAGGCGATCATGAGCCTAGAATCGGATGCGCTCGAGGCTCAGTCATTGCTCGAGGACAAGGATCGGGCTATTGAGCGGTTGGTGAAGCAATTGGAGCATCAGCGAGACTTGTTTATCAAGTTGGATGACCAGCAACAAAAGGCTATGGCCCTTTCTCGATCACGGCAGGCGAACATGGAGAAGGTCGATGAGAACAATGATGCCAAAACGGTAGCAGAATTGCGAAGCTTTTTAAGCACAGTCCAAGGACGATTGCAATCAATCCTTCAAAAACAGCAGGAGCAACATTGCCAACGTACTAAAGATACCTCTACCGATGGCCGTAATGCAAAGGGAGGCAGCGTCGGGAACACTGGGAGTGAGCAAGGACGGTTCAACTCGGAGAACGGATGGTCTTCGGAGTCAACACTTACCAACAAGGCTGAAGTGACCGAGCTGATCCAAGACGATTCTATGACGCCCGCACGCGAGGATTCCATGCCATCTGGGCCTCCAGGGACAGTCACCACCCTCTCTGAGACACTTGTTAGTTCAAAGCCATCCACACCACCAGGATCCGCTTCAACTGCCATCGGTCAAATGTCGTACTTCTCTATGGATGGTATCCGATCGATCCTGGACGCGCTCGAAAGCCATGTCACCGAATCGCATCAGAAGATGCATGTTCTTGAAGGCGAGATCGGTCTTTTGCGACGGCAATCCTTGGTCCTGAGTACGAGCAGGAACAATAGCATCAAGATCAAGAACTTTTCCGCACCAACTTCCAGAGAAGGCAGCAATGGCGGTGGCCAGGCAGAGGAACGAATCCGATCGGCATTGGAAAAGAGTCTTAAAGACGCTCTACTGGCCAAGGAGATGGCACAACAGGAACTAGAGAACGAACGCCAACGGTGGCAGGAGGATCAGAACCATAGGATCAGCGCCTTGGAGGAGAGTCTGGTGGCAGCCGAGGATAAGGACAAGACATTAGCCAACAGGCCTGGCTTGGAGATCAGTGGAGGCTCCTCAAAGGATGAGGTTGTGCAGGAGCTCAGACACCAGCTACAGGACGCTATAGACGAGATTGATGTTCTCAACCACCAGCAACAGTCCAACCTTCAATCGATGCGGCAGCTCTTTGACCTTCTTCCTGACACACGACGGAAGAATCATTTGGATCTGCTTACCTCTCATCAGCAACTCCAACAGCAGATTGCAACCAGTCATGCAGGCTCAGTTATTTTACATGGTAGTACCTCTGGCAGGGTGAGTCCATTGGAGGGCGCTTCGTCGCTTGTGTCAACGGGAATTGTTGGTTTTAGCATGGAAGCTCTTATCGATCGAGTGAAGGAGCTGGTGGCAAGGTCGGAACAAGTGGAACGGGACAACGGCAAGCTTCGTCACTCAACGGACAGTCTAGATATGCAAAGTGGACAAATCAGTCGAACAGCCTCTCCTTCACTGACCCAGGCAAGTCCGACTGTAGCAGAGGGAGTTCCATCCACAAATATTCTGAAATCCGAGTTTGAAAGGCTGCAAGCCAACGCAGACAAGGTACCATTGCTGGAGAATGAGCTGGACTTGCTGAAGCAACATGCCGATGTTCTTATGGAGGAAAACGCACGGTTGGCAGAGTTGGCAGCTGCGAGTGTAACAAGTACAATGTTGGGAGCTGTTGCCAAGGAGCCGACACGCGATGATTCATTGGACGAGTTGCAGGAGATCATCCGCCTCAAGGACAGGCTCTTACGAGAACGGGATCAGCTCGTCCAAGAGCAAGAAATGGCGTTGCGGCAGGCCAAGATCGATTTGACAAACGCATTGACAAGCCCAGGACCAGGGGCAGAGACCGATGGTTCATCCCCTGCAGATCCCAACCAAGCGCTCAGTGACTTTGATGTCACTCTCATGGAGGATTTGAGGCACAAGTACGGCAAATTAGAGGCAGAGGTAGGAGAGATGCGTATGGTCATTGCAGCGTTGGAGAGTATGAGCGGGGGGCCTGGTTCAGGATCACAACTCCTCAAGTCGCTCTCAATCTCATCCAATAGCCCCTCTCCTGGTACGAGTTCGTGGCTCGCATCCAGTCTTGGCGCTGTAGGGTCACTGAGCTTTGGGTCACTTGTTCAAAACCATCCAGCCAAATCAAATCCTGGAACGATCACGTCTCCAGGCTCTTCAGCCGAGGAAGCATTCAGTGGCGGTGCAAGCGATAGCACGGATAGTGTCCACTCGGCTGAACACTGACAACAACAGGGTCATTGTGGCAGGAGCAACAGCTGCATTGCGCAAGGAGTTTAGAAGAGCGATGGGCGACCTGCGTGAAGAAAAGGAAAAGGCCGTTCGTAAGGAAGTGGAAGAAAGAAGACGACTTGAACGCGAGTTGAGGCAAATGCGTCGAGAGTTGCAGGCTATTCGGATCAATTGATCCAATAAAATCCAGAGCAACATCGAAAGTTGCTAGAAAGTTGCTATAGGCAGTTTTTGCAGCCTCCGGCCGAGTTTTCTCAAATCAGAAGGCAGGTTATAGAAAAGAGGTTTGGTGAATACTCGGTGCGTCGACGTCGTCAATATGAGTCGTGCTTGTTTAAGCTGTGCCATTGTAGGCAATCTTGCCAGAATTCAATCCAGTTGGGTATGCTATTTTTTTCTTTTTTCTAGCTTGACGACGACGTCGTAGATGTCGTCGTTGCGGATTGAGCAATCTCCTCTGGGGGTGGAAGGACACGGGCAGGCCATTGTCCACAAATCACGCAAAAAGTCTGCTCGGGTGAGGTGAGGTTGAATCCACAGCCTGGACATGGATCCCGACCATCCTTTTTGAGTTTCTCCGGGTATGTACTCAAATCGTCTCCAAAGACCTTCTTGAACACACGAAAGTACTGCAAGTGTTCCACATCTCTGATCTTGATGCCTTCCTCGGTCAGGATCTGATCTTGTTCCTTCTTGAGATCCTCAGGTGTCATGGACTCTTGGAAGAGTTTTGGTAAGACAGTGGTGCCCGATCCGACCTCGATAGGCTCCTTCTTTCGCCATGCAGAAAACGCCTCCTCCTCAAAGGCTTCCCTCAGGATGAACTTGCCATGCAGCTGTCTACCTGAAAGACGATCCTGCCATTCACGTTCTTGAGGGTGATCATGGTAGTTGATCTTTTCGTCTCGGGTACACTGTTGCGAGAAGGCGATCACCTCAGGATCCAGGTAGGGTTGGACTAATTGAAGACCCAAGGTCTTGGCGAGAATCACACCCGAGAACCGCATGGTCTTGGTCAATCGGTCAGAATAGGCTTGGAGACGTTCGGCGGACATGTTATGTAAGAAGGAATATCCCGCAAAAAGTTCATCCGCCCCATCCCCTGTCATGACAGACTTGTACCCAAGCGATTTGGCAATCGAAAGCCCTCGCGCAATCACGATACTGTTCCGGAGCTCCATCGGGTCAAAGGTTTGCAAGGTTCGAATGCAAAAGTCGAGCTCTTCTAGGACAGAGTCCAGAGTGATTTTGACGACTTGATGGACCAATCCTGTGCGGGCTGCGATCTGCGTAGCATAGAATTCGTCCGTTGCTTGGTCTGTGCAAAGGACCGTGATTGCTCCTGTGAGAGGTTTTGCAGGGCGGTCCTGGTCACCATGACCACCACCATCCTCACTTCCTGCGTTTTGGTTGTAGACGGCGAACGCGGCCTCGGCTAGGATGGAGGTATCCACACCGCCTGAGAGGAGGATACAGTCGCAAGGGGTGGACGTTTGGAGGGATTGAAGAAGCAGTCGTCGAAGTTCCTGGACACGAGCCGGGTCGGACCGACAGGGCGCGCTGGACGCGTCTTCGCTGACTTGCGTTGGTTCCTGAGGGGTTGCTGACATTCCGGGCGTGAGCGGGGTTGTGGGTAGCTGATGCTTGATCCTTGTCAAAGGAGGGTGGGAGTGAATGGGGGAACACAGATCAGCAATTTGACCCTTCAGGCTCGCTTTGGACAGTCACCATAAGAGATTTCCCACGACTCATCTTGTCTTCACTCTCCCATACCATGGAGTCATTCATCGAGAACACGAGAGGAGGCGCACTCTCAAGCCTCCTTCGAGGTACACACGCACAGAACCTCGCAGCGTACAAGAGGATTCTCGCCAGCTCACCTGTCGCCGCTTCAGCAACTCAATTGGATCCGTTCTGGGATGTGGTTGTGGTCACTGCCGGAGACGCTCAGCAGCGGTTGGTCTATGAACAACGGATCAGCCAAGAGCTGGATGGGGGGCGTATTCCATCTCAAGCAAAGTAAGGCGCTAAAAAAAAAAAAAAAAAAGAGATCGTTTCATCTCACCTGCCTTTCCTTGGAAGAATGAAGCGTCTTACTTTGTCAATCCATCCACACCATGTCCTGAACCTAAGATACCATGTTGTGGATGATCCACCAGGCTCAAAGATCGGGAGTGGAGGTTCTACTTTACTAGTGATGAAGGTGTTGAAAGATCTGTATCCTCCAGAGTTCTTGGATAAGGGTAACTATCGTGCCACCATGGACCAGTGTAGGTTTTCATACAGGCAACGAAACGTCATGTACTGACAAAACTCTGTGGTTTCTGTATTAGCCCGTGTCCTTTTGATTCATGCCGGGGGTTACAGTACGCGTCTCCCTCACGTCAGTGCACGCGGCAAGGTCTTTACAATACTACCACAAGGTAGGTAAACGATGTCATGGAGCTTTTCGAGCGAGCTTGAAACACCCTACCGTCCCACTTGCTGATAATGGTTTGCTTTTGAAATGACTTTAGCCAACTCTCGTCAAGGAATCCACGTCATGGAGCTGAAGCTGGTGCTCTACTTGCACTTGTTAAAGTCCATGCCGCCAGGGGTAAGACGCGAAGCTATTGTTCAACGGAAGCGCTATAAAAAGAGGAACTACCTTACTAAGTCAAGTACTGTACTCCTCCCCTTAGGTGTTTCTCACAAGTGCGGATGGGATCGAGCTCTTTGCATCCAAGGATCCGTTTCCAAGCGAGCTCAAACCATTTACGATTACGGCTTTAGCACATCCCTCGTCAACACAAATTGGTTCTACGCATGGGGTCTACTTGTTGAAGGATCCAAACGAACAGGTCATCAAAGATAAAGCCTTGCCAGCTCACGAGCAATCCGCACTGCTGCTGGAGTGTGAACGGTTCCTTCACAAGCCATCTCTTGGTATGATTTTGAAGACCTATCGAATGCGACCAAATTTTGGTCCAAAGGCAAGAAGACGGGAGACTCTGTTATTGACTCGTTCAGTTGCGATCCTTCGATAGATGTGATGAAAGCTACCCAGAATGTGATCTACCATGGGTCGTCCAGCGATGCACCAGATATCGTGTACACCGACAGCTGTTACTATTTTGATCCGCAAACAGCTGGTGTCATGGCCAATGTAAGCAAAAAAAAAAAAAAACTTCCATGAAAGCTGCAACATACCTGTGATGAGAGCGTTTGGAGGGGTGCCTACTAAATGAAAACAATCGAGACTCGCCCCGTTTTTAGACCTACGCGATGCTCTCATCGGATTGTGATCTGGAAGCATGGGCAGACATCCTCAGCTTCCAGGACCAGTTTTCTTCTGATAGTCAGGGCACTCTATCGACGACCATGGACTCGCACCAGGAAAGTCAACGGATAGTGAGACAGGCTTTTCTTGATGCCGGTATGTCACTCGAGGTGATGGTTCTGAATGCATCCAAGTTCTATCACCTCGGAACAATGGAAGAGTTCATCGCAGGAACATGCACGGACGAGGAGTTCATGTCGGAACTTCATATCCGAAATTCCAACCCTGGCATTGCACGCGTTTATACAGAGCAACAGGATCCAAGTCAGGATGGTCAGCAACAGGAACAGAAACTAGAGAACCATATTCAAGCACCGGGGTACATTGAAAACTCCCTGATTCCCTTCAGCGCCAGGATCCAGTCCCACTCTATCATCGTTGACAGTGATCTTCCTGTTGATGCAATGGTCCCCTTGGGGAGTTGCATGTTCACATTACAACTCCGAGAACACGAGTTTGTGACATTCAGCTTCTCAGTCAAGGATGACATGAAAAAAGGCGCCACCACTTTACAGGACTTGAACATCTTTGAACTTGTTCCAGTCAGTGAGGTGTTATCTCCACCTGGACCGGATATTTCTCCGCTGCCTTTACTCACAACATCCTCCAAGGGTATGTTGTCGCTTTGGACGGCACCAGTATTTGAGATTGCACGGTCAAGGACTGCGAGTATCCAACTGGCACTGAATCGACTGCATAGGATCCAACACTATCTACATCAGGCAGAATCTGGCGCCAAAAACACAGTGAAGAATCAGAAGGATCCAGTCCAGCCAGAGGTTGTGGATTGGACATCTCTCAAAGATGCTGCAAGACGAGCGCGAGGCTACTGTATTCATGAAGAGGTTGAATAGCAATTTTTTTTTTTTTTTTTATTCGTTGTAACAAGCGGATGGAGGGGGGGTCATGATAGATCGTAACCGTGGATCGAAGGGTGAAAGGAGGGCTGGAAATATCATCAATTCATTCCCGTCTTGCGGATCTCGCTCCACTTGGCGTTCATCCCCTTCATGATGTTTTTAACAGCTGCGCCTGCTTTTGAATCCACCTTCAACTCGTCAGAGGACAGTGATCTTGTGTCCTGACTGTGTATCCGTCCTGGAGGTGGTGGTCGATGCTGGAGTTGAGGCTGGCTGTGTTGCTGTTGAAGTTTGCCACGAGCCCGATCCGACGATTCTCGGTTCGCACTGGGGCCATACAACGACATCTCGTTCAACAGATTCTTTACAACAACCATTTCGTTGGCAGATCCGCTCGCCACACCATTGGCACTTCTGTCTCCACTGTTATGAGCCGACGAAGTGGATACGAATCCTTGCTGCGACATGGGTCTTGGGACATTGGGCCCCACAAGTCCACCTGGAGGTCCAAGGCTGGGAGCCGACAAGGGCTGGGGTATTGCCGTAGGAACGGCCGCACCCGTGGACACTGACAGCGGTGGTGCTGCAGATGTTGTGGATGTGTAGCTTCCAGGCTGATATTGTGTCTGTGGTTGATACGTCGCGACATTGGGAGGGACGTTTCCAGTAGGTGATGGAAGAAGCGGATTGTGGACTCCTGGTGGCAAGGGGATATTGGACACAAGCAGCGGCGATCCATAGAGACTGTTGCGATTCGAGACATGGTTATAGGTTGCTCCTTCTCCTGAAGAACCATTACTGAATGGTGGAGCAGTCAAAGGCGCCCGAGTACTCGTGACCATGGGTGCTGAGCTGATACCAGTCAGAATGCGGCCAGCTGAAGGTTGTTGCTGTGTGAAACCAACACTGGGCTGAGGCTGTGAATGAGGATGGGCGTTACGGCCAGCTGATGGTACAGCTGCGAACGAATCCTGCCGTCCCTTATCCTGGACGGGCGGCAGCAGCGAGTTCGAGACTGGCGCCAGTGGTTTGCCATGACAGTGATGGAGGTGGAGAATAGGGCTATCCGGTACACACGCAAAATGGGATGAGATTAGTAGGGTCATTAGTTGATTCCGTGAGGCGATTGTAGACAGAGATGGTGACGAAAAGTAAACTTACAGGCGATCTGACATGTAAAGGTTGGCGATGGCTCCTCTTGGCTTGATCCCATCTACGAGTCGCCGGGCGGTGAAGACGCTATCGCCGACAAGGACAATGGTATCGGGCAAGAACTGATGTTGTTCCAGAAGGGCATGCATGATGGGGATGTACATAGAAACCAGCAGTTCCGGCTCCAGGCTTTGCACCTTCACCACACATATCACTTGGCCATGAGCTGTTCTGAAGGTAACACTAAGAAGTTCAGCAGAGTAATAGAATGAAGACGTGTTAGAGATTCAACCATTAGCCAGTGTCTAGAATCCAGTGACATGAAAGGCTTCGGATATTTTTCTATCACTTACCATCCTTGGTTCGCTACATTCGCATGGGAGCCCTCCACTGTAGCTTCGACATCTGCGGAGAAATGAAGGAGACCATGAATTTGGAACGACTCATCAATTCTTCCCAGGACAAAGAGCTGGAATGATCCCGATCCTGCAGAGTTCTGAGTCCATTGACTACGGCCTGCGACAGATTGGTGTCTTTGCAAGATTTGCTGTTGCTGGCCATTCCAAAGGAAGCCCAAGTCGCCTGTTCTCACATATCGAACCCGGGGGTCATATCCCGTGATACAGGCGTTGAACGGTTGTGGATGCGTAGGATTGACGGGATACCCCGCAGGAGTGTGGAAAGAATTGACGCTGGAGTCAGAGCATACCCAGATCTCGCCAACCTGGTTTGCTGCACACACCTCGAGTGTCTCAGGATGGACAATTGCAATGGAAGTGCACACAGTGGTCACGCCAGAGTCCTCCAGCCAGATACCAGTCGGATCATCGCCTTCCGTGGTCGCCGTAATGAGGCCATACCGCAAGCTCTTGGAAGAAATATAAATGCGGACAGTTCCCACAACTCTCTCTGCCTGAGTGGTCGCCATTGGAGCCAGTGGATGGCTGTAGATCAGGTTGATAGCTGATGGATCCAACTTGAGTGGGCCTAGTCGTGCTACCGCTGTCATGCTCTTCTCTCTCTGAACCCGTCCATGTCCACAGATCATGAAGTTCTTCACTGACTCTAGCGAAACAGAACCTAGCGGTAACGAAGTTCCATTGGTACCATCCAAGCGGGAAAGCAGCTGATCCAAAAGTGGATATGTCAGCGCAACATCTTGAGCTAATGGGGATAAGTCATGTAGAATATGATGAGCCACTGTACGAACAGATGCGGTGCAGGACCACCTAGAACGACGGATTAACCTACCCTTGAATCGTGTGATGACGTCCAACCAAACCATTGGATTGGCCATGAAATCCAGTGCCTGTATGACGATACTCGGACCTCCGTTATATATTCCGGAAAGACATCCATGCACGAAGCCTAGGCCATGGAACATGCTCATGGCTGCAACGATAGGCTGTCCGTTCAGCATCTTAAACTGCAACTTTTGGTTCCTGCATAGGTTGTTCAGAGTCTCGTGGTTGAGTTTGAGTAACTTGTTGGAGCCCATGGTTCCTGACATCGCATCGGGATCGATGAGATAGACCGCTGGATAATTAGGTGAAAAAAATTCCTTTCGAGGCGCGTATCCTGAAAGGGCACCCAAGATATGCTTTGCCTTTGTCGCCTTGCTCACGTTGTAGAATGTTGGAAGGATAACATCAGGAGACGAGAACGCCTCTGGTGTTTGGGAGTAGTTCACAGTGACCGTTGATCTGCATGATCGCAAATGAGAACTCGTCATCTTATGCTTCAAGTACTCGTCCGTAACATTGTTTCCTAAGACGGCCTTGACCTTGACCTCATCCATGATGCGGAACAGAGCTCTTAGGATAGCATTCCTCCGATCCTCCACTGCCTTTGCTGATAGAGAAGGATTGTTTGGTTGGGAGGCTGATGCCGTACTTGAGCCTTGCATCGTGGATCCAGAACCCGTATGACCGCCTGCGAAAGGGCCAGGCAGAGCCCCGTGATTTTGATTCGGGCTGGGATTGTCAGGCAGAGCCAGAGGAATAGGGATCAAGCCCAACACCCAGCAAGCATGCAATGTGATGATGTAGTCGAGATCCTGAGAAAACCACAAAAGAACATGGTCTCCTGCTTTCAATCCATGTTTCTTGTCTAGATGCATGGCGTATCCAGTGACCTTTTGATTGAACTTCTTGTAAGGAAACGTTTTTTGCTCCTTGCCTCGAGAGTCCAGCTCCATAAACACAACATCGTCGGGTTGAGTCAGAGTCCGCCAGATCAAAATATCTGTGATGTTGTGGAACTTTCCCATCTGAACGTTCGCCTTTTCGTCGAAAGCATCTGGATTGGTGATGTTGGATGTGTATTGAACATAACGAACGGGCGTTCCCTGACGGCGTTGCCTCTTGACAGCACACTCTGTCCAACATCCATAAAAACATGTGCCTGTCAGCATTGGTTCCCATGATCCTCGATAAAAAATCAATACCTAGCCTGTCATTGACACTTACCTCTACTCCAGAAGCCATTCACAGCATCATCTCCTCGAGGAATGTTGAAAACTACATCGTCCGTGAAAGTGGCAAAGTAGAGCATCTTGAAAATCCTGCCCAGTTCAAACATCTTTTTGGTGAGGGCATGGTCAATGACCCTTCGGCCGTTCTCGAACAATCTGGGCAATGTGTTGGCGTCCCAAACTGCTATACAGTAACTTCGCAGCCCATTCGTTTCTTGTAGGATGTGTCTGGAGTTGATGGCGACGTGTTGCGCTACAGCGTTCATGCTCTGTCCGTTCCACCGACTGTCCCTTATGAGCTCCATGCAAACCACAGGCAGGTACTCGTTGTTGACAACACATTCAAAAATGGATCTACAACAAAAGAGGATGCAGAGGCGTTAGGAATGCAAATCCAAGGAAGGCCCATAGAAAACGCAATGATGACCAACGTGAAGGAGTTTACATTTCACCAATGCCACCAACTTTGCTGAAGAGCGTGCTCTTCAGATCAGAGCAATGGTGATATTCATATTGCGAACCCAAGTGCTTCATCGGGTCCGCCATGTCCTGCTGCAGTCGATCCCAGTACGATCCGAGCACGACGATCCTGCCTTCAATCATGGCTCCTAAGAGTCCCGTGCGCAACATTTTCTCGCATCCTGGTGGGCGATAAACTGTTGGTATCATCTTATCCTCCGTAACTATGTAGGGCTCCGCATTGAAGACTTCTTGGGTATGTTCGGGCAGGCCCCAGAAGCCCACGGGCATTCCAGGTGAACCTATCCAAATCTCTCCAATGGCATTGGGAAGCGACAGTGCCAAGGTTTCCGGATCAACGATCAATACGGTTGCTATTTCAATGAACATAGGATTTCCGTTAAGAGTGCATAAAAACATGCAAATATGAAATCCCCATCGCATCAAAGCGTGCATCACTTACAATCAACGAGTGGGTAGCCGAATGCGCTCATGAGGATGGCACCTGACTCGTCCTTCCGCTTGAGAGCTTCCTCGCCAGTAGCCAAAATGGTGATACGATTCGACCTTAGAGCTCCGCGGTGCAATAGATACTCTCCGTTTGACAAGGATGATGCTGGATGACTCTGGAGGCTGCCTTTGACGTTTGCGTCGGTCTTTTCGTTGTTCGTTCCTTGATCCGCTCCTGATGCTTGCGAGGGAGTCTCCGTGATAGAACCAGGTACGTTAGCCTCACGATTGGCTTCTGAATGGCGTCTGGGCATCGGCAACGTTGATTTCCGGTAGTGCTTGCGAATGTCGAACTGCTCTGTTCCTTGTGGCGGCTCAAGTGGGTCTCGGAGACAAACGATCATTCCACCATGCTCCATAAGACTCAAGAAAGCGACCACACCCAAATCACTCCGAACCATCTTGGAGTTGCTAATGGATGATTCGGCTGTTGATGGTTCCTCTGCTGACGGGGAACTGCTTTTGGGGGGTGGAGGTTGTCGTGCAATCATACCAAGAGGGTATAGATAGTCATCCAAAAACTCCCGGTTAAGGCTGGTATTGTTGGATTGCGCATCAACATAGACTGTTTGGAGAAATCGAAGGTCCGGCTTTGTTGGCGTTGTGGTCCCCTGGGGATTGATCCTAAAGTTGTGCAACAGCTTCCTGATACCAATATAATCCGCAAGTGCGATATTGGCTATAAGACATTGTAGCAAGTAAAACAGTGAGTTTTTGACATACGAAGCGAGATGTAACATGGATCTCAGAATGCCTATTGTTTCCTTTCTGTACCTCTGTAAGCTGCGATAGAATGAGCCCACAACCCTGAGATGGTGGTGATAGAACTGTCCATGAAAACGGTAAAGTTTCCAGTAAACACACCCATGATACATCCAAGAATGAGACCCGATTGCTGCCGTGGCTCCAGCCATGTCATCGTGGTTCCCGGTAGGCGAGGCGGTATCTTCTTGCGTTCCTTCATCTGAGGAGGTATAACATCACAGGCCAGATTTGGATCTGTCTGCCAATTGCCATTCTTATCTCGGAAGAGTGGTGGTCGCCAACTGAAGCTGCCGTACAGAGCTTGACACTGGAGAATCAAACTCTTGTGGCTCACTGCAACGCCTTTCAGTTCTCCTGCTGCTGATTTGGTATACTCGATATAAGCCACGTCGCTGTTGGTTAGGGGCAACCGTTCCTGCTGGCTGTTCTTGGGTGCCCATGTCTCAAGGATATCTGTTTGCCACCAAGTGACCCCTGAGGGCCATGCAGCTCCCTTCTTCAAGTCTTTCTGCAGCGACATGTGGTTGAATTGCGTTGTTAGAGCTAGCTCCACTTTAGCCGAGGTCATAATGTAAACCATTTCTGAAAAATCCTGGATTTGGTTGACGAGCACTGGTACGACTCCTGCTAAAATGGCTCCATAAAATGCGGCAACAAACTCGAGAATCTCCGAAAGTCGAAAGACAAGTGCCACCCTTGCTCTAGCACGAAGCTGGGTCTTGTCATGGATAGCCTTGGCAATCATCTCGGCTCTTCCGAGGGCAAATGACCAATCCCACGATGCGCACTCGACACCCTTGCCATCCAGATTGGCAAACGCATTTCCTTCTGGAGTATTAAGTCCCCAGTGTCGAATAGCTTCTCCAATGTGCTTGAACTGAAGGCATGGGTCGTTGACATCCAGCTCCTGTTTGCGTGGTTCCAAGGGGGTCATTTGCCGCCCAATTGATGCTTGAACGTCGATTGAATTGACGTCAGCTCTTGGAGGAAGGAGAGGTCGACTTTGAGGCAGCCATGGAATCTGATAACCTGAACCCAGAGTAAAAGATGTAGGAGCTGCGGGTGCAGATGATGCTGGCTGAGTCGCTGAGGGATAGGAAGGCTCCATGGTCGCCGCCATCTCTACATGTGTGTGGAAAGTTTCCGTTAGTCGGGCATTACCTCTAGGAAACACATCTGACAGTGGGATCTCCAGTGCTACAATGGTACGTTACCTGCTCGTCGAAGATAGCTATAATCCAAACTTGATCTCTCCGCGGTAGGGACGTGAGTCTGAACATCTCGTAAACTTGAGATGCTTCGATTGGCGTGGTGCATCCCTTGCGCTCTATACGGATATCCTGTCGCCCCAGTGTTCTGCTCCGGGGGTGGATGATTCGAATGGATATTAGGTGCTTGTTGAACAACTCCAGGATATGCAAAGCTTGGGGCAGATGGGGCAGATGGGTGAGGAGGAGGAGGAACAACTGCTACATTCTGCTGTGGATCCACTGCACCCAGTATTTGGAATGTTTGAGATCCTTGCTCTGACGTTGCACCTTGCATATTCTTCTGGGTTTCCTACAATGAAAGAAGGCAGATGATTTTGAGTCGTGGTAATCGACAATGGACTGATGTGAACGAGTCTTTGCTCGCATTCCAATTCATACCTCGTGCGCGGATTGCGTCGCTTCAAACGGCGAGGGGATCATCTTGGGAACTTTAGGCGATGCTTCAGTAGTCGAAGTGTTACTCCTTGACCTTATACTTATGGGGGGCAGTCCCAATGGTTCCTTAACCAAGGCCTCTTTAGATTGAGACGATGTGGCTAGAGTGGTCACCACAGCAGCGCAGACAGGCAAGGTCGCGTCAAATTCGACGTTCGACAACCCCGACAGCGCCTCCAGTGCCCATTGAGCCGTACCATCGCCCGGATGACCTGATGTAGGCTTCTCCTCTAAAATTAGCTCACCGGTTGCAGCCTCAGATGCCGACGTTTCTGGTAATGATGACATTGATGCTGACACTGGGTCCACATTTGTGGTTGCTGTAGGTGCTGCTTCTGCTTCTGAACTGAGCAATCCTGGTGGTCCTGGTGTTACCGAATCCTTGGTCTCAGCCGATGCCTTGAGTTGGACTGGCGATGCAACAAATACATTGACGTCCTTGATGGTGGGAACCGTCATGTCCCGCGCCTTTTTGTTGTGTTTGGACCCTTCTTTCGATGGGTTTGCCTTGTATTGGGTGACGGGGGTATACTGAATAGGTGCAATCGGATTATTAGGAGTACCAATGACATGATGATCCTTGTGGACTGCCGGAGTACCTGATAATGAAGAGGATGATCCCTGTGCCAGTAGCCCTTTAGAAGATGAGGCTCCATGGGGAACCAGCCCAGATCTCTCCTCGTGACCGGGTGCAAGCAATATAAGGCTTTGACGTGCGTTCTTTGCTCCGATTTGTTCTCGCGACAACAGAGGCGATTGACGCACTTCAAGTCCTGTAGGCGATACCACGTGTGTCCGAGAAGCCGGCGAAGGTGCACCTGCAATAGGAGGTAAGGGGATGGGTATAGGTGGTGGTGCGACTTGTACTGGCTGTTGAGCAGTGGTTGCTAGTGCCGAAATAGGCTGCTGTTGATGCGGCTGTGGCTGTGGATGGGTTGGAGTAGATTGAGAATGTTTTGATGATGGAGCGTCTACTGGTGAGGGTGCTGTTGGTTGCGACTTCGACTTTGATTTTCCATATAATTGACCGGGATCCAATGGAGCAAAGAGAAGAAGTTGAGCTTGCGAGCCATTCATTATCGCACTGGAAGGGAACGCTTCGTCTTTAGGCTGATCATCATAGCTAAATGGATGCGCCGATGGCTCAATCAGTGCCGGTCGGTCAAAGAGCTCTTCTGCGGTTTGATACTCTCGGTTCGAGGATCCGGGTGATGCTGTGCTATCCTTGACTTGAAGGCTGGGGATCACCTGTATCAATGACTGCGCCAGGATGCTAGGAGATGCCAGCATACTATTGGAACGAGCCAGCAGTTGTGCATCCGTCAAACCCTTGCCAAGACGCCTCTGGAGAATCCTGGCCCACTCGTGATCCGGTGATGTATACGAAACGTCTTTGGATGATGGTTCACCTTCCTGGACCGCTGGCTCAGTTGATGCTAATGTGGCATTTGCTTTTTCGATTGTTGGGTCGGGTACCTCCGCGGACTGTGGGTCAACAGCACTGGCGACAGCGGGGGCCTTGTTGTCAGCCATACTCCTATCACCATTGAGGGTTTCTCCTTGAGCCGTAGGCAATCTTGCCGGGCTTGTTGAAGCACTTTGCGCGACACTGTCCCGAGGTTGAACAACGTCTTGATTATCAGGTTCCGCGGAGCCACCTTCAACAGCAGAGGTCTGGACAGGTGCTTGTGCATCCTCATCGCCAAAGTTCAAGGGGTTGCTGTCTAGATCGCTCAACTCTGAGCGTTCCTGGACATCAGAAGCGATCTCGCTGGCTTCATCTACCACAACCTCAGGAGCGTTCTCAATGTTGGTGTTGTAGTCCTCCTGCAGTGCACCTTGATCTGTTGGAGGGGTCTGGTCCGTGTCCGTTGGTATACACACTGGTCCTGCTGGGGGCAAGGGGGGTGTCCCTGAGGGTGAAGTTCCTGTGGGAGCAGCAGCTTGTGAGGGCGGAGGGGCGGCACTGTCCTGGAGCTTTTGTTCTTGGCCATCAATAGCGTCGCTTGTAGGCTGTGCTGATGACTCGACGGCGGTGGGAGTAACGCCCAGGGCAACTGCAGCGGCTGGGGTCGTATCTTCGTTTGAGGGTGTGGCAGTGGAGCTGGTCTGAGCAGGTGCGGGGCTGGCAGGCTTACTCACAGCGCCCTTTGGGGTCAGCGCCGAGGCGTCTTCCGAGATGACATTCTCCTTGCTAGATATGGCGGAGGTGGGAGGTAGTGCAACGTCGACGGAGGACATTGAGCGATGTGTGCACGGTGGGTAGAATCGACCAAAGGACAAGAAGGAAGCAAGTCGCGCTATCCCGGTCCTGTCAGGAGAGAGAGTGTGTGGTGGAGAAAGGGGGAGAGGGGACTGATTAGAAAGTATTAAGGGAGAGAGTAGATAGTGAAGAGATGCAGAGTG
>Ga0247824_10000405_pt1 | contig 20771 bp, 11 predicted proteins | sample 13C_PalmiticAcid_FD_194412 | JGI IMG/M metagenome (GOLD analysis project Ga0247824, IMG submission 194412) | Soil microbial communities from agricultural site in Penn Yan, New York, United States - 13C_PalmiticAcid_Day48 | ecosystem: Environmental > Terrestrial > Soil > Agricultural land...
GCCGCACCCTGTACACGGCAAGCCGCTTCGAATCCGGCGACCACACGATGGATTCCGGATCGAAGTAGCCGCCTTCGGACCCGTCGGTCGTGAGCAGCGTCACTTCGCGAGCGCCGACCGGGCGGATGGCGACGTTGTAGTTTTGAACCAGCGCTTCGAGCTTTCCATCGGGTGAGCGACGCGGGTCGGCGCCGTTGATGTCGAACTCCGCGCGGACCGGACCGCCAAGCCCGCCACCGCCACGGCCGCCGCGCCCCCCGCGTCCAGTGCCTCGCGCCGGCTCCTGCCGGCAGGTGTAGGTCTCGAGCGAACATCGCCATGGCGGTACGTCACCCGCTCGGCCGGGCGCAGCGCCGCGGCCCGCCCCGCCTGGCCCTCCGCCGAGGGTGAACTCGATCGACTTCTCGTTGTCCGCGAAGCTGAAGTTGTTGAACGGAAGTTCGACGGCGGTCGCTTTGCGCTTCGTCGCCGTCGCGATCGCCTCAGCGAGGCGGATGTGGTCGAACGCGGGGCGCTTCTCCTGCGTGGCGCCCTCGACCAGGATCCACTCGTGTCCGCCTTTCACGGTGCGGCGATAATAGAAGCGGCTCGTCTCACCTATCCACCTTGGCGCGTCCACGGTATTGACCGCGAGACCGTCGTACTTGTCGCGCAGCGCCATGGCGCGCTGGTAATCGGCGAGCGTAGCCTGTGCCTCGGCTCGACCGGGCAGCGCAACCGCGACAGTGAAGACGAACACGCGCAGAACACGACTGGTCCTCATTCCGTACTCCTTCGAATCGCCGAGTCCGCAGAGTCTACTAAACTCCGGGAGCGCAGAGGCTCACCCTGCGTCGTCTGCCTTCTCCGCGGCCTCCGGATTGTAAACGCTAACACCCCTGTATTCATTGAATAAAACGCGTGCGCCGTGAACCCGTTCGCGTTACAGTTCCACGCCATGACCGATCGGATGCACCGACGCGATGCACTGAAGCAGATCGGGATGGCGAGCGCGGGCGCGATGCTCGGCGCAGCGTACATCCGGGGACCCGGGGCGTCGATCGTGGTCGCTGGACGGCCAGTCGAGATCGCCATCGCGTCGATCACGCCGGCGACGGTGCGGATCACTCTCGTGCCCCTCGACGGTACGCGCGTAGCGGAGGATGGGGCCCTGGTGAAGGCAGCAGAGGGACGCGCATCAGGGCGCGCCCGTGATCCGCAGTCGTTCGGACCCGTTCGCGCAGGAGAGCTCACGGTCCGCTTCAGCGCAGATCCGCCCACCCTTCATGTCGAACGCGCGGGGAGGATCGTTCAGAAGCTGACGCTGGATGCCGCGACGCCGAACCTGTCGTTCCTGCTGCCGAAGGGGCCGCTCCTGGCATTCGGCGAAGGCGGACCGCAGTTCGATCGCAAGGGGAACTCGGACCGGATGCGGAACGGTCAGGGTGGATACCAGCTCCGCACGCATGGCGGACGCGTTCCGGTTCAGTTCCTCATCGGCACAGACGGCTGGGGCATGTACATCCATCAGCCGGTGGTGAGCTCGCCCCCCTCACGTCAGGGGGAGCCCGCGCCGCCCCCCGTCTTCGACTTCACCGGCGGCGAAGGACGCATGCTCCCTGCGCGTGACGCCGCGCCGCTCGACGTATTCATCACCGCATCACCGGATCCGAAGGTCATCGTCGGCGATTTTGCGCGGATCACAGGATTCGCCGAGCTGCCACCGCTGTGGAGCTTCGGCTATATGCAGTCGCATCGCACGCTCGGTGGTCCCGAGGAAGTGTTGGGGATCGCGCGCACCTTCCGCGAGAAACAGTTGCCCTGCGATGCGCTGATCTATCTCGGCACCGAGTTCACGCCATCCGGCTGGAACACGCGCAACGGTGAGTTCGACTGGAAGAGAGAGAACTTCCCCGAGCCCGCCAAAATGGTTCAGCAGCTCCACGACCAGCACTTCAAAGTCGTCCTCCACATCGTCATCGAAGGACGACGAATGAGCGGCGCGGTCCTCGATCCGTGTACGCCCGAGAATGCGGTGCCGAGTGGACGAACTGCGGACAACCGCTGGCCGGACGATCGCGCCGTGCCGTGCTACTGGCCTTACCACAAGCCGCTGATGGACCTGGGTGTGGATGGCTGGTGGCCCGATCAGGGCGATGGTCTCGACGCGCCCTCGCGTCTGGCGCGCATCCGGATGTACTGGGAAGGTCCGCAGCAGTACCGGCCGAACGAGCGTCCCTTTGCGCTGCACCGTAACGGGTACGTCGGCATGCAGCGCTACGGCGCGTTTCTCTGGTCTGGCGACGTGTACTCCACGTGGGAGACGCTGAAGACCCACGTGCCCGTGGCCATCAACACCGGTCTGTCAGGCGTTCCCTTCTGGGGCACCGATATTGGCGGCTTCGTCCCGACACCGGAGTACACGGGTGAGCTGCACGTGCGATGGCTGCAGTTCGGCACGTTCTGTCCATCGTTCCGTGCGCACGGCCGCACGTGGCACCTGCGATTGCCGTGGGGATGGAACACAGGCGAGCTCGGTCACGAGGAAGTCACCGGCTACACGGGCGGCGCGGGTCATCCCGACCCGAGCGAACTGCACAACGCGCGCGTGGAACCGATCGTGAAGAAGTACCTGGAGCTGCGCTATCAGCTGCTTCCGTACACGTACTCGGTCGCGAAGGAAACGACCGAGAGCGGTCTGCCGATGATACGTGCGCTCTGGCTGCACCATCCAGACGATCCCGCGGCAGTAGCGCGCGGCGATCAGTTTCTGTGGGGACGCGACCTGCTCGTTTCCCCGGTTGTCGAGAAAGGTGCCACGACGCGGCCACTGTACCTGCCGCGAGGCGCGTGGTTCGACTTCTGGACGGAAGAGCGCATCAACGGTGGCCGCGAGATAGAGCGTGCTGTGGATCTCGAGACGATGCCGCTGCATGTTCGCGCCGGATCGATCCTTCCGCTGGCGCCGGTGAAGCAGTACGTCGATCAGACGGTCGACGGCCCGATGACGCTGATCGTCTACCCGGGCGCCGACGGCGCCGCAGTGCTCTACGAGGACGACGGACGATCGTTCGATTACCGGAAAGGTGAGGCGATGAAGCTGGACTTGGCGTGGCGCGATCGCGAACGCAGATTGTCGATACGACTGGCGAGCGGGTCGCGGATGCGGCCGCCATCGCCGCGTCGCCTGGTCGTACGACTGGCCGGCTCGCAGACGCTGAGCAACGTGCGGTTCGAAGGATCGCCCGTGGAGGTTCGGCTGTGAACGATCCCCAAGTCCCTTCAAAGCGTCTCGCGAGTGTTCTTCAGCTTCTTGCTTTGCTGCTGCTGGCGCCGTCGTCTGCACTCGCCCAGCAGATCTCGAACGACGCGTTTCAGATCCAGTACGACGAATCGGGGATTCGCAGCTTTCGGCGTACGAACGACGTTCACGACACCGACTACATTGCGCAGAACGGGCGCCTCGGCCGACTCCTCGTGCGCTATCGCACCGCGGTGAACGGCGACTGGCGCGAGCTGCGCGAGATGCTGATGACGAATCAGCAGGCCGGGCGCTCCGTCACCTACACCCTGGGCGCGCATCAGCCGACCCTGGCATCGCGGTCGAGCGCGGCTGCGCAGACCGGCGCGGGCGGCCTGCGCGGGTTGAACGACGGCTTCGTGCCGGCGCCTCCCAGCGTCGGCGGCGGCCGCGGCGGTGGACCTGGCGTTCCGCCGGCACCCTTTGCAGGGCCGCTGTTCATCTGGTCGGGATCGCGCGGCGCGACCCAGTGGGTTCAATACACGTTTCCCGACGATCAGGAGATCGGCAAGGCGGAAGTGTTCTGGGTCCAGCCGCCGCAATCATGGCGGCTGCTCTATCAGGACGGCGGCGAGTGGAAAGAGGTCGCGGTCCGCGGCTCGTACGGCGTCCAGCCGGATGCGTTCTCGGCGGTGGAGTTTGCGCCGGTGAAGACGATGGCGATGCGGATCGAAGCCAGGATGGCCGCCGAGGCCACCGTCAGCATCGCCGAGTGGCGCGTGGGCAGCGATCCTGCGATCGCGGCGCCGAAAGACATAGCGGTCAGCGAAACGTTCGCGATCAGCGGCGACGCGCTCGACTGGACGGTCACGCTGCGGAACCCGGGCACGCGCACGGTGGAGATCGGCGACCTTGCCGTGCCGTTCAATTTCGCCGAGCGGACCGGCGCCCGCGGCGACATCTATACGAAGAAACTGCTGCGACACGCGTACGTTGGTGGACACGCGTCGTTTGTCGCCTGGCAGCGCAGCAACGGCGCAGGACCCTTCCTGGTCATGACCCCAATGGCTCGCACCGGGTTCGAGTTCTACGACAGCTCCACGGGCGGCGCTTTCACACCGTATGTGCATGCCAAGGCAGCGAAGGCAGCCGCCGAAGCGGCCGGCGGCAACTGGCGGCTGCCGGTGTCAGCCGCGACGATCGCGCCGAACCAATCGTTGACGTACTCGTTCCGGTTTCAGTGGGCGAAGGACGTCACGGCGGTGCGCGACGTTCTCTTCAAGGAAGGCAAGATCGATGTCACCGTCGTGCCCGGCATGGTCGTGCCGACCGACCTGCCCGCAATGTTCGCGCTGCGCACGTCTCAGAAGATCGCATCGATCGAGGCGGAACACGCGGCAACGACGCAGATCGAGCGCGTCGACATCGCGCAGCCGTCGAGAGCTGCCAGCGAAACCTCCTTGTATCGCGTCCGCTTCTCACGGCTCGGCGAAAACCTGCTGCGCGTGAAGTATGGCGACGGCCGCTGGGCCTCACTGGAGTTCTTCGTCACAGAACCGCTGGAAACGGTGATCAAGAAGCGCTCCTCGTTCCTGGTCACGCATCATCAACTCACCGATCCCTCGAAGTGGTACGTCGGCGCTTACAGCGACTGGGATCAGAAAAACGAGATCCGCCGCAGCCCCGAGGATCGTGACAGCCTCTCCACCTGGCTGACCGATGCGAATGACGATGCGGGAAACGCGCGGCCGGCGTTCATCGCATCGAAGAACGTGTTCTTCCCGGATCAGAAAGAGATCGACAGTCTCGAGCTGTACATCAGCCGGTATCTGTGGGGCGGCATGCAGATGACGGATAAGGAAAAGTACCCCTACGCGATCTACGGCATCCCGAACTTCAAGGCGAATCGCGCCAGCGCGGACGCGGGGCGCAACGGCCAGTCGCACGTCTGGCGCATCTACGACTATCCACACATCGTAATGCTGTACTACCGGATGTTCCACATCGCGAAGTTCTACCCGCAGATGGTGAAACATCTCGACGCGCCCACATATCTCGAACGGGCCTACCGCACCGCGATCGCGTACTGGACCGTGCCCATGGAGGTGGAGAAGTGGTCCGCGAATGCCGTTGGCACCATGAACGAGGCGTTCATTCCGGAGCTGATCGACACGCTCGAGCATGAAGGCCGGCAGGAGTGGGCGGACACGCTTCGCGGTTACTGGGAAGGCAAGGTCGAGCGGTTCGTCATGAAGACGCCGAACCTGTATGGATCGGAATTCGCGTTCGATTCCACCGGATTCGAATCGACAGGCGCGTTCGCGAAGTACGCGATGACGCGTGACTCGGCCGAGTTCAGGCAGCGCGTTCCGCTCGAAGCCGCACGGACGTTCATGGAGTTCCAGTTGCGGCTCAACATGACGGACCGTGGGTGGATCGAACCGACGTACTACCAGCTCGGGACCGATTACCGCGGCAACACCTCCTACCTTCTGAGTTACATGTCTCAGATGGGAGGGTGGTCGATCCTCGATCACGCGCTGCACTTCGCCAGCGATCCGACCGAGTACCTGCGCCTCGGGTATGCCTCGTCGCTGAGCTCGTGGGCGCTCGTGAATTCCGGGACGAAGGAGAGCGGCTACGGCTACTGGTTCCCTGGTGCCGGCAACGACGGCGCGGCGGGTGGCGGATTCATGCCCGAGCCGAGCGGCCGGGCCTGGATCGGTAAGCCGATGTCGCGCGGCGCCTGGTACTACAGCGCCGAGGAAGACGTGGGCTACTGTGCCGCTCTCCGCACGCATGCCACGATCGTCACGCGCGATCCGACCTTCGGCGAGCTTGCCTATGGCGGCGTGCTGTCGCGCAGTGCGGGGACCATCAGTGTCATTCCGCGTGACGGCCTGCGCGTCAGGTTCCACGTGATTCGTGGAGAGCAACGATTACATCTGCAACTCGAGCACGATGGGTTTGCGAAGGAACAGCCTGTTGTCGTCGCGGATGCCCTCGATCGCCTCGAGTTCACGATTGAGAACCGCAGCGGAGGAGCACACGAGACCGGCTTGTGGCTTTCCGGGCTGCCGCAAGGAAGCTACCTGGTGACGGTGCGCGGAAAGAACGTGGCGAAGGTCCGCGGAGGGGTCGCGGGTACACGAATCGCTCTACCGGTCGGTGACGGTAACGTGACCCGTGTGTCGATACGGCGCGAACCATGACACGGACACGGAACGGGAACCGGCCATGATCCGTTTATTCCTTCTCGGGCTCGTCTTTCTGTTTGTTCCGTTCGGGCAGGCCACGACCGCGCCCCCCGCGGGAACGATCACGATCGACGCCATGAAGTCCGGGGCAGCCATCCCGGCGAATCTGTACGGGATCTTCTTCGAGGAGATCAGCCATGCCGGGGATGGCGGCCTCTACGCGGAACTGATCCAGAACCGTGGCTTCGAGGATTCACGGCTCCCGCCGATGTCGACACTCGAGAACGGCTTCGTCGTGCCGGAGCGCACGCCGCACTTCGATACAGGAAAGCCGAGCGACTGGCGTTTGCGCTGGACCGTCACGAGTGAGACGCCCGGGTGGACGCTGGACACGCCCAAGGGCGCGCGCGGTTCCATGCGCCTCGTCGATGTCGAGCCTTTCAACAAAGCGTCCACTCACTCGCTGGAAGTGAACATCGAGGACCTCGGTGAGCGCATCGGGGGTCGCGTCGCTCTTCTCAACGAAGGATACTGGGGCATCAACGTCGTCAAAGGCGAGGAGTACGACCTGTCGTTCTACGCTCGCGACGACGGGCAGTTCTCGGGGCAGATCTCTGCCGTCCTCGAGAGCGCTGATGGCATCCCGCTCGCTCAGGGTCGTTCGGTACGCGACCCGTCGACCACGTGGACGAAGTACGGCTTCACGTTGCAGGCGACGGGCAGCGATCCCAAGGCGCGCCTGGCGCTGAGTTTCGGCGCGACCGGGCGCGTGTGGATCGACTTCGTGTCGCTCTTCCCGAAAAAAACGTGGAAGAACCGTCCCAACGGCCTGCGCCCTGACATCGCGCAGTTGATCGCCGACCTGAAGCCGGGGTTCGTCCGCTGGCCTGGCGGCTGCTTCGCGGAAGGGATCAACATCCAGAGCCGGCCGCAGTGGAAGCGTTCCATCGGACGTCTCGAGGATCGTGAAGGCACCTACAGTCCCTGGGGCTACTGGTCCACGGACGGCTTCGGCTATCACGAGTTCCTCCAGTTCAGCGAGGACCTGGGCGCTGCCGCGCTGTTCGTCATCAACGTCGGTGTGTCGTGCTCGATGCGGAGCGGCACGTTCATCGAGGACGATCAGCTGCCGGCACTGATCCAGGATGCGCTGGAGGGGATCGAGTACGCCATCGGTCCGCCCACGTCGCAGTGGGGCGCCGTCCGCGCGAAGAACGGTCACCCCGCTCCGTTTCCTCTCAGGTACATCGAGATCGGTAACGAGCAGCGCGGCGAACGATACGGCCAGCGGGTCGCGCTGTTCTACAAGGCGATCAAGGAGAAATATCCGCAGCTCAAGATTGCGCTCAGCTCATGGATCGCAGGCGTCGATCGGCGCATCATCGACGCCGCCGGCACGATCGACATCGTCGACGAGCACGCCTATAAGCCCCTGCACTGGGCGATCGAGAACTTCGACAGCTTCGCTTCATACAAGCGCGAGGGCTGGGATCTGTACATCGGGGAGTTCGCGACCAACGCGGGCGTCGGCCGCGGCAACGTTCTCGCGATGCTCAACGACGCTGCCTACATGATGAGCATGGAGAAGAACTCCGACCTCGTGAAAATGGGGAGCTACGCGCCGCTGCTCGAGAACGTGAACGACCGCGACTGGCCGGTGAACATGATTCACTTCGACAGCAGTCGCGTATACGCGCGCGCCACTTACTACGCGAACAAGCTCTTTGCCGAGAACCTGCCGAGCGTGAACCTCGTCACCGCCGTCGATTATCGGCCGGCAACGCCGAAACCGATCACCGCTCGCGTTGGCGTGGCGACGCACAATACAGCAGCGGAGTTCAAAGATGTCGTCATCGAGCGCGATGGACAGCGGATCTTCGCGTCCGATTTCAGCACCACATCAGGGTGGACGCCGGAGGGGCGCCGAGGTCGATGGAGCGCCGTGGAAGGTGCTTATCGGCAGGACGAGCAGGCGATCGCGTGGTCCTTCATCAGCGACGCTGCGGCTGCAGGCGCGGCCGACTTCACCGTCTCGCTGAAAGCCAGAAAGCTCTCCGGCCTCGAGGGATTCATCATTCCTGTCGGCGTCGCCGACGGCCGCCGCGTGCAGTGGAACGTGGGTGGCTGGGGCAACACGCGCCACGCCCTCCAGGCCGCCGACGCTGTTGTTGGTGAACAGGTGCGCGGCTCGATCGAAACCGGTCGCTGGTACGACATCCGCGTCGAGGTACGCGATCGCACGGTGCGCGGTTACCTCGATGGGCAACTCGTGGAGGAACGCACGCTGCCGCGGGTCGACAAGGTCCTGGCGATCGCCGGCCGCGACGAGAAGACCGGTGACATCATCGTCAAAGTCGTCAACAGCGCGCCTGCGGCCGCGCCCATGACACTCACGATCAACGGCATGCCGCGCGTCAGCGGCGGCACCGTGACCGTGCTCACGTCCAACGATCCGCTCGACGAGAACACCTTCGAACAGCCGACGACGGTGGTACCGAAGACCACACGTCTTACGGTCAGCGGCCGCTCCATCACGCAGACGTTCGCACCGTATTCGCTGACGGTGATTCGTCTGAGCGGGAGGTAGCTTCCATTCCACGCCGCAGGCTCCTCCAATCGAGGCCGAAACGCGCGAGGTATTTGCGCAACCGGTCCGCATCGTTCGGCGCCGCACGCTTGTTACGCGAGACCGAGAAGATGGCCCGGCCCGCGTCCGAGAGCGAGCGTGACGCGCGGCAGACGCGGATCACGTCCGCAAGCTGCACCCGATCGAAGCGGTCGATCGCCTCGAGTGCGTCAGGCGTCAGTGTCCCTTCGAGCACATCCTCCATCGTTTCGCCGCCGAGCGCGATTCGCCATCCGCACCGCAGTCGATGGACTTCGTCGGCAACGACCTCCGTGGTGATGCGTCCGCCGGGGGCCAGGGCGGCCATTCGCAGCAAGGCGCCATTGAAGTCTCGGAAATTGGCGAGCCAGTGCGCATCCGGTGACGTGGCGAACGTGAGAAATTGCTGGCGCGCTTCCTTGCTCATCGAGATGCGCGTGCCCGTCGCCTCGGCGCATGCCGTGAGCTCGTGATCGAGGTTCGGTTCGATGTCCTCAGGACGTTCGCGCAGTCCGGGGAGGCGGAACGTCCACAGGTTGATGCGCGCGAGCAGGTCCTCACGAAAGCGTCCGCGGCGGACGGCGGCCGGCAGATCGGCGTTGGTCCCTGCGATCAGCTGAAAATCACTCCGCACGTCGCGGTCCGCGCCGAGCGGCAGGAACTGACGGTCCTCGACCGCACGCAGCAGTGAGGCCTGTTCATCGGGCCCGAGCTCCCCGATCTCGTCGAGAAACAGCACGCCGCCGTGCGCCGCCCGCAGCAGACCGGGTCGGTCGCGGAGCGCCCCCGTGAAGGCGCCGCGCACGTGGCCGAACAGCGCCGACATCGCCGCGTCGCCTCGCAGCGTCGCACAGTTCACCTCGACGAACGGCCCGGTGATTCGCTGGCGTGCCTTTTTCAGCTCGTAGATGCGTCGCGCGAGCCTCGACTTGCCTGCACCTGTCGGTCCGGTGAGCAGCATCGGCGCCCGTGACGCGACCGCGACCTGCTCGATGCGGGCGATCAGCTCGTTGAATACACGGTTGCGTGTATCGATCCCGGCTTTCAGAAAGGAGAGGTCGTCGCGCCGCTGCTGCTGAAAGCGCGCGGCAAGTCTGTCGTACTTGGAGAGATCGAGATCGATGATGCTGTAAGTGCCCGGCCGATTGTCTCGCTGGCGCGGAGGCGGACCGGTCTGCAGCAGCCGCGCAGGCAGGTACCGCGTTTCCGTCAGCAGGAACAGGCAGATCTGCGCGACGTGCGTGCCTGTCGTGACGTGCACGAGATAGTCCTCGCGCTCGGGTTCGAAGGAGTAGTTCGTCGCGAACTCGTGAAGCGCGCCATAGACGAGACCGAAATCCCAGGGATCTCCGAAATCGATGATGTGTGTGCGCACCTCCGTTTCCGGCGACTGCGCGCGGATGTCGCCGATAACCGTATTGGCGAGTGCCTGCTCCCGTGTGCCGTGCAGCAGCTCCAGACGACGAACGATGAGATCGTCGTGCCGACAGAGGTCAACCGTCGGCCTCCACGTGCTCCAACGGTCCGCCCCGCGCCCGCGATCGAGCTGCGATCCGAGCAGGCCGATGACAACGACAGGCTTTATCATCTGCGCGCGTAGTTTAGCCCAACAGCTACAAATTGAGCAGGCGGATATGAAATCGCTGGGATATTTGCAAGATTCCGGCTGGTATCGCACATGCTGAACAGGATGGCGGAGGCCACGCGGTCTCCGATGCGGTTGCCCCGGTGCGGCGCGATGGAAGCGCCGCACCGGCAGGGGGGTCATGGTCAGAATTGATGGCGCGCAAGGAGAAGGGGGAGGGCAGGTCCTCAGGACGGCGCTCGCGTTGTCGCTCGCGACCGCTACGCCGTTCCGGATCGAGAATGTTCGTGCGAAGCGCAAGAAGCCGGGACTTCTGCGCCAGCACCTGACGGCCGTTCGTGCCGCGACCGCTGTCGGAGGCGCGCGAGTCGAAGGGGATGCCCTCGGATCGTCGGTCCTCGAGTTCAGGCCGGGGGCCGCGCAGGCTGGCAACTACGACTTTGCCGTCGGTACGGCAGGCAGTGCGACGCTCGTGCTGCAAACCGTGCTGCCGCCGCTGCTGTTGGCCAGCGGACCTTCGACCATCGCGATCGAGGGAGGCACGCACAACCCCGCGGCGCCGCCATTCGACTTCATCGACCGCGTGTTTCTGCCAGCGCTCGAACGCACCGGCGCATCGGTGACGCGCACGCTCGAGCGCGCCGGCTTCTATCCGGCTGGTGGCGGACGGCTCGTAGCTCGAATCCAGCCGGTTGTTGCGCTGCACGAGTTCGACCTTCTCGACCGCGGAGAGATCATCGCGCGCAGGCTGCGAATACTCATCGCGAATCTGCCTCAGCACATCGCGGAGCGCGAGGTGGCCGTGGCGCTCAAGCTGCTGAACTGGAACGCGGACGCTGCGTGCATCGAGCGCGTCGACGCCGCCGGCCCCGGCAACGTCGTACTGATCGAGATCGAATCGGAGCACGCGCGGGAAATGTGCTCGGCCTTCGGTGAAACAGGTGTGCTCGCGGAGGCTGTCGCGGACAAGGCCGTTCAGCAGGCGCGCCGGTATCTCGTCGCCGGGGTACCGATCGGTGGTCATCTCGCCGATCAGTTACTGCCGATCATGGCGCTCGGCGGCGGCGGGTCGTTCCGCACGGTCGCGCCGACGCAGCACACGCGAACGAACGCGGCGATCGTGCGAATGTTCACCGGCGCGACGATCGCGTTTACCGAGGAGGGACGCGACGTCGTTCGCGTCGAGGTGAGGAAATGAGCGACAGGACGACGAACAGGATAGCCATTTTCGGCGAGCACGAGCCCAAGACCATCGCGCAACTGGAGGACGTCGCCAGCCGTGCCGAGCGCGCGGCGCTCATGGCTGACGGCCACCTCGGCTACGTGATGCCGATCGGCGGTGTCGCCGCCTATCGGGAGAAGGTGTCCGTTGTCGGTGTCGGCTTCGACATCGCCTGCGGTAACGCCGCGATCCGGACCGATCTGCAGTACACGCCGGCGTTCGCCGAGCAACTGCCGGCCATTGCCGACGAGATCCAGCGTGCGGTGTCGTTCGGGATGGGTCGCAAGAACCGCGCCGACGACGCCCCGGTGGATCATCCGCTGTTCGAGAGCGCTGCATGGGGCGCGGTGCCTGGCCACGCACGTGAAGGGCTGCGCAGCAAGGCGCGGGCGCAGCTCGGTACCGTCGGCAGCGGCAATCACTATGTCGACGTCTTCGCCGACGAGACCAACACCATCTGGGTCGGTGTCCATTTCGGCAGCCGTGGCTTCGGTCACACCGTCGCGTCGGGGTTTCTCGCGATGGGGCAGGGCGCCAAGTGGGGCGCACGCGTTCCGGAGAAGGAGGTGCTGCTGCCGCTCGACATGCCGATGGGGCAGGACTACTGGGCGCTCATGACGCTCGCCGGTGAGTACGCGTACGCGGGACGCGAGTGGGTCGCGCGGAAAGTCGCCTCGATCCTCGGCGGCACCGAGCTCGAGCTGGTGCACAACCATCACAATTTCGCGTGGCGCGAGGAGCACGAGGGTGCCACGGTGATCGTCGTGCGGAAGGGGGCGACACCCGCGTTCCCCGACCAGAAGGGTTTCATCGGCGGCTCGATGGCAGACGATGCGGTGATCGTTCGCGGCGTGGTAAATCCACCGGAGGAGACGCGCCTCCTGCAGCGCGAATCGATGTTCTCGACCGTGCACGGCGCCGGCCGCGTGATGTCACGCACCGAGGCGGCGGGCAAGCGCAACTGGCGCAGCGGCAAGGTGCTGAAACCGGGCGCTGTGTCGCCGGAGATGATGCACAAATGGGTGCGCGAGAAGGGCGTGATCCTGCGCGGCGGCGGCCTCGACGAGAGTCCACACGTCTACCGGCGGTTACCTGACGTCCTCGGCGCGCAGAAGGGCACGATCGAAGTCCTTCACACGCTTCGGCCGCTCATAGTCGTCATGGCAGGCGACGATGTGTTTGATCCGTATAAGGACTGAAGCAAGCACGTGCGAAGTGCGGAGTGCGGCGTGCGACGTGCACTTCGCACGCGCTATTTGATCCGCACGCGCGACTGCTCCCGCATGAACTGCTCTTCGTTGACGACCGGCCCCATCCAGACGTCCTTCTCGAGCGGATTACCAACGTTGATCTTCTTCGTCTTCTCGACGAGAAGCGCGACGAACGTGGCGCGCACCTCCTGCGAGACGTAGACGCGCGAGCACGCGGAGCACTTCTGCCCCTGCGCGTCGCCGCCCAGCCCGGCGCGGGCGCGCGCGCGGCCGCGATCGCCCTGCTGTGTGTGCTCGCGGTCACCCTGCTGGAAGCGGCCGAGCAGGATTCTCGTGTCGATCGGGCTGCTATCGTCGAACTGCTGCGGTCGCATTGCCATTGGTTACCGCTCCAAAATATTCCGATGATCTCCCGTCGGAAACAATCCGTCTACAATTTCCGAATGCTCAACCGCACAGGATTCCTGTTGGTCGTGGCCCTTTTCCTGTCTGCCCCCTTGCCGGCATCGGCGCAGACCGCCCGTTCGCCGGCGTTGAGTGACCTGTCCCGCTCCTTCGAGGAACTTGCGCAGAAGGTGAGCCCGAGCGTCGTACAGATCTTCGTCACCGGCTATGCGATTCCCGACGCTGCCGAACAAGCGACTGGAGATCCGGTCATCGAGCGGGGCAGTGGATCCGGTGTGATCGTGTCTGCGGACGGATACATCGTCACGAACGCACACGTGATCGAGAACGCGACGCGCATCGAAGTGGAGCTGCCGTTCACCGCGACAGGTGGGGACGCTGGGAAGTCGATCCTCGGCCGGCGAGGACGGATGATGGGCGCGCAGGTCGTCGCGGTCGACGACGAAACGGACCTTGCCGTAATCAAAGTCACCGCACGCGCTCTGCCCGCGCTTCCGTACGGTGACTCCGACACACTGCGCGCCGGGCAGGTGGTGCTCGCCTTCGGCAGCCCCCTCGGTCTTTCATCGTCGGTGACGATGGGCGTCGTCAGCGCTGTGGCACGTCAGCTCGCGCCCGAGGACCCGATGATTTACATCCAGACAGACGCGCCCATCAATCCGGGCAACAGCGGCGGCGCACTCGTCGACGCGGACGGGCATCTCGTCGGCATCAACACGCTCATCCTCTCGCAGTCGGGCGGCAGCGAGGGCATCGGCTTCGCAGCGCCGAGCAACATCGTCCGCAACATCGTCGGCCAGATCATCAAGTTCGGGCGAGTACGGCGGGGGGAGATCGGGGTGAACGCGCAGACGATCACCCCTCTGCTCGGCGACGCGCTGGGCCTCGGTACCGACACCGGCGTCATCCTCGCGGACGTGGCATCGAGTGGTCCGGCCGGGCGCGCCGGTCTGCAGCCGGGCGACATCGTGCTGAAACTCGATGGCAAGGTGATGGAGAACGGCCGGCAGATGCGGATCAACGTGTACTCGAAGGGCGCAGGTGAGCAGGTCGCGCTCGACGTTCGCCGAGGCGAGCGCACGCTGTCGGTGCGAGTGCCGGTCGTGGAGCGCGCCTCCGATACGTCGAGGCTCGAAGATCTGATCGGCTCACAGCAGCCGGTTCCGAACCTCGGCATCACTGTCCTGGATCTGACACCCGCGATCGCTCAGATCCTGCCCGACCTGCGCCGCGATAAGGGAGCGGTCATCGCCCGCGTGACCACCGAAGTGCCGTTCTCACAGCAGGGACGCCTGATGCCCGGCGACGTGATCTACTCGCTCAACGGCAAGACGATCGAAAGCGGAGCGGACCTGCGCAGTGTTGCGGCGACCCTGAAGCCCTCGACGGCGGCCGTCCTGCACATCGAACGTGAAGGGATTCTGCATTACGTTGCGTTTCGCGTAGAACGCTGAGAAAAGGCGACTGGACCGCATTCAGCATTCGCCATTTAGCATTGACACGCCCCCAACTTCAGCCGCCCCGGGTGTGCATCTCGAGGTGCGCGTCTTTCTTCAGCGCGCGCAGCGGCACGAGCGTCGTCTGACGATCCATCCCGAGGCGTTCTTCCGCGCCGCGATCGGCGCGCAACGACCACACGGCGTGAATCAACTGACGTAGCTCCTGGCGGGTCGCACCCGCCCGGAGCGGACGGCGAAGATCGGTGCCGCCGGCGGCGTAGAGACACAGTAACCAGACGCCGTCGGCGGTGAGGCGCGCGCGGTCGCACGTTGCGCAGAACGGCGCGGTGGTGGACGCGATGATGCCGAAGGTAGTGCCGTCAGGCAGGAGGAAGCGTTCGGCCGGTGCCGACGACCTCTCGTCGATCGGGATGACGGCGCCGTAATGACGGGCGATGCCCTCGAGCATCTCGGCGCGCGGCACAACCGCCGCCGGTGACCAGCGCGTGGCGCCGCCCACGTCCATGTACTCGATGAAGCGGATCTCCGCGCGAACGGACTTCGCGAACTCGATCAGCGCAATCAGTTCGTCCTCGTTGGTGCCGCGGATCACGACCGTGTCGAGTTTCAGCAACTCGAATCCAGCCTCTCCCGCAGCGTGGATTCCCGCGATGACGGCATCGAAGTCGCTGGACCCGGTCAGCGTCCGGAACCGGTCTCGCTTCAACGTATCGAGGCTCACCGTGATCCGGTGCAGTCCCGCGCGCTTCAACGCCGGCGCATTCGCCTTGAGCAGGATGCCGTTCGTGGTGAGCGCCAGGTCCTCGATGGCCGATCGCGACGCCAGCCGTTCGACCAGCACCGGCAGATCCCGTCGAAGCAGCGGCTCGCCGCCCGTGAGCCGCACGCGGTTGACGCCCTCGTCACCGAAGGCATCCACGAGCGCGGTGATCTCTTCAAAATTGAGGATGTTCTCTCTCGGCAGCCAGACGTATTCCGGCTCGGGCATGCAGTACTGACAGCGGAGGTTGCAGCGGTCAGTGACCGAGATGCGAAGACTTCGCATTGGCCGGCTGAACCGGTCGCTAAGGAACATCGGTACCAGAAAGTATATCGTCGCCCTGTAGTGAGGTCGCGAGGGTCACGCGGTCGGCGCGACGATGTCGGGTCGGGGATGAGGAGAGGAGCGGCTGTGGCCGAAGAACCGCGCCTCCACCGCCCTGCGGGCCTGCAGAGACGGACGCTCCACGAGGATGTACGATCCAACCGCGGCTGCGACGGCCAGTGTCAGGTTCAGCGGGAACGAGTTGACCAGGGCGTCCGAGGCGCGATTGAGGAACAGCTGCTGCCACAGATAGAGCGAGTAGCTGATCCAGCCGACAAACATCAGGGGCTGCGCGTTGAGCACTTGTCCGATGCGTCCTTCGTGGAAGGTGACCGCCCAGTCGAGGCACAGCACCGCGGCCAGGTTACTGAGCGACATGCCGAGCGCGAATGACGCCTGCGGATGATCCGTCAGCAGCCCACCCGCGATGCCGAGCAGCGGCACGACCACGAACAATGGGGACGCCAGCGCGCGCATGTAGAGCACGGAACGGTGCAGCCACGCGCGAGAACCCGCCAGCACGCAGCCGATGGCGATCGAGTCCGCGACGGTCTCGAAACGTGTGCCGACTCCGGCCGCGGCCCACGGGAGGAAATTCCATTCAAACAGCCGGACCGCCGGGCTGATCACCACCACCGCGGCGGCGATGAGAATCCCGCGCCTCACCCCAGACAGCAGCAGTACGGCCGGCCAGAGCAGATAAAACTGTTCCTCGACCGAGAGCGACCAGGTATGTCCGATGTACCACGAGCGCTCGTCGTGGTAGTTCGAGGTATATGTCACGGTGTGGGCGATGTCACCGGGCGCCAGCGAGAACGCTCCGAGGGCACTGGCAATCAAGGTGACCGCGAGAAAGACGTAGTAGGGGGGGAAGATCCTGAGGGTGCGCCTGAAATAGAAGCGTCCGATGCGGATCCGACCGTGCCGCGCCATTTCATCCAGCAGCAGGCCGGTGATCAGGAACCCGGAGATCACGAAGAACACGCGCACGCCAAGCGCGGCAACTGCCGAGAAGCTCCCGCTGCCTTCCGACACCGGGAACCCGGAGGTGCCTGCCAAGTGGCCGAGCAGCACAAGGGCAATTGAGATTCCGCGTAAACCGTCGAGCGATGGGATTCGATGTTCAGCGGGCTGCGCGACGCGATCCTCCGCGGCTGCACGCGCCCTGCTCGACCTCGACCGGGTCAGGTGACTGTCCATGCGCTCGTCAGCTCCGTTCCCGCGTCGCGAGCGTCCATTCACCACGAAATGGCGCGTCAAACCGCGGGAGGGAAGCGTAAGTCGTCGAGGACGCATGTTTCAGTTCAGGTTGTGAACGCTCAGCGTGGAATTTGCCGAGAATCTCCTGCGGCTTTCCGACAATAGGAAATCTGCCGTCCCCGGATGCGCGGGCAACGCGAGAACGATTGAAATAGCACGCGCCCCGTCGAAAAACGAAGGCGCTGTTCAGCGCCTTGCGCACGATCCGCCGTGCGCGGGCACCTTCTGCAAAGGTTGTGCTGGACCTCGACAGAGTCTAAGAGAACCCGTCGGAACAGCTCGGCTGGTATCGGCTGTGCAGGCAGAGCTGCGGTGATCACTGATTCGGCGCCGCCCCGGCCGGCCTCGCGGAGGTCGTTCGTCCGCAACGTCTTCTGGGGCTGGCTTGGCGTCGGCGTCAACATCGTCATCGGCATTCTGCTGTCGCCGATCATCATTGGCCGGCTGGGCGTCGAGCAGTACGGCGCATGGGTGCTGCTGTTCTCCACGGTCGATTACATCCGGATGCTCGACTTCGGGTTCCGGGCGGCGACCGTCAATGCCTGTGCGCGCTCCCGCGCGCGCGGCGACTGGCGCGGCGTCAATCGCGAAGCCTCCACCGGCATCACCTATTTCCTCGCCAGCGCCGTGGTGTGTCTCACGCTGGTGATCCTGCTGCGCGATTCATTGATCGGCGCCCTCAATATCCCTCCGTCGATGCGCGCCGATGCGCGGACGCTGCTCGTGGTGATCGCGTGCGCGGTGGCCTGCCGGCTCGTCCTGTCTCCCATGACCGCGGTTCTGGAAGCGTTTCAGCGATTCGATCTGGTGAACCGCGCGAACATCGCCGCGCTCGTGCTCCGTTCCGTTGGTTCGGTGTCACTGCTCCTCGCCGGCTACGGGCTGCTCGAGATGTCGTGGATGGTGCTGTCTGCGCAGCTGCTCGAGAACGCGTTGACAATCCTCTTCGTGAGACGGGTGTTTCACGACTTCACGGTTTCCCCTCGCCTGGTCGACACGAGAACGCTGCGCGATCTTTTCAGGTTCGGCCGCTACTCCGCGGTGCTGGCTGCCGCGAACATCGTGTCCATTCAGGCGCCTTCCACGCTGCTCGGACTGATTCGCGGACCACTCGAGGTGGGCTTCTTCACGTTCCCCTTCCGCCTCCTGATGTATAGCGCCGAGGGGCTCGCCAAAGTCGCCGACGTCACGTCCTCGGTCACGGCAGCCTTCGACGAGACGCGCCGCAAGGAACAGGTCTGGACCCTTGCTGTTGTCGTGAATCGTTCCTGCTTCACGCTGTTCATGCCGGTCGCGATATTTCTGGGCGTGTACGGCACCGAGCTCCTGACCGTCTGGACGCCGAGTATCGCGGAGAGGAGCGGCCCGCTGATTCCGATCCTGCTCGTCATGTTCCTGTTTGGGGTCGCCGGGCAATACAACGCCGGCGCGATCCTCATCGGCCAGGGGAGACACAGGAGCTATTCGTACGCGGTGGTAGGCGAAGTGATCGCCTCCGTCGTGCTGCTCCTGGTGCTCGGTCCGCGGTATGGTGCGGTTGGCGCCGCATGGGCCGTGTCGTCGACCTTCGTGCTGAACCGCGGGCTGTTTCTTGCCGTCCTGATCTGCCGCGAGAACGGGTTCCCGCTGACGCGCTACTTGCGGGAAATCTACGAGCGGCCCGTGGTCACCGGCGTTCCCGTGATGATCGGCACTATCCTGACGAAACGGGCCCTGCTGCCGGGAACTGACTGGCCGCAACTACTGACGGCAGCGGCGGCTATCGCGTTTGCGTACTTCTCGGTAGCGTGGTTTGCCGTATTGCCGCGGGAGCAACGCTTCCTGCTTCGTACTCAGGCGGCGCGCTTCGTGACTCGATAGGATCTCGTCAGGGCGTTCGAATCCGGCAGTTCGTCTCCCAGACTCAGCCCCACCGGGTGCAATTCGCGGCTGAGCAGCCCCTCCGTTTGAAAGGTCTCTCGGAGAAGGAGCCCGCCTTTTGGTTGGTGGCCAGACAGCTGGTAGATGGCACCTGAGAGCAGGACGCGCAGCGCGTGGATCGAGAAGAGCGGAGAACGCCGGCTGACGCCATCGAGCGCCTTGCGCAGGTAGTACTTCGGGTGATGCGTTTTCAGCAGCAGCACGCCTCCCGGCCGGAGCACGCGCGCCATTTCGCGAAGTGCCTGCCTGTTGTCGGTGTACGGGAGAGCGACCCGGCACAGCACGACATCGAATGACGCATCACTGAAGGGCAGCTGTTCCGCGCCCGAAGTGGCAAAGTGCACCGGCACGCCCGGGTAGTGGGCCGCGAACAGTCGTCTCGCAAAGCGTCCACTCTCGGGGGCGATATCGATCCCGATGCACGTCGCCCCGGCCGAGGCGAACGGGATCAGATCCTGACCGCCGCCGCACCCCACGTCGAGCACGCTGGTGACGCTGATGCCCTGAACCGCTTCGCGCGCGAGGCGCTGACGCGCGTGATCGCCGGCGAAGAGGAGCCACTCGTCTTCGAGATAACTCTCGTAGTCGGTCGCCGCCGCGCCGGTGGCACGCGCCAGCGGCGTCAGTCGCTCGCGACCGAACAGCCGGCGATAGGAATTGGCCGCCATCAACTGGAAGCCGACGCGCTCGATCGCCACGCGCGACGGCGCATTGGATGCGAGCACGGTGATCCAGGCGATGGGAGCCCCTTCTGCGAAACGCTGACGCACAATGTGTGTGAGCAGCGACTGGTAGATGCGCCGCCCGCGGAACTCGGGCACCACGTGGAAGTCGTACAGCGACACGGAGCCGGGGGGGAACTCGAGCACCGCGCCGGGCGTCTCGGCGAGTTGCGCCGGGCGGTCCGGATGGTAGGAGTACCCCCACCCCGCCAGGTGACCGTTGACCAGCACCGTATGCAGCGTTCGCCCCGACGCACGGGATCGAGAGTAGGACTGTGCACACACCGTGATATCGCTCGCGATCGATGCCGAACTACCGTTCCAGCGAAGCAGATCGTCGATGTGGTTCTCGTGATACTCCACGCGATCGGCGCCCGGGAGCCGCGGCTCGACGGGCCGCAACTGATCCGGCTTGATCGCGTAGATATGGCCTGTACGTCGCTCCCACAGGAGCGAGCCGGCCGTGTTCACGAGCGCTGCGATGCCGCCGGCAATTCCTTCCTCGCGCAGCCGCGCCCGCTTGTGCGCGAGCAGTTCGACGGCCGGCTTGATTCGCTTTTCCCAGCCGTTCGGTCCGGCGGTCTGCGTGACCAGAGACTTGAGGCCGTTCATGGCGGCCGTCCGCACGCGCTGCTGCATGAACCCGCCACGCGTCGCGTAGATCTCGATGGCGGTCAACTGCACGCACTGATTGCCGAGGCGTTTCTTGAAATCACTCTCGCCGATCGTCAGATCGAAGCCGCGCAGCCCGAGACGGTCGGCGTTCTGAATGATCCAGGCAAACAGGATCACGGCAGGAGACCGCTGCTCGTCCTCGAGAGAAATGGCCGGGGGACCGAGCAGCGGTCTCCTGCCGTGATCCTGTTTGCCTGGATCATTC
>Ga0247824_10000407_pt1 | contig 20743 bp, 21 predicted proteins | sample 13C_PalmiticAcid_FD_194412 | JGI IMG/M metagenome (GOLD analysis project Ga0247824, IMG submission 194412) | Soil microbial communities from agricultural site in Penn Yan, New York, United States - 13C_PalmiticAcid_Day48 | ecosystem: Environmental > Terrestrial > Soil > Agricultural land...
TCTCACTCACGCTCCTCACATTCATCTTCACCTTCCTCGCCAACGCTTCCCTCAGCCCTTCCGTCCATGCTCAATCGTTTCGTCCCGCACCCGCCTACGGAGCATGCAGCGCCTTTACAGAAGGACAGGGATTCTATATCATTGGGGGATCCGGGGATGCAAATTCCGCCAGTCAGTCATTCATGCTTGATCTCTCAGTCTCATGGAACGCAAGCGCCCCTGTATTCAAGGACCTTTCTCCTAGCAAGGGGCCCAAGGTGGTAACAGGAGCATGCACAATGACCAACAATGGAGGAGACTTGTTCGTGTTGACGGCAGGTACAGGCTATGTCTACAACGTGGCATCGGGCTCGTGGAAACCATTCTCAAACCCCAACTTTGCAATCGACACTTTTGCGCTAACAGCAGTGGATCCAGCGACAGGGATCATTTATTTCCCGAACGCTGGCATGGATTTCCAGGGCAAGGATGTAGTGCTTGCGCTGGATCTAAACGCGGGTAAAGTCTCTACATCAGGCGTCCCTGTGATTGACACGGATGTTCCCACAGGGGCCGCTTGGAGTGAGCCTTTGAAGGGCATGATCGTCTTCGCCGGGATATTCGACCCGATTATTCTGAACCCAGCCAAAGCGAACACACCGTCGAAAGGATGGAGCACCTTGCCTACCACCGGCATGAACGACTTTACCGCACAATGGAACTGTGCAGTCCCCGCGTACGGTGGGACGAAAATTGTCCTCTTTGGCGACGATCGCGTTTCGACCAGCTTTGTATACGTTTTCGACACGGCCAAGCGTTCTTGGAAGAAAGGCCTAACGACTCCTTCGCTAATTGAAGAGAGCGCTTGTGCTGTCACTGGCGATCAGTTTATTATCTGGGGAGGCATGGTCAAAGAGAAACCAACCAACACGATGCTCATCTTCAACATGAAGACGAACAAGTGGGTCACAAGTTACACTGCTCCTCCCAGGAATACGACTGCCACCACGACGTCTTTGGCCTCGCTCACCTCTGGACCGTCGCAAACGTCAGCAAGTGTTCCCTCTTCAAATGAGGCCCAACAACCAAACGCCCATTCCTCCTCTGGTGAGGGCAAACTTGTCACCATTATCGTCGTTGTCACTGTCGTCCTGATGGCATTCGTCCTTGGATTCATCTTTGCATTCTTCCGACGCACGAAGCGATCGAACTCTGGTGACCAAGACCCTAATGGATCATCCACAGCATTGTCAGACCTCAGGAGCGGCGTCACCGTCGCTGCCAAAGATGAGACAGGCCTACGATCATCTCGTCTACGCGCCCCTACCGATTCGGGACCTATTACTGCACAAACGTATGCGGGTTCAGTCAAGGATCAAAAGTGGTATGATTTCGAAGATGGAGCACGGCCATCTCCTGAACATCCACATGCTATTCTGAAGGAGGATATCATGAGCCTACGGACCGCTCAAGAAGGTGTGGTGGAAGTGATGGCTCCTGCACAGCATCCTCATGCCATGATCGACAAGAATTCCAACACGACGCATAGTATCATAAACGAATGGAACAGGGGTGACAAATACGAGTGGGACGAGGATGATTAAAGTGAGATGATGAAAGCCTAGGCTTGTGAGGTTGTGTGCAATCGAGGGAAGACAGAAGCCTGTAAGCTCAGCAATCAAGTTCTCACGGATGCGTTGGATGAATGCCCACCAACGCGTCTGTTAGTCTGGAGTGGGCTTTCAAATCACTGACAGTCGTTGAAGACGTTCTCTGCGATGCAGGCATTTGGGCAAGGATTGGATATCCAAAAGGTAACGTTTGCTGTTGTCAAGGGGGGGGGGGGACAAGCCCATACGAAAGTGAAAGGGCAGGCAAGGCCTGAGCGAGGAGCAGGGTCCAAAATGTTTTCTGCACTCGTTCCCTTCTCTTCTTTCACCTTCTTCTTTCAACGCTTCCCTCGGTCCTCCTGTCGTGCATACTACTGTCCTTCCACACCACGCTTTCGAGATGAAGCCTACCATGCTACACCTCTCCTCCTCCCTCTCCTCTCCTCTCCTCTCCTTCTGTCATGGAAGAGTAAAATGAGCTATCGTCATGGAAAAGACAGCTTCGAAGATGGCATGGATTCGACACATGGTTCGCTCTCTCTCTCTCTCGAGACGCCGGCTGTATGTATGTATATATGTCCTGGGCAAAACAAACAAGCTTCTTTCTTCCCTGCCTCCCTTCACTGCCCTTTTGACATACTCTCTCTCGTCTTCTCTCCCCTTCTTTCTCCACCCTACCTCCAACTCGTCTTCCCCTTCCCTTCAGCGTTTTTTTGTCCACTCCATCCGCTCATCCTTAACCACCGCTCCGACCCACCCCTTTCGATGCATCATCCAGCAGCCATCCGACTCTTGTGCCATCCCCATACGAGCGCCATCCGATCCTTACACTCAGCGCAAGCGGTAGTTGTGCGGCCTATCTCGACGGTTGTTTCAAGGTTCAAGTGGAGCACCGCCATCTCGTAGACATCCAGATGCCATTGCGAAGCATCCGACGGCAAACGCGGTGTACAAGGAGAGGCCCTTGAAGCTCTCCATGCATCATCCTCACACCTTCGCTGAGCGGGAGTTCAGTACAATGCTCGACGATAAATCAGGATGGGGAGTAACGTTAGGGAACTACAGAGCAGGAGGCTGAATGAAACGAAACTCAGGGGTATCGCGAGTCTGTATCACGGACCAAGGTTGTGGCTGTAACAGGAACAACAGCAGGGCAAATGTGAGCAGGAACATCCCTCCATTGCCAACCCCTGACGTTGGGGAACAGATGGAAACAGTGATTATGGTAAGGACCTATGGATTGTCTTTGGTGTTGTATTGCGACCGTGCTCACCATTTGCCCAATCGTGACGAGAGCTGTGTTTTGTTTTACGAGATAGATGTATCTTTCTTTTGAAGCCGGATCCATTCCTCGACTACCGCTTCAAGGCTGATGGGGGCATAATTAGACTTGGTTGTTCCTTGCCTACAGGAAGGGCCGGCTAGTCTGTCACGGATGGAGGGAGTGGGACAATCATCATCAAGGAGGGAAGATTGAGAACGCTCTGCACCGCCGACAACACGTGGAAAGATAAAGCGACAGAGTGTAACAACAGGGCAATTTGAGTGCTCACCCCAATATTGATTGCTCTCAACGACGTTCTCATAAAAAGTCAAGCTTTTGTTCCCGCCCTCTTTCTTACTTCAGTCCTTCTCACCCCAGTTCTTCTCACATCAGTCTTCCGAACACAATGCCTCAACCCCGCTCCTTCCATGCTTCATTTACACTTCTTACACTCTTCACATTTCTCTTCAACAGTTTTCTCAGTCTTTCCATCTATGCTCAATCATTTCGACCCGCTCCCGGCTCTGGATTCTGCAGCGGTTTTGTAGAGGGTCAAGGTCTTTATGTCACCAATTCCTATGGCCCGGACAACAATCTTACCACTCAAGCATTCATGATTGATCTCTCGGTCTCATGGAACACAAGCAATCCCGTCTACAAAAAACTACCAGGAGGTCCTAAGATTGAAGTCGGAAACACAGCTTGTACATTGTCAAACAATGACAGCTTGTTCATATTGGCGGACAGCACAGGCTATGTCTACAACATTACTTCGAACGCATGGTCAGTGTTCCAAAACTCCAACTTTGATAGCAATGCTGGTTACAATGCAGCAACATCAGATCCAGTATCAGGACTCGTCTACATCCCGACAAATGGCAAGGATTTCCAAGGCAAGGAAGTGGTACTCACACTCGATCTAAGGACGGGGATAGTCAAGACTACAGAGCTTCTCCTTATAGACACGGATGTTTTTCAAGCTGTTGCTTGGAGTACGGCATTGAAGTGTATGGTTGTCTTCTTCATGAGTGATTACGTGCCGATTACATTCACACCAAGCGAGACAAACAAGCCAACCAAAGGATGGGGAGAATTGCCCAACAAAGGCATGAAAGAGGATATGGCATGGAACTGTATCGCTCCTGCGTATGGTGGCTCGAAAATGGTCCTCTTTGGCAGCGACCTGTTCAGCGAGAACGTGGCTGTCTACATCTTTGATGTGATCAACCTTACATGGAAGAAGGGCCCTTCTATCAAGCAGCCGTTTGACGATAGTGCATGCGCCATTACCGGCGATCAATTCATTATATGGGGAGGCGAGTCCGGCAACACACTAGTCTACAACATGAAGACGGCTAAATGGACCACAAGTTTCATTGCTCCTCTTCGACCGAATACGACTACAACTGCGATCTCATACAGCTCACCATCGCAAACATCGACGCAGGATGATTCGCATACTTCTAACACTCCGGATTACAACGACACGACCTTGAGTGACAAGAAACTTGCCATCATTATCATCATTGTCACCGGGGCGCTGTTGACGATCATCCTAACAACCATGTTCGTTTATCTTGGATTGTCGAAGCGAACGAGAACCGATACTCAAAGGACAAGTCCCTATACATCGTCACTCGATTCACTGGACACCGAATTTCACTCCAACACTTCTATCACATTGTTCTCCAAAGGGTCTTCTCTAGGACGCGATCCTTCCGACCCGGGTCCCAAGTTCTCGGCTGTGTCGTCCGATATTTATACTCAGCACAGTTGGCATGTATCCGGGTCAGTTGGATGGTTGGATCAAGGTTCGGACGGAGGGCGATCACCCGAACATCCACATACAATTGTAGAAGACCTGCCGGCAAGATACAGTTCACAAGAAAGTTTTTTCGAAGCAAAGTCCTCTGTGCAACATCCCCACGCTTTGGTCGAACAACAAAGCACAGCATCAAAACAGGACTGTAGGGGCCGACACGAGTTGGAAGACGAATAAATAATAACCGAACAGGTCCAGTTGCACACCAGCCAATGGAGCGTGAACCTTGTAGCACAGCATTCAATTACTGCGATCCTGTGAGCACGAACCTCTTTACGTCACCAAGGCCAGGAACAGATGGAATTCTTTGCGATTATGGTGAGTAACGAATTAGCCTTTGGCGTGGCAGTACAACCTTTTCACTTCATTGGTCAACAAGTGGTCTTAATAGTACGATCCCTCAGCCAGAACTATGGATGAATAGGTGAGTGGACTCGGATGTTCACTACATGAAAGAAGGGTCGACAACTGCCACGGATGAAGAAACGTGACAACCACTATGGAAAGAATGGAATACATCGAGACAGAACGTGCATACAGATGGTGGCGTTAAAATCGCCAAGCGGCATTTCAACAAACAGGATGGGAGCCCACCATGAAACAACAGCCAACTGGAACATGAAGTCAACGCTGATGCGAGTTCTGTATCACAACACTCACAATCTGGAAGGCTGTTCGACCATGCCCTCCCCATCCTGCGGTGGTCAAGGCCGCGGGGGGATGAGAAATGTAGCTGGGAAAAGAGCGAGTAATCCCCTGCCGTATCACGTCTGATGTGGACAGGATGAAAATTTTGAGCAACTGTGCTTCCCCTCATGTCATGGATGAAATGGAGTTCAGTTGTTCAGGCGTCTGCTGACAACAATTGGAGTGTAACAATAACGCCGTCCGCAAGGCTCGGGTTCATGTGAGTGTTGACACGCTCTCAACTTTCTCTCAGGAAGTGCTTCTCTCATTTCTTCATACTTCACCATATCCCACCACAGTCTTTCCTACACAATGCTTCAGCCCATTTCCCTGTTTGCTTCATTCACACCTCCTACACTTCTCGCTTTCCTCTCCTATGTTTCCAGTCCTTCAGTCCACGCTCAAATATTCCAACCTCTTCCTTCTATTAATCCATGCAACGCCTTTGTAGGAGGCCAAGGTCTCTATATTATTGGAGGTGTTGCAAAGGACTTGACAACTGTCCGCCAGATATTCATGCTTGATCTCTCAGTTTCATGGAGCACAAACGCACCCGTCTTCAAGCAACTACCATTTGGACCCAAAGGCGAAGGAGTATGCACCATGATAAACAATGGAGAGGATCTGTTTGTATTAGAGGATGGAGGAGGATACCTCTACAATGTGAGATCGGAAAAGTGGCAAGTGCTTTCAGGCACCAATTTTACCAATGTTGTTGTGGGAGTTGCAGCAACGGATCCAGAATCAGGGCTCATCTATATCGCGGGATCTTCCGCTGATTTCGCAGAGCAGTTGATTGAGATAATCGACCCCAGAACCATGACAGCCAACACCGCGGAAACAAATGCAGAGTCTTATAGTGTTGCTGCTTGGAGTACCCCATTGAAGCGCATGCTTTTGTTCTCAACAGGCTCTTCGAACCCAGGAACATTCACGCCAAGCGAGACAAACAAACCGACAAAAGGATGGGGAGATCTGCCCAACAATGGCCCAACATTGAGATGGAGTTGTATCGCCCCTATCGATGGCGGCTCAAAAATGGCCCTCTATGGCAACGACGTTGTCAGTAACATTGGGACTATCTACGTTTTTGACGTGGCTAAACGTACATGGACGAAAGGAGCCTCCACGATTGAGCTCGATGGCTGTGTATGCGCAGTTACCGGCGATCAGGTTGTTCTATGGGGAGGCGAATCCAAAGGGAAAGCAACCAACGCGACGCTTGTCTATAACATGAAGACGAATAAGTGGACTTCAAACTATATTGCTCCTCCCCGGTCGAATACAACTACAACCACGTCTACCTCACAACCGTCGCAAACATCAACACAAGAAAATCCATACACCACCAACCCGACGACACATCTTCCAGCAGTCCGAGCCTTGTCCTCATTATAATCCCTATCGGAATCATGTTGGCGATCCTCTATGCAGCACACTGGATCGAGAAACAGATGAGGCAAGACTCGGATCAATCAAAGGCTGACGCACAAAGCTCAGATTCCGATGGCTCGTCCTCCGACTCACAGGATACTCAAGGCTACTCGGATACCGTCAAAATATTGCTCAAAGGAACTCGGCGGCGCGATCCTACCGATTCTGCTCCCTCTTCCACAACATTGACATCCGATCTTTGTACTGAACGCAAGTGGAACATGCCCGATCGGCTCCAATGGCCCGAACACCCCCATGCCATCATTGAAGATGCCACGGAATTACGCAGTGTACAACAAGGCGCAAAATATCCTCATACCACGGCCGAACATGGATTCACTACACAACATAACGACGAACCAGAATGGGACCGACTACGGTGACCCGGTGGCAAGGAAGAGCTGATGAAATGAAATAAAAACGATTGATCGCCCCGCCCAACCGATGACACGGTCGTGGTGTATTGCTGACACAGAAGGGTGGAGCGTCTTGGAATCCAACCTCAGGTCCACTCACGCTGCTGTCAAGGTTTGCAGAGACCAAATTGTTTGGACAACAGTGTTTGTGAGTGATGTTGTTCGTGTCACCAACGCCTCAAGAACGATGCATCCCTCGGCTGTAACAGTTGCACAGGAAAGTTCACCATCGATGGGGCAAACACAATGGGGAGAAAGTCTGCAGGATTGCAAGAGATCAGGGCTGCAAACAACCATATCAACAACACAGCGGGGCTTCACCTCATGTTGTGCCTCAAAAAGGGTTCATGTGAATCTCGACTCTCTGCTCTGGGACTCCCTTTTTTCCCCCCCTCTCTTTCGTCCATTCAACAACGTCTCCATCCCTCCACTCCACTCCTTTCACACTTACTCTCTTATTCATATTTTTCTTCTGCACTTCTTTCAGGCTTTCCGTCCTCGCTCAACAGTTCAGGCCATCCCCCGGCGCCTACAAATGCAGCACCTTTGTGGAAGGTCGAGGACTCTATCTGCTTGGTGGCAGGAATCAGGAGAATTTCATACTCGATCTCTCGGTCTCATATACAAACTATCCGGCTTTCAAGAAACTCGAGCGTGCTCCCTTGATGCCCCCGTGGTACCTGCAGAATACCGAACGATGGAGAAGATGTGTTCATGTTGCGGAATGGAGTATACCATATCTATAACATGAGATGGGATTATTATTGGAGTATCTACAACACCACCTTCACGGGTAATATTCTCATAAGAGTTCCGGCAGCAGATCCAGAAACAGGGTGCATCTATTACCTGAAGAATAGGGTATTCTCAGTGGATCCGAGAACCATGACGGTCAACAGCGGAGGACTTGACCCCTATTGGGATGGCCAGGATGACTGGAATGACCAATATGATCGGACTGGAGTGATTCTAGGATTGTCACTTGGAGTGCGCACTTGAAAACCACAGGCATATCAGTAGGGCTCCGTTCTGGGATTGCTGCCCATGGTGGATCTGAATTGGTTTGCATTGTATGAATACGACAAACACCATCCGTTCAGTTACATATACATCTTGGATGTGGTCGAACGTACCTGGAAACAAGGACTATTCACCCCAATACCTGGACTCAGAAACACTGCATGTGCAGTGAGCAGGGATCATGGGAAGGGCACGGCGATGACTACCGGCCAACGGACACGACTCTTGTCTATGGCTTGGTGACTGAGAACTGGACCTCGATTTACATTGACCCTCCTCAGACATCTGCAGCCTTGTTCGTCTCACAATGGTTGCCAATGCCAACACAATGTCCGACTTTCAGCACCTCACGTCGAAGCGATACGTCCTCCAGCAATACGACTTCCAGTGTTATGATTTCAACCGAGAAAAAGCTTGTCATCTTTACTATCTTGGTCACTGGGGGTCTTATGACGGTCATTCTGACAACCACCTCAGTGTACATTGGACACCTCGGGAGCAAGTTTCAGGGGCTCATTGGACGAAGAGGATCATTTGAACATCGAGATGTCCTTCAGAGGATCTTATCGTGGACGCGATCCTTCCGATACTTCTTCCAGTTCCACAGGAATGACATCGAACCCACACATCGGAGCAAGTGGTTCATGACCGAATTCAATGGTTGGTATTCATCGTGGTTCGAATGGAGCACGACCCCCGCATGCAATTGTGGAGGATCCGACGACGGGACGCACCGTTCAAGAAGGCGCTATTGAAGTAGAGATTCCCATGCAGCATCCTTACGCTGTAGTGGGCAAAGAAGAGTTGGAAGACCAACACTTGATGCAGCGTAGGCCTACAACCCAGCATCTCAATTGCTGATCACCATGGACAGCATCAAGAAAGCACAGGTTCTGGATGGAGGTGTTATTCAAAGGTCTCCCGGTTAACAGAAATGAGGCATCTTCACTGGGCCGCGCCATCATGCGATTCAAGCGGATGGCATACTCTCGTCTCAACAGGATTTTGGTCCACCAAAAAGGATTCCTCGATGGCTGCCCGATTGATAGGGCCCTTCGCGATCACGGTAACGAATGAATCAATTCATAAATCACAAATTGCTGTCTCGCGAGAGCTACTACCAATGTAACAATGTGAGCATCCGATTCGCCCTCACCCAAAACCATGGGCTGCACAACAGCCCTCCGGTTTGTTTGGGCGGTAACAGCCCAGTTTTAGTTGTACCTGCATAAACCCTGGGACCCTCTTTGTTTCTCTTCTTCTTTCATCCCCATCAACACCATGTCACTATCCCTCTACTCTCCTGCTACTTTAACACTCCTAGCGCTCACCCTCACATTCCTCTTATGCGCTTCGTTCAGCCCTCCCGTCTGCGCTCAAGGGTTCAGACCATATCCCGATTATCTCAAATGCAGTGCCTTTGCGGAAGGTCAGGGACTCTATCTGCTTGGCGGCAGGAAGGGGAAGAAGAATTTCATGCTCGATCTCTCGGTCTCCTGGAACACAAGGAATCCGGTCTTCAAGAAAATAGAGGGTGGCCCCAGGGTCGGTGGAGAAGCGTGTACGATGACGAACAACGGAGAAGATCTCTTCGTATTGACATATGGCACAGGCTATGTGTACAACGTGAAATCGAGCTCATGGACAGTGTTTCAAAACGTCAACTTCACATCGTTGGATCGGTCGCTAGCAGTGGCAGATCCAGAAACAGGATTCATCTATCTCCCAAGCGGCGGCGAGAATTTCGCAGGCAGGGAGGTAATGCTCTCTGTGGATCTGAAAACCGGGAAGGTCAACACAACAGATCTGTACCGGAATACAACAATATCCATCCACCTGGCGTCGACATCCGCTCTTGTTATCTGGAGTGAGCTTTTGAGGGGCTTCCTCATTATAGGGTTTAGGTATCACCCGCTTGTCTTCACACCAAGCAAAGCGACAGACTCGACGAATGGATGGAGCACATTGGTTATAGGCGAGTATCCAGATAACTTTGGGTCTTTTGATTGTGGCGCTCCCGCGTATGGTGGCTCGAAAATAGTCTTCATTGCCTATGATCATTTGATGGAAGAAACTTACCTGTACATCTTGGACGTGGCCGAACGTACCTGGAAGGAAGGGCCTCGTCCTCCAAAACGCCTCTATTCTAACACATGTGCTGTGACCGGGGATCAGTTCATTTCATGGGGAGGTTATGCGGAAAACGGCACTGTAACCAACGCGACATCAGTGTACAACTTGAAGACGGAGACATGGACCTCAGAGTACATTGCCCCGTCCCCAATACAGTCCACCTCAGATTCGACTTCCAGAGAGAAAGGCCTTGTCAATATCATACTCGTTATCACTGGAGCTCTATTGACTATAATTCTGACAGCCATCTCCGTATACATTGGACTCTCGAGGGGATTGGAAGTGGACACCGAAAACACCAGTCGCAATGGCTCATTTGAGGTCCTCACCGACACTTCTGACAAAGCCTCCCTTGGCTCTGGTTCCGATTCGAGTGGAGTGTCGTCCAATCACCATAGCCGACGCAATTGGTTTACGACGAGGCTACTCGGTCGGTTACATCAAAGATTATATGGAGCACGACCACTTTCTGGAGACCCACATGCACTTTCAATCGATCCAACAACGAGTCGCAGCGTACAAGCAGGTGCTGTCGAAATAGGATTTCTCGTGCAACATCCTCATTTCTTGGTGGTACAGGATCTCACAACAGACCATGGCGATGAAGAAGAACGGAATCCAACCAAGACCATGGAAACAAAGAAGTGTGGAACGGAGGCAAAGAAGGACCGGTGGACTATCGAAGGGCCCGATGTGAGCCTGCAGTACCCACATCTCGACTATCAATCATCCACAGACACAACGTCAGACTAGCCCGTTATACAGGATATAAACCTGGACCCGTTATTCCTGTACAACATGATTCAAGGACATCCAACAAAAAAACATATTACCACAAACGATCTCAAGAGGATGGAGTGCTCTGATCTCATCACAGTCTTGACTATCGGTTCAGAGAAATGGACGGTCTTTCTATCAGCCCACAGCAAGGTTCTTGACGATATTCTCGTGTCGTATTCGTTCGGCGTGGACAAATATCAGAGGAGATACCGAGAAGGATTGATCAATGGACACCGACCGATAGATCCCTTTGTGGCCATGGCAACGAATGGCGCAACAGGCCATCCTTGAAAGCTCTTGCACCTTCCCGTTGGATAATGAAGACTACGATACGTCTTCCAGACGACATTATACTCTTCGTCACCGGAGTCTGTTTACGGTTACTCGCACAACCATCCCAGTGTACATTGGACCCTAGAAGCGATTGAAAGTTGATACCCATGGCGTGGGTCTCAATTGCTCATTGGACATCGAAGGCCATCCCAAACTCCTGTCAAAATGTTCTACAGAGGCTCTTCTCGTGGACGCGATCCTTCTGAATCTTGTTCCAACCACACAGGAGTGACATACAATTCACGAGGCATACTCTCGTTTCAATAGGACCCTTGTCGACCGAAAAGGATTTCTCGATGGTATTCCGATTGACAGTGTCCTTCGCAATCACGATAACGAATGGACCTGTTCGATAAATGTGCAACAGACCGCTCGGCGATGGAGACTGAAATTCACAGGCCCAAGTTTACCTTGGAGACATTGTGCCAAAGGCAAGTGGTGAGTCGTCCCTCGAGAGCTATCAATCTGAGCATCCAGTTCGCCAACATCACCCCTGAATCATGGACTGCACAAACACCCTTGAAATGACACCGCCTCCAGTGTGCTTGTGTTTATTTGGGCGGTGCGGTTCGATTTCGCCGCATTATAACTGGGGCACCTCTTTGTTTCTCTTTTTCGTTCATCTTCCAAACACAATGTTCCTTTCTCACTACTCTCCTCCCACCTTCACACTCCTAACGCTCACGCTCACATTCCTCTTTTATGCTTCATTCAGCCTTCCCGTCCTCGCCCAAGGATTCAGACCAGCTCCCGACTATCTCAAATGCAACACCTTTGTGGAAGGTCAGGGACTCTTTCTGCTCGGTGGCGTGAATGGGGAGAATTTCATGCTCGATCTCTCAGTCCCTTGGAAAACAAACGATCCGGTCATCAAGAAAATAGAGGGAGGTCCCAGGGTCAGTGGAAGGGTATGTGCGATGACGAACAACGGAGAAGATCTGTTCGTGGTGTCAAAAGGCACAGGCTACGTCTACAACGTGAAATCGAACTCATGGACAGTGTTCCAAAACCCCAACTTCGCATCGGCGTGGAATGGATCGCCGGCATTAACAGATCAAGAAACAGGATTCATCTATCTCCCGGAGAATTTCGCAGGAAAGGCGGTGATGCTCTCGGTGGATGTGAATACCAGGACTGTCAACACCGGCGGCGCTCCTCTCAGTCGTTGTTTGGAGTGGGCTTTTGAGGAGTTTTATCTTTCAAGTGAGGTCATATTACAACGAATCGTTTGTCTTCACACCAAGCCAAGCGAACGACTCGACAAATGGATGGAATACATGGAGCACTCCAGGCTGGGATCCTGAAACCGGTGCGGTTATGACTTGTGGCGCTCCCGCGTATGGTGGTTCGAAAGTGGTCTACATTGCCAGTAGTGATAAGGACGGCAGGGCAAAGAGTTACCTGTACATCTTGGATGTAGCCGAACGTACCTGGAAGGAGGGGCGTCATCCTCCAGTATCAATGCAGGTACCATTTGCTGCATGTGCTGTAAGCGGGGACCAGTTTATATCATGGAGAGGATTTGACCTCCCCTCGACAAAAAGAAATGTAACCAGCACGTTCGTGTACAACTTGAAGACGGAGACATGGACCTCAGAGTACATTGCTCCGACCCCGATGCCATCCACCCCAGATTCGACTTCCAGAGAGAAGAATCTTGTCAAGATCATACTCGCTGTCACTGGGGGTCTATTGGCGGTAATTCTGACAGTCATCGCCGTATACATTGGACTCTCGAGGAAATGGGAATTGAAGGAAACCCATGACCCTGGTTCTGATTCTAGTGGAGTATCGTCTGATCACCATAATCGACCCACTTGGTTTCCGACAAGGTTACTTGGTCGGTTATATCAAGGGTCACACGGAGCACGACCACTTTCTGGGGACCCACATGCAGTTTTAATTGATCCAACAACGAGACGCAGCGTTCAAGAAGGTATTGTTGACGTACAGCTTCCCACGCAGAGTCCCCACACCATGTTAGGAAAAGACACTTCTGCAAACCACAACGACAAGGCAGAATGGGAATCAATCCAAACGTACGAAGGGAAAAAAGAATGGAACAGGGGCAAGGAAGATCATGGAGGCAAAGAGGAATGGAACGGAGTCAAGAAGGAGCATGGAGGCAAAGAAGAATGGAATGGAGGCACAGAGGAGCTGGATGACAAATAAAGGGTCCAACTTGTGCCTGTAGCACCGCATCAGACCAGCCTGTGATTCAGGACAAAAGGTCGATTCGTTATTCATGTTAGAGCAGGATCCAATGGGTTGTCATGTCGCCACATACGATGTTAAGAGGATGGAGTACTTTCGCCTTGACCGACGATACTATGAAATGGGTGATCTTTTTAATCGGACCACAACAAGGCTTTTGACGATACCATCGTATTGTCTGTTCTTGAAATGAACAAAGATCAAAGGCGATACCGAGAAGGACTTGCCGATGGGATCCCAGCTGATAGAATCATGGCAATGAGTCAAGCCCGTTGGTAATGGAGGCTGAGATTCACAAGCAAGAGCGAGTGGCTGTCTCGCGAGAGGGCTACCAATGTACCAATGTGAGCATCCGATTCGCCCTCACCGTTTGCCGAGTGACACAGCCTCCAGCACATGTGATTTGTTTGGGGAACAGCCAGTTTTTAGTTTTGCACCTGCATATTGGACCCTCTTTGTTTCACTTCTTTCATCCCCATCAACACCATGTCACTATCCCTCTACTCTCCTCCCACCTTCGCACTTCTAACACTGACACTCACATTCCTCTTCTATGCTTCATTCAGCCCTCCCGTCTGCGCTCAAGGGTTCAGACCAGCTCCCGACTTTTACAAATGCAACGCCTTTGTGGAAGGTCAGGGACTCTATCTGCTTGGCGGCAGCAAGGCGAAGAAGAATTTCATGCTCGATCTCTCAGTGTCTTGGAACACAAGCGATCCGGTCTTCAAGAAAATAGAGGGTGGTCCCAGGGTCAGGACAATAGCGTGTGCGATGACGAACAACGGAGAAGATCTGTTCGTATTGACGGCTGGCACAGGCTATGTGTACAACGTGAAATCGAGCTCATGGACAGTGTTCCAAAACGTCAACTTCACATCGGGCTGGCCGATGGCAGTGGCAGATCCAGAAACAGGATTCATCTATCTCCCAAGTGGCGGCGAGGATTTCGCAGGCAGGGAGGTGATGCTATCTGTGGATCTGAAAACCGGGAAAGTCAACACAACAGATCTGTACCGGATTGGAGGAGGATCACTCTACCTGGCATCAACATCTGCGTTTATTATCTGGAGTGAGCTTTTGAGGAGTTTTCTCATTCTATCGTTTATGCAACCCGCGCTTGTCTTCACGCCAAGCAAAGCGACAGACTCGACGAATGGATGGAGTACATTGGTTATAGGCCAGTATCCTAATAACTTTGGGTTTTTTGATTGTGGCGCTCCCGCGTATGGTGGTCCGAAAATAGTCTTCATTGCCTCTGATTTTGGGATGAAAAAGACTCACCTGTACATCTTTGACGTGACCGAACGTACCTAGAAGGAAGGGACTCGTCCTCCAAAACGCCTCCATTGTAACTCATGTGCTGTAACCGGGGATCAGTTTATCTCATGGGAGGTTTCACGGGAATCGGCACTGCCACCAACGCGACATTGGTGTACAACCTGAAGACGGAGACATGGACCTCAGAGTACATTGCCCCGCCCCCAATACAGTCCACCTCAGATTCGACTTTCAGAGAGAAGGGCCTTGTCAATATCATACTTATTATCACTGGAGCTCTGTTGACGATAATCCTGACAGCCATCTCCGTTTACATTGGAATATCAAAGAGATTGGAAGGGGACACCGATAACGCCAGTCGAAAAAGCTCATTTGAGGTCCTCACCGACACTTCTGACAAAGCCCCCCTTGGCTCTGGTTCCGATTCGAGTGGAGTGTCGTCCAATCACCATAACCGACACAATTGGTTTACAGCGAGGTTGCTTAGACGGTTACATAAAAAATCAAATGGAGCACGACCACTTTCTGGAGACCCACATGCACTTTCAATCGATCCAACAACGCGTCGCAGCGTTCAAGAAGGTGCTGTCGAAGTAGAATTTCTCGTGCAACATCCTCATTCCTTGGTGGTACAGGATCTAACGACAGACCATGGCGATGAAGAAGAACGGAATCCAACCAAGACCATGGAAACAAAGAAGAGTGAAGAGAAGGCAAAGAAGGACCGGTAGACTAACGAAGGGTCCAATGTGAGCCTGCAGTACCTTCATCTCGACTGTCGATCATCTACAGACACAACGTCAGACTAGCCCATGATATAGTATATAGACCTGGACCCGTTATTCCTGTTACAACACGATTCAAGGATATTCAATATAACCCGTGTTGTCACAAACGACTTCAAGAGGATGGGGTGCTCTCAACTCATCACGGCCTTGACCATCGAGTACTGAGAATGGACGAAACTTTCCATCAGTCTATGACAAAGCCTTTGACGACTTTAGCAGTATGGACAAGAGGCAATAGCCAAGGAATCGCGGATGGGATTCCGACTACAGATTCCTTAGCGACCACGATCACGATTCATCCAGTTCGATATGTCACGAATGACACAGCAGACCAGCCATCCTAGAGGGCTTCGCACCTTACGGAGACTGGGATCCGTGAACCTAAGTTCACCTTGGGAACTTGCGCCCAAGTGAGTGGTTCGCCCTCTGCAGCCACACATGAGCATCCAGTTCAACAGCCCACCCCTGAACCATGGGCTGCACAACCCTTTGTAACACAGCCCCCCAGCGATGCAAAAGCCGGCCCAGCTCATTGAACTCTGTTGATGCCTGCATTTAAGCTCCGGCCGGGACATCCTCTTTGTTTCTCTTTCGTCTTTCATCCTCCATCAAACATCAACACGATGTCCCTATCCCACTACTCCCCTCCCACCTTCACACTCCTAACGCTCACACTCACATTTCTCTTTTATGCTTCCTTCGGCCTTTCTGTCCTCGCTCAAGAACTCAGACCAGCTCCCGACTATCTCAAATGCAACACCTTTGTGGAGGGTCAGGGACTCTACCTGCTCGGTGGCGAGAATGGAGAGAATTTCATGCTCGATCTCTCGGTCTCTTGGAAAACAAGCGATCCGGTCTTCAAGAAAATAGAGGGTGGTCCCAGAGTCAGTGGAAGAGTGTGTGCGATGACGAACAATGGAGAAGATCTGTTCGTGGTGTCAAAAGGCACAGGCTACGTCTACAACGTGAAATCGAGCTCATGGACAGCATTCCAAAACGCTAATTTCACATCGTGGACGGCTCGAACGATGGTAGCAACAGATCCAGAAACAGGATTCATTTATCTCCCAAGAGGCGGCGAGGATTTCGCAGGTAGAGAGATGATGCTCTCAGTGGATGTGAAAACCAGGACAGTCAATTCAACAGATCTGTACAGGTGTATGATGAAAACCACCACGATCACAGGAGTCCTTTGTTCCGTCCACTCGACATCAATCCCCTCGGTTATTGTTTGGAGTGGGCTTTTGAGGAGCTTTCTCATTCTAGAGAATCCAGGTTTCAAAGACCCGGTTACCTTTACGCCAAGCAAAGCAACAGTCTGGGCGGAAGGATGGAGTTCATTGGCCGTGACAGGCTGGAAGCCTAGTAGTACCTACAGGATTTTTGAATGTGGTGCTCCCGCGTATGGTGGCTCGAAATTGGTCTTTATTGTCACTGGTGCAGTTGGAACGGAAGGGAGTTATCTGTATATCTTGGATGTGGCCGAGCGCACTTGGAAGGAAGGGCCACCTCCTCCAATACCAATGCTCCAATCGACTGCGTGTGCTGTGACGGGTGACCAGTTTATCTCATGGGGAGGAGGTTTCGCGGGAAACGGCACTGCAACCAACGCGACGTTAGTGTACAACTTGAAGACGGAGACATGGACCTCAGAGTACATTGGTCCGTTCCCAATACTGCCCACCTCGGGTTCGACTTTCGGAGAGATGGGCCTTGTCAATACCATACTCGTTGTCACGGGGGCTCTATTGACGGTGATTCTGACAGCCATATCCGTGTACATTGGACTCTCAAAGAGATTGGAGGACATCAATGACTCTGGTTCCGATTCCAGTGGAGCATCGTCCAATCACCATAGCCGACGCAATTGGCTTCTGACGAGGTTACTTGGTCGGTTACATCAAGAATCGTATCGAGCACGAACACTTTCTGGAGACCCGCATGCAGTTATAACTGATCCAACAACGAGTCGCAGCGTTCAAGAAGGTGCTGTCGAAGTAAAGTTTCCAATGCAGCATCCCCACACCATGGTAGAACAGGACTCTTCTACAAATCACAATGACAAGGCAGAATGGGAATACATTCAAGAGTATGTACGGAAGCAAATAAAAGCGAATGACTAAGAGTTACAACGACATTCGCTAGAACCACATCCATTCAGGATACAAGCGTTACATCAGCACCCAAACAAGTGTCTATTGTTACAATCAGCGAACTCTACCGGCACAAACGCCAGAACAGTCTATTTGTTGTGAACATGTTGAACCGCCAAGAAGGATCCTAGCACTAATCTATTTCCATAACATGACCACAACCATTTGAACAAGACTACCGATCATGACCCCTCCCAACAATACGGTCGTGCTGACCACTACGCCTTTGACCACCTTGACCCCTCTAGGAAACGACGCGGTGGTGATGGTGGATGTGGCTGTCATAGCCGATCCTCCTTCAAGAAGTAGGCACTCCCTTAGATTGTCCCAAATGGATTGTGTGGCCTTGTAACTCTGATGGATTGAGCAAAGTAGCGCAAAAAAGGCTTTGAGTGCATGGTGTCCATCCAAGTGGCGTGCCGGTACAATGTTCAGGACAGAAAGCGCCAGCGAAAATGACATGGTGTATCGGATCGTCAACAGAATCGCATTCGGTAGCCATAAAGGAAGGAAGGACCATCTCGAGCCCACGGTTGTCACTTGCATTGCTTCCCAAACATCCCTCGGATCCCCTTGATACAGAATCACTTGCTCTCCTTTGGTTGAAGCCGAGTTTTGTTCCGCAACCTCAGAAACATCCATCCATGACGGTAACAAGTAGTGGATCCGGACAATAGACCCTGTTCTGTACGCGCTGAAAGGCTGGTAACATGTGCTGTCGGCTCCACATGTTGAATCCTGAGAGGTACATCGACGTGGGTTCGGATCAGCAAGGATATCAAAGGATGACAGGCACTGTCCATTCCTCGCGAGCAGTTGGTCGCCCATGAATTCCTCAAGTCTTGATGCTGCTTTAGATGGATCAAATGGTGTGAAACAGGATAAGGAGCGATCTCGAGAATGTCCAAACGGCATAGTTGGTGCAAACAAGCAACAATCAGAAAGTTGAGCTAGCGGACCATAATATGATGCAATAGCCATAGGTCAGAAGCAAGAACACCAGTCGCCCTAATGCATGATCTTCCCTAACAATCCTGCTTACTGTATAAAAGCGTGTTGGGGATGCAAAAGCCAGCGTCCTGCGTCGTCAATGCATTCTCCTCGAGTAGCGTCTTGGACCAGACATCGAGTGGTTCGCCTTTCAAATGAACGTCGTTTAGTTTGGTGATAATCGTTCCTGGCTTCAGCATTCCATGCAATGGGGATGACTATTGTTTCGATAGGGTTTAACGTATGAGTAAGGCGATAATCACGTCAAGCGAGGGTGCAAGGGTCGCCCACCATTTCAATCACTTACAGATGCTATTTCAATGACACTAAGTCCATCGGTCATTTGCCTCCATCCGATCAGTGTGAATGATAGTTGTAGCGCGCCGCTGGAAAGAAAGATCCATGCTGCGATAAACAAGACGATGTTGTGCCAAACTCCTGCACAGATCACCCTGAGTTGCTGTAAGGGAGACATGATGGCCAAGGCGCGCGACGGGATATCGACAAAGGCTCCAGGGTATAATATGTACAAGAAGATGCCCGTTGATGATACTTGTGCTTTTTCTCTACGATTGCAGGGTATCCATAGGGGTGAGTCCATGTTGGGCAGAGCGGGCCTGAAGTCACTAGCAATTCTTCCAACAATGGTGTGACCAATGGTAGGGCGGTCATTCCGGACAACTTACCGAGCAGCAGCAATAGCATGTCCAGCTTCGTGAAACACACCGGAGACAAGGAGCGCAATCAGGTAATATGGAAGGTGTGATAATGGGAGGGTGACGCCAGGGATCTAAGCAAGATTTCCACAACCATTAGCATCACTACCGTCGTTAGGCGTTGGGTCCTTCATCACACATCGCTCTTGCTTGCAATACTTACAATGGGGACCAGGACCATCTCACTTTCTGTCGACCCAGCCGCAGATGAAGTGATCATGGTCTCGTCGCCTTCGCTCAGACCCCGCTTCGCCAGCCGTCTCCGTGGTGCTCCTCCTGCTTCTTGTTGGTGTGTGTCTGACTCCCACGGAGAATGCGACGACAGCGTGGTCAGGACATAGGATCCAGCCAAACTGACCAGCTTGATCGCGGCAAAGACGAGTAGCGCCCATCCAATGACCATGGTCATCACGCCAAAGATCACCCCGAGTCCGTACCATATCCGCCAAAAGCGAGTCAATTTTGGTGCGTTTCCCAATCGGAAGAAGAACGAGTTGAGTCCTGTGGTCGAAAAACGCACATGAAACGGCCTGACCAGTAACCCGCTACTACTCTGTGCCGCTTTGGAGGTTGTTGCGCCTGGTGATAACTGACTTGCTGTTCCCGCATTCGTAGTTGGCAAGAGCTCATAATCCTGTTGCCCAATGGCCAAGGGGTGAAAGAGAGGGGGGGGTTAGGCGTCTTCGTTAAAACACTCGTCGCTCTGCCTGACCTACCACAAGGACAGGATATCGAAAAACAATGCACTTACTGGCCCACTTCCAGGACCCACTGGCAGATTGGGCCTGTTCAAGAATCGCTGAAGGAGGAATAGGAAGATATGGATGCCGAGCCAAGTGATAAGGAACGGTGCCAGAAGCTGAACAACACTCATTCCGCCAAAAGAAAGCAGATCTCGTAACTGAGTGCAACAGCAAAACGAGCTGGGTGGAGCCCTTGAAGATGAAGCTCACGCGATCCAGATAGTGTTGGCGTTCCCTGATCCTGATGCAGTCTTTCACTGAGAAGTTGAGAAGTGTGATGAGACCCACTTTCGCGTGTTCGCAAATGGTCACGTGCGTGCAAGGCCTTTATTAAGCTCGCCCACTCTTTTTCTCTTTGCAACAGTACTCAAAAAATTATGAAC
>Ga0247824_10000408_pt1 | contig 20739 bp, 23 predicted proteins | sample 13C_PalmiticAcid_FD_194412 | JGI IMG/M metagenome (GOLD analysis project Ga0247824, IMG submission 194412) | Soil microbial communities from agricultural site in Penn Yan, New York, United States - 13C_PalmiticAcid_Day48 | ecosystem: Environmental > Terrestrial > Soil > Agricultural land...
ATGTGATCCACTCGCGCTTTCAAGCACCGCCTCTTTTGCCGAGCCAGGCAATGTTGAGTCAAGCAGTCTGAGAGCCATTGATTCAGGCCGATTCCTACTTCGACGCATCTTCTCCCTTGTTGATATCACCAAGTTGATAATGGCGGCGTAGCGTCCGAGATGGCATTGGATTCGAAAGAAAGTAGTGCTTGGGGTCTGATGTAAAATGATGGCAAGACGGTCTTCATCCTCTTTATCCGGCGTCTTGGATATCGTGAGAGCGATCGGGCGGTACTGCCGGATGATCTCCAAGTCCTCCAATGTGAGGTCCTTTAGATTAGGGATCCCAATGGATGAATTATTGATGTCGTCCTGAGAGATATCATTGGTCGTCATCCATAGTCGACCAATATCCAGCGATATATAGCCAAGGTCATTGAGAGAACCAAAAATGTCCGTTATTGAATTCGACGCTGGGCGGCTACAGCTTTGTATCATGGTGATCTCTGTCAAGTACGGCCAATATTCCATGCCTTGTATCTTGAGTAGCTTTCCTAATGGGTCCTTAGACAGCTTGGCCATCGCTTCAGATGTAGCTGTGATCGAGACATCAATCCCATTCCATATACCGCCGGGGACATTGACGATATCGAATCTCAATTGCTGCAATGCCGACGCATAGCAATCACGTAGGTGATCGCTGCACACCGATGTGAAGTGTAGACTCTGTATCCCTGGTACCCTGAACATCATACTGCTCAAGCCGCCTTGGATGTGTTGCCATTCCTTGACGTTCAGATGTGATTTCAGTTCGTTGAGATCTTTAGCGTCCAAATTCCGAGGTGTTGAAGTGTCGCCTCCAAGGCTGCCACTTGCCCCCTGAAGGTATGCTATCGTATCATCAACAAGGCGACCGAAGTTCTTCTTGATGAACTGTAGATGGTTCTTGTCCCCCTTATCGCCAATAGCGTGATTGAGACCCAACAGTGGTGGTACCACCGAACCTCCAACCCTAGCGCCGTACTTGACCATGTACATCATCGTCAGGAGGTACGACCCGAGCTTGTCGATGAACTCCTTCTGATTCTCCAGTTTGTAACCAGGGTGATTGGTTAAATGGACCTGGTGTGAATCATTGTAATTCCTGGGGATGGGGTGAGTACCACATTCGCACAAGAAGAACAACCGGAATTGCAATGAATTCGATCTCCCTTGTCTGCCAGCAGCGACTGTTTGTTCTGGGAGGATGATGAACAGCCGAGGGAAGAGAATGTCTTGGGGAGGGTTTGCAAGGACGGACTGGACACGATGTTGTGCATGTAGGAACTGTTCAAAGGCCTGCGACAGGTGGTCCTGGCCTTGACCGACTTTCTCAATCTCGTGTATCTGCAGTCTCTGCAACAGCAACAACAACAGCAGCAGCACAAACTTGTCGGACTGTTGCTGAGAATGTTGCTGAGAATGCTGCCGAGAATGTTGCTGAGAATGTTGTGCCTGTTGGGCCATTTGCTGAATCTTGCCCAAAGCTTCACCAAACTGCTTTTGCACCTGTTGTTGACAAACTTGTGTCTGTTGGCGAGAGTCTTGCGTCTCTTGATTGAGCTGCCGCATTTTGTGCTGAGACTCTTCGATTTGCCGTTGCAATTGCTGCTGTGAAGATTGTAGGGCCTCTTCACGTTGTTGAGTCTCTTCAAAACGTTGTCCAAGCTGTTGCACCGACTGCCGTGTTTGTTGCAGAGTCGTGTCAATATCATATTTTATCTGTTGTTGTGTGGTTTGGACATGTTCAGTTTGCTGGACCCTTCCAAGGATATCTTCCATCTGCTGTTGCACCTGCTGCAATTGTTGCTGTAGTTGCTGCAGTTGCTGCTCTTGGTGGGCCAGCTTATCCTCTGCCTCTGGCGGATGATGACTCGCATTCATGGCGGGAAGCCCTGGAATGGGCCTTTTTGAAAGATGGTCTTGGGAAGGCACGATGAGGCCGGGGTGGTCGTAACCAATCTCGCTTAACCTCATGGAAGAGACATTACTCGCAGCCGATGCGACCTCGCTTTTAGAGCCTGGAACCACTGAGCGTTTACCGACATTGACGGTGTTGTTAGGGGTGGCGATGGAGCCTGAATCACCTTGCTTGTCGCCTGTGGAAGTAACCTCAAGGACCACACCAGGATAGTGACTGATTCTCAGTGGGGTAAGGCTACAAGCGATAGAGAGCCGAGGTCATGAAAAAGATGAAGGTTGGATAGCATTGGTTGTTGGATAGTAGTGAGCAAGATCACTTCTTGCACATCTGTCTATCTGCCCTCTTCCAGAACCTCACTGTACTTACTCTTCGAATTCGTCGGTCGTCAAGAACAAGACCATCTCTTGGCCATGCCTAACATATTCCGCATTCTTATAGCACCGCAGGACGTCTTTCCACAGTACGATGCGCTGGCCGCTCTTGCTATCATGACGAGTGGGGATGAGGGTGGTTTCGGAGGACAAGCGGGCCCGGAACGCCTGCGAGGATGCGGTACTCATACTTCCTCAAGGAAGTTGCGAGAATGTTGAGGATTGGAGCGGTGGGGAGAGATAGAGGGCGGGAGAAAAGGGGCAAAAGATGCCAAGCCGGGAAAGCTGCCAAGCCTTACATGTGCGGGGAACAAGGTTTGCGCTGCAGTGTTTACAGAGACAGTCAGAAATCCATGCACTCCATCCTGTCCGAGCCCTCAGTCTGAGATAGTGTGGTGTATCCGATTAGACAGGCTCGTTACCAACCCTCTCAGTGTACCGCCCAGGCAGGAAACGACCATCGTTCCTGAGGGTCTCTGAGTTGGTGCAGCAGTTGTTACAACACCTTAAAAATCCCGCCTCTCATGATTTTCTTGCAGCCCTCAAAGGCCCTCAGGAAACGATGATTGTTTGCATGGGCGTTCAATGCTGTGAGTAAACTCAGGGGCTGCTGTGTCACATACACCGTGGAATTGTTATTTTTTCTCATCTTCAATCGTGTCATCTTCACACCAAGATCTTGACTTGGGAACAATAAATATCCACGACCACCCCGTACAAACAGGTGTTCACGACCCTGTGGATATGTCACTTTTTACCCTGTAACCATTCCTTCCTACATAATCTACACGACCTCTCACCCCGTCGCCCAACCCTCCTTGAGGATTCTCCCTGGTCCTCCCCCCGTGTATGAACCATGATTCATAACACTCACAGCCATGGCCCCCGGACGTTTTCTCGGTTCTGTAATTCACACATACACGTATCTTTTTTTTGACCATCGACCATTCTCACTACCCCGTGAAATGTCAAGAAGCCATTTGAACAGTTATCAACCGCCATGGGGCGAAGTAGCGACACTCGACAGGATAGTACACCCTAACAAGGTTCAGGGACCTGCGGGAGCCATAGAGCACATAGTTGCTGGACAATAGATTCCTGTAATTCAAACAGAGCCTTCAATTGAATCGGTACTCTGTATTGAACCAGGTTGTCTTTCAGAATAAGAGCCCATGGAGTCGCCACAACCTTGTCCTGGTACAGGAAATCTGCTCACTCAAGATGAATGAGCGTGTTTACCCTCCCAAACACTTTTCACCACACCATACTTGTCCAGGTTCACATTTAAATGGCTGGCGCTGGGAGATATACTATATATGTACCAGCTTTTCTGGGGCAAGCTAGGAATTAACTCTTCTCTTTGACGAAGGGAGACAACCCTCATTCACGGTCTGTCCACATAAGTCCTTGACACAGCTCGGTAGCTCACTGTCAACAACTGTATTGTTCGGTACCGTGTTCTCCTACTTTGCACCTGCCTCTAAGACTTGCTCTTGCCCTTATCCACCGCCCTCACCCCATGCTCTCTTCTCTTTGAATGCGGTTTCAACAGTTCATCGTCATCGCGGGAGCGTCCATGCTTTGTGAGTGAAGATGTGACCAATTGATTCTGTTGTTCCTCGTCCGACACCTTCTCCTGCGGTTGCTGCTGTTTTGGCTTGCTCGCCTCTCCGCCTCCTTTCGCGCTGCTTCCTCGGCTTTCTGGCGGACTCTCGCTATGTGATCCAGCTCCTTGCCAGCCTCATGACGACTCTCATGGGCGCTCCCGATGGGGTTGTCATACCCGGCAACAGGTGCTGTGGCGTCTTCATCGATAATCCCCTCCTATATAGGCGGACAATACAGACTCTAGAAGCGAATTCAGCTTCTCAATAGAAATTCGACGTTAACAGACTCGTCTTACTCGAGCCCTAGTTGTTATCAGCGAGACGTGATGCGGATTGGTCTTGTCCAAAGACAACTCATGTTGAAATCCAAGATGGACGTCAACCTCCTCGAGCCCCATGGTAGCTCGTGTTGCAACACCTCAAAACACAGATCCAAATGGACGGCTTTCAATGAACTTGGCAACGACAAGAAACTCTTTCAATTCGGCGCGGTCCTATCCGGTGAGCACACCAAGATACCTTAGGCCGGCGTAGAAGAAACGGCTTCAGCCCAGACTGTACTCAGACATGTACATACTAGATGTTGTTGTCGGTCGTGTGTGCGAGGCGATTGAACCATCCTTTGAGCTCCACTCAATTGCTTCTTCTATTCTAATAACTTTAGCCAATATGTTAGACTGCCTGTCTTTGTGTTACATGAACATGTCAGGTACCTCGTCAGGTCGCCTTAGATTCCTACCATGGCATCCCGCTTGAAAATACTTCTACCGTATAGTCCTCGCCACGAGAAAACGGGCCGAATATTTTTTGAATGGAGGAAGCGATTGAGTAGAGCGTGGCTTCGACAAGGTTATCCAATAGGGCCCAAGGCACAGAAGCAGATCCAACTCAATCGCGTCGGAGTGTTTAGAAATTATTTGGCTTACCTTCTCGTGGCGGGGACTTCATCAATGAGAAGAAGAGATCGATCTGAAAACACCTTTTCTCTCTTCCTTGCACCATTCGTTTCGTCCATTACATCAAAAACATCAAACGCCCTATTCAATATGCCCCGTTCAGGACGCCGAACCGTGAGCCCTGCTGGAGTAACGCTCGCTGCCGAGTCGCCAACCGTTGGTGGTGCGCAGGTGGGCGAGAGACCGGAGGACACGCTTGTTGAAGGGGAGTCGTTTGAGCTGGAGGACGGCGATGGTCGGCCAGATTACGACAGTACAAGTGAGGACAGTGCCTTCACGTATGAGCGCATCGATGGCGAAGACAGCGACGTGGGAGTTGAGGTGGCCGATGGGGGCGGACACCGTCTTGAGGCAACGTGGGCTCGGGCGCTGGAGGGATATCCGCTCGAACGGCTTGAAATGAGCTGGGTGGTTGAACCGTCAGTACAGATGCTAGGGATGGACCTGAGTGTGGAGATCTCGGACGTGTTGAGCAATCATCTCAAATGGCAAAGGGCTCGTTTCGCCCAGCAGTTGTTGGTCCATGAGTACCACCAGGCTAAGATGGAGGGTATGGTTGGTGCCCCCGTAGGCTATGGCCAGCCGATCGATGAGATGGGATGCCGTGAGTCGGTAAGGGAGTTGTCCGCTCAGATCGAGGAGGTAGAGCGCCTGGGGAAATATGTGCACGAAGCATTGCGGATGCACTCAGGTCGCTTCATGCATGAGTGTTTAGAGACGCAAACCGTTCGTCGAGGTCACCGGAGGGAGCAGCGCCGCCGTTATAGCGAGGAGGACCGAAGGGCGGGTCGAGGTGTACAACCAAGACGGTGGAGGCGCGTTCATCGCGGTAGCCCAGAGATGTCGTAGGGGTTGGATTAGAGTCGGGGAATAAACAAAAGATGGTGCATCCAATTCACTCCTGCACTACACATGCCATAACCTTATTCTATTGGCTGGGGCCGATGTGGGATGTTGGGTCTTGTTTACGCCGGAATGAAGTTTGCCATGATGCAAGAGCGTAAACAATAGCCCCCTGCCTCCGATTGTGGAACCTTATGAATAACGCCACACAAGGGTACAACCAGTGATCCTTCGTGGTGTATCCCGACAAGAACGTTGCAGCATCCCGCTAGCCATTTCTAGCCGTCGAGGCTTCCATGGCTTCCATCTCCTGTTGTGATTGCATAGTTGTACAACATGCAAGACTTTCAATCGGATGTCCTAGCGATGCAATTGACCACCTAGGAACTCTATCAGACTGCACCTCGCTACTTTCCAGCAGTATATAATCATTCCACTAGGCATTGTTCCCAGTCATTCAAACTTACCCTATATCACCTCAATTTGCCGCTGCCTCAATGTCTTCGTCCCAATCCAAGTACAGCGCGAAGTGGCTCTGGCACCAAGCGACAGCTAGTTCACTCATTATGAACGTTAATGAGATGCCAAAGGTCGTGTCTACGATTGGAATCTTTACCGATATTGCCATAAGCGAGGAAGACAAGATCGTTAAAGCTGAACACGTCTGCGATCTTCGGGAGATTCCAGACGAGATGACTCTGAAGGCGGCCATGAAGTCGTTTCGTGAAGAAGAGACTTATTTCCTCATACCGACCATAGGAATATGCAACTATGATACTTTGAGAATAATGAACGAGGTTGGTGCGATAACCACCCTATACGTCGTTGTCGAGGAGTGTGAGTAGTTGTGGTACTAACGTCGATCTCCCATTTCACTTACCATATTAGGTTCGCGCAACAGTCGAGTTCGCCGTAGGTCTCTCCAAGGCTGTGGGATGGCTGAAGAAAACTGCGAGTCTCACACAAAGACAGTTCGTCGAATCGTTGCTGGCCGACTTCGACACAGAGAAGCCGTACCCTTTCCAGGCCAAACGACTGGGGTCCAATCCATTCCGGTGTTACCCGTTCGTCCCTGAATTCTGTGATGATGATCTTGATATAGAGGACTTTCTGTCCATGTGCTTGGAGGATCACCTCAACGTCCGGTCGCTAGATATGATCATGGCATTCTTCCGCAAGTGTTACTCAAGGGGTGGCAAGAACCAGTTTTTGAGAGTGGACCCGGTCAAGGATAGCGGTGTTTACGGCAGCCAAGACCCTGAGATGTACTACGCATTCGTGGGGGGTTGGGGTGTGGTTCGCCTGGACCTCCTCAAGTACAAGATTTCCTATGGGGATTCTCTCGGTCGGATGGCACCGGTCAACGAGATTGCGGCCTTAATCGAAAGGCTTACGCCGTCGTCGGAGGACAGATTGAGGTGGAACAAGGCCATGACGTCCATTGACAAGTTCGAATTCCCAAGGAGAGCTACGGGATCTCGTTCATTACTTGCAGCCATGGCCATCGAAAAAGCCGTGAATCCGTTTGCTGACATGGACAAGCATACGTCCACCGATTATCACCGAATCCGGTACCTGCGCCTCTTGGCTCGCGATATCAGGGTACACTATATATCCCTATATATATTGTGTTATCAGCCTGTCAGTAAATAGTCGGTTCTGGGATCAACTAACATTTTACTTGACTCTCTTGCTTAGGCTGATGAGGATGAAATTGCCAGGACATACTGGAAAGAGTGCCCCGATGAAAGACCGATAGTGCCTGGCTACCTGTTGAGGAAAAAAGTGAGGTTCGATGTCGAGAGTGAACTGGATGAGTTGGATTTGGATGGGTTGGATTTGGGTGAGTTGGGTTTGGATGAGATGGATATGAATCAGTCGGATTGGGATGAGTGGATTAGGGACGAGTTGAGCGAAAAAGTGGTGAAGAAGAAAGGGAAGACAGAAAATGAAAGTGGAAAAGAGAAAAGCAAGAAAGAAGGAAGTGGCGAAGGAGGTGAGGAAGGAAGTCGAAAGAGGCAAAGAAATAAGAAGTGAAGATGTCGTTGTAGTGTGCAGTGTGCGGTGCCCAATAAAAGAGTCACTTATCAGAGAGTACAGTGGGATATTCCTCAGTATCCGCTCGGAGCAGACGGTGAGTCTCTGTCAAGGACCACCATGCCTCTCTCCTAATGAACCCGGTCCCCATAGCAGTGATCCCACAAAATCGCGACTATCCCTGTCAGTCGCGTGGAATTACTTCAAGGCGTCGATGGCGTCTACTATTATTGACAAAATACAAACCCAAGTTATAGTTCCGTACTCTAGAACATGGATGGCGCTCTGGAACGTAGATGGCATTCTGGAGCCCAGATGGTGCGCCGAATCCCAGATGGCTCATCGGAGCCCAGTTGCTTTATCACACCATCATTTACACAAGTATTGAACACCTGGCCCCGAATGTCGACTGGAACTCACGGAAGTGGGTATAAATTTCTGGTGGCACACAGCCCTCACGATTTCTTTCTTCTCTTTCCTCACCTTCCACTTCTTCACTTTCCCTTAGCCCCAACTCTTCGAACACACCCATCCCTTACTAGTACTCTTACCTATCCACATCTTCCCATCCACTTTGGTCCATCTTTTGCCCATCATTTGTCTCATCGATCATACCATATTGAGAAAGCATCAACAGTAAGGCGATCTCTGTGCCATTCGAGAGTAGATTTTGTTCACTTTCGCAGACGCACACTAACACGCTCCTCGATTTCATAGGACATGTCCCTTGGCACATCTCAATCTCCCATCGTCATTCCTGAGGCCTCAACACCCGGCGATGAGAACATCATGTTCAGTAAGAGATGGTGCGATGGAAAGTCGTTCAAGCAACTACTGGACTTTTCGGCCAACCTCCCAGGACTCGTATCCAAGTTCTCAGTCGACCTCAAAAGGTTCAATCCAGCTAAGGTTCCAGCTGAATTCTGCTCTCTCCGCTATATGCCATCAACCGATGACATGGCGAAAGTCCACCACCAGTTGGGCGTGAAGCCGGACCATTATCTTTGGGTCAACTTCAAGAATTACTATTCCGTCCATCGCAATGACTTGCCAATGCTATGGCAGATCGTAGATACGGTTTCAAAGCTCCGTGAACTTCAAGGAATGAATGGATGGCTGAGAAATATGGGTAATGAACATGACGCCAAGTTCGCAACTCACTGGAGAAGCCAGATGCTCAAGTTCACCCTGGACTCAGCGTTCATTCGATTTGGCCAGAAGGTTCAAGTCACCGAGTTCTTCAAGCTCAGGGATGGGACGTGGCTCAACGACGGCAACCTGGAATTTATTTTGCATTTCTTTCGGCAGGAATACAAAGGCCATGTTCATGGACCCCATCTCTTCATTCCCTTGTTCGTTATGAACAACTGGATCCGACTTGTGGGAAATCCTGACCTCGAAAGCTACACTATCAACTGGAACTGGGGAATAGACATTGATCTCAGAGAGTATAAGAAAGCCTACACCATTGTGCATATGGGAGATCATTGGGGAGCAATCGCCATCGACTTTGAGAACCGAACAATCGCATTTGGAGATTCCATGTACAGGCCTGCGCCTCCAGTGGCAATAACGGCTGTCACGCGATGGATTCGAGAGCGCCTCGGTCATCAAGAGGCCCAGCACTACTCCCTAGTCAGGCTTGCTGCGAAAAGGCCCAAGGACGGTGCCTCCTGTGGTGTCATTGCGGCACTGGCCATTGAGAACGATATCCACACATGCCCCCCTGAATGTTCGTGTTCGGAATCTGCGAATAAGGCCTGGGAGAAGGTGCACTCCAAAAGTCCCAACGAGCTTCGCGTCCGCTACCTGTCGCTTTTATCAGGACTTTCTGAGGTATGTTAATCTGTTAACCAGCGTTTGACGTGTCCTTTCGCGTAATGTTGACCGACGCTAAACGTATTGTCTCCTGTTGTATGTCAATTTAGCCTGATACCGTGACTGAACCGCTTCAAGAACAAAGCGAGGACAGGCCCCTTCGACCTTTAGCTTTGGACGGGGACGAAGAGTACCAGATGGAACAGGATGTCGAGCATTCAACCCCAGTGGAAAAGGAAGTTCGCCCTACTGAGCAGTTTATCTTTGACCTGAAGAAGGAAGAGGAGGATCTGGATAGCGACGGCGAGTCTAGGAAGCAACATGACGACATCCTTGAATGGAAGAACAACTATGCGAGACTGCAGAGAGGGACAGGGAATGGTATACGGCGCGTAACCATGGACGACAGCGACTCGAGTAGCGACGAAACGAAGAGGGATTCAATTGTTGGTGAAGGACATGGCGACAGTGAGGATGACGACGATGGATATTATATGAGGATGAAGCCTGAACGCAATGGTCCCCAGGCTCCTCCTGTTACGAGTGTCAAGGATTGGGTGCCCGCATCCGGGGACACGTTTGCTTCCTTTGGGAACGCAAAAATATTCATCAAAGAATGGGCGTATCGAAACGGGTGGAAGACCACAATAAGAGATTCTTCACTCGATCCAGCCAAGGGTACTCCATATGGTAAGAATATGCCCGCCCGTTTGTTCCATTATTTTGAGATTGTTTTCTACTGCGCGTTGCTAACCGCCCGGATACTATCATCTATAGCCAAAATGACGTGCACTTTCGAAGGAAAGCCCAAATCAAAAAAAAACCCTGATGTTTCCAGACAGAACAACAGGGCCCCCTCGAAATGCTGCAACTGTCCGGTTTACGTCGGCTTGTCGAGTCCGAAGGAATTGCGGGAAACGGGAGCGTTCAAGATCACCACGTTCCATCTGAATCACGAAGGACATGAACTGGATACTACGCTTGATCAATACACCACACTGACTCAGGATATGCTGGCAGCCATAAGGAAATGTGCTGCCATGAAGGCATCTAGCACACAGACGATGGATCATTTGAACAACGAGTTCAACATGAACGAGAAGCTCATATTCAACATGACCCAGGTTAAGAGGCACCTTGAAGCATTCAAGCACATGATCAAATTTCCAAACAAGGTTCCTCAGTCGGCGCAGCTTGTTTCAATATTGCTAGCACACCACACAAACGGATGGTACTCCAGTACAAGATACGACAAAGATTACTGTCTCATATCAGCGTTCTGGATGAGCCCTAGCCAGCTGCAACTCTATCGACAATATCACGACGTCATAGTAAATGATTCGACGATGCAGACCAACCGACTGGGAATGAAGTTGAACTGCACTGTCGTTGTTGACGCCAACTTCAAGACCCGCCTGGTGGCATGCGCGCTATCTGCCCACGAGACAGAAACGGATTACCACTGGATCCTCGAACAGCTAAAGAAGGCAACAGGTTATCTGGAACCAAAAGTCATTATGGTGGACGAAGATACAGCCATGGACGCCGCATTGCCCGAGGTTTTTCCACGGACACACATCGTGAACTGCATATGGCATATCCATGAGAACATCCGTCGCCACTTGTCAAGCCCACTCGGCCGGAGGTTCGACGCATTTATGGCGCGATTCAGACAAGTGACAGATTCTCTCACGCCAGCAGTTTTCGATCGACATTGGCTGAAGTTACTCGAGGACTTCAATAACCAGAAATCCGACAAGCCAGATGATGAGAAGTTGTACGTCGGTTCAGTTGGCAAGCACCTGAAAAGGCTCTACGAGCGACGACACCACTGGGCCGGCCCTTGGGTACAGGCTTCGTTCACCGCAGGCATGCGCTCAACCCAACGCGTTGAAAAATCGCATCATCTCATCAAGAAGATGGGTGTTGATAGCAAGACCAAATTAGCAGCCCTGTTCGATGTAATCAGCGGAAGGGTTGACCAAGAGCTATTCAAGTCAGAACTATCATCAAAAAAGGAGGTAACCCAGAAGAACCCCCTGATTCAGGCCATGTTCCGCTCTGTCATCGAGTCAAATGAGAAATACCTTGGTTCCTATGCGAAAATCGAGATGCAAGAAGAGATATCGAACTCTGTGGGAATGAAGCATAAGTCAGTGAGGTTGGATCAGGTCCTGAACGGTCTGGGAGGCGCAAGATGGGAAGACGCTTCGACGGCGGTAAGTAACGGAGCGATTTGTGCAGCTGTGTCCCTGACATATCCTTGTAGCACATAATGACATTCTCGACTTTCAACGTTCAATCCTACAAGAAATCCACCCGTGATCAGGGTCGATTTGGTTCTGTTGTCGAGTTTCTAGAGAGGATTGAAGAAAACAGTATCGACCGTATCTTCGAAGTGTCGCGGAGAGTAACGACCGCTACTACAGAACCCATTACAGAATATGTGGTTCTTTTTAGCGACTACTCGTACTTCTGCACGTGCGCTCTCCTCCAGAACAAGGGCATCGTCTGCCGACATTTTCTTTGGATGTTGCAAGAAAGACCCGAGTTTGTCTATCATCCGGCTCTTATACCAACGAGGTGGTACAGGGAAGACCTGCAGCTTGACTCGGACATCCGGCGTCGGGTCCAGCAGGAGCGGTTTGTTCAAGCAGATACACACGGAGGGAACGTCTCTGTCAACACCACCCAGCCATCCGAGACATTCATGAATCCTCTCCGTCAAATCTACCAAGCTCAGCCTGTCATCCCGCCCAAACAACTGGAGAAGACATTAAAAAAGCGCCGCTCAAAGATTATGGGGAAGGTCAAGAAGGCAGTGGAAAGCATGCCGCAATGGACCGAAGAACAGTTTAACACTTTTAAGCGCTGCATAGATGATTCCATCCGGATGGTCGAGGGTGGGACATCACTTACAAGCGACTCGAGCAATGAGTTGCTCCAGGGCATTCGACCAGAGGATGTCAACGATAGGGATTATCCACAAAAGCCAGGAAGAGGCAAGGCGTCCCGAATATTGTCATCGTTCGAACGGAATCGAAAAAAGCGACCCATTGGTGCCGTCAGTACAGACAAAGCCCTGTCCCGATCTGAACCGTCGTCTCCGCTGGCCCGAAAAGACACGAGTACATCCGAAGCCATGGCGGGGGGATCTGAAGACGACGACAGCGACAGCGACAACCACCCGAAGAAGAGGTGCAAACCATCTAAATCTCCAGGGAACACCCCCAGTTCCAGAAGAGACACTGCAGGCGAGAAACATCAAAAGAAGAGGCCCAATCCGACACAGGCCCAACCAGCACCCACACCACATGCTCTGCCTCGATCAAGGACGAGAACCTCCAGTGCCAGTGATGACACTGCTGCAAGATCTGATGACGTCGACGGCGAGAATCATCCCAAGAAGACGAGGCCCAATCCGACACAGTCCCAACCTGCACCCGCACCTGCGCGTCTTACTCGATCAAGAACGAGCACCTCCAGTGCCAGTGGTGACACTACTGGAAGATCTGATGACGTCGACGGCGAGGATCATCCAAAAAAGAAGAGGCGCATTCCGGCACAGTCCCAACCTGCACCTGCACCTGCGCGTCTTCGTCGATCAAGAACGAGCATCACCAGTGCCAAAGATGACGCTGCAGGAGGATCAAAAGAGAATGACGACAAGAATCATCTAAAGAGGAAAAGGCTAAATGAGCCTCAAGCTCCAGCAATGCCCGTCAACAATGATGATGGAGGAAGATCCAAACGGGTGAGACATCCCCCCCGACAGTTCAGTCCTCAGTAGATCCAGTGGAAGTTCCTTGGTCAGTCGCTCTCGTATTCTTCACAACATTCTTCACAATGCCTACTTGCTCGATATACCACTACAATAAAGTATCATGTTGACCTGTGACATGAGTGTGAGAAAAACGTTCACGACCCACTACCCCGTGGACAAACAGTATGAAAAGAATGTTCACGACCCACTATAATACCTCGTAGACAAAACTTGTGAGAAGAATGTTCACGACCCACTATCCCGTGGACAAACAGTATGAGAAGAATGTTCACGACCCACTATCCTGTAGACAAACCGTATGAGAAGAATGTCCACGACCCACTATCCCGTGGACAAACAGTATGAGAAGAATGTTCACGACCCATTATCCTGTAGACAAACTGTATGAGAAGAATGTCCACGACCCACTATCCCGTAGACAAACCGTATGACAAGAATGTCCACGACCCACTATCCCGTAGACAAACCGTATGACAAGAATGTCCACGACCCACTATCCCGTGGACAAACAGTATGAGAAGAATGTTCACGACCCACTACCCGTGGACATTCGAACAAGCAAAGATGTTCACGACCCCGTGGACATTCAAACAAGCAAAGATATTCACGACCCCGTAGATAATGGAACATGCAAAGATGTACACGACCCACCACCCCGTGGACATTCGAGCAAGCAAAGATGTTCACGAGTCCGTGGACATTCAAACAAGCAAAGATATTTACGACCCTCACGCCTAGCTACAAGGTGGGTTTCTTCACACCATTACGGCCTGTTAGAAAAACCTCTCGCAGAATCCAGGTTGTCATGTCAGAAGTATCTAGCATATTTGATGCTGACTGACTGCTTGGCCTGGTCCCCCAGAAAACCTTTCAATATATGGACCTGGTAGGCACATATTCTATCAGTTCAGTTGAAAAGCGCATGAATGTAAATCTCATCTCATCTCTGCACAGTGTTCAGGAACAAGGAGTGTTCAGGAACAAGGTTATTTTAGTGTCTATGTTGAGCCCTTGTATGTTTGCATTTGTACAATGCAACCAAGCAACCAATCATCACTTTCAAACACAGTACAAGGTCCCTTTGTTGACTCCCATCCGTATCACATCGCGAACCCTATCAGTACCCCTGCAGCAACAGCATTGACCCAGCCCATTGAATCGATGGACGCACTGCATCTCGATCAATTCTCGATGGGGTGTGGCTGCGGGATGCGTGTTCAAAAGGAGAATGGATGGTCATCAGCAATGGGTATAGTCCTCGCCATGAGAAGACGGGCCAAATATTTTCTAGCACAGAAGCAGATCCAACTCAATCGCGTAGGAGTGTTTGGAAATTATTTGGCCCGTCTTCTCATGGCGAGGACTGTAACACGAGCAATTGCATGATGCGCCGTAGTATTTCGACACACCGCACCGCAAGGGCCAGACTGCTGGAACTCTAGTTTCATGCATACTTACATCATACCATCATACACGGTACATGGTACATGCACACGAAAGAAATGGCGCATTTTGCAAGCGGCGTACATGTACCACAGACATCTGGCCACAAGGAGGTGCGGAGATGACAACTAAATAAGAAACGGCAATAAAGAAGAGCAGGCAATGGAGTTGGTGGCAGCGAATGTGTCCTCCATTCGCAGGGGCAACTGAAAGAAGAGAAACGACAAGGGCACCCAGCAGCAGCAGCAAATGTAACAACCAACAGCAGCAGAAATAAAAGAGAAAGCATCAGAGAATTGACAGCATAAAAGATGAGTCAATGGTCAGCAGCCGTTGGAGAGTGTGAAATGGAAGCATGCACACCGGTGGTCCAAACAGGCGTGGCGATAAGAAAGTGGTGTAGTGAAAATAGATTCTCCCTCCTGCGTCGTGCGTCGAGGAAGCATTGAGGAACAAAAAAAGAAAGAAGAGAGGGTCCTGATGCCGACTTTTTATATTGTCCTCGCCAACAGTCAGATGCGATTGAGTTCCCCATGCCGAGCTCGCTCTACTCAATTGCTTCCTCCATTCAAACGTACGCATAATCATGGCCCGGGTCGCCCGGGTCGCAAGATTGTTTCTCCGATTCTAGGTGGTTTACGCCCACCTTGAACACAAACATGTCTCCTGCTAGGCTGCTACTGGAGTGTCCGACCTCATGTCCAGTGGTGGGAATCAGAGCCTCTCCATCTCATCCGCCCGAAGAATGTCCATTGCCTCTCTGACCAACCTCCACACCCGGCGCTAGTTGCCTCCATCGTTTTAGGCATGCTGTTCCTCAAGCCTACAACAATGGTGAGCGACGAACGCGATATCTCCTGGTGGTGATCCCAGACGACTTTATCCAAGTGATAGTGTCCTCGCACGTCGCACCATGAGCTCTGACAAACAGTTCCACCATCATGTTCACAAACAGTGTTGCCATGAACGTTGCAATGGGTGAAGATCCATTTCCAGTCTAACCAGGGTTGCCTCTGCGCAAGTCGCGTATGTTCCAAATGGTCCCCTAGCTCATTCCTTGAAGAAAAAAAAAGGATGTTGTGAATGCCCTCACGATGATCAACCGTTCTGCCCAGGTGTTCGTTGTTCTTCCTTAGCCCGGCACGTTCACAAGTTCTGGTAGCATGCATACCTCGCAGTAGCTGTCTGGATAGTTTTGAATCAAGTATAGAATGGCGATTGCCGGTTGTGATGATGTCGAACAGCGGGTAGCGCCATGTTGGGCGGTAGGCCTACCAGGAACTGTTCCACCATCATGTTCACAAACAGTGTTGTCATGAACGTTGCAATGGTTGTCGTCGTCGTGAAGACCATTCCAGTCCAACCAGGGTTCCCTTGTTTCCGAATAATCTCCTCGCCTATTCCCTGTAGAGAAGGATCTTATGGATGCCCTCGTGTTTCCAGCCCCAAGCGCCCAACTCTATGCTCCAGATCTAAATGATGACCCACAGGTCCCCGCGGCATACCTCGCAGTAGCTGTCTTGGTAGCTTTGAATCAAGTGTTGGATGGTTGTGATGATGCCGAATGACTGGTGGCACCATGTTGAGCGACAGGCCTACCAGGAGCCCCGTCAAAAAGTTCCACCTATGTTCACAAACTATTTTGTCATGAACGTCGCAATGGTTGTCGCCGTCATGAAGACCCTTCAAGTCCAGGTTGCCTTTGTTAAGCCTCTGCGCAAGACGTGTATGTTCTGTTCTGAATGGTCCCTAGCCCATTCCATGTAGAGAAGGGATTTTGTGGACACCCTCACGATGATCAACCATTCAGCCCAAGTGTTCGTTGTTCTTCCTTAGCCCGACACGTCCATACCTCGTAGTAACTGTCTGGATAGCTTTGAATCAAGTGTAAGATGGTGATTACCGGTTGTTATGATGCCGAACGGCGGGTAGCACCATGTTGGGCGACAGACCTCTGCGCTGTTCAACCGAACCGTTCATTCAACTCGGTCCTTAATGTGCTTCTTTGAGCTTCTTCTTGGGGTCTTCTCGGTCATAGCCATTTCTGATGATACCGAATACGGATCGCGACAAGCCTTGGTTCTGTTCAACATGTGATTTCCATCTTCACTCGGCATAAGCATCATTGTGCACATCATCGTTCCTTCTTTGCCGGTGAACATTATTGACCTTTCGACATTCAGCTCTTGTAAGCATTGTGCACCATTCCCCGCATCTCGCGTAGCTTCGATTACCTCTCAACAAACGTGATGGTTGTCCGCTGGCTTGGCGCATGAACATTGATTCACTGGAACAAAGTGTCTTCCTGCGCCGCCGAGCATGGGCATCTTTCACAGTCTACTAAGACATCACCGCGCTCACTTTCATCTCACCCACCGATGCCGTCAGTCTACATGCTGACCGTCCTTGCCAACGTTGACCAGTTACCCGCGATGTATAGGATTGTGAGGCGTTGTTAGCAGCAGAAGGTTAGGAGCCGCTGTTACATGTGGGGCATCCTCGCTTTGAACAATGTAATGTCTTGTATGTAGGCGTAGCTGTATGGAGATGGGTGAGGCATGTAAGAGCTGTTGTGCACAAGGAGATATAAAGTGCATTGCGGTGATAAGCGCGGATCAAGGGGAGGACGGCGAGAGTGAGTGAGAGATATTGGGCAGTCGTAAGTATCGAGAGTAGTCGAGTCGAACAAACAAGGGCAAGGATCCAAACGTGATTCTAGGAAGTGAGAACAGTGGTTCTGTTTTCAGTCAGGATTCTCCGTTCATTCTTGAATGGGGCGATGTGGGGACGTCATTGGGATCAGTGCCCCGTCATCGCGGTAGGTAAGTCGGCTCGCATGTAGCAGGGAGTGGAGGAGGAGGCTGGGCGGTTCTCAACGTATGCTCCGGATCCCTCAACGCTTGTGGTTATGGGTGTCGATGTGTGGAAACTGGCGAGAGCATGAGGCTTGCGGCTCGATAATGGGTAGGTGCTGAGGAAGTATATAGATGGAGTAGCAACGAAGAGGGGAACGGGAGAAGAGTGCGAACCGTGAGGAGGAGGAGTGGAGGTAAAAAGAGAAATTAGTGGCGCGGGCAGATCAGGTAAAATGGTTACAGCCGGAGAAGAGCGAAGGGGATGTTACAAGGCTAGTGAGGCGTTTGAAGCATGGTCGAGGAGCTGAGAGAGAGGCTTCACATAGACTTGTTTCGCTGGGCACGGTCAGTACACTTGCAAATAGAAGCCGCGTCTCCACCCAATCTCCCATTCATTCAATGGTGTATCGCATTTACGAAACGTGCCATGTACGACACAATAGACGTAGTCGTTTTGAAAAGTCCCTTGCATGTCTCAGCTTCCAGCAGTCCCTCAGGCCTTCTCTCCAACACTCCTGCAAGGACTCCCAAATGGCTTCGTCTTCTCCGTGAAGGTTATTTCATAACAAGCCCAAGGAAAGAGACGCGGTCGCCGCCAGATGCACAGGATACCCTCTATTTTTTGCTGGAAAGAAAAAATACATTCAATGTCTTCTTGTACAACCTTATTGACGCCAGAGTACGTTCAAGATGACGGCCTCTGGTCGCGAAGAGCAGGGCGCAAAGTGACAATCAGGGTTTGTGATCATGGTACTGGGGCCTCTGGCCCCCAAGACACAAGCAAATTGTTGTGTGCAACAGGTTCAACATTGAACGCATTCATGTCGTAGAGGTGCTGAACAACAAAATGCTGTGCGAGAAGCCTCAGGGTTTTTTTTTTATGTTTCATTCCATTGCTCCCATCTTTGACACCAGAACTCACTAAAGGAAGTGTTTGTCGCTCTATATTCCAGTGTCCTCATCAAGCTGCATTCCAGGCCCCTGGAGTAACCTCAGATTTTGAAGTACGCGTCTCCTGAACCTCACAATGGCAGCGAGAAGGAGCGTCAAAGTGGTCATCTCGCTTATGCTCTCTGGGATGTCATAATTGCCGATGGAGTAGACAAGAGCCATCCCATCAAAAAGACGTGCCTCGACGAAATTGATAGAGGTGCCTGCCAGGAGCATTCCATGCAATCTCAACTCATGGCCACGATTGGGTGGGGCTTTCTCACTCAAGACACAAAGGTTCTTGGCGAGAATCACTCCCATCTTCTGGGGATCGGTCATTCTGTTCTTGTCGTTGTTGTTGTTGTTGTTGTTGTTCTTGTTGTTGTCTGCTGCTGCTGCCCTGAATTTGCTCCCCTTGGCCTCAACGACCATCACCTGATTCTCGCCCACATCCCGTCTAAGAAAAGCATCATGTCTCATGGAGGGGATTGCCCCCATCTTTTCTCCCACAAAGAGAGAGGTCCCCTCAATGTGATGAAAGAGGTCGAGAAGAGGAGCATGTATGAATTGAGACAGCCATCCCTCTGACTTCACGCCATTGATAATTTGCGGTGAGTCAAACTGGCGTTTCCTAATGCCCGAGTCCAGGGAAGAGAAAACGCGTAAGATAGTGCCCCGACTGTGCCTCCAAAAGACAACATTAACCCGGTAACCTACAGCGTAAAAATGATATTCCAGACATCATCCAGCTCGATTTCGAGAACAGTGGCGTTCTTTCGATCCGGGGACACCATCACGTTGGCCAGGTCAAACAAGAGTCGATGGAGGGACGGGTGGTCTGTAACGAACTGAAAGTTGTGGATCGCCAGGTGGATATCGTCAAGGAAATCATCACGCCTCAAGCGATATCTGTCGGTCTTGCTTTTCATGATAGGCCCCGATTGGTTGTTTACAAACCATTTTTGGTCGAGAAGGTTGTACACCTTTATCGGAGCGTCAGCCCAATCCTGCGGCATCCACTCTGGGGGATCATTGACAGACTCATTAGTTTTTTGGCGATTGGGCGGATTTCCCTCCTTCTCTCTCGAGGCATCTCTTTTTGTGGACTGGGATTGGAGGCGAACCGAAAGGCTGGAATCAGTGCTGATGGACCCGATGAGGGAGGCACACTTCTCTTTCACAGTTTTGGGAGTGAATCGATGATCCTTTATGGTCTTGAGGTTCGTAACCCATGATTCCTTCATCGCTTGTGTCGCTTGTGGGCCGAGAGATTCGGAACGTACGGTCCTGGTCCTGGCTTTGACGGAACTCTCGGCTTCGACGGAACTCTCGGCTTCGACGGGACTCTCGTCTTTGGCGAAACTCTCGTAACTCCACAGCTGCAATTCCCTCTCCTTGAAGTATTTGGAAACCGGGTGGTCTTTATGGGCCTTCCAAGATTGCATGATCGTGGTTAAGGAAGAATGGGGAGAGTGGGGAGAGTGGGGAAAGTGGGGAAAGTGGGAAGAGTGGAGAGAATGGCTGTGTGAAAAGTAGATCAGGTAGGAGCGGTTGATGTACATGAAGTCCAATGAAGGCATCTTTTTATACTTGCTGATGTGGTATGCAATGAGTTCAATGAGTTCACCACTTGTTCCACAACAAGCATAGCAAGCATAGCAAGCAAAGAATGGTGAGCACAGCAGCTTGCAGTAGGATGTTTGAGCACGTAATGACCCTTGGCGAAGGCGCGGAGAATATCAGATGTGCCCATAGACGCGGGGATTAAGGCGAGGGAACGGGGATTATCGGTCCATTATCCGCTTCATGAGGCCACTATTTGCTATTTGCAGAACCCCCTTTATTGGCTTTTTGCACGAACGACAGGACAAGATCGAGGTATGAGGGAATACAACCATTCAAGACCGAGAGTGACTCTTGGGCAGCTCATAGAAGGTTGTTTCTGATTCGAGATTCGAGACTGTAACCCTTTGTATTGTAGACAAGCATGGTTCAAGTTACGAGGGTATTAATTTTGTGAAGGAGCGCAGTGGAATGGGTCACATGGTCTTGCTTATATTCCTTTGACCAATTGATGTGGAAAATGACTTGAGTAATGTTGAAGTCAGCTTCGGTGAAGTGAAAGTCACCCTAGACCATTCCAGAACAACTGT
>Ga0247824_10000409_pt1 | contig 20735 bp, 17 predicted proteins | sample 13C_PalmiticAcid_FD_194412 | JGI IMG/M metagenome (GOLD analysis project Ga0247824, IMG submission 194412) | Soil microbial communities from agricultural site in Penn Yan, New York, United States - 13C_PalmiticAcid_Day48 | ecosystem: Environmental > Terrestrial > Soil > Agricultural land...
AACCCCACCATAGCTCCCCCCGCTCTCTAGGCCTCCACCCAGATGTCCCCGTCCCCAGCCGTGCCATAATCCTAATCCGAGATCCTATCCAAAGCCGTACCCTGCTAGAAATCACATACGTTGACGTCGTAGATCATGTGCCCTTCTCATGGCAGAGCTGTACTCCCGTGCTCGTGTGGTCCAAGGTCAAAGTAACTAGAGCCGAGCAGCTCTCATGCCCCCCGCGGAGCTTGCTCCTTCCACCAGTTCTCCCAGTCAAGATCCCGCGACTGGACATCCATCCACGGACCCTCCCACACGGCGGCGTGAATTTGCGTCCTTCTCCTCGCGCGTGCCTGTTGACGACTCAAGCGCTGATCCGCACCAGCGGGTGTCTCCCGGCTCGGGCTCTGGCTCTGGCTCCTCTGCCGAGCCATGGGCAACACTGCCCGCAGCCAGCCGAGCGGCTTCTTCCATGTATATGTAGAGACGCGGCTCAGGCGTCTTCCGCGTGGCCGTGTCTTATTCTCGTCCCGAGGCTGGCAGTATTCGCACGACATGGTCATCAACTCGTCTCCCCTCGGAGGGTGTGTGTTCCCGGACGAGTCCGTTATCAGGTCCGGATGCGTGCCGTCTGACTTGAGCAAAAAGGGCAGGACGGGGTGCCCGCAGGCGTCGTGGTACGCTACGTGTCGGCACATTGGGCACAGGGGCGACTCGTCGGCAGTGATGCCCAGGTAGCGTTTGATGCAGTGGCTCCCGAAGCGGTGGCCGCAGGGCAGCATGCTCCAACCCTCCTTAATGCCCTCGGCGTTGCGGGTGCCTACGGGCTCCTGGCAGATGGGGCATGACTTGTCCTCGATCTGGATCGTCGAAGGGTGCTTCTCAGACGACGTCGACGTTTGTCTCTTGGTGTCGAGCCTTGCGAGGACGGTTCGCCCCATGGTGAGCGCGACGAAAGTGGAGATCGCGACAGTGACGAGGCGCTTGGCCGCGATGGCGGGCAGGAGGGGAAGACGAAAGAGGAGGGTAGGGAACAGTAGACGCCGGAGGGCAAGCGGGCGGCTGGTGTCGGGCATGGGCTCGAGGCGATGGCAGGTCGAGAGGACGGGCCTCCCACGATACGAGCAGACAAGACAGCTGTACGAGGCGGGAGGGGAGAAAAGTTCCAGGTAAATACAGGCTGCGGACAAGATGAATAAAGACCGGAGGAGGATCTGAAGGACTTGGCTTGGTCCTCCGACTTTGCTGCTCGACGAAATGACGAGTCCTGTGACAAACCATCAGAGATGCAGCCTTGTGATAAGGGCTGTCACTCCGATAGCTACCATCCATGCACGCTGGCGGGCCTAACGGTGAATGCCCGCGCTCCTGCAGGTGCTGGGTTGGGTGTACCGTGCCAGCACCGAACCCTTTCCAGGCTTGTTTCTGCGTGCCGTCCAATCACAGTGAGGGGGAGGCTTCAGGTCGCCTGGCAGGCTGACCATGCCTTGGTCACCCGGCCTGGACCGCCCACCTTCTTCCAAGGTTGCTTGCAAGGAATGGAACGGTGGAAAGATAGCAAAACAGTCCCCTTGGACCACCTCAGGTTGGGGGCACTGGTAACTCGGGGCATGTGTGCCTCGGTCTGGACCACCGGATGCTAGGTCGGAGTCGGTGTGTTGCATAGTTGTGTTCGTGGAGGTGTTGGAGGTTGTCCACTAGGCCATATTCGACTTGGCCTAGGAAAACATGCTTCTCGTGACAGCTTGGTGTCGGCTTTATGCCTTCATGCACCCCTGCTCTAGGAGGGAACAAACGCATTCTGACGGGGGTCCATTTTGAGGCTGTCACATCCGCCAACAGCCTGGAGAGTCCTAGGTGTACCTCAGGGAGGCAGGCTTAAGGTGGGAGCGAAGTGGGCCTTTCTCGGGGCCTGTGCGCAGTACGTATAATTACATACCTTACGGAATGGTATCGATGAAACCCAGGCGACACAACCCTGCACTGCACCGGGGATTACCATGTGCCGAAAGTTTCAAGGCGCCATCCGCCAACGCCAATCGTGCTCGGTTCAAGAGCGACAGTTGCCCCAGCCGGGCACAATCACACTTCCAACTCAGCCCACGGCGCTTTCGACGAACCGAGGGACCGTCATGGATTCAACAAACACCCAGTCGACAGCGCTTATCCGCAAGCGAGCCGACACGGAGTTGATGCCGCCCCCGCCACCAGCGAAACGCATCCAACGACCCAAGCGCGTGCTCGACGAAGACACCTACACCGACGCCCTCTCGCAGATCATCGCCCGCGACTTTTTCCCCGGCCTTCTCGAAAGCGAGACACAACAAGAGTACCTCGATGCCCTCGAGTCCAAAGACGACGAATGGATCGATAGCGTCAGCCGCCGTCTCCGGCAAGTCATGACTCCCGGTCGACGACGAACTCTGGCAACGCCACTCCGCCAGGCAACGACTGCGACAGGCCGCACTCCGCTCAACTTTGTCGGGGAAACACCCGCCTCGGTCATATCCACCGCCACCACCTCAGCCTCCGAGAAGCAACCGACGATAGACACCAACCTCTCCCTGGCCGCCTTCCAGTCCAAGTACACTTCCGAAGACAACGAATCCTTCTACAAGCTCCTCGACAGGCAAAACCAAAAGCGCGTCGAGAAGTACGCCTGGCTATGGACGGGGAACAAGCTGCCTTCAAAACAGCAACTCAAACAAAAAGAAGTCGAAGCCAAACTCCTCGCCCAACACGGTGCCAACGCCCTCTTGGACGACGGCTTCTCCCGCGACAGGCTGGCGATACGGGACAAGGAGGCCGCCGACCGCCCCGCGGCGCCGGACCACTGGAACGGGGCCAAGCCCAACAACGAGCTGATGTTTGTGCCCGACGGCGTCGACGGGACGCTGCAGACGGTGGCCGAGCGGGCGCAGGCCGAGAGCAGGGCCGGGCAAAAGCGGATCGTGTACGAGAACACGCGGGCGCCTCAGCCCGTGCGAGAGACGAACGAGGAGGACAGATCCAGGGCGGGGTCCCCGTCGCTCTCGGAGATCCGCAACGCGATCGCCGGGAACAGGAGGGCGTGCGATGCGGAGACGAGCGTCACCGGCGGCGGGGGCGAGACGCCGAGGGTGAACGGATATGCGTTTGTGGATGACGAGGAGCCGGAGCCGGAGCCGGAACGGCCGAGGAAGGAGAAAGCGCCGGTGATTGACCTCGGCCCGGGAGATGCCACGCCGAATCCGTTTCAGTTCCAGGAGCAGAGGAAGCGGGAGGCGCTGCACCACCGCATGGTGGAGAAGATCTCGCAGTCGAAGCGGACATCGGCGAGGCTGGGCGTCACGGGCAGGGTGGATCGCACGCCAGTGCCAAAGTTCCCGAGCAGCCCGAGAGTGTCGGGCGGGGAGTTGACGCCGGCGGCGCAGAGGCTGTGGGGAAAGATCGGGGGTGCCGAGAGGAGAGGTGCAGACTCGCCGTTTAGTGATTTCGTCAAGTTCACGCCAAAGGCAACACCACGGGGAAAGGGTTCGGGATTGAAGAACATGGCGAAGTAAGACATTTGGGCTACATGGACGGAGGGAGAGAGAGCATTGCTGTTTTAACATGATACCCGGAGTTACCGATAGACAAGGTTGAGCTTTCTGTAGGATAGAACCAAATGAGATTGGATCAGCGTCCGTATAGCCCCCCGACCCTGGCTTGCACTATGATGCAGCATTCTCCCTGAAGCAGATCCAGAAACTGGATGGAACCCCCACTGAACTCAGCCCTATCCGGTCCCGCCAGTTCGGGTCGCTCCCGGCGCTAGCAGGGGGTCCAGCGACCAGCTCGACAGGGGCGCCTGCACCCAAAAATTTGCGGCTCCTCGGCTCCGATCAGCAGCATCCACTCGACCCGAGCTAACCCGGATCTCACCTCGATCATCATCAACAGCTTGAACCTGGGACACACATGAGATGGAAGCACGCCCCGCACATCTGCGGTAGCAACCCCCACACTCTCTAATTCCACCTCTTCTTTCCCTTTTTTTCTTCTTGTTTTCTTATCTTCATCTCGAAACATGCGCCTCGCAGACCTGCTCGTCGACCTCGCCGCTGTCGCGAGCGCGTCGCGTTCCGTCGCCAGCAAGCATGTGGCTCTGCGGGCGCGGCAGGTGGAGCGGTATGGGAGGGGGTCGAGCGTCGTGGGGTCTGTGTTGAGGGGGCAGCCGACGCAGACGCAGACACCACATGGGCAGACACAGCCTGCCGAGGAGAAGGCTGCGGGGGAAGGACAACCACAGCCGCAAACACAACCACAGCAGCAACAGCAGGAAGATGAAGCGGCAGGCCGGGGAGTGGGAGAGCAAGGGCAGGAGACCGTGGTGGGGCGAGCCGAGGAGGTTTCCGCTCGGGCTACGGAGGCTGAGATACCCGTCCGGGAACAGGAGGTTCATGAGGCGGCGGCAGAGCTAGCAGCGAGGACCCGCGAGGGGGCGCCGCAGCAGCAGCAGCAGCAACCAAAGCAGGATAAACCCGAGTTTGTCCCTGCGCCATGGGCGAGTGGTGGGATTGCGGCGCTGAAGCAGGGGTTTGTTCCCCCAAAGCAACCCCCGCAGATGCCGAGGAAACCGCCGATGGGAGTTTCTGGGGTGGACCTCAACCTGTTCCGGACGAGGGCGGGATCAAGCATCCTGGAGGCGCTGAAGGAAATGGAGGAGAAGGAGCACGCTGACGAGGCGCGTGTTGCTGCGGTTGATGGGAAGGGGAAGGCAGTTGCCGACGACACCGTTCAGGAGTCTGAGGCATTGAGACGTGGGGAGCCGAAAACAGAGGCAGCAGTCAAGCCTGACGCTGCGGAGGTGGCGGCTGAGCCATCTGCAACACTAGAGGGTGCTGCCGAGCAAGTTGCGAAACTGGAGGCGGTTGAGGAAAGCGAGAGGGTTCCCACGCCGGAGCCGGAGCCTGAACCCCTGGCTGCGTCGGATCAGGGAGAGGCAGTGTTCGAGAAGGAAACTGTCGAAACACCCTCGACGCCAGCATCAAAACCTCGAATCCCGGCTGCGCCAGCAACAGAACCTACCAAAAGGATACCACTGTCTCGGGAAGATGCGAGCATAGTCGCCGAACTGGCAGGCTCGACGCCGATATCATCGGGCTCCCCTGGCTACCAGCTCCGCGAATCTGCTGTCCCCTCCTCTCGACTTGGCCGGCTTTGGAACTACGGCGGTCTCGCGGCTGGCATGTTTGCAGGTGCCATCGGTGAAGGGCTCAGCCGTGCAGTCGGCGGTGGCGGCTCCGGCTCTGTGATGCTCAGCTCAGCCAATATGGAGCGGCTGGTGGCCAAGCTCTCCCGCATGCGCGGCGCCGCTCTCAAGCTCGGCCAGATGATGAGCTTCCAGGATGCCAAGATGCTCCCGGCTCCTATCCAAGAAGTTCTGCAGCGAGTCCAGGACCGCGCCGACTACATGCCAGGCTGGCAGCGGGACCGCGTTCTCGCCGCTAATCTCGGCGAGAACTGGCGCGACCTCTTCGACGAGTTTGAGGACAAGCCCATCGCGGCGGCTTCCATCGGACAAGTCCACCGCGCAACCCTCAAATCCACCGGCGCCCGCGTCGCCGTCAAGATCCAGTTCCCCGGCGTGGCCGACTCGATCAACTCGGATCTCGACAACCTCGCCATCCTCCTCGCCGCCACCAAGCTCCTCCCCAAGGGCCTCTACCTCAACAAGACCATCGACAACGCCCGCACGGAGCTCGCCTGGGAATGCGACTACTCCCGCGAGGCCCAGTGCGCCGAGCGCTACCGCGAGCTCCTCACCGCCTCCCCGGAAGCCGACGCCGTCTTCTCCGTGCCGCGTATCTACCCGGAGGCCTGCGGCAAGCACGTGCTGACCATGGAGTTCATGGACGGCACGGCCGTCACGCGCATCGCGTCCTTCTCGCAGGCGCAGCGCGACTGGATCGGCACGCAGATCCTGCGCCTCTGCCTGCGCGAGATCACCGAGTTCCGCTTCATGCAGACGGACCCCAACTGGACCAACTTCCTCTTCAACCCGGCCACCGACAAGCTCGAGCTGCTCGACTTTGGCGCCTCGCGCGAGTACCCGGACGAGTTCATCGCGCTGTACGTGCGGCTGCTCGAGGCCGCGTCGCGGTCCGACCGCGACCAGGTCAAGGCGCTGAGCGAGCGGCTGGGCTACCTGACGGGCCACGAGAGCAGGGCGATGCTGGACGCGCACATCACGAGCGTCGTCACGCTGGCGGAGCCGTTCCTGCAGAGCGCGCCTGAGGTGTACGACTTTCGGGACCAGACCATCACGGAGCGCGTCAAGGCGCAGATTCCCGTCATGATCCACGAGCGGCTGGCGCCGCCGCCCGAGGAGACCTACAGTCTGCATCGGAAGTTGAGCGGTGCGTTCTTGTTGTGCGCGCGGCTGGGGAGCAGGGTGAGGTGTAGGGAGATGTTCGAGGAGGCTTTGGCAAAGGCAGGGTTTAAGAGTGAATAAGGGGGCTAGTTAGGTCAGGGCGGGCTGTACCATAGTGTAATCTCCTGTGTAGACTTCTGTGTGTAGATAGCGATCCTAGACTTTGGTGGAGGCGACTGTATCAAATACCACTTCTCACTACCTATCCTCCGCGCCCCTCCTCGCCATCGGCAGCAACTTCTTCTCCTTGCCGGCGACCTTCTTCCTCCGCCTCTCGATTGCCCTGTCCGCGTCCTTCTTCTTCATGCCCTGGAACTGATCCACCAGCATCCGCTTCTTCTGCTCCGCCTTCTTGAGGTAGAAGGGCGTCTTGCCCTGCTTCACCAGCTCCTTCTCCTTCCTGCGGTGCTCCTCGATCACGGCCCGCTCCTTGTCCTTGCGGGCCTGCGTCTTCTTGCGGCTCTCCATCGACATGAGCGCCTTCTGCAGCTTCTCCTTGTCGGCCGGGTTCTTGCTCTTCTTGATGGCCGCCCGCAGCTCCTGCATCTCGGACTCGCGGTAGTCGTCCAGAAAGGCGTAGGCCTTGCGCGTCTTGATCTCGTCGATCTTGTCGCCGCCGCTGCCGGCGCCCGGGCCGAGCGGCATGAAGCGCGGGTCGCGCGCCTGCGTCTTCTTGGTCTCGGCCGTGACCGTCAGGAAGTCGCGCCGCCGGGAGACCTGCTTTCTGCTCGTCATCTCGACGGGCGCGTGCTTGCTCGAGCGTTTCTCGGGCTTCTTGATGGCGTCTCTGGGCTTCTTCTCCCAGCCCTTCTCCGCTGCGTCGTCTTCGGGGTCTTGGTCGGCGCCGCGCTTCCTTTTGGAGGAGGAGTTCATGGCTGCTTGGGCTTTCGCCAGAGCACCAAACGAGAGCTGCGAGGCGTCGACCTGAGGCGCGTCTTCGTCCTCGTCGTCCATGTCCCCCTCATCTGAGCCGTCCTGCACGACTGTTAGTTAGAAATCGCCATGTTTATCCGGCTGTGTCTCGAAACTCACTTCGTTGCTACCACTCCCGGACTCGTCCCCGCTGAGTTCTTCGTCCTCATCGCCTGACCCAAAAGAGCCGGCTTCTTCTTCACTCGGCGCCTCGCTCACATCGTCCTCGACATCTGACTCGGGCTCCGGCTCATATCTTGGTTTTACTCTTCGCTGCAGAAGACCGGCGGGGGGCATTTTCCGCTTGACGGGCGGCATGGTGAAGGTGAGGGAAGGTTTGCGTTGCTAGGCGTAAATTTGGGTAGAAGATTTCCCGATTTGAGCTTGACTCAGAAGCTCATAAGGATCGGAATAAATTGCTGTACTGGATCAAACACTCTTGCCTTTGTCTTGTGGTTGTGATGGAAGCTCAGAAGCTGTGTGGTGTTGTTGCTGGAAGTGAGCATTGAAAAATCATCTTGAAGGTTGGGAGCAAGGGTGTCACACTAACAGTCACGCTATTAATGCAGCCGTCGAACTGTTAGCGCTCCACGTCCCCACTTTTTGTCTTCATGTCCCAAATCATTGAAACCAGCATGGAGTCCAAACAGGCAAATAGCTCCCCAGGGAAACGAATGCTGGAGCGAGTACAGTGGATTACCTCTCCTAAACAGCGGCTTAATTAAGAGTAAGAAACCGATAGGGAGGCAAGATATTCGAGACCAATTACTTTGGTCTTCCTCTTTCGCAAGGACAACGCCTGGCTTGACAAGAAACACATCTCGCTTCAACACACGATCACTCGATTTCATGCTCAACAGGCTACCAACTCCAACCAATGTCACCAGACACCAGCAACCGCCGTCACGTACACTCTAAGCGGTACACCGTAGCAGGTTGACTTTTTCTGTCCAGGCAAGTTCCAAAGCACTATCCTCTACCAACGGCAACCCACGCACCCATCAAGACGGCTCCGTCCAGTTGACCACATCCATGACCTGTCCCGCCGTGGGGTGCGAGTATCCTATCCTCAAGCGCAACCGCAGAGGCTACAGAGAAAACACATCAAGTCAGCACAAGATCCCAAAACGATTCGTAATGTCGGCGCATGGTAGGACAGGAGCAACTTACCCCCTTGCACCCGGCAACCCTCATCATCTGCGTCGCCTCGGCCCCTTGCCCAATGTCGGTGGACGAGATGCTCAGCAGCTGCAGTTTCTGCGACTTGGGCACCGCCGCCTGCAGGCCGACGTTGGACAGCGTTCCGGCAGGCGACGAGTTCCGGAACCGGGCGGTGGCCTGGATGGTGCCCTCTGCGTTTCTTTGCGTCTGGATGGTCACGTTCAAGCCGTTGTTATCGTAGCAGGGGTGGGTGGTGCCGCCCCCGGCGGCGGCGGCGGCGGCAGGGGCCGCTTGAGGAGGTGGCGAGGCGGTGGTCGAGAAGAGATCGGCGCTGGGAGGAGGATGTGCAGGCCCGCTCTGGGCTGGAGATGGGGTGGAAATGGAGGTCTGAGAGAACAGATCCATGATGGAGGCGACGTTGGACTGGCCAGGAGGGGGGGAGGTGGTGGTGGGAGGGGGCGAGCTGGTACCGCCCAGGATGTCCGCGAGCAAGTCGGCATTCCCGCTGCCGTTGACCGGCTCCGGCGCGGGACCGCTGCTGTCGCCCATGAGATCGAAGAGAAGGTCCTCCTCTTTTGGCTTGATGGCCTTGGATTTCCGGTTCGACGCCTTGGTTGCCTTCTTGGCCGCCTCACCTAACACCCGCGATTCCTCTTTGATCTGAGGCGGCGGCATCTTCTCCAATACGCCACGGCGGATTTGGTCGTATGAAAACAGATTGCCGAACTCGACTGCACGCTGCTGAACCTCGACATCCAAATTTGTCTGTTGGTTCTGGAGGATGCGGCGCACTCTCTCGATCTGCGCCGAATCCGAGAGCCTTGTTGTAAGCTTCACCAAGGCTGTGATAAGGTACTCGGTGGTGACCTGGGTGGCGTAGCTGCTGTTGAGAATGGATGAGAACAAATCGACAATCTCGTGCTCTTTGACCTCCTGAACAAGCTCCTCCTCCTCATACTGGCCACCCTTCAGGAGCGCTTCGCCATATTCGCCAATGCACCACGCGCCCGCCTGTGTTAAGCTCTCCTGCGTGATGTCCTTCTTGAGATTTGCGAAGAGTTTTTGTACCGCGTATGTCTGAAGCTCAGGGGTGGTGGCGATGAGACGGACGAAGGATGACAGGATGGGCTCCTTGACGTAGTTTCCTGCCAGGGTCACGACCCGCAGCATCGTGTCAAATTGCCACCGCTTGTTGGGAGCATAACGATCAGCAGCAATACCAATCTGGCTGGTCATGGTCGGCTTGAACTCGTTATCGGCAACCTCGAGGAAGGCCAGCAGCTCGCGGATCAAGACCCGGACGTTGCTCTCGTTGATGAGCGTGAAGCTGAGGTCCAGAGCCCTCCTTCTGATGCTGATATCGGGATCCCTCAGGCACTCCAAAATCGTATTCCGGTGCCTTTGAACGGCATTCGTGTCAATGGCCACGACCTTGACCAGCGTATTCAGGGCCACATAGCGGATGTTGTTGTCCTTATTGGTCAAGAACTTGCCCAAAATGTTCACACCGAGAACACGCAGGCCCGAGTCTGCCTCGATATCCAAGATGGTCCGCACCGCTTCGTAGAGGATCGAGTTGCCGACATTCTTGGAGGAATCCGTGTTGGTCGCAACCTGCGCCAGAATATCATTGATCTGCTCGGTAACCTGGGAATCGCCGCGGGCCAGGACTCGGAGCAGGCGTAGGAGCTTGACCTGCAAGAAGGGATCTGTGATTCCCGTGACGTCGTGCTCAGGGGCGTAACCCGACGACGCCAGCCCCTTGAGCGTCCTGACGAGCACAGGCACGAACTGCTTGAACTTGTCAATGATCCCCTCCTCTCCCCCTTCAGCTTCATCAGCCTCGCATAGGCTGGTGACCAGTGTGAGACCGCATAGCAACACGCCGTGGTTACGGTCCGAGAGCAGCTGCGTCGCCTTCTCGATGAAGTGCTCCTGCAGGTCCGGGACCTTTCTGCATATCCGCATGGCGCAGAGGGCGGCTTTCCGCCGGATGTAGGGGTTCGCGGTAGATATCAGGTTTTCGATTTCGGGAAACAAGTCTCTTGACATCTCGACGGAGGCGATGTTGCCCAGGGTACAAAGCGCGAGGCCGACGATATACTGGTTCGAGTGCGACAGGTCACTAGAAGACGGGTGTCAGTAATCCACCCACGTGTTTCCAAGAAGCTAGGGCGTCGTGTCGCACTTTTTGAGAGAGTTGGTGACCAGGGTCAAGACCTCCTGGTTCTCGTCGAGGAGCAAGCTGGTTGCCAGATGTCCTAACCGCTTGTCGGCGAAGCGGGGCGAGGCGAGGAGCTTCAAGCACTCGATCTGGCCAAAATGCGTCCGCTCGCCGAGGGTGAAGAGATAGAGAAGCTTGGCCACATTATTCCGCCTGCAATCCCCCCGATCAGCACATGCATGTCGTCGTGGGGTTCCCCCGGCCAGTTCAGCCGTACCTAACACCGTGGTCTGCGCTCTCTTCCCTGAAGCTGGCTCGGATGGATGCGCTCTCCTTCTGGATAACGGCTCTCTCGTCGGCAATGGTCTTTGCGGCGCGCACGTTGCGGATGAACTGCTTGACTGCGGGGTCGCGGGGAGGTCAGCCACTGCGTCGCATGCCATCGTGTCCGCCTGGCGAGGCAATCCGAGGGCGGCGACACTCACGGGAGCTCATGATGGGGATGGTCGGGGCCCGCACGGGGGCCTAGAGGCGGATTATGTCCAGATTCAACAGTTGGCGGCGCGAGCAGAGCTGCTGGAGGAAATGAACTTTACTGATCGAGCTGTGCCCGCATCCACGGACCCTGAGCCTAGTATCGCTGCGAGGTGGCACAGCGATCCCTCCTCCTTGGACGGCAGCTGAGACCGACTGGCGGATTGGGTAAGTGTTCGTGCCTGAGGCAGAAATCACTTCCCGGTTGACACCTCCTGGAGCTGCAAGTGGGGCTCCCTTTCGAGGGTCTGTCGTTGATCTTGCAAAGCCGGACTGAATCCCTGAGATGCAACAGAGCCCTGGATGGTGCTTGGGTACAGAGTAGAGGCCCTGTTTCCATACAGAGTGAGGTGACATTTTCTTCGTTGGTTTTGCCATATTTGTGCTATTACTTCTTCCATCCAACCCATTTCCTTCCCCCTTTCATTCTCGAGACTCATTTGTCTTCCATGTGACTCGTGACTCGTGGGCAATGGAAGTTCGAATAAGAGGAGGGGCCTGCCGTTGCCCAAAATAATCTGGTGAACCTGCCGCCAGAGCTTTCAATTGAGGACTTTACGTCGAGGTCAAAGTTCAGAAACGGTGGGGTTGGAAAGACCCCCTCGGCATCTTGGGCGAGCAACTGGAAGACTTCTTTCGATCCGAGGCAGCGTGACACAGCGAAGCAGCAGGGCCAAAAAGAACATCAACCTCAACAACCTAGAAGTTTCTTCTGTCCATGAACTTCTAGCTGCCTCTATGCCATCTCCTGCCACATTCCGAATTTCTATTCTCCAGGGACGCTACGTTACAGCATCGTCGAGGCACAGAGGCAGTGCACCTGCAATGCAACGAACTGGGCCCTGTGGTGATGACCTGCAGCCAAGCGGCTGCCATCCCCATAGGGCTGCAGAGAGGAGGGGCGGGAAGCTCGAAACACACATTGATCCAGGTACGGGCGGGAAAGGGAGACAGCTTAAATGGGCAGTGGTTGCGCTGCGCGGGTACCGCTAGTCGAGCACTGCCACAATCCACCTGCATGGTTCACATAAATAGGTTCCATGCGGCTGGGCCGGGAGATCTGGGCGAAAAATGACGTTCAACGGTTGGATGGGTGTCTGGAAGTAGGATCGTGCCAAACAAAACTTTCTCTTGAGCAGTGTTTCGTAGCTGGTGTAGACGTTGGTCCTGAGGTGTGTGTCGAGTGTCAAGTGAACGGCGGGGCTACTTCAGATCGGTCTCCTTCAAAACGTGGCTTTCATTACCATTCAAGATGGGGTTGCTAAGGAACAACACATCTTTACCCCATCTTGCCATGTCTGCCAAATGCCTGACCCATTGGAAAACCGGATATGGATTCCGTGCGCTTTAATACCAAACCCTTGCAAAAAGCTGCCAGAAGACTACCCGAAGTCCATCCAGAACGAGGCAAAATAGCAAATCCGAAAGAGAAGGCGCGTGGGCTCGTGATAGGCGTGGGGTGCAGCGGAGGAGGAAAGACGTTTACTTCTGCATCATGAGCTGGACGAACTCGTTGTCTGAAACGGTGATTAGTGGCTTTCTGGGCTGAACTTTAACGATAAGAAGACCCACAGTCGATACGCCCGTCACCGTCCTGGTCGGCCTCGCGGATCATCTCGTCAACCTCGTCGTCGGTCAGCTTCTCGCCGATCGAGGTCATGACATGGCGGAGCTCGGCCGCCGAGATGAAGCCGTTGTTGTCGCGGTCGAAGACCTGCCCCGCAATGATTAGCCTAGTTCAAGATCGCCAATCTCCAAGAAACAAACCTTGAACGCCTCGCGGATCTCCTCCTCAGAGTCGGTATCCTTCATCTTCCTCGCCATCATCGTGAGGAACTCTGGTGTCCATCAGCAACCTGTCGCAACCGGCTTGCTGCTTCAGAAGGTGCTTCATACCAGGGAAGTCAATGGTGCCATTGTTGTCAGCGTCCACCTCGTTGATCATGTCCTGCAGCTCCGACTCAGAGGGGTTCTGGCCGAGCGAGCGCATGACGGTGCCCAGCTCCTTGGTCGTGATTTGTCCTGCGCACGCCTTTAGCATCGTTCCGCAGCAACACGTTGGGCATCGCAGCCGCCGAGAACGTCATATTTATTGTCGAGTGCACAGGGCAGGCCTTGCGCCGGGGAGGGGGTTCGGGGGTTGGAAGGCGGAGGAACGACTGACCATCACCATCCTTGTCCTATCTCGGAGTTAGCCACCACCACGACATAACAAAGCAAGCAATAAAAGGGACAATCAAACAACTTACGAACAGAGAGAAAGCCTCCTTGAACTCAGAGACCTGCTCTTCGGTAAGGGAGTCGGCCTGTTGCCAAAGCCATCGTCAGTTTATCGTTGCGCCATGGAGATGGATGCAGCCCGACTGCCCCTCGACCGCGGGGCTGCCTCCCAACAGAATCGTAAGCACCGAGCTGACTGACCATTTTGCTGTTTTTGGCTTGGGGGTTCGGGGGCGGAAAAGGGTTCGGTCGCGGTCCTGCTGCGGGTCTGCGCAGAAGGTCAAGAGCAATGGGTTGGGCAGCTGTGTTGCTGGACTGGGTTGTGGTGTTTAAATGACGAGACGCAACCTGGAGATTTCAAGAAGGGGATGCGGGGCGCCTCCTCCAGGAAGAGGGCCTGGCAAGCGGCTGCTCCAGGGTCTCATGCTTGCCAGACTGCGTCGCTCCCCTGCGCGGCCGCGCACCCAAGCTGAGCCAAGGCATTCCGTCGGACCCACAACAAGAGACACCCGTCCAACAGCTGTGCACAGCTGTCCAGCGCCTCACAGCTGGCCGCAACCGCCTCCTGCAACTGGCAATTGTGTCTTCGTCATCCCCCATCAGCCGAAACCAACCTTGTTGTGTCCGCAGCGCGCTCGGAGCTACTCTGTCTGCCGGCGCATTGCGATAACAGTTTACGATGTGATGCCGCTCCCTCCAGGCCCTTGCCAACAAACACAACACGGCCCAATCTCTCCATTGTTAGCTTCTGGGGCGGACTGAGGGGATCTCTACCCCCTTCCGGCGTCCGCCATGTGGCGAGACCGCACGAACCTGTAAGCTCCGTTTTCGATCCGCGCAGCGCAAAAAGGAAGGCTAACTGTTTATAACAGCTACATCTCATACCGGCAGTCATATGCCCACCATCCGACCCAGCGCAACCGGTATGGGCCGTCCACGGCGGGCGACCGCTTCGGCGGCAGCGGGGCGAGCACCGGGGTGCTGTTCGCGGCAGACGAGGACCGGCGGGGTCTCTTGTCCTCGGGTGCCTACGACGTTGATGACGGTGACGCGGTAATTGAGATGGACCTGCTCCCCCCGCGTTGGGCCGACGTGTCAGACGAAGTGACGGAGCTCCTCGCCGACATTGCGAGCAAGAGCCAGAAGCTGGATCGGCTGCACCAGAAACATGTCTTGCCGGGATTCAACGACGAAGAGACCAAGAAGGCCGAGGAGGGCGAAATTGAGCGGTTGACCCAGGGCATCACGCGCGGCTTCCACGAATGCGGCCGCTGCATCCAACGCATCGAGCAGATGGTACGCGAAGGCAAGGCGAACGGCCAGATGAGCCGGGCCGACGAGACCATGGCGAAAAATATCAAGGTCAACCTGGCCACGAGGGTTCAGGAGGCGAGCGCTGGCTTCCGCAAGAAGCAGAGCGCGTATCTCAAGAGTGAGGATGCGGTCGCCAAATCACCACACCTAACCAAGCGCTGACTTTACTTTACAGAACTCAGGGGCATGGCTGGCTTGGCCAGCCCGATTGAACGTAGCTCTACTCCACTAGCTGGAGGAAGCTATGCCGACCCATCCCTCCTCGAATCCGACGCAGACCGGACGTATTCGCAGTCAGCACTCCTAGCTCCCACCCACCAGAAACTACTCGAGTCCAACGATGTCGCCATATCACAACGCGAGCGGGAAATCGAGGACATTGCTCAGGGCATTATCGAACTGTCGGATCTCTTTCGCGACCTACAAACCATGGTCATCGACCAAGGCACCATGCTGGACCGGATCGATTACAACGTGGAGTGCATGGCAACCGATGTAAAGGAGGCTGAGAAGGAGCTCAAAACGGCCGAGGGATACCAGAAGAAGACGACCAAGCGGAAGATCATCTTTCTTCTGCTACTAATCATTGCGGCGATGATCATATTGCTGATCATCAAGCCGAAGAAGCACAGGGGCGCCGACGAGGACAGTTAGCGTATCTCGAGCGCATGTATGAAAGATGGTGTTTATTAGAACAGGGCCAGCGGGATTAGAGGATTTCATGGGCGGATTGGCGAGGGCTCTTTGCGGTTTGAACTTTTCTCTGTATTATACCTAGGGGGCTCTGAGGATCAGGAGCCCGCAGTTTCCAACATGCAATTTGCTACATATTTCACACGACGCTCTGGCGGTGATGTCATGAGCGAATGCTCGGTTAGAACAACAGAACTCAGGTTGGGAGCTTCTCAGGGCTTCTCTCAAGCAGCCTCAACACTCGTCTAACACTGGCCCATTCCTCACGGTGCTGTACCAGATTTGGGTGGTTCGAAACATGGACGTCCTCAAGCCTCCAACTCCCCCACTGAGCTCCCAAACCTTGCTTCAAAGGCCGAGCTTAGTTCCTGGCCTGGAGTGGAGCAGACGCAGACCAGGGTTGAAGCTCAAGAACACTTGGCAACCAACACGAAAAACCCTGGCTGAGTCAACCCTGAGCACTGACCACCCGCTTGGAGCAACCCACTCGTCATGAAGCGACAACTCCCGAGAGCTCGCTGCAAGCAACACCACATCACCACCACACCTCGGTCTCTCAGCACCACCACCAGCCACGCCGACACCGATCCCCACTCCACTCAATCAAGATGGGGTAAGCAGCAATTCCCGAGCATCACATTCCCCCGCGAAGCCGCTCCGCGCAATCCGCGCTGCCAATCCAATTGCAGCTGCAAGATTTACCGCGCAACCTCGGATCGTACGATGCACTCGCACAGCAAGGGCAGGAAGAGCTAACGGGTCCTCGTCAAACGTAGTCTCCTCGACGCGAAGAACAAGGTCCACGAGCACCAGCGGGCGTACCAGGCCGCCTACAAGGCCCACACCCGCATCTGGAGGATCGTGAGTTGCTCCCGCATGCCGAAAATACCAGAGAGAGGAGGAGGGGGGAGATGGGGGAAGGATATGACGGACGTGTGGATGAAGAAGGGGAGGAGGAATATGTATGGGCATTTTACTGACGGGATCTCGACCAACAGAGCCCCCGCAGCTCCTTCATGCTCACGCCTTACAGCATCGTCCTTTGGGGCACCACTGCCGGTATGGTTCACACAGCCCACAACCCACGAGCTCTGGGGGCGGCTAGGACTAATGATGCTGACCGTTATCGATGTCTACAGCTACCATGTACGCCATGTGCCGCAAGGTCTATGGCAAGAACACCTGGTTCAGCGACTAAGCTGTACTCGGGGGCGGCTGAAGGGGACATAGAGGATTGGCGCTTGTATATGTAGAGGCACGGCAGAGAAATAGAGGATAGCTGGGGTGCTTACGTGTGAGAGAAATCGAGGCCTGCCTGGCCAGTGTTTTCTATGTGCAATGCGTACCAAGTCTCAAACTTTGTGTGCAAATCGTGGTGCTCCCATTCCTCTCCGACGCCTGCATTGCTGAAGACCAGAATCCCTGAGCCTGCAAATCGAGAGGTCCCCTTTCTAGAAGTACATTAAATGTGGTTTTGATATTGTCATTGTCATGGTTTGCCGGCCTTGATGGTATGGGTTGGGAGGAACCACCGCCGTCCTGTCATCGCCAGCCATTGTGCAGGCGGCTCTAATACCCCTCGGCCCCGGGGGCCTTCTCGTCCTTCCGTAGGCTCATGAGCAGCTCACGGAACCGCTCCTTGCCCGAGCCGGCCGCGCCGCCCTTCGCACCCTTCCCGCTGACGTCAACAATCTTCGAGATGCGCTCCCAGCTCGTGCCGCCCGAGGTGGTGTCCTCGCGGCTGGCGAGGAACTGCTCAGCCTCCTTGCGGGTTTGCGCAATGCCCTTCTCCTTCTTGTTGTTGTAGTTCTCGTAGAAGTCGTCGATGTTCTGCTGGGCTTCCCGGACCGTCTCGTCGCGCTGCTGGGCGAACTGCTCTGCTCGCTTCTGGATCTGGGCGTCCCGCTTCTCCCGCCAGTCCTTGATCACTTCGGGCTCTTCCTCCTCCTCGGTGTAGGGCTGGTAGCCCGAGTTGTAGCTGACTGAGGGGCCCGTGATCGTGCCGCCAGGTGCGACGCCCTGTGATTCGCCGGGTTAGAACAAGTCGATGCTTGCGGGTCTTGGGTATCCTTCCATACCTCGTTGGGGCTGCTGATGTCGGGGAACTGGTTCTCAAAAGCAGCGTTGTTGCCGGGGGAGCTGACGCCGCCACCCCCAAGCAGGTCGTCGTCGCCGTCGTCAAAGTCGGCGTCCTCAACTGTCGCAAACTGGTTGGCATCTGCGCCAAGAATGGCCTTCTCCCGCTCCAAAAAGTTGCTCCCCGAGGGCACGTCCGATGTGTCCCTAACATCAGTCTGGGCTGTTCGCAAGGTTAGAAACGACGCAAGGAATCTGGGCGTCGGGCTGTCTCACCACCGGAGTCGAAGTCCTCCAACGAGGGGAATCGGTCAGCCATCTTGACGTTCGCAATGGGATTGTGTGTAGCGACTGTAAACGCGGTTGGAAAAAGAAGCGGCGAGTTGAGTGCAACAATGGGTTTGGCGGTGGTCAAGATGGGATCCGGAAGGTGCCTTTGATTGCGCCAGGTTGCTGGGCTGCGCTGGCCCCTGGTCCAGTGAGGTGCAACAGACAGGGATTAGGTATCGTCATACCGGGGCATGCACCCTGCCGCATTCAACTATCCGTAACTGCCGTACCTAAAACAATGCTCTGATGCAACCAGCAAGCTCCAATCCAGCTTCCTGCTCTCCAACTCTTCCGCTTTCCACTTTTGCCAAACAAACTGACCACACGTCACGTTCTTGTGCACACTGCTCAGTCCCTTAGTCACGCTAGACAGTCTGGAAGCAAGGGGGCCCTTCTTGGTATTCTGGATTGTTCAAATCCAGGTTGGGTGATCCCGTTGCAGACATAGATTGTGCAGAGCCGACAGACTTTCCAGCTGTCCTTGTCAACAAGGGAATTCGTCTGGGATCGTAATTCGTGAGGTTCTGATTGGAAGACAACACCATAAACATCACAGCCGCCACACCATCACCGTCACCACCGCGACCATCAACACGCAACACATAATCACCTTCAGTATCGCGGTTACGTTGTCTCACCCACACCCTCCGCCTTCGTATTGCTGTTTTCGAGACTTTCGCCTCATCCACCCGCCATGGCCTACACGGACGATGCCGTGCTCTCAAAGCTGTCGGCGCTGAATGAGAGCCACGAAAGCATTGCCACCACAGCGCAATGGATCATGTTCCACCGGTGAGAACACATCACACGCCGTTTGCCCATTTGTTTGCCTGCCGCTAACCAGCCAATGCAGGCGGCATGCATCTCAGACCGTCCACCTGTGGTTGACCAAACTCAAAGACCTGCCGAGCTCGAAGCGGCTGAACATGATTTACCTGGCCAATGGTGCGTACATTGCTTTTGGATCGACTTTGCATCATTGCTGACCTTTTCAACAGAAGTTGTGCAGCAGTCCAAGGCTCGGCACAAGGAGGACTTTTTGAATGCCTTCTCCCCATTTGTCGCAGATGCCGCGTCAGTGGCATACAAGGGTGCTCCGGCTGACGTCCAAGGAAAGCTGCGGAGAGTTGTGGATGTGTGGAGGGAGCGGAACATCTTTGACAAGGAAGTGCTTCAGGATTTAGAGAACAGGCTGGCGGGTGAGTATCGAGACCATCCAGACTCGATTGCGGTTTACTGACATGGCCTGGCAGAGATTGATAGGACTCGGCCCGCAGCTAATGTCAGCGGCTTTGGTGGTCATGGATTCGGCTCCCCGTCAGGCGCTTCCATCTCCATCCCTCCGGAGCTCAATCCGTTGGTCGCACCGCAGCAGGCCATTGCTAAGGCCCTTCAGCCCATGAAGAACTCGCTCAACGCCGCCAATGCCGATTACGAGAAATCGATCGATCCGGCAAGCACCAACGCCGCCCTCCCGGTGCAGGCAGCACGACTCAGTGGGCTTCTCAAGACGCTGGCAAATGCCGAAGGGGCTGTCACTCAGTGCATCCGGGCGCGCAAGGACCTCATCAAGGAGTTGGAGAAGATTCTAGCCACAAACCGAGAGGCGCTCGACGCCGACGAGAACCAGATGATGCAGTTGAGCGGTCGCCGAACCGAGGTCGAGCAGAAGCGACAGGCGGTGGAGATGGCTATCATTGGCGGGCTCTCTGCAACCGGGGAGGACCAGTCGCCGTCTGGCCATGCCTCTGGGAGCCCTGTTCCCGAGCCCGATCGCCCGCAAGTCGAGGCCCTCACGCCGCCCCATGTCCAAGACCACGTTGACGACTTCTATGGCAATTCGTCTGCTGGCCCCGAGGCCCAGAACGGCCAGCCCCAATCCGTGCCGTTCCATGGCGCGCCCGCCCCTGCGAACGCCCAGTCCGCGTTTCCGAGCTCGGCTCCGGACCTCGAGATGCTCTCGAACCTCGCTTCTCAATACCAGGCCGTGCCGCTCAATGGAACGAAGAAGCGCAAGATTGAGGCATCAGAGGAGTTCCCTGATTTGGGTGGCGATGATGGGATCGATGCGGATGTCAAGGAGATGCTGCGCAAGGACAGTCAGGGGTAGAGATGTGATATCTGGAGCCCCTGGATTCAGGGATTTTGCATTGATGCCTTTTGGGTTCGGGTTGGAAGTTTGCGCTTCTAATTCACCAGCCTTGCTTCATTGAATTGTTCTCGGCCTCAATTCTCTGGCAGGGTTGAAATCATCATTACTCGGCGATGGGTTTGGCACGTTAGTTCCGGGAAGAAAGAGAAGAGATGGAAGCGGCAGTTGTGTCAGGGGCGACCTGGGGAGAGAGTTAGGGCCGGATTGCTTTATGGGTTCCCATTTGGGACGACATCCATTGTGTTGTAGCGCAAGTATGCTGGGAGTGAGCGAATTGGAGGATCTTGAGACCTGCCCCTTTTTGTTGTTGATGTTGCTGGGAGGGATGATGCAGGGGCTCCGGCTGTGCATGCTGCCAAGCCGGAGCTTGGTGCAAGCTTTGGTGCAGCTCTGGTGCAGCTCGCTGTGTCCAGGAAAAGCCGCACCACCAGCCGCATCCAGCACGCCAAGCGGCTGCATCGGCCACAAAGGCTGCGGCTCGGCGTTTGCGTATGACGGAATCCCGATTCGCCCAGAAATTGCTGGGCCAGGGATCCGCTTGAGCCGGGGGTCCGGTCGGAACACCATGGATCGGCCCGGTGATTTTTCTCTCTTGCGCTTGTTTCGCTCCCTTCCCTTCTTTCCCGGCGACGAACATCAAACTGCGCAGCATGGTCTCCGAACAACGGCCACTGACCTCCGCAACCGCAACATGACAATCCTCCGACCTTTCCGCGTCCCAAACTAACAAGGTAAAAATACAAACGGGTTTGCGCCAGCGCGACGAGAAGCAGCACAAATCATCATGGTTTCGGGAGCAGCGC
>Ga0247824_10000410_pt1 | contig 20716 bp, 24 predicted proteins | sample 13C_PalmiticAcid_FD_194412 | JGI IMG/M metagenome (GOLD analysis project Ga0247824, IMG submission 194412) | Soil microbial communities from agricultural site in Penn Yan, New York, United States - 13C_PalmiticAcid_Day48 | ecosystem: Environmental > Terrestrial > Soil > Agricultural land...
GGAAATGGGGTGTGTTAGGGGGTTTTTGTTTATGTTGGAGGGGAGGACTTACCGGGCGGTGCTGTCGGCGTTAGTCATGATCCAGGCCGGGGTGAGGCATCCGAAGAGGAAGGCAAAGCCTGGCGGGCTCCAGCCGGACGAGGGCTGGAAATCGGTAAAGGCGTAGGCGATGCTGTGCTTTTCTTTGGTTTGCACGAGCAGGCAGACGCAGGCTCCGACTAGCACGCTCATGTGAAACACGACGTAGCCGCTTGTCAACCGCGTGAGCCAGCGCGTTGAGAGGGAGTTGATAGACGCGTGGATGACGGCCAGAAGCGCCATGACTGCAACAACATGACCGGTGGTGGGGACGTAGGAGAAGTCGGATGCGATGGAGATGGCGGCTAGCAGCATCTGGCTGGAAGCATACTCTGTGCTGGCGCTTCCTGCAATGATACCAACGAGAGTGATGTACCCTAGACAAGACGACGTTAGCTTTGGCGGTAGGTGATATTGTTCACAGCTGAACTTGCCAGACATCCAACACAAGATGGGAGCTTGATCTTCGGGAGCCAGAAACTTCAAAACCGAGTACATGGCGCCAGCACTTGGATAGGCCGATGACAACTCGGCAAGACTCATGGCCAAGGCCCAAGCACCAGCACCGCCAATTATCCAGCTCCACATAATGGAAGCAGCACCACCAGCCTGGAGTCCGAAGATCCAGGTGGACATGAGGGAGCCGTAGATGCCTCCAATGCTCATAGCGAAGCTGAAGCTGGACCACGTGGAGAACTCGCGCTTGAATACCTTGAACGTGTCAGTTCTCGGCTGTGCTTGTTGGGAAGGTACGGAAAGGGGAAGGTACTGGGGTGTAGCCCATAGCCTCCAGCTTCTTGTCCGCCTCATCCATGCTGGCATCGTGGCTGGAAGGGGAGGTGGGTGTGATGTCCCCTTCCGTGCCACTCGAGGATACCTGAATAGAAAGCGGTTTTTTTTCCATTCTGGAGTCAGCCATCGTACTTAAATTAAAGACGCACTGATGTTGCCAAGTACAGGTGTGTTTCGGAGTGGTGTGGAGTTGATTGTGCCCTCTTGCAATGCTTCCGAGAGCGTGTTTTGTGTTCATAAGGAGTTATTCGGTTCTCACCGCTCCCTGGGGACAACGGGGCACTCTTCACAACTTGCGGAGATACATTGGGTAATCGAGCGGCATGTTCTCGCAGTAACCGACCAGCGTCCTTGATGCCAGCTGCGCCCAGCTCTCGTCAAGAGAGTGCGCGCATCCAGACCGGTTCTCACGGCTTTCCCAATTTGTGATTCCTCCTTTTGCAGCATCTGACGTGTCCATTGACTTGATGTGTCAAATTCCAGAAACGGCTATCCACTCTCTGTGCTGAGACCCGGACACTCAGCCAAGTGGTATCGCAAGACGATTCATGGCCGGCTTCTTGGTGGAGAGGCGCATCCGTCATCGGAGAATCAAGGTATGGTTGCCCTGTGGGTGGTGCTCCATCGATGGCTGCTGCTTTTTGGCAACATTCCGATTGCACCATATTCTGTGAAACAATGCAATCCCTTAGAGACAAAAGGGGTAGATAGTGCCTGACCTGGACCAGTCCGTCGGATGCTGACCGCATTCCGATCCCTCTGCCGGGCATCAACCGAAACGAACACTGGGTCCATTACTGATCAGTTAGGTGATGTAGGATTGTGACCATTCAGTACGACATATGTTACCTAACAGGAAGTGAAAATGGAGAGGGCCAGCCGGATGGACAAAAAGCCTCCTCGTGCCTCTTTTCCCATCACTCTTGAAAGAGAAAGCTCAGGTTAAGATCACTCACTCAGTGGTAGGTCAAGACATTGTTATAAGCATGTATATACAATACTTTGAGAGATCCAGAGACTGCCGCAGGAGGATGGAAACCTCCATGCGGGCTGCTGGCGATGCCCCGGGAATGTCACCCGACTTCGGTGAGGAGGAGTGTTTGGACCCTGGACCGGTGAGCGAATGACATGCTGGTAATTATTGGCTTCCAGGCCCAATCGGGGCCGGCCAGGCCTAGGCCCGCAGCACGCCCAGACGCCTTGCCGAACTGGTACGCGTCAACATCCGCCATTGCTGGCCGTTGTCGGGAGCACCATGGCCGGGGAGCGACCCGTTCTGCGGCCCAGGCCCGATCGGCGGCACCACACCCGGTGACAAGGGAGGAAAAACTGGCTGTTCTCGTGACCAGGCCTGGTCCTTTCCATCACCCTCGGGAAGAATTTCCAGAAATGAACTCTGACGGGTTATGGGGGGCGCGAGCCGGGCGCTGTTGACAATATGGCCCTTGGCTTCGGAGTCCATCATACGGCAATACGAACACCGCCGGTAGCCGAAAGCACACTTGGCTGTCTGCCCGATGCAGTCTTGTCACTTACCCTTGAGCTACCAACGCCTTGCTCGAACAACGGGAGATGTGGCTCACAACGAAGCGGGTTTCCCGTTTGGGAGCGCAAGAGCGGCACTTTTCTTGGGCATGGTGACACGGCGTCGGTCGTGGAGCCTCTTGGTGATATAGTGGTATGAGATCCCGCTCCAGTCCTTCGGCGTCGTAGCAGCACACCTTGCGAATTCCAAGGTTCTGATTTGGGGTTGGGCAGCTGGCAATGAACCTGGGCAGACCAGGGGGACAGGGCCCAGAACACTTGCAGTGACAATCACTCCATAAGAGAGACACAAAGAGGAAAGGAATCGACGGTGCCGTTGATGTTTGTTCATTCTCCTGTAGATGTTTGATATACGCAAAAGACCCTCCCGCTGATGCCATCCCTGGCGTGACAACGCATCAAATCCAGAACCAGAAAGCTGACCCGACCAAGAAACCTATCAAAGACGCTTATTCCCTCCTCAACGATCGTCCGCAGGCCCAGACCGAGTTCGGCGCCAACAATCTCCCAGTCCCCCAAACTCCATGTAATCCATCCTTGTTCGTGTTTCTTCATGATTGCTTCGTATCAAGCTCCGCCATGGCGAGCTCTATTTCGGGTTGGTCTTCCACTCGCCGGCGTCCTTGACGCCCTGAGCGACGTTGGCGACGCCGCCTTCGACACCGGTGCCGATGTTGGCGAGGCCATCACCGAGGGGCTTGCCGAGGCCGCCCGTGACGCCCGTGACGGTCTCGCCGAGGCCGCGCGATGCAGCACCGAGGACGCCACCGACCGTGTTGGCCAGGCCGCCGACTGTGTTGCCGAGGGTCGAGGTGACGACCTTGGCGGCACCGGTGGCGCCAGAGTCGTTGTTTTTGTCGCTCATGGTGGTTGTTGTGGTGCTGTGGAGTGCCTCGAGTAAGGGGGGAAGTGAGGATGAACTGATGTTTGTTTGGTCTTGTTTGGATGTGATGTGATGAGATGATCTAACAGACTGGAAAGCGCAGAAGATCCTTCGGTTCGACTTATATGCCCAAGTGGGAAGGAAGGGAAGCCTGTTGAGAGCTGTCAGCTGCCCCCGCACTACGTCATCTTCCCACCCTTTTTGCCCCCTAAGTGCCCAAGAGAAGCAAGGAGCTTTCCCCAACGATCCACGCCGCTTGAGCTTGTGTGACTCGCGCAAGCCTTTTTCACTGCCGAATGATGTCGATGTCTTGGAGCAGTGGCTGTGGTTTGTGGGATTGCAGAGGGGTGTTGGAGTTTGCTCTCTTCGCATCTCGCCATGACGTCAAAACCAAGGTTGGCCCTTTCGAGACAGAAGCCAAGACCGCGTTCACAACAACGATTCAGTCCCCACCTGCGCCTGAATTGAGACTTACATTCTGTCTGCTCTTTCAGGCTGCCTTCCAGGTCAAAGGGTTCTCATATGATTCTCTGAAACCGTTCAATGTCACAGCAGACCATATCGGAAACTGGCAACTTCACTGCAATAAAAAGAAAACCCCAAACAGCCGAAGGAAGCCCCCAATGTACCTACTCTACAGAACCAAAATCACATGTCTAAAATGCCTCCTGTAGCCAGTGGGAGGCCCTTCCGAATGTCGAAGATTGAGGGTGTAGGTGGTGGGTTGAGATTAGCCGCGTGGCCACACTGACCCTGGCATCCTTGAGACCTAGACCCTCAACTCCCGTCATAATATCGTATGTACCTCCTCCATCCGCAATGAACTGTGTCCCCCAGGGTGTAGTGGGTTTCCAGGGAGCCAGTGGCAAAAAGACAGCCGCTGGGGTCTGCTCCATCCTCGCTTCCCCGCCAAGCTAGGCCGCGATCAACGTCAAGCCGGTGGTTGCACCAGGGCCGGTGCCAGGATCAGGGCCCGAATCCGAGTCGGGATTGGGGCATGTGTTGTCGTTGCCAGGGTTGCAGCCTGCGTTGACCACGCCTGTCTGCTTCTTCTTGATTCTGCGAGCAAGCTTGAGGCGCCGTGACTCAAGGGCGTTGCGAGACCGGCCGTGGAAGCAAGGTATGTCCTTCTAAAAAGCGAAGAGGGTCGGGGTTAAATAAAGGACCAAGAAGTGGGATGCCTTAAAGCTTCTTTCAGACTCACAATCATCTTGGAGTACGACCAGATTCTCTTGCCATCGGCATCCCTTTGGCCATGCAGAAACATGAGCATTTCGTCCGCCTCGTCATTCCAATATGGATTGCTCCGCTTCCTCTTGGGTGCAGTCGATGAGCCAGCCTGGCCAGCGGCGGGAAGTTGGTTGTCGACGACGGCTTGACTGGCGGCAGGGGATAGGAGGAGGTTACCAATCCCGTCCGAGATGTCGGCGCTGGGAACCAGACCAGCAAGACCATGGTCAACAACAGCAGCTTCTTCAGCCACAAGGGCAAGGCCGGGATGCAGGCCAGTCGGGCCCAGGTGAACCCCAAGAAGGCGGCGATCGTCGCCTCCACAGGTCTGGGCAACAAAGGAAGCCCGAGCAAGGTGCATATCGACTGCCAAGGCTGCGTTCAGCAACATCTCCCGGTCCTCCTGCGTCCAGGGATTGCTAAAGTTGGGATCCTGGTGGCCAAAGAGCTGCTGGGTCGCCTCCGACAAGAACCGCGGAATGTCCGAGATCCATTCGTAGACCTGAGCGGAACCGCAGTTCAGGTTGCCACACGGAGGAGCAGGCGCAAAGGATGAACGAAGCAAGACTGTCTGGTCGTTTGGGCAAGGGCCCAGCTCGTGAGTGTTGTAGAAACGAAGGAGAGCGTCGACGGGGGCCAAGTTGGCCCAACCAAGAGAACGAGCTCTATTATTGCAGGGCTTGATGAGCGTGTACCAGCCGGTGCGGGCTTCGCAGAGGGAGCACACTGCCACTATGTGGTAGCACATCTTGCTGGTTGCTAACGAGCCTGTTAGCGAGGGCGTGCCACGTGCGAATGCCTTCAAGGCTGCAAAGGCTGCGACGAGGGAAGGGGGCGACGGGGTTCTGAGGTTGAATGATGAGATTGCAGGATACTAACATTCCCTGGTTGAACAACAATAGGTTTCCAGTAGCACGGGTTGTCGCAGTGAACGACTGGGAGTTTTTCTGGGTGTAAAAGCAACTCTGCCGTTCGAAAATCATTTGAGGGTTCTGCAGTGAACAGCGCCCTGCGACTACCAGACGACAAAGCCGGGGCCGTCCTCAAGAGTGCTGCAGGGGACAGTTCAGATTCCGGGCCATGACCCGTGGTTCGAGCTTGACCCAGTCCCGGTCACTTGTGTCGTCGAGAAACAAATTGTTTAGGGAGGTGACGATTCTTCTCTTTTCAGGTCTGATTGAGCCCCCCAGTGCCCCTTACCAAACGCACATCATCCTACCCTTGGCTGACTTAGAAGCTGCCCTCTCCTTTCGTTAAACTGGATCATCTCAGCTTGGCTCCTAGCCAACTGCGTGTTTGATTGCGCCCTCTTGGCTGTGAAGTAAATGTTCATGACTCCGCCAGCGGCCAGAATGATGAAGCTGGCGTGAATTATGCTGTGACCAAACAAGTTTCAGGTTAGTCGTCTCCTCCAAGACGCCTACAGCGACCTTTTCGGCACTCACCAAAAGACAATCATAAATATCATGGCGTTTGTCATATCAGTCGCCCAATATGCTCGTCGTTCCCCAGCTCCCCTGTCCACCATGCTCAGAACCAAGAAGCAGAAGATGCCAGTTCCTATCACGGCGATGTCGAAGCAGACAGCAACCGGGTTGATTGCTCGCCGCCGATTCAGAAAGAGCAGCGATACTACTTCGTATGTGTCGGCGATAATACCCAGGATGAGCTGTACCGCTGTCAGTCATGGGCTAAGGGGACCGTCGAATACTGGGCCCAACGAACCGGAAAGAAAGACGGCAAGAGGACATCAACCCTTGTTGTCGGCTCTGTCCTCCAATAGCTGTATAGCCACGCAATAAACGAGAGGGCACCAAGTTCAAACAAGACGGACACAAAGCGCCCGATGACTTGGGCCCAGTTGTACCCGACTCCGAGTTGGCCGATAGCGCGGATCCGCGGAACACATTGCCCACGTTCGACGTCCATCCTTGGATTTGAGCTGGTGGGGTTTCTCTTGCAAGACCCGAGTCGACGGCCGTGAAAGAAACGGTGCTCAGCACGGCGTCCGCTTTTCGGGGTTCCGTGATCTTGGAGACGGGCGATTTCGCTTGTTGTGGCCGTCAGGAATTCACTTAAGCTTCCAGAAGACTAAGGTGGATGGAGGATGTCGTTGAAGATGTCAAGGCGTTCGGCAGCGGGGTGCCCGGCGACTAGGGTGCCTTGGACTGCAGGAGCGGAGGGGCGGCAGACGCATGGCACATGTGCGGCACAGCAGGGGCTGCTTCATGCAGGCGATGCCCTGTTTCTGTCCCAGAATTGCTGCTGCATATCAGAAGTCCGCCCGGGTTTCGCATCCTGTCTTGGCTCCGCCACGTCCAATGGAAGGCAGCCATGCCAGGCAAGCTCAGCCAACGCGAGACAAGGGACGTCTACCCTGATACGAGCCTGATCAAGTCCGAGCTGCGGCAACAGAGATGTTGGTGAACGAAGACACCTCGCTGCAACCTTGTTCTGAAAAGGTCTGCCCTTGTTAGAGGAGTTGGAGGAGGGAAATACACACAAAGCAATCCGCTTCGTAACTGTCTTTTCAACGCACGAGCTCAAAAGTTAGGAAGGTTCTGCCAGACATAGAAGAATTGTCTGCTACAGGGCTCATTCAGGCATATTGTGCAGCACGTAAAAGTGAGCTTGCTGATGTCTACTCAATGGATTATTGCAGGGCCGACAGCCTCTGAAGAGGTACAATCTGGGGTCTGGATGCTGCCGCTCCCTGCAGAAACCAAGAGTCAACGTTGCTAAATGCCTTGCTTTTTGGACTGGATGTTGGCGAAACTCTGCCAGAGGAATGCTGCTGCAACGGCCAACGCAAAAACGGTCTTGTAAGTGATACGAGATATCATTTGTCTTGGACCCTGCTCAATCTCGGATACGAGTCAGAGGTATCTTGTTCATAGGGATGCGAGACTTCTTGTTTAATGAAGTACTCTGGGACTAGGTTGTTGGGATCCAGATGTGGAAGGAAAATCAGGGCGAGAAAAAGGAGACCGAGAACCTTGGGATAAAACAGTGTCAGGAAGGGTCCATGGAATTGGATGGAAAATATTATTCTACTTCTTGAAACTAGGATAAAAATTTAAAGTGCGGCGGCCTCAAATCTCAAAGTTTCTACGAAGTTTCTACACGTACTTCCCTACAAGATTTCCCTAGGACACACGGTAGACAGACCACCAGCATCGAATGCTGGCCACTTATTTTCCCAGCGACCGGCCACGCTTGGGGCGTGTCCGTTTCAAAAATCCGTTCTCGGAGGTTTACTCCAATAATTTTCACTTGATGATAGACTTAATGCTGGCCCCCCCTTGGCCTATCCTGGACCCCATCGCTAAATAACTTCCAAGCTGGCGAGAAAAAGAAAAATGAAAAACCGCGTAGCTGCCCAAAAAACCCACTGCTCTTGCACATTCCCAGCTGCCGTTGAACCCACCCCCCTCTCCAACCTTTTTCTTCCCAACAACCACAAACCCAACTTTACATCTCGCCAAGTTCCAACCCATCAAAATGGACGCCCAACCCGTGCAGAGGGAGGACTCTCCCACCACCAAAATCATCTCCCTCGTCAAGTTCCACGCCACGCTTGCGACCCTCCTGCTCACCACCACCGCCTCCACCATCCCAACCCCGGCCCTCCTCCCCAGCAAAGAGACTCACCACCACGCCCATCACCACCACCAAAACCACCACCTCGCCCTCACCAACGTGCTGGTCTACGTCCACTTGTGGTGCGCGACGCTCGGTTTCGCCTGGTGGTATGCCGCGCAAGCTGCGCCCGACAGGCAGCACGGATGGGTGCGCGCGGGCTAGAAGCCCGTCTTCCACGTCCTCTGCGTCGGGCTGATCGTTGCGCTGGCCGGAGACATGGTGCTCGCTGGGTTTCGGGCGTTCGAGGCCAACAACAACAACAACAACGGCAACGACAGTGCTGGGAATGGGGGCTCGAGCTCGTCGTTGTATGGGTGGGGAGTGGAGAAGTTGATGGGGGTTGGTAAGTTTTCTGTTTTGGCTCTGGTTTGTTTTGTTGCGTGTCCCTGGAATGGTCTTCTGACGTGGTGTCTCAAGTGATTATGGTTGTGGTCGGCGGACCGATCGGTTTGATTGCCGTCGTTCTCTGGCCTGGTATGGGGTGGTATCTGCGTCGGGCTGGACGGGTCGTGAGGTGGATGTTCCCGTACACCGCGTCGGTTCTCTGGTTTGCCGTGAGATGGCTTCTGTGGGGACTGCGAGTGGTGCTGGCATGGCTGTTTTGGGCTACTCGGCTTGCCCTCCGGCTCGTCTTTGGCCCGGGCTGAGCAGGGAAAGGGAAATCGAAGACTCCGCTGGAAGGACAGATTTGGTCAGCTGCAAAGAGGGGCCGGCGAGAAACGCAGGCTTGAAAGGAGTGGGTGGTAAACGAAGGAGGGTTGAACTTGTCCAGCAAGTGCCATAGAACTCGGACCGGCAGATCAGACCACTACATGCCCTCATATCTTTGCTTGCTCACAATATGAAGGCAATGTGTCGGGCGTCATGGTCTACTGCCGCCTGCCTTCTTCCTCTCCGCAAGATATCTGTTCAGCTCGACATTAGGGCAACTTGGAGATACACGTCGTCTTCGTTCACTCAAAAGCTTGTGCCGCTTGACTGGTCCTCTCAGTGGACCTGGCCACTCGTGTTTTGTGACCTCAGGTAATCGGTTGGACTTTTGTGTGAAACCATCAGCTCGCGTGTGCCACGAGTTAGATCTCCCTTACCACTCACCCCAGGTCCCACGCGACCAAAACGTAATAAGTGTCCTCGAGTGAACCTGACATTGGCGAAGACAAAGTATGTACGATGGAGTTGAGGTTCGTCTTTCTTCAAGCTCCTGTGCCTTCATGGTCTTACCTCGCCCTTCTCCTGACTCCTCTATCTGCGGCCATTGAGTGTGACCCATTAACCGTTTACATGCAAGTATCCAAGGTCAAACCTTAAACTCTCTGTGTATCGGACTCGTCGAGCGCTCGAATCCAGCTTTTCAGAGCAAGAATTGAGACAGTAAAACAGTAACAGCCCTACACACCTGCTACCAGCTGAGGCTCAAACGTGCTGTGAGACAGATAGCAACCCCCATGTCCCTGATGGCAAGAAGATCTGGAGTTGAGAAATGGAGAGAGCCTGGTACTGCAGACATTGAACCTAAAAGCGAGGGGCCATACTGCTTCCCGAAACCTGTCACTGCCAATCGTTGCCCTCTTGGTCACGGTTCTACTGAGGACTTAATGGCCAAGATGGATACTGCTCATCGGTCAACTTGGATGTCCTGAAGGAAAACCAAACCAATACGTCCATCCTGACCCCAGAGAGAGTTGTACTTGCGTGTGTCAACGACCGGCCGTTGACCACAGGCCGGGTCTGACAACAGTCCGCCTAGCCCAAGAAAAATCTCAAGGAACATGTGCGCCTGCTGGTGCGTCTCACAGCAATCTTTACACATGAATACACCCTCGGGGTTGTCATGTCGGCGGCCAATAGGCCGTCCCACATCCCCTCGCCCCCGGCCTGCTTTGAAACCGGGCAGGCATCAACATTTTGCTTCCTCCTCACAAGAAATGCCCTCAAATCACGAAAGTAATTCACGTTCTTGTTGCCGGGGGAAACGGGCCTGTCCTCAAGCATCACCAAAGGGTAAGTTTGGCATACTCTGAGCTCCTTTACACGTCTTGATCGGTTCGTCGAGATACAGCCTCCAAGGTTGTCTTACCTAACAGTCGTTGCTTCCAGATCTACGCCTTCATGACGATTGAACCGACAATACTGGGTCTTGTCAAGGCTCCAGAGAAGGCTGGTCTTTCCAGTGGCCGCACAGATCTGAAACCTGTATGTTCCCGGATATTGTTTATCACTTTGGCAGACGAGGTTTTGCCAACTTGTTTCTCATATCTCCATTGGGTTTTTGGTCCTGACTGATTCCAGGAGAAGCGAGCCAACCTGAAGAGAGCAACACACATGGTTCCCAAAGCAAAGGAAGTCGGACGCTGTGAGGGCTTGAAACACTGCCACACACTCTGCCGGTCAATGAGAAGGTGAGTAGCAAGAACTCTCAAAGCCTGATGGAAATGGATACGCCTCTGGCTGGCCCTGACTTCTTTCCTTTTAAAAACGTTGCTGACATGTTCTCCGGTGAAGCGAACAACCGATACCAAGTCCCATTTACAGGGCAACAAGATCACAATTACCCAAGAGATACGAAGCGTTCCAAGAACATAGACAAGGAAGGTCAATTTAGCTATGGGAAAAGCAAGAATACAACATCGATCAAACAAGGAGAGGCAGATACAGGTCCATTCACAAGAGGAGGAGCACATTGCCGAGAGAAAGGAAGACACATTGAAAGAGGCGGATACACCACAAGGGAGCATAGGGACCTGGACAAAGAGGTCTGCAAAAAGAAGGGAAGGCATATATGATTAAGAGGAGGAAGGACAAGACACACCCTCCCAAAGGGAAACGAGGGGCGACACAACGAAAAGGCGAAACTTGTGAGCAGATACCACCAAGAGCACGCATGGAATGAGATACGGCCAAGAAAAGAGACCAAGAAAGGGTGCATACAAGGGAATGGAGGCATACGCAATCCAGGAAAAAGATTACATTGGGGCAGGTGAAGAGGAGGAACAACAACCAAGAGGAGGGACAACAATGAATTGAAGGACAACATTCAAGAGAAGGGACAAAGGTCAAGAAGAGGGCCAACAAATAAAGGGATGGATAACATTCAAGAGGAGGGACAACACTCAAGAGGAGGGACAACACTCAAGGGGAGGGACACACTCAAGGGAAGGGACACACTCAAGGGAAGGGACAACACTCAAGGGAAGGAACAACACTCAAGGGGACAGAGGAAGGAGAGAGGCGTACTGTCGAAACAGAGCAGATAGAGTGCACTCAAGAGAAGGGATACACATGCAAGGAATATACACACAAGCAAGAGGAGGGGGGTGAAGCAAAGAGGAGGAACATACAACCGAGAGATACAGAACAACTTTGACCAGAGGCATACAGCCCTCAAGACATGAAGAGCAACACCACGAAGCAGGGCAAACAATATCAAGAGGAGGAACGCAATATCAAGCTGGCACACACTCAAGAGGAGGAACATCAGATAGACAATTTGCATACACCCACTGTGAGGAGGAGGCATACAAGAGGAGGTTTATACTGTCAAGAGAAGGAATACACTGCCAGGAGGAGGAGGGGTACACAAGGGGGTATATATTTGCAAGAAAAGGATACAGTGTTAATAGGAGGAGGGATACACAAGGAGGCATACATTGTCAAGAGGAGGAACACATTGTCAAGAGGAGGAACACATTGTCAAGAGGAGGAATACATTATCAAGAGAAGGGATACACAAGAAGGCAGACGTTGCCAAGGGGAGGGATACACTATCAAGAGGAGGCCTACAATGACAAGGGGAAAACACCATCAAGCCGAGATGGCCGTCCGTCAAGAAGTCCACGGATGGCACCAACAAGGTACGCGAAGGCCACAAGGATAGGAAGAACTCGAAACTGTCAAGAGGCGGCGAGATGTTACGGGTTGAGCGACGAACAAAAACGCGATCGAGCAAGTGCGAGCAGTAGCTTGAGCCAACTACGATCAGGCAACCGACGCTGAGGATATGTCAAGTTTGAAGACATTTAAGGATACTGGGTATGCACGGGAGGTGGGAGGAAAAATAAGTGATGAGAAAGATACCAAGAGATGGGAAGGATGCCAAGAGATGAGGAAGATACCAAGAGGTGGGAACGACATCAAGGGGTGGGGGATACATCAAGAGGTGGGAGACACATGAAGAGGTGGGAGACACATGAAGAGGTGGGAGATACAAAGAACCCGGATATACTCGCGAGATAAAGGGACAACATCAAAAGATGAACTACAACGGGCAGGAAACATTGACAAGAGGTGGCATGGCAAGTGCTGGGATACGGGCAAGGGACATCGAGGACCGGGAAAACGCTCGCTGGCAAGAGGTTACTCGAGGAATACACAAAGAGGTGGCGGAGACAATAGATATTGAGGGACACAATACCATACGGACAAGCGGGGGCTGGATTGGGGGACCTAAGAGGAGAAGCCCCAGGGACACAGAGTCGCATAACACGGTCAAGAGAAGGAAACCACACCAGGAATACACCAGACCAACTTGGGTCAAAAGTCTGAAGGTAACTTACGATCAAGAGGAGGAAAGAAATCAGCCGGGATAACCAAGAGAAGGGATAACCAAGAGGAGGAATAACCAAGAGGAGGAATAACTCAGATGAGGGATAACCAAGGGAGGAATAACCATGAAGACCTGGTCGAAAAGGGAAGGAAGCCGGGAGACGTAGCGACACATTCCAAGAAAAAAGAGCAGCACAAGAAGCGGGGGGCATGGGGAAGGTTGTTGGCGTGGTAAGAGGAGAGAAAATATGGCAAAAGGACTGAAGAGCTGGAAAACATCATTACTGGTTCAAGGGTCGGGATATCTATTGCAAGAGGTGGAGGTGTGAGGCACTCGATACCCCCTGATTGCCACGAGAAAGAAGAGACATCCGACACAGGGGTCCTGGTCGCCTGAAGGGGCAGATCAAAAGACAGATATAAGGGCTAGAGCCACGCAATCAAGGAACGTCAAGAGACCATGAGACGGCCACCAGTTGTTGAGCAAGCGAGAGAAGGCGACTCCAGGAGGATTTCTGCAGGAGGACCCAAAAACATGTAAGTTCTGGAGGGCTAGAATTTTACAAATGTAGACTGACGAAATTAGCAGGGTCTTGGGAAGGGGCACGCCAAGATGCTAAGAGAAGGAGGAAGTTGTGGGAGGATTGAGCGTCGGAATTAAGGTTCGTACTCATTCAGTTCAGGAGGAGGATATGAGCGGGTGAGTGGTCATTGACGCCTTGGGTAGGGCCACAAGAGACAGAATTGCAACGTTCTTCCAGTGCTTGCGAACTAGGAGGACTAGAGTCCTTCGAGTTCCCATCCCAAAAGTCTGGTTCAAGGAGGAGACAAACAATTGGAGGCAAGAGATTGCAGTCAGGCAGAGAAGGAGATTGCAGTTGTTGAAGTGCAGTGCTGAAACTAGAGGTATGTTACCTCCCGAAAGTCCCCGCGGGGCTAGACAATGTTTATCTCAGGCTAACGAAAGGTTGGAAAAGGCTCCCAACAGCCAAAGACCGCGGCCTCGGACCCAAAGCTTTTTATACTTTGATGGCAGCAACCCAAAGTGGACGACAGGAGCCGCAAAACTGCCCATCAAGTTTCAGCACGCTGGCAACTCCTCCAACTTTCATCAACACCATCCTGCTCCAATCCCGCAGACGGACAAGTTGTTGTGAAAGGAGGAGGGTGGTGGAGGATGGATGGGCATGTCGACCACCATCAAGATTAGGCGAAGTTGAGGTTGATAAATTGGGGAATCATCATGGGGGCCACAGGTCGAGGAATTGCGTTAGCAAGCAGTTGCGGCGCAGGTGCCGAAGACACGACAAGTAACGGAAGAAAGCAGCAATGCTTGCAGCAGACCCTTTGGTATCTCCCGAAACAATGAGTATCAGACGACCCAGAACTTTCCCATGCCTCACCAAGTGTCTAGAGTTCGAAGAGTGGAAGCTGGATAAGTACGTTGTCTCTCGGTTCTGTCATTCAATCATTCATCAAAAGCGTGGCAATCATCAGCCATTACAGGCAACGAGTCCTAACTGCAAAGCGAAGATATCACGCAAGCCACGGGAAGGGTTGGCCGTCCGAAGTCTACGAGTATCTTACTGGAACTGAACGTAAGGGCAGTTATTCACAGCCAGGTGTCTTGCTAACGGGGATTGTTTTACGAATCGGCCTGAGACTGAGGTACCTGGCTTACTTGGCCTGTGGTCTTGCTGCTTGACTTGAACCCGCAGAGCTTATCTGCTCCTCAGTGTCCTATTTACTGCTGTTTCTCTTGTGTCCAAAACTTGATCGAGTCGTGATTCGAACCTGCGATCAGACGATGTCTTGGGGGACGTGCTCCGCAGCCTTGAGGTGGCGTTCAGTGAACTGATTCTGGTCAAAGGGAGGGTAGTATCAAGATTCAGTTAAGGCACTTTACTGAAACTAAGAGGGCTCAGCAAACTTCCTTTGACAAAGCTCACTGTCCTCCCCAGCACCGTGAATAGCACAAACCAGATAATCTTTGATGACAACGGCTCTGTTGAAGCAGTTTTCTAGTTGAAGCCTACAATAGTCGACTTGTTTAAGGTAGGTACACTTCCTCGGTCCCGCAATCAAGTCGTCACCAATGCTAGCATGTCAGCTCAAGAACGTGGGCTGGTATTGGCTTTGGGAGACACTTCTTGCATCCCTGGTCCGCCTCCTGCTCATTGAACAGGGAGACTCTTGTATTCAACAAGTCAGAAGCATCTGTCAACGCACGGCTTGTCACAGTTCAAGCTTGGATTAACCCCGACGTATTTGTCTTGGTCACGCCGCCTCAATCGGCATGTACAGTAAAGAAGCCTGGGTTTGAGAAACGTGTTTTTGCTTCGGCCATTGGGAGTTCAAATCGGGCATTGTCGCCAGCCTGGCAACCTTGAGGCGAGCCCTCGATGGACGGAGAAACAACCCAATCATCACTCTTAGCGTTGTGTGTCGGCAAGTCGTTGCACGGGAACATCCCACTCAAAGCAATGTGCCTTTTACAAAATAGAATCAGAAACATGCTTTGCTGTTCGTGTATCACCCTCCTGGTCCTCCGCATTCATCGCGTACAGCCAACATTTGCCAACAATGGATAGGGAGAAGATTGGAAAATTGCTTGACTGACAGTAGAGCTGACAGCTTTACAAAGCGCTCGCAGTTCACCAACAATAGAGCTGTAAACAGCCATGACACAGGCAGGCCGTCAGCCAGGCAGGCCACCAGCCAAGTCATCTCAGTGATCGCTGTAGAGGCCACCAGACGCGTGACCACGGTGGCAATAAGATGATCTCCGAGATACTTGGATACCATAGCAGTTGCGTGCTTTAAGGACTCTCAAGATAAACGTCAGAGTGGCGAGGATACCCTTCTGCTGATGCCCACCCCAACCATTTCCTACCTTCATTACAGAGCCAACAGCAAAGCAGGAGCGCTGGTGGTAAGAGAGCCAGTGAGCGGGAAAGGGAAGCAGAACTGGGACGCAAGCGCAGGGAGCAGACCAAGCCAGGGCAGAAGGCCAAGCCAGGGTAGAAGGCCAAGCCAAAGCAGAAGACCAAGCCAAAAGGAGACCAGGAGGAGGTTCAAGAGGGGAGCAGGAGACATACGGAACAAACCAAGCGCCACAACGAGTCACGGGGATAGCAACAGAACAGCCACAGCAGAAGGGCAAACGCTGAACAACCCACGGCCATGTCCCTGACATCCCACGTATTCTGTCGTTGGGCTCCCCATGCAGGCTCACCTCATGATGGGCATAAGGGATAGACAAACCACCCGAGCACCGTACAGCTTACGGTGCCCAACGGAGGCGCTGAAGATATGCCACGCTCCCCAACGGCGCAACGAAACCACCGCATTGCCCTGCTATCAGTCAGCACATGGCGGTAGGCGTCCTCTGCCCGAAACCCAGCTTGCTTTGGCAACGCAAGCAACTCCATCTGCCCATGGCTGCCCTCTCGTGCCCACACTCCCAGGCGCCCTGATGCCCTGACCCATATATGCAATTGCCGAGAGACTCGGAGCAACGCGCAAACTCAAGAACTTTCCCATCACCGAGCCCGTCCACAGATTTCAGCCCTGAGAGATAGTCACACAATCAAGTCAGCCAAGGACCAAGCTTGGGCTGCAGCAAAACAGGGCGAGACAGGGCCGCAAGCCACGTTACCAACTGCCATCCATTCCACGATCAAGGCTGTCACCTCTCGAGTTCTCGTGCTCTAATATCGGAGACTGGGCTGGCATCATGCGATGCCATCGTGACTGGTCGACATCTGCTGGAGCATCTGGATCAGCTTTGCGAGGAACGGCCGCAGACGCTTGCTGCGAAGGACTTCAAGCATGTCACAGGAACAGCAGAGCGAGCGACCAAGGCACAGCACCAGGACCACTGCAAGACTCCGAGGCAAAAACACTGCAGGCGAGGCAGCAAAACAGGGCAAGGAGAAGCACAGCACAGCACAGGGGACAAATCACAAACCACAAATCACAAAACACGTCAAGAGCAGCAGCCCGCAGCAGGTTGTTGATGAAATAGCATTGCGCGAATGAGTAAGAAGCATCCCTGCAAGTGCCAGTCGTAAATGTGTCGCACGAGACCCGACCTGAACCTCCCAGAAGGGGGCCAGGAAAAGACCAACCAAGCATGTCTGATATCCTCGAGGGAAGAATCTATCAAGATATCTTCGCCTCTCCCGAAATCAAGCCAAATGGATCGAAGACGCAAAGATCCCTCTCCCTCTGACCGTTCCTCCGATATCCGTCCGGACCGACCGACGTGGCGTTAAGATGAGCGTGGGATGTGAGAAACGAAAGTAACTGTGGAAAATAACCGCGCGGAATAACAAGGAAAACGACTTCGCCAGCCATCCCGTCATCCCTTCCGTTCCTCATGTCTCGTCATGAGCATGCCCAGATATGCGAAATGAAGAAGATGATGCCCGAGACCGGAAACTCCCAGCAATGCCAGAGACAAAGCAGCTGATCGTGAAGTCGAAACCGAACGAGGTCCAAATGAGAAGAAGCGCAGACGGCCTCGAGATTCGCAGCCCGTTCAATGCTTTTGGTGAACCGTGACGCCCCTCAAACTCCGTGCGATGAACGACTGAATAGTGAGCTCGGGACGCAGAACGAAATTTACTGCCGACAACGGTTAGCACAAGACACCAACGACAACCACGATCATGTCCGAGGACATTGACTCACAGCCATCGGGCCAGGAGGGGGACCCTGAGGAGGGTTGCCACCAAACGGCGGGCCACCATAAGGGCCGCCAGGACCCGGCGGACCGCCATGAGGCGGCATGCCACCCATGTAGTGGGGCGGGGGGGGAGCCGGGCGGTAAGGGGTACCCACACCAGAGTTGTTCTGGGAGCGGCCCCAGGACAGACGGACGCGCGAGTTACCGATGGGGTAACCTTGCATCTGGTTAATGGCCATCTCGGCCGCATGGCGATGGACAAACTGGACGAAGCCGCAGCCCTTGCCGGGAGGGATCTTGACGTAGGTGATCTCTCCGAAGCCCTGGAAGAAAGAGCGGAGCTCGTCCTCGGTGACGTAGCCCGACAGGCCGCCGACGAACACAGTGGTGTTGTTGGGGTCGGTGAACTGGTTCATGGGCTGCATGGGGTTGAAGGCGGCGCCCTGGTTGTAGTAGGCGGCGGGGCCGCCCCACATGGGGCCAGCGGCGGGGTGACCGGGAACGGGCGGCATCATCTGGTTGGCGCCATGGCCGTGGCCGCCGTACTGGTGGGAGCTGTCGCTGGTCAGTGTCTGTCCTGGCGTCAATTGAATGCGACATACCGGGTCTTCGGAGTGGCGGTGGAGATGCGCATCGGGCGATTGCCGCAGTAGACGCCCTGCATCTCCACGAGGGCGCGCTGTTGGTCAGACTCGTCGCTAAAGCGGACGAATCCATATCCGCGCGATTGTCCAGTCATCGCGTCGGTCATGATCTTCGCGGACTTGCACGAAGGAAAACGGCTCTGGAAGAGCGAAACGAGGACGAACTCGTTGACCTCGGGGCCGAGGTCGCCGACGAAGATAGAGAACTCGGGGCCGCGATCATCGCTACAGGCATGTCAGTAGAGGCTTGGCAGAATCACGTCCAAGGGTCATACCGGCGGTCCACAAGTCCACCACCAGAGGCCCAGTTCAGCTTGAAAACGCGTGTCGAGTTGGGAACCGGGGTCCCGTTCAGATTGAGCGCCTTTTGCGCAGCATCTGCGGTCGAAAACTCGATGAAGCAATAGCCAGCGTTGCTGAAGAGGAGTCAGCTTGGTGTCTTTGCGGAAACGCGAAGGGAAACCGCAGGTAAAACGAGAAGGAAAGCCAGAGACTTTGGCAAACTTGGAAAGGCAAGGGAACTCGAAGAGGAGCCGGCCGAGAGCCGGCCTAAAGCCAGCCTTGGATTAAAAAAAAACACCGGTGTAAAGCCAGCCTCAGACGAAAAGGTAGAGAGGCCGGTTGACCGGTGTCAAGGCAGCCTTAGACAAAAAAAAAAGAGAGGCCGGTTCAAAACCAGCCACAGACCAAAAGAGTCGCCGGCCCCAAGACGACCCTTGGCCAGACTAGAGAGTAACCGGCCAAACGTCGACCACCTCTAGTCGACTAGAGAGTAGCCGGCCAAACGTCGACAACCTCTAGTCGAACTAGAAAGTAGCCGGCCAAGGATAACCCCTGGCCAAACCAAACAATCCAAGAGCGACTAGGCAACGCCGGCTAGGTAAACAAACCCCCTTGCTATCCAAGAGAACCTCTGGCAAGCAGGAGGACTTGAGGCAAGAAAAGAGAACTTCTCGCAGACTAAGAGTATCTCTCGCGAGCCAAGAGGCCTCCAATGGCAGGAAAAAAAAAGAAAAAAATCAAGGCAGTCGGCAAAATTGCCAGAGGGTGTGCCAAGGGAAGGAGCAAAGAGGGTACGATGAGAATCGGGAAGCACATACCCAGAGTTGCGGTCGCGAATGACCTTGACCTGGACGCTCTCGGCAAGGACGGTCTGGAAGATGTTCTTGATGAAGTTCTCATCCATCCAGCCCTCCATCTCGCCCATCCTATCCAGCGGTTAGCAAAACCATTGAGCAGAGACGAGCGCCGACTTACCAGAGGGTCTTGGCCGCCTCGTTGGTCGAGGGCATGGGAGCGGGGGGAGCGAAACCAGTTTCGCCAGAGCCGTTCATGTTCGGGCCGTTGGCAGCGGCGCCAGGAGGACCAGCGGGAGTGTACTCAGCCATCGTTGCTACTATTGCCAACGTTAGCACAAGGTCGAGAATGTGTTGGGTCGACCTCGCCGAGTAAAGAAAATCGAAGAAGTATGATGAAAAACGAGAAAAAAATCGCAGTCAAGTTGACGCGTGCCGTGGAAACTCGACCGACTAACGCGTCTAGCTATCCGCGAAAACATCGGTCGGCCGATCAAGGAACAAAAAGCAAGCGAGTAGTTGATGATTTTCGGGGAATCTGAGGCAACTTACGTTGATGAAAGTGGCAACGGTGATAGTCGAGTCGGTAGTTGATCGCGGGATGATGAGAGACTGGAGTCGGCGATGGTTAGAGTTGAGAACCGAATCGTAGATGGAGAGGAAGACTGGATATGAGCGAGATGAAGCGGCTGATGCAGAAAAGAAAAGGTGAAGGAGGAAGATCCTGCAAGACCGAGGCGAAGAAGTGGAAGATGTGGTTGGGGGAAGGAATTGTGAGAAGGAGGAGGAAGAAGGGAGCCTTAAGTAGGCAGAGAGGAGAACACTTGGACAGTGCGCAATGAATTGGGATTTGAGGTCAAGATGAGATGAAGGTCACGTGCAACCTCGAATTCTATTGTCTTGACAATAGTAATGGCCAAAGAGGTAGCAGGAAGAGGAGGGGGAGTGGGTTGGGTGTTGGAGGTTGGGGAGGCTCGCTGTGGTCAGTGTAGGTCATCGCCGAGAGGGCGAGGGATCAAGAGGCAGTAGAAGGCTCAGATATGCTCTCCCTTCCCTTGCCTCAGTGCAAACCCAAGTAGAAGTCGAGATCGCGCCCCAACTATTCTCCTCTAGCGGCCCATGTGCCCCTGAAGAGACAGTTGGCAAGCACAGAAAGAGCAGACTCTCTGAGAGGAGAGGCTGAACTTGAGATCGCGGCTAGGTGTGCCTTGAGGTAGACTTCCACGCAAGGGTTTCAGCGTCAACTCGCTCCTCCATCCATACCTAGAGACAAGATTCGAGGTTTTCTCTTCTCTTGACCATAAGTAGAACTTGGGACCGCGGCCAAGTTGATTGTAGGAGCTCCAAGGAGACTTCCTCTAGAGTACCCTCAAACCGCCGGTTGTCATCGCGATACTCTCTCAACGAAGCAAGAAAAGATCGTGTAGATCAGACCGCGTTGTTGCGAGAGCTCAACGAGACTATCGCTATGAGATAGAGGGGAAGAGAGGGAGCAAGGCCTAGTCTTGCTCCAGGACATTGCGAGTGGATAGAGGAGGGGGTAGAGAGGCAACCGGGCTCGAGGGGGGACATAAGGAGTAGTGTGGGTGTTGGA
>Ga0247824_10000411_pt1 | contig 20708 bp, 24 predicted proteins | sample 13C_PalmiticAcid_FD_194412 | JGI IMG/M metagenome (GOLD analysis project Ga0247824, IMG submission 194412) | Soil microbial communities from agricultural site in Penn Yan, New York, United States - 13C_PalmiticAcid_Day48 | ecosystem: Environmental > Terrestrial > Soil > Agricultural land...
GTGGACGAGAGGAGCAAAGGAACAAACGACGACGGGCACAGCCAATTTGGATCAGACCGTGGCTTGCACAACCTTATCCCTCCCTAAATGCATCCTCCATATCCTCTCTTGATGCATGGAACCCTTCTCACACCTCTCGCATCATACTCCATGGGTCTGGCTCCAACTATGCGTGTATGAAGGGAGGAAACATGTAGGATTTGTTGCTGGATGCATGCATGCATCCGGGATCTGCTCCTTTGACTCTCAGTACCGCCTCAAGGAATTGCTTCTCAGAGATCAAGCAGAACGTATCCTTGAGCCCTGGAGTTGGAATGAACACCAAACGTTTCGGCTCTAAGACCTTGCTATTGAGGATGATGAACACGGAAATGGCGTCGTGGCCTTTTGAACGTTCTTTTTAGTCGATAGTAGAAAGGAAGGTTGCTCCTTCGTTGCTTTGCGACCATGTCGTCCCACTTGGTCGAGGGTAATCGACAGCTCACGGCCACCACCGAACATGCTATTACCGCCATGGATGCCCATAACCAATGCCATCCTGTTCTGCATGAAACCGCCAGAGAGGCTCTAGACTGTGGGACACACGGGACTAGAGGTTTTTTTTTTACAATTGAAAGAAACAACGCCTAGCTCTCTCTCTCTCTGTCTCCTTTGAAGCACACATTCAATGGTATCCGGAAGCACAGGTAACCCAGTCGCAACATTGAGCTAGGGGATACATTATACGAATCTATCTATGGGTGGTAAGGAGGTCGCTGCATGTTGTTCAACAATGAGTCCAGGAGGCCAGGTTGTCCCTTATCAGCGCCACTAGATCGTCTCGTGCCTCCTCCTCCATGATGGTGTGAAGACTGAGAAGGATGATGCGTGGCACCTCGTGGGTTGGATCCTTGCTGATGAGCATGTTGGGAAGAAGCAGGTGGTCGTGAGGATTGATATGGGTGGTGCCTTGAGCCGGTACTGGATTGATACGGCTGATGCGAGGAATGTTGGGGACGTCGATGATACGACTGCCCTGGGTATTGGTGCTGTTGATGCTGCTGATGCTGCTGATGCTGCTGATGCTGCTGATGTTGCTGATGTTGCTGATGTTGCTGGTTTTGGTGCTGGTTTTGGTGCTGGTTTTGGTGCTGAGGATGATAAGGTTGTGGTCTGGGAGGGATGTGCCATTCTTGCAAACACAGTCTTTTGATGGCCTCCTGATCAAATGCGGGCTGAAGTCCTTCGTCAACATACTTTAGGAACACATCCAACGCCTCCATCTGCCGAATCGCAGTTTTCATATTGTTGCGTCGGATATACTCCATAAAGTGCTCGTCCTTGGTCAATACATTCAAATCCATGATATGGTTGATATCCTCTTTGGCCGACTCTCCTCTGCCCCCTGACGATGACGATGCCTCTGAACATTTCCTTTCTTCGATCTCCTGATACTTGGCATTCACATTCCTGAGGTGACGAATCGCTCGGTCTGGTTTGCGCTCGAGGAGATGCCTACAGACCACATAGCGCTCAGAGTTCATGGGCCGACTGGTCAATGGCTTCACCACACAAATCTTCTCAAAATGTCGCGACAAAATCCAAACTAGTCCCGCCGTGACTGGTGTGAAGATGTCGAACATCTTCACTACAAAATCACCACCTAAGTATGTAGTGACAACGTCTTTTTAGCCAAGGACTATCGATAGCATCCAACACTGCCTGCCATAATATTACCCGATGTAGAGCAAGAATGGATCCAATCCATACCTTTTTGAAGCGTCATGAACATGGTCAATATCTGGCAGAGAATCAGTCGTTGGAGAAGCGTCTCTTGCACAGCCTCATCGCCATCGACCGAGACGCCTCCATCGGCAGTGACCAACCCCACGCCAAGTCCTCGAGTGTCTTGTTCCACCCAATTGGCAAATGCGTCAATATTATCCTGCTTCAGGATGTCTCCCGTTCCATCCTTGCCATAGAATACTTTTAGAGACTCCTGAACTGCAGTATCCTTATGAAATCGATCTAGCTGAAAGTCTAGGTCGCCCTTGAGGGTGATCGCCCAGCCACGAGCACGTTCGCCCCAAGTATGCTTTCGCCACAAAAGGTACTCGGAGAATCCTCCAGGTCCCGAGCACAGATCTGCGAAACGGAATGTGCCAATGTCTTCATGAGATCCCTGACCTGCTGTGGGGTCTTCCTTGTTTGCCGTTAGTGCAAGTTGTGAATCAATGCTGGCCAGTTTGACAGATGCTCGGTTCATGAAGATGGAAGAACCCACATGTTCGTATGGGTTGCAGCGTTGGCGAGCACGTCCAAACACATCCTGCGATACAGCGCCAAGTTTTTTCTGTAGAAAATAGACATGTTAATATGCTAGACCATTTTGACAAGAAATAGACCCGAGTCTGACTGAAGACATGATGGTAATTACCTTGCTCTCTAGTAAGTTCTCAACGATACCTTGAGCACAAAACAGATTCAAATCGACGGCTTCCGGGGAGCCAGACTCGATCTTAAGGCATGACTCTGGCATTTCGTATGATGCCGCCTGGAAAACGTCCAGATGTTGGTCCAGGAACTCTTCCGCAGGCACTAAGGGTCTCATTAATGGTTGTTGTTGTTGCTGTTGTTGTTGTTGCTGCTGTTGATGCGATGGGTGTTGCTGATGTGGGTTTTGATTGTATCCATGCGGCTGCAAGCCGTGCTGAGGATCATAGCGCAAGGGACCTTGCGAGTGTCCATACTTTCCATATCCACCTTGACCACCTTGACCACCTTGACCACCTTGACCGCCTTGACCACCTTGACCATGTTGGCCATGTTGAGATCCTCCTCGGTGGCCTCCTGATGGTGGGTATCGCGCCCGTGGACAGTTCCTCAAAGTCGGGATTGCTGTGGGCGACTCGAGAGGAGTGGCTTCATAGGCAGGATCGCTGTCTAGAAGCATCGACGAGCAGCTGTATCAGCTGCTGGCAGAGAACTCGCTTCTTTTTCGCGATCAAGTTGTGAATAAACCTCTTATCCTAACCACCGCTCGCTTACCATTATAAGGATCCATTGCAAGGTCGTCCGTGGGGGATGTCTACGCGATGTCACAACGAGTAGGGAGGGCAGTTGAGCATTGTGGAGGTAGAATGGGCCCATTGGTGCCAAGGCAGGAGTGGAGGCGCATGTTTTCGAATGTGGCTTCAAACCGACTTTGAGCCTTTCAAAAAAAAAAAAATGACAACTTGGGCTTCTGAACACACTCTCTCATTGACCATCGAGGACACCGTCAACGAGTCAGCTCTGGCAAGTAACCAATACAGCCGAGTTCAGCATGCCCCCAAAACTGAGTTTCAAGCCCAAAGTCAGTGGGTCAGCTCGCTCCCGCAAGAAGGCACCCGTGCAAGTCGAGGACGAGGGCTTGGACAACGATACAAGGATGAACGAGGATGGTGGCGAGGACGATGGAGATGTTTTTGAAGACGAGGCGCAAGCTCTCGAGCAGATGGAAGAAGAGCGTTTGAACAGAGAAAAGTATGTCCCCCGGGATAATCGTCTGGTCGTGGAAAGTACAGGATCGCGATCCAAAGGCAAGAGCAAGAAGGAAGAGGATCTAGGCGATGTGGAGGACGCCGATCTCAAGATGGACGATGACATTTTAATTCAGGATCTTTCCTCCTCACCATCTGTACGAGGCGACGATTACTTGATGGATCTGGACATGGTGACTGACGACCTTGACCTGGACATGTCCTTGGAACAGGAAAGCAAGAAGTTGCCGGATTTTGCAGACGAAGGCGACGAGCTCGTGAAAGAGATCCCAATCTACTTGTCACAGCGGCTTGCCAAATACCTCTACTTGTTCCAATATCCTGTTCGTGCCTCTGGATGTCCCTATAATCAAGGTTCTGGACCCAACAAGGCCAGGATCAAACCCATCTCACAGCTGATCGAGCTAGAGCTGCCGATCGATACCAATACCAACCAATACAACCGAGAACGTGGCGAGGAGTTGGCACTGGGAATGAATGACAAGGCTTTGAGAACGGCACTGGATGGTGAAAATGACGTGGATGAGCCCAAGGACCTGTTGGATAAGCAGATACTGGTATCATCGTTAATCCCCAATGCCACCAACTACCTCGCAGGCGTATTAAGAAATGGTAAGAGTGTTGCCTGCCTCACTTGGACGTGCCGTGGCAGTCAGAAGGACACTATCTGAGGGTCTTGACTGGATGGTATTTGTTGTTGATTTTTTTAAAACGACTAGATGAGATGCATTTAACACCATTCCATGGCGTGGTACAACTCCGTCCCAGCTTCAAGTACCTTGACAAGATTGATGAGAAGCATCGGCAGGCGACCAAAAAAGTCAGCGATGAAGAAAACAAGGAGATATTGGCAAAGCAGAAGGCAGAGTTGGAGCAAAAAGCAAAGGCACTGCAGGTACATTCCACTAGCTGCGAAGGGATTCCATCCTACCGAGGAGCACCGGCATCAGGCGAGTAACCCCGTTCTCGTTTCTCCCTAGGTCCAAGTACGGAGTGCTGCAGATTCAGAGGCCAGGAAAGCCAGTGGACCGAACAAAGCACGCCTCGCAGACGAAGAGAACTGGACTAAACTGGACTATTTCGAGGTGGAGGTAGGTTGTCCATGCATTTTCCGTTGGGCTGTGCATGTACGGTTGAGTCTCTCTGACGCGGCTCTGGTTTGTCCTTGCGTAGACTCCAGAAGCCGACATTATCTTCAACCGCATGTTTGCTAGCCATGTCGGGGATCTCGAATGCACCACGTCGGTCAGCGAATACCTCGACCTGGTCTCGTCGAACACCTCCTTGAGCGCCAAGACAGAGACCTGACCAACAGCATCGTTCCGTACAATCACAAACACATTCAGCATAAACACACACAGCCAAACTGCGGTCCACCATGGCCCTGCCACAATAGCGGCGCGTTGTTGTGTACATTCCTTGTGGGAGGCAGGGGTGCACCCAAAGGGTCCATCTCGCGCTTAAGGGCATTCATACCACTTTATTTCTTTGTTTGCAATAAAAAAAAAAGGCACCCGTCTTCCTTTCCCACTCTCCCCCTTTCCCTCCCAACCAACCGTTATACATATCATGGTAAACATCCTGCAGTACATCCAAGCTAGTGCCTTCGGCGCCGCCGAGGAGATCCTCGCTCTCAGCAGTGATGTCTCGCCCCTTCAGAAGCGCTCGCTGCGGTTTGAGAAGCGTAGGGACGAGTGTGGCGGTGGTTGGTACTGCCCCGACGGCTGGCACTGCGTCTCCATGACGAGATGCTCAAAGAACTCCAACTACGCGTGGACCGCCGTCTTCGGCGTCCTGGCCCTCCTCCTCATCATCTTGTGGTGCCTCAAACGTCGCCGCGCTGCCGATTCACAGGTCCCCACTCAGCAGTCCGTGGTCATCGCCACTCCCGACCAGACCACCTACCCTCAGCAGACCTTCGCGCCACCTGCAGGCGACCCCAACATGGCTTACCAGACCCCATCCACATATCCTGCTCCCGGTGCCTCGCCTTATCCCAACCCTGCTGTTCCCTATGGCGCCCCCGCTCCCTACCCTCCACCTGGATCGTCGCCTTATCCTGAGAAGCCTCATGAAGTCTATAATCCCGCAGGCGGTCCACCCGCAGGCTATCCACCCGCAGGCTATCCACCAGCTTCGGGTTCTTACGCTTACCCTGCCCCTGGAACTCCTGCCCCGTACCCCGCTCCAGGAACACCTTTAGGCTACGCCGCTCCAGCGCCCTATCCCCAAGGCGAGGCAGCTTCGTACCTTCCTCCAGCACCGCCCAAGTAACCAGGATACATAGAGCCCAACTGCAGTTTGGCACGAAAGAATCCAAACCGGACAGTTGCACGGAAGAGGAAAAAGGAGCTTTTTTGTCCTCCCTTGTTGCCATCTCTCCATCCACCTACATATCGCTATCTCTTAATATCTGTACCATTCTTCCAGTTGTGCTTATCTGAGCTATGTGTACAAAGCTCAAATAAACAGTTGAACAGTTAAATGGAGCTCCTGATCAAGTTTTCTTTTTCGCCATCCAACGCTCGTGGCGATGCTCAGGCAAAAAGTGCATCGGACAGGTCAAGGGACAAAGATCCGGCCAAGGCCAGTAGCCTTGGGTCCCTGAAGAGGGACACCGACTCCTTAGCATGCTTTTTTTTGTCATCAGGAAAGCTCAAAGTACACTGGGTCGACAGCAACGCGCCGCACTCATCGTTTGTACCACCTTTGAGCACTTGTTTATTGTTCTCATCCTCATCCAAGCTGGTCTCTGACCCTGAACTTTATGTTTTTTACAAATATTCGCAAGAAAGGGTGCCAGAGCCCACATCCATCACAATTCCCAATCCAGGATCTGCCCACAAGCTTCGTGTGATTGAACTCTGAATTGAACCACACATTTCACGCAGCATTGCTCATTTGCCACCAGATCTTTCTTTTTGTCAGTTGCACACCACGTGGTAGAAAGCCTGTCTGTCCTGTTCCGATTGGGGTTTTTTTTGTCCTCCTCCAACTCATCAACTGAGAGGGCTCACGGCGATGAACTTGCTGCACGGGTTCGTTGGCCTGCTCTTGGTCATTGTCCTGTTCGTGTTCCTAGCCATCACTCGATTGTACAAGGCACTGCCACAGAATCGTCCAAGCAATAGGAACAGCCGATCGTTGTTGCACGTCATTGGTCCCAAGTCCAAGTCTCCGACTCGAGCAACTGCCAACGATGACGACGACAAGCAAGTCAGCAGTAGTCGGCAAGGGGAGTTACGGTCGAGATCAGGACAGGGAAACGAGCCTAAAGTAACGATGCAATGTACAACGACCATTTTTCTGGGTTCAGGAGGACATACCGCAGAAATGCTTCAGCTCGTATCCGGATTAGATACTACCAAATATTCCCCGAGACACTATGTTGTGGGATGGGACGATGAGACAAGCGTTGAAAAGGTCCATCGCCTCGAGGCTTCTCGTCAGCAAAAGGATATTAGTGCGTTCCACCCTGGTGGAGCATTGTCGAAACAGCAGGCGGAGGAGCCGCTGTTGAATGGATATACAGTTCATCGGATACCACGTAGCCGCCATGTCCATCAATCCATGATCACCACGCCGTTTACACTCGTCAAGTCCCTATGGGTGGCCATGCCTCTGATCAAGCAGCTCTCATGCCTAGCTCGCAGAGAGGTTGACGGGGCAGAAAGTGAACCGATACGGAGGAAGAGTATTCTGTTGATGAATGGTCCAGGAACCTGTTTTGCCCTGGCACTTGCAGTCATTGGCTCCAGGATTCTGGGCGTGCCTGACGAATTGACCCCCGATCTGGTGTTTGTGGAGAGTTTTGCTCGTGTCAAGACCCTAAGTCTTGCGGGCAAGCTGCTCTACCCGTTGTGCGACAGCTTTCTGGTGCAGTGGCCAAGCCTGGTGGAGACATATCCTCGAGCAAAGTATATTGGGGTGCTGGTTTAATGAAGCATACGCTTTTTAGGACTGCTTTGGATGATGTTTGTTTTGAGCTTTCCTTCTCTCCCCACTTCCCTCTCAACAACCATGTCAGGTATGTCAGGAGCGCCTTGCTCTCCTCTGTAGCTGGGCACTACTCCACAACACAGGTGGCAGCCCACCATAGAAAGGCCCCTCTCTGCCGAAAGATGGTTTACTCTATCATCTCCTGACCATACACTTGTTTTTGGAACTAGTCATGCTGTCCTTTCTGACACGCTCGGCCAGGCTATCCCCAGGGGTTCTCCTGCCACATCAGAGACCTTCTGCATGGGCCTCTCCTCTAGGATCCCATCCTTCCACCATATCTATGGTCGGTCGGCTATCTATAACGCGACAGCCCTTTTCCACTAGCGGGATCGCCTACGCCAAGCGGACACCTCGGCCGAAACAACGAATCGTCAAGGAGCAGAAACTAAAGGTTGCAAGGATTGCTAAAGTTCCAAATCGAGCAGCGGTAGGGGGTGATGGTTCTTGGAGCGGTACCCGACCCGAATCCAATCTAGCTATCAAGGCCCAGGCGAGGCAGTGGAAGAAGCAGGACGGCTTCGATAAGATCAACTCCACAGTTGGCGCAGGATCAGGAGTTGGATCAGGTCCTAGAGCCGGATCCAAATCCAACTACCGCTCCATTGTGTCGCCACAGAAGCGGGTCTCTTCCACGTCCATCTCGGTCACATCTATGGAGAAGGGGTCCAGAAATCCTCAGTTTGAACATGCTTTTGCACCTGGATTCGCGTCGGGTTACTTGGCCAAGTCTGCACGAAAGGGCCTCCCAGCCAAAACTGGCAATGCCAGACGTGACAAGGCTGCAGCTGCAGAATATGCGTTAGTCGAGGCTGGAGCGTCAAAACGACGATCTGGACCTAATGTTCGTGGATTTGTCCCTGTGCGATTTGCATTGAAACCTATTGCCTCGGATGTGCATCTCCATAACAGCAGTACCAGCAGGATGCCAGCAGCTACAGCGAGTCGAAGGATACGCCCAACCATGAATCCGGGCGAATTTGCTGATCCTCAACAACAGCATCCACAAGAGAGTGTCAAGGAAATGCTCGACAGGGTAGCGAACAGTCGGTTCGAGACTATGGGGCTCCATCCGGACGTGGAACGAGGTGTCCTTGCGTTCTTGACAGAATCGAATTCGAAGGGAACACGGGTATCGACAGCAGAAATCAAACCAACAGAGATTCAGGCAATGACGATCCCAGCATCTATCGACCCTAACAAGAAATCACCCTATACGCTTTGTGCAGCAGAGACAGGATCGGGCAAGACGTTAGCGTACCTGGTACCAGTAATGCATCAGTTGAAGACACAGGAGGACGAGACGATCGCAAAGTATCAGAGCGAAGGAGGGAGTGTTGATAATGATGATGGCGACAACGAAGACGAGGAGAGCCGCAAAATTCGTGCTTTGAGTTCTCTACGTCGCTTTAACCAACCACGAGCCATTGTCCTCTTGCCATCGCGTGAACTCGTGGCTCAAGTGGCTAGTATCCTGAAAGAATTCTCACACTCGGTCAAGCTCAGGACATTGGCTATTTCTCACTCTTGGGCGCCCAAGGGCGTCATGCAGAGGTTGGCGTCCGGACCTGTTGATGTCATTGTCGCAACACCCGCTAGTTTATTGGACTATCTTCCCAAGGATACTCGACATGACGAAGAGAGTCGCAAGGTTAGAGGGGGGTCATCGTCCAGAAACAGGTTATCACTGGCCTCACTAACACACTTAGTGATCGACGAGGCAGACACCATGTTTGATCATGGCTTTGGAGGGGAGGTGACCAAGATTGTGAAGCAGGCCAAGAGTGTCGTCACGAACGATGATCGCGACCCTGTTGCGATCACCGTGGTGTCTGCAACGTTGCCCAAGAAGATCTCTGACACGTTGGACAATGTTCTTCCTGGAATCCTCAAAATCACGACGCCGTCGCTCCACAAGTCGTTGCCCAGGCTGCATCAAACCTTCTTGGACTTGAAGCCGTACTTTGGCAACCGTCCAAAGGCGATTTTGGACATCTTGGCGAAGCAGCAGCAGCAGATCGACAAGGAGAGTCGGCGAAAGGAGAATACCTTGATCTTTTGCAACACGAAACACTCGTGCGAGCTTCTGTATGACCATCTCAAAACGAATCAGGTCCCTGGACTGTTGGGGATACTGCACGGCGATGCAAGCAATCGTGAAGAGATTCTGGAAAAGTTCAAAAACGACGACTATACCCCGCGCTCATTGCTGAGCACATCGACATCAACGACAACGGTCGCGGAGCAAGCTGGGCAAAAGGGAGGCAAGATCTTGATATGCACGGATATTGCATCTCGGGGCATCGACACCACTGCAGTGAACCATGTAGTGTTGTACGATTTCCCAGTGACGATTGTCGATTACCTCCATCGCGTCGGTCGTACTGCACGTGGTGGCCGTGGTGGCCGAGCAACGAGTCTTGTAGGACAAAAAGACCGCAACCTAGCAGAGCGCATCATGATGGGTATCCGTATGGGCACCGTTTTATCTTAGGAGAACCATTTGTCCAATGAACACAACTGAGAACGGAGCCATCGTTTTATTGCTCGTTCAAACCGTGATGACATCTTCTGCAGCCAAGTGATAAAGACCAAATGCCATCCAGAGCGAACTGTTCCCACTAAAATGCCCACCATTCTCCATTTGAAGCAACAATGGCGTGTCCTTTTTACCAGCGCACATCTTGGCGCTGCCCTTATTCCCGCGTCTCTTACCCTTCAGACCACCATCGAGTGCGTCATCTTGGCTCTCTTCCTCGCTGTCTTTTCCGCCCTTGTCATGAGCTGGCTGGCAGTCGTTGGTCTTGCCGTCGACACTCCTGAGCTTGGCCACGAACTTGAGTGGTTCTGTATAACTTACACGCCCATCGGTGAGTCCGCCCATCACCATCATAGCCGGATAGTGTTGGTTCCGAATACGATCGTAAGGCGAATAAGCCTTCATCACCTCATAGACCTCTCGGCTCTCTAAAGGAGATCCCCACTCTGCCCATTCATATTCAACCCATGGGATATCTGGGTCCGACATGTCCGCAATGACGTCCAGGAACGGTACTTGAGCCAACACGGCTCTAACCATCTCCCGGACAATGTTCTTGGATCTACCGTCGTTCATAAGAGACAGATCCTCAACACTGCTGCCGTCACGGCTGCTGCTCCTGCTGTCAGAAAATGGTTGTCGAATGGAGGTCTCTCCCCATCGATTGGCAATCCAGCCGGAAACCAAACCTCCCGCACTTCGTCCTTCCATCACGATGCCTTCCTTCTCCACCATACCAGAGTCACGCAGATAGAGTAAGACATCCTCAACATCGTAGAACGTGTTCAATTTGTGTTCGGCTTTTCCGTTGGCATACCACTGGGGCCCCAAATTCCCATCACCACGAGGATGAATGTGGACAAAGAGGAGTCCACGATGGAGAAGAGGAAGAATCACTTGCGGATCAAAGTCTGGCGTGGTCATCGTGCCGTACGCACCATAAGCCTTGACAAAAGCAGCACGTCGAGGAAACTGTTTGTCGGACGGGAGCACATGGTAGACGAGAGACACTGGAATCAGTATGTCGCCATGTCTTGAAGGAACCATGAGAAGCTGTTCCCTGAACTTTGCAATGGCTTGTTTCTGCTTCTTTTTGTGGTCCTTGGTCGTTTTGATGTCTGTTACAGCCAAATCGAAAGACTGCTGATGAAGCGATCCTCCATACCGAACACCCAGAGGGAAAGGGTCTTGGCAGACCAAGCTTGTAGAGTTCCTCAGCCTTTCGTCCTTGTCACCATCTTTTCCCATTTCATTTCCTTGCCTCCACTCAACAGGTGCAGGGGTGATCAAATCCATATCGACTTGGTAGATTGCCCATGGGTGTACGTATGAACAGTTCGAATACCACAGCTTGGTGGAATAAAAATCCATGAACAATCTTTGGTCGTGACTCCTGGTATTGTAGGGCATAACTGTCGCTACTTTGACGTCCTTGTTGTATGGTCGGATCCGTTGCACCTCCTTGAGCGGCAGATTAGTATCTCCAGATCGGGGTGCTGCATAGACTCTGATTTCTTGCAGACCATCACGCCATATCCACGCGACAAAGTGCCTCACGAAGACACTGAAACGTTGGATATACTCTTTAGGATCGTGTTCGATCACAATCTCGTCTTCCAAGCTACCCAGCAATGAGTGTTTGTCTTGATCCAAGGACTCTGTAAGAACACCAGGAGGAGAGTCATCAGAGGTACCAGGATTTCGCCGGGACAAGTAGACGGGAGCTCGCAGGACTTTGAAGTTGGAAGCGTTTCCATGGTTGATGAGTAGATAGAAATAGTCAGTGTGGTGTTCAACCTTGTACTTGACGTCTTCCTCGGCTGCGCGGATCAACTTCCATCCATGTTCAGGGCTATCCATGCTCATAAAGTAGGTATGGCTGGTGGTTTGCCCTGCACTCTATTTCGCCATTTACCATCAACCGTGGAGTTAGTCTGACATGCGACGGTAACAGCTGCCATATCGTGTGGGCACAGCACGCTCGTTGATTGGGTACCTCGATCAATAAGAATCGGCCATCGCTAGTCGTAGAGATTGAAAGGACGTTCCGTTCGTCATCTTCTTGCATCACCAACTCTGGCTCACTCCTCCTTTCTTCGTCGCCGTCGCCGTCGCCGTCGTTGCTCAAATCATCCACTTTGATCCTCCACACTTCGCGCGAAAGCCCCTTTCGATCCAATCTTGTAAAATACAGGTACAAAGAGCTGCCTAGTTTGGCCCAACGTGTGTCTGGACCAGCATCCCTGACGACCGTGCCTTTCAATGGCTTGAGATGACCTTCAGGGTGGCCATTGTTGGATGGCTTACAAGGTAGATCACAATCCGAGTTCATGTTGGTATTGACTGGTTCCCTCTGCAGCTTTTCCTCACGAGGCAATAGGAGAATTTGAAGAAAGAACCGCTCATCACCTGAAACGTCGTAGGTGTAGGCCACATAAGTGCCTTTGTTCTTGGGCTTTTTTCGAATAGACTGTGCATCTGCGTGTGCCAGAAATGTGCTCTTGGGTTGAATCTCCACAGAGCCCATGGTGAACTGATTGCCATCACCTTTACGGGACCGCTTTTCTGCCAGCTGATTGACATCCAACACCACTTGAACTGTAGAGAAGACCACCGGTTCAGCGGAACAGCCTTGACCTGTGTTAGCATGAGTGTCTTCAACAGTCTTCCTTGTCGTAGATGGGGAAAGGACTAACTGAGACCCAGCAACTTTTTCTGATGGCAATTGGTAAGAACTTCTTGGAAGGAACCTTCGCTTATAGACGCCAAACGGACCAACAGACTCGTCAAGCCAATAGCGCCATCGGTCCAAATCCCAGAACTTGGTGCCCTCTAAGCGTTCCTCTGATCGTCCATTCGTAGTGTATTGTCCCTCAGTGATCAATGGCAGCCTAGCAATTGTGTCTCTGATCTGCGCCATCTCACTCTCCAATTGTCCCTGCAAGGCAGCAATACCCGATTGACGGATCCATGACGCTGTATACTCCGACTCGGCGTTAATATAGGCCTGGACATCGGGGTCTTGGTCGATCTGGTGCATCCATCGATAATGGTCAACCAAGGTCTCGTTGTACAACGTCAGTGGGTGTGGGATCCGTTTGGCAGGGGGTGGGAGCTTTGGAGGCTTGCGTGGAGGTTTGGATACTGCAAGAGGGTCCAAGTCTTGTTCAGAATCACTTTGTTGGAAAAGATTTGGATTATTCGTTGGCAAGAAGAGTTCGGAATAGCTGGTCGCTGGACGAATGGGTGTGGAAAGTAAATCCAAAACGCAGATACAGAACACGAAGACAAGCGCGATACACAGGACGTTGAATGGCATCAGAAGGCTACACAGACTCTTGGTTGATTTTCTTGTGAGGTGAGATGGTGCATCGTCAGTCTTGTCGTGTTTCTCTGTCGTGCAGCGGAAGGGATGGTGATGCGCAGAAGCATGTCGATCGCCCGCGCCAACATCCGTGATACAGTGGGCCTTCTCCACTGAGCACAAGTCGCTGCACTGACCACTGCAGACTTGCAACCCAAGCTTGTCCCAATCCATGGTATCGGGTAAAAGCTCAGAGGGGGGATTCAAAGCACCCTTCACAGTCGTGATAGGCATGAACAGGTTCTCCTCGTTGTCCTTGCTTCTCCAAAGCCAAGACGGCCATGGTCGGTTGTAATGAGGCATTGGGTGGGGAGAAGAAGTGAATGAGTTCAAGGTTTTCTGGTGTGTTCAAATTCAAAACTTCCTCCCACGCCCACGCCCACGACATCAAATTGGCCCAGCCACCATTGATGATGCTCCAGACTTGATCCTCCCAGAACCACTGACACCCTCTTGTTGTGGGTCTAGGGTTCGGTGAAGATGCCGGGGATGAGGGACTTTGAGGTGAAAGGGGGACTTCGTAGAAGTGTTTATTCTCTTCGTCTGAGTTTGCTAACCCTTCTCATATCTGATCGTAAGCTGCGCTTGATGCCGTGATCTACCTGGTGCTCGTGCTCTTCATCTTCGTCGATTGGGAGTCAATCCAGATTCATCGCATCCTCTGCTGAAGCTGCGCTCTTTTGGACATTGAATAGCAGTTCGCCTTCCGCGTCCAAATCAACAACTACGTTCTGATACTCGGTCAGCTCGCCAGTAAGCAGCAGCTTGGACACCCTGGTCACGACTTGCTTCTCAAGGTATCGCTTCAATGGACGACCACCATAGCGTGGGTCAAATGCATCGCTGAGGACCTTCTGGATGGCTCCGTCGGTGATGTGCAACGTGATGTTCTTGGACTCGAGACGCTTACCAATGACTGCCAGTTGGTTGCGTACAATCTTGTTCAAATGTTCAGTTCCAAGAGGTCTGAACAAAATAAGGTCGTCCAGACGGTTCAGGAACTCGGGGCGGAAATGGGCGCGGACATCTCGCATCACGCGTTCGCGGGCTTCTTCAGTGATACCAACGTTTCCAAGATCCTGGAGATGCATGTAGCCGACGTTGGACGTCATGATGATCACTGTGTTGGAGAAATCGACCACACGGCCCTTGGAGTCTGTTAAGCGGCCATCATCCAAGACCTGAAGGAGAACGTTGAGCACCTTGATGTCGGCCTTTTCAACCTCGTCAAACAAGACGACGCTGTAGGGTCGACGGCGAATAGCTTCTGTCAGTTGACCGCCCTCATCATGTCCGACGTAACCTGGAGGCGCACCGATCAGTCGAGCAACAGAGTGTGACTCCATGTACTCGGACATATCGATACGGACCATCATATTCTCGTCATCAAAGAGTTCGTGAGCAAGGGCTTTGGCCAGTTCTGTCTTTCCGACACCAGTAGGCCCAAGGAACATGAAGGAGCCCAAGGGAGAGTGTTCCTTGGACATTCCGGCGCGCGATCGAAGCACGGCTTCTGATACCGCCTGCACGGCCTCGTCTTGGCCAACAACACGATCACCGAGACGATCTGCCAATTGAAGCAAACGTTCCACCTGAGACTTGTTCAGTCGTTGCACTGGGATACCCGTCCAACGAGATACGACCTCGGTGATCTGCTCGGGTCCCACAACCTCTGTCACAAGGGCACCACTGTCCAACTTTGTTCCGTTGGCAGCGGCCAACATTTGCTCTGCTTCCTGTTTTGCTCGTTCAGCCGTCACCGAGGCAATTTTCTTCTCCAGATCGGGAATAGCGTAGTAACGGATATCGGCTGCCTGGGCGAGATCGTAGCGACGTTCAGCCTCCTCCGCCTTGTTCTTAAGATCCTGGAGCTTCTGATTCAGGTCGCGAACCTCGTTGATACGGCTCTTGTCGAGTTCATACTTGAGTTTGAGTGGCTTCAATTCTTCCGAGATCTTTGACATTTCCTCCCGAACCTTGACCAGACGCTGCTGGGATGCTGTGTCCTTTTCTTTGGCTAGAGCCGTGGCCTCGACCTCCAACTGCAAGTGGCGACGTTCAAGGTGATCAATGATTTCAGGTTGGGAATCCAGTTGGACGCGGGTGTTGGCGCAGGCTTCGTCCATCAGATCAATAGCCTTGTCGGGTAAGAAACGATTGGAGATGTAGCGATGTGCAAGTGTTGCAGCAGTGACTAGTGCAGCGTCCGCAACCTTGACACCATGATGGACCTCGTATCGCTCCTTGAGGCCACGCAAGATACTGATCGTATCGGTCAAGGACGGCTCGCCGACGTAGACCTGTTGGAATCGACGCTCAAATGCGGGGTCCTTCTCGACGTGCTTACGGTACTCATCCAATGTTGTGGCGCCGATACAGCGAAGCTCTCCTCGGGCAAGCATGGGTTTGAGCAAGTTGGCTGCATCCATAGCACCGTCCGTCTTTCCGGCGCCGAGGACAAGATGGATCTCATCGATGAAGAGGATGATACCCTGTTCGGATTCCTTGACCTCCTTGAGCACTGCCTTGAGACGCTCTTCGAATTCACCGCGATATTTGGCTCCTGCAATCAACGCACCCATGTCCAACGAAAATACACGGCATTGTAAACTGACTGGAACATCCTTTCGGACAATGCGCTGGGCAAGGCCTTCCACGACAGCTGTCTTTCCTACACCAGGTTCGCTGATGGACGAACAAAATAAGGTTAGAATGCCTTGAATACGGTCACATATGTCAAAATGCTGTATCACCATTACACAAGTGCAACAAGTGGAATTCGAGAGCTTACCCAATCAAGACTGGATTGTTCTTGGTTCTTCTTGACAGGACTCGAATGACTCTGCGGATCTCATCGTCGCGTCCAATAACGGGATCGAGCTTGTCTTGCTCGGCAAGGGCAACCATATCGATCGCATACTTTGAAAGGGCCTCGTATCCAGCCTCGGCATTCTTGCTCTCGACCCTCCTGTTGCCTCGAGTCTGCGAAATGGCATTTTCAAACGCAGTCTTGGAGATGCCATTATCAGTCAAGACCTTCCAGCAAGTGGAGTCGTCCATCAATGCCAAGATGACATGGTCCACAGAGATGTACGAGTCCTTTTGCTTCTTCTGATGCTCCTGGGCCTTTCTGAGAACCTGGACGGCTTGAGGCGAGAAGGAGATTTCAATTGGAGGAGGGTTCTGGGTTGGGAGGCGCACCAGAAGCTTCTTGAAGGCTCGTTCGATCTCCTCGGGAATACCTCCAGCCTTGTTGATGATAGACTTTAAAAGCGAAGATCCGGGACCTTCGGCGGCCTCGTCCAGCATGGCAAGAGCAATATGGATGGGGGTGATTTGGGAGTTTGCGAATTCGCGGGCACATTCTTGAGCCTGAGCGATAGTTCGCTCGGTCTTTTCTGTGAACTGAAAGTTATTCATGGATAGTAGTCAAGGGAATAGACGGGAGGGAGGATAATAGAAGGGAGGTGTATGTGTGTGTGTATGTGTGTGCTGTGTGTGGGAATTATGTACAAAGGACGAGGACAAGATGGGGGAAAAAGAGAGAAGAGTGAAGAGGGAGGTTTTTTAAAAGCAAAAATGGTGTCACACCGAGCACATCGTGGGCGCAACTTGAAACATCCAGTGACTTTGAGAACATTCTCGATTGGCCTGCAGGAAATCCATGCCCATCATTGAGTAACCTCAACATGTGGTGTATTTTGCCTCCTTCCCTCTCTCAGCGTCCTTTGGTTCACAACTAAACGAAGGGCCTCAGGTCGGTGGAGGCTGGGTTAGTTTCGCCCAATGGCACGCTCTTCATCAGAACTTCTTGCTTGGCCGCGACTGGCCATGAAAGAAACGTACGGTCGTTTTTTTTATTATGCAAAACTAAGTCGTCTCTAGATAGCTTGATCGATGTCTCTGGTTAACTGCGAGCGGAAGAAGGACATGCGTGAGTGAGTGAATGTGTATTGGTATGTATTCATTTGTGGTCGACTCATTTCACCGCCTATCCCTTAGTGCCTCAAACCGTCGTGTCAGAGCATCCAGGTCGGGTAGACCGTCTCCATCGCCGGTTGGTGGAGGAGCTGCCGAACTAGTACTCTGATCAGGCCTCTTACTAGGCTGTGTTGTCGTGGTCGTTGGGACACTTTTAGGTGGATCTGAAAAACTGGACAAACCGCTTAGAAGATCCAATCGATCCATGTCCGTATCCATAGGCTAGGTTGCGGGAAGGCAAAAAAGATAGGTCTGTTAGTAAATCCATTCAGATGCACGTCGCGGTAAAGTTTCCAAAGTGAGGTACCTTTGGCGCCGAGACTGATTTCTCTTGAACACGGGGACGCATTGGCTGTTCCACTGAGTGGTTGATGGGGTCAATGAATTCTCCCTGGATGCTCTAATTGAATGACGAATGCGAGAGAGAGAGAGGGAGGACGAGAGATTAATGATAACCTGGAATCATGGAGCCGATATCCGAATGCAAATCCATTCTCCAATCCGTCCTGTCACATACCCCAATGAGTTGGTGATCCATCTCGGGGTCTGCTATCCAATTGACTTTGAACGCCCGGGCGATCTCTTCCAGATACCGATTAACGAGATAGGGGTCTGGTGTCTGCACTTTCAACTTTTGAATAATCTAAACAGTGGGATACAAAAACACAATCATTGGTAACCGAATGGCCTCACAGAGCCAGCTACTTTGCAATCCGATCGACTCCCAATTGCTTACTCTAGGATTCACAGATTCGTCCTTGTTCTCCATGGCATTGGTTGCAAACTCGCGACCAAACTTGGCGGCCAACTGATCTCTGACATGCAATAGCTCCTTGACCTCCGACCGGGGTGCTGCGTAGATGATCGTGTTGACAGCCTCTATGATGGCAGGATCGCAGGTCCTAATTTGAGCAGTAAGAACAACGGAAGATTGCGTCAGTCGAAAACGGATGCCGTTCTAGTGGATCCTTTCCCGGATAATAACCTGCTCCACTCGTCCCAACGAATGACCAACATACTTGAGCTGCTCCAATAGACCGAAACGCGCCAAGAGTAACTCACAATAGAGTTCGATGATCTCCAATGCTTCAATGGTGAAATCCTCGCGAATAATATGTTCCACCTATGATCAAGGATGCAGCAAAAAAAAGTTAGGAAGGGAAAAGGTCTCGAGCTGTCGTAGGAGTTCACGCTACAGATACAAAGGGTACCCTGATACGAGCACTCTCTTCCTTGCCAGCTTCCAAGAGTCGAGCAATCTCTTTGCGTTGTTGTTGTGCAAGCATGTTCCTCTTGTTTTGCAGCATTTGTAGTCGGTTGACTGAAAGCTTCAGCTGAACCTTGGCCTTGGTAGGGTTGAACATGGTTGGCTGCTTGGGAAGGTCAAGGGCGGTGAAAGTTGAGGCAAAGTGATGCCACACACCAAAACGTGGGCCCATATTTGACAGCTCAAAATCACGTGATTAGGCTACGTCAGTGAGGTGTGCGTTGTGCGCGCGTCGACACATTCGTTTTTTCCTCCTTCTTCATTCTCTGCAGTTTACCTCCCCCTCACCCCACCGAGCTTTCTTTCAACCACACGCAACACAAGATACAATGGAACGACTCCAGCGCATGTTCCACGCAGCTCACGGTATGGGCCCCGATCCAGGACAGGACAGCCCCACCGCCGACAACTCTGAAATGGTCTACATCTCGTCCTTGTCCCTTTTGAAGGTAAACGACCTAGCTACAGGAAACCAACTTTGGTCGTTCTAGGATTGCGGATGGATCTTGTAGACCCACCATACCAAGAATGAGGCATAGAGACTAAAAGCTGGAGGCACCTCTTTTCCTTTCTTCTTTCTATGACTCCCTGCCTTGCCATTTGGACATTCAACCCACTAGATGCTTAAGCATGGTAAGCTGATCGCTCAACCTCATATATGACTGCCCGAATTTGAAACTGTTTGCCTGACAACGCCCTGGGTGCTTATGATCTACATCTAGGCCGTGCTGGTGTCCCTATGGAGGTCATGGGCTTGATGTTGGGCGAGTTCGTTGATGATTACACAGTCCGCGTCATTGACGTTTTTGCAATGCCTCAGAGTGGAACAGGAGTCTCGGTCGAGGCTGTCGATCCTGTGTTTCAAACAAAGATGTTGGACATGCTGAAGCAAACTGGAAGGTAGGATACACAACATCCTTTATCGAGCATCTGTGTGGATCCGAAGTATTGTTCTGACAACCGATATTGTATTTGGCACTTTTAGGCCCGAAATGGTTGTAGGATGGTACCATTCGCATCCAGGATTTGGATGCTGGCTTTCCAGTGTCGATGTCAACACACAGCAGGTATAGTCCATCAGTCTGTTCGCACGCCGTAATCAGTACAAGGAGAATAGGAAAGAGGATATAATATCATGGGCCATTAACTCTCCCGACTTGGATTCTAATGACATACTATTAGAGCTTTGAGCAATTGAACAACAGAGCAGTAGCTGTTGTCGTCGACCCTATTCAGTCCGTCAAAGGAAAGGTGGTGATCGACGCATTCCGACTGATCAATCCTCAGACTGCAGCGGTCGGCCATGAGCCTCGACAGACAACCTCGAATATCGGATATCTGAACAAACCAAGTATCCAGGCTCTGATCCATGGGTTGAACAGGCACTATTACTCCATTGCGATTAACTATCGCAAGAATGAACTCGAGCAAAAAATGTTGCTTAACCTGCACAAGAAGAACTGGACTTCAGGACTAACCCTCACGAACTTTCATGAACACACGGAAGAGAACGAGAAGGCTGTCAAGGTGAGGAACATGGCCCCATAGAGACTTTGAATCTTTTACTGCAATTTCTCGGGAGGTTCCATGATCTAAATTGCATCCCCTATGATATATCACTCGATCCACTCCTAGGCAATGCTATCCTTGGCTGAAGCATATAACAAGTCAGTTCAGGAAGAGTTCACATTAACGCCAGAGCAACTCAGGACACGCCATGTCGGCAAGGAAGATCCCAAGAGGCATCTGGAGAGCAACGTGGAGCAGGTTATGAGCAACAACATTGTGGTCGCTCTAGGAACCATGCTGGACTCTGTTTGCTTTTAAAGATGCAGGGCAGCGTTGGTGGCAGTCAATCCAAGGTGGTAGAGTAGCTGTTGAAATCAACAAGTAGACAACATGACGTTTGACAGATCATAGCATGGGACTTGTCTCTTTGTACCGGACCAGGCCAAGGGATTTTTTTTATTTTTGTGGTGCGGAGCCACGACACTGTGAGGCTGTTCTCACTTTTTCTAGAAGCCTTTGCTTGTCCTA
>Ga0247824_10000414_pt1 | contig 20636 bp, 16 predicted proteins | sample 13C_PalmiticAcid_FD_194412 | JGI IMG/M metagenome (GOLD analysis project Ga0247824, IMG submission 194412) | Soil microbial communities from agricultural site in Penn Yan, New York, United States - 13C_PalmiticAcid_Day48 | ecosystem: Environmental > Terrestrial > Soil > Agricultural land...
GTGGTGGTGAAGTAGCGGGTGTCGAGGTAGACGGGGTGGGTGCCGTAGAGGTTGGCGTCGGGGGTGTCGGCTACGTCGGCGGCGAAGAGGGTTCCTGTGGCAATGGGTAGTGTGTCAGTCGGGGCTGGAGGGGGTTGTTGGCCACGGGGATGGACCGACTTGTCAGGTTGTTGCCCAGGCGGAAGCCGTGGATGGTCTCGCCGAGGCCGTAGAGGTTGTAGTTCTCGGGGAGGGCCGAGACGAACTCGATGAACTGGTCCTCGTACACGAGGACCTTGCCCTCGGTTGAGAAGAGGGTGTCACCGGTCTCTTTACGCGTCACGGTGAAGGAGAAGCTGGGGTCGTTGGACCATGTGACGGCCAGGTGGTTGTTAGAGTTTGGGTCCCGAGGGCTGCTCTTGGGCCGTGGGACGAGTGCCTCCGGGAGAATAAACCAAGTCTCATTCTCGGGGCTGATGTAGCGGGGCTTGATCTCAATGTGAATGCGGTCATCGTCCTGGTGCTCGACGGTCAGAGTCAAATGCTCGACGTCGTTTCCATAGACGTTGCATGGTCTGCCGGCAAGGCCGAGGTCTGCCGTAAAGCCGGCCGCTGTGTCGTGAACATTGGACGCCTTGTAGCCCGGGCACACAGTCTGGGGGTCGGCGGCCTCCGGATCGTGGATATTGGGCAGGATGTTCAGGCCCACGTCGGCCGAGGCCGGAAGGGTGAAGACGGGCGAAGGGCTGGCTGTCTGACTGTACGTTCCGGGCGCCCACGAGACGGCCGGCTGAGAGGGGTGACTAGACGTCGAACGCAGATGCAGGCCCGCAAACAATAGGACGGATGTAAAGGTGAAGAGCGCCATGGCTGGCAGAACCAGCGACGGGTTCCTCGTGTTACCTGTTTTTGATGCTCTCGAACGGGCCCGGAATGCGTAGGCGAGACCGAGGAAGGACAACAGCACGGCGAGACCAGGTAGTATATACACTTGAGCTCCCTGATGCTCGATGCCAAACGGATACTTGATGCTGTCCGGCAGAGCCCGCTCTGCGGGTGACTTAGAGCAGACGCCGGCTTCACCACCTAAGTGCTGACCCGAAGTAGCACATTGATTGGTTACTTCGGCCAGGACTGTCTCAAGCCCGGCAACGAGCAGAAGAATGGATGGTGAAATGCGGGCTGCGGACGAGAGGATCTGCCAGTGACGGTCAGCCGAGAGATTAGCTACCCTTTCTCCCTCGGGGTCGAGGACAAGGCTAAGAATCAGAATTGTACAAGAGTCCCGGCCGATATGGTTAAAGGCAACTGCCCGCCTGACTTACACTGGAGCCATGACCTCTGGGAGATGGGACGGGCGCGCATGTTGAGACTGGAGCAAAGGTCGCGGTGCTTGTGTCTGTGCATGTGTTTGTGTCCCCCTGGAGGAATTGTCTGTGGTCGTGGAACGGTATCTCCCCCATCCCAATCGAAGGGGTGAGGCTCAGAGTCTGGACGACAGGAGAGTCTGGTGACGGTGATGCCTGCTCCATGGTCACAGTTGTGAGCATCTGCGAGAACTAACACATTCGGCGTCGCTGCCCTTGATAGTTAGTTTCGTCTCAAGAACCGTGGTTTGGGCGTGCAATGCCTAGGCGGCCGCAATTTGAGTTCTTTGTTGTTGCAATGCGAGGTTCGTATCGGCCTTAACTTTAAGCTGTCGTGCTTTGCCTTGGCCGAGTGCCACCGAGGAGGGGGAGACTTGGGATGAAAATGGATGTGAGTTGTCGGCTTTGGGAGCGGGGCAATACAGCATAGTGACACAAACTCAAGTTTGTGCTGAAGACGACGCTACACCGCTGAGCAAGTGAGACTTAAACTGCAGATCGAGCCGGTGAACTAATCGGAGGCGGTGGAAGGTGTGGGTTGCTGGACGAGATCCGCGATGCGCAACGTCCACGGGTTGTACTGCTTGGTGCTTGCAACGTCGTGGTTGCCCTCAACGCGCACAATGAGAAAGCACATGACGGCGGAGGCAAAGAGGCTAGTCCTGCTGTATTAGATCGCCAATATGAAGACTATGGTTCTCCATTCCAAGGTAGGTAACGTATGTATGTAGGCGCCCAACATCCGCTGCCGATCGAGGCCCTTTCTCCTCCGACACCATGCGCCGAGCTGGGGGAATATATGTGGCCTACTCCGTCACCCGTCCCAAGATTTGTCCAAAAACACCCAAGCCAGATCCCTCCCAAACCCGGATTGAGGGGTGAAAACAAAACAGACCGTTGGTACCCAAGATTTGCCCGCCTGACGCCCTCCCGATGAACTCCATCATGACAAGAACTCCGTCGCTGACATCCACAACATCGCTCAAGGAAACCGACAAAACATGAAAAACAATCAATAACTCAAATCGACATGTCCTAATTGGGACATCATTTTGGCGTCCTGCGGATTCAACCCCGTCGTATTGGTCGTCGAACTCCCGCCCGTGTCTGATTGCGACGTGCTGGCATGCGATGGTTGAAGCTCGAGCTGCGGTTCTGTCGGCGGGATACCGCTCTCGGAGAAGCCGAAATCCCGCATCTGCTGGAAGCTCCAGCTCGGTTCGAAGCTCCGGCTGTTCCACGCGTGCTCGACCCGCTCGTACATCTCGTCGATCTGCTCCAAACTGATCTTGCTCGTCTCGTAGACCATGCACCACACGAAGGCGATCGAGAGGATGCAGAAGGCGCCCCACACGAAGAACACCCTCGAGCCCAAGTCGATCGACCCTGCCGAGGTATCCACCATGTACGGTGTGCCATAGGCGATGCCGAAATTCAGGAGCCAGTTCGATGCCGTCGAGATGGACATGGATTTCGCGCGCACTTTCAGCGGGTAGATCTCGGACGTCACGACCCACACGACGGGACCCCAAGAAGCCGCAAAGAAGAAGATGTAGATGGCGACGAAGATGATGAGGATCTGGTTCTGCGTCGTCTGGTTGTTGTCCCCGTTGGCCGTGGCGTACGAGGCGATCAGGAGCTGGCAGATGGCCATGCCTATTGCTCCCACGATGAGCAGTTTCCGTCGGCCCCACGATTCGACGACAAACAGGCCGGGGAGTGTCGACACGACATTGATGACCTGCATGATCAGCGAGATAGTGTGAGGATTGCCGATGCCGGCCCCGTTGAAGAAGGTCGTCCCATAATACATGATGAAATTGACGCCCGTCAGTTGTTGCAGCATCTGCAGGCCGCAGCCTGTAAGCATTCGGCGGCCGAGATGGGGTTCGCCGAAGATGACGTCTTTGTACGTATCGGCGCCCAGAGCCATCTCGTACTCGTGGTTCGCCTGGATTTCGGCCAGTTCCTCAATCAGGGCCGGGTGTGTGATGTCGAGGCGGCGGAGGCGGCTAAGGGAGAGCGCGGCGGCATCTTTGAGCCCGCGCTTGATTAGATACCGAGGAGTCTCGGGAAGGACGAGGAGACCTAGGGCCAGGACGACGGCCCAGGTGAGCTGGAGCCCGATCGGGATGCGGTATGCCGCAGCCGTGGTGAGCCGGTAGGTCAAAATGTTGACCGTCGAGGCGGCGAGCAGTCCCGCCGTAATGGATAATTGGTATGCGCAGACCAGTGTACCTCGAATCCACTTGGGCGCCATTTCTGATTGATACAACGGAACCAAGACGGAGACGATCCCCACTCCGATGCCCGCTACTGTCCTGTGGCCAAAAGTCAACACGGCCGCCCGAAACACGAATCGCCACGCGGGCGCGAGCTGGACGGATATACGCACCTGCCCACCACAAGAAGCGGCACGTTGGTTGCGCACACTTGAAAGATGCCACCGACGCAGAAGACTCCGATCGCAAAGATGAGCGACAGTCGTCGCCCCCAGCGATCCCCTATCGGCGCAGACAGTAGAGCGCCGAGTGCAGTGCCGGCGCTGAGCATGGCGACGATCAGCGAGACCTGACTCGGATACATGCCGGGCCCCCCGTTCTCGTCGACGAAGCCGGTCGAGAAGTCATTCCTGAACGTGTCCATGGCGAGAATGCCGTTGATTGCCCTGCGAGAGAGAGAGAAGCCGTGTCAGCCCGTGCCACCCCGTGCGTGCGATTGCCATGCTCCCACGGCGAGCGCTTACCCGGTGTCGTAGCCAAAGAGCAGTCCGCCGGTGGCGACGAACAGCCCGACCATGATCGCTGGAGCCGAGGAGCCAGCGACATTGTCGGGCTTGTGCCAGCCCATGGCGAAGACCGCCATGGTGCAAGAGAAGGCGCCCTTCAGGCCAGATTCGATGTCGCTGCCGCCGGAGTTGTCGGGGGTTGGCGATGCGAGGTTGAGGCGTGCCGTCGTTCGACCATCGGGAGCGAAGAGGGTGTCGTCCGCTCGAGTCTGGGTAATATGGGGCGGAAGGGAGGAATCAGCAGGCGAGAGGCTTCGAGATCAGCAGTTTTAGCCCGCAGCCGGGGGGCCGCGCTGTGATTGGCCCAGCTGGCTGCAGACGAGCCAAGGGAGCCCGTGCTTCGCCGTGGCCTGCCTCTGCCTGCAAAAGACCGGGAGCAGCACACCCTCCCCGACATCCCATGGCCCCGATGGCCCCAACTCGCTCCCATCCCCCCCCGGTCGTCCTGGTCACCGTCCTTCCCCTTGACCCAACCTTTCCGCATCCGTGAAAGGCGTGGCGCCGGCGCAGCACTGTGCGGCCAGCTCGCGCAACAATCGTGCCAAGATCGCTCTGCGCATGGCGGCTTGGCGCAGCTCGGCCATACTCCAGCCTTAGCGTTGAAGCAATTCCCCCATCAGGATCCGGCCTCTTCTTTGTCCGGCATTTGGCTTGCGCCCCGTCGACCGTTGGCCTCGAGGGCCCTGAGTGACGCAGAATTGGATCGGACGGGGATGGGGTCGGGGCAAGGAACGAGTCCCACTGTGGGGGAACTCGGCCCACCCGTCCCCCGCTGCGAACGGGATCCCTTGTCCTGTCCACTCAGAGATGAATGCGAGGGGCCGGTGGGCCCGCGCCATCCATGGATGCCTCGCTGCGAATCAGCTGTTCGCACACGACGGCCCTGCGTGCTGGGCGCCAGATGAATAATCCCCGCTAGTGCAGCCGAACTCGCTTCTCTGCATAACCCGTAGCAAAGCTCGTCTGCAAGCGAGATCAGTATCCTTCAAACCCGGGGGCGGACCTTAGCGACCTCGGGAATGCACCGGCAGTCCCAGCTTTGTGGATATCTCCCCGGGATGCCGAGTCTCAAAGGGGGCCCCATCAACGACGGGGCTGAGGCTCCCAGGGCGAGCGAACCCCAGAGACATGTCCATTGTGCGAGGGCTCCGGCCGCGCGGGTTGATTCCGTCTGAAACCTCTCCCGATCGCACTGTGGGCGAACCTTCTCTGGGACCGCATGACAGTGCTGCACAGTGAGCAAAAATTGTCTGTGGCCGCGGCCCATTGGCTGGCACTGGGGTCCTGCCCAAGACGAATGCGGGGAGGTGCCAGACCCCACAGTGCCCATTGTCTGGAACGACACGTGCCTGCCCTCCAGTGAACTGTCTCAGATCGGCCAGGAGGTCCCGGTTGTGAACATAGTGCAGCAGCCCATTTTTACAGTCTCGGGAGACGGGTCGTTTGGCATTCCCTACAGTGCTGAGATGGAGTGTCTGGCAGGATCATGTGCCAGTTTCCGCACTGTCAAGATCGTCGACTTGACTCTTCTTTCTCAGGCATTTCGTCTCATGCCGTCAACATTCCCGCATCGATCTCATTGATCTTGTTTGTGGCAAATTATTGCATCGCACCGCGTGCCGGAATGGAACCGATATCCTGGTGTCCAGAAGAAAATGGGAAGGAGTTCAAAGGTAACAAGCTCGAGTCCCTCTTGTGGACGTTGCTCAACACCTTAGGCTTACTCTGTCCTCCTCCTTTCAGGTTGGTTAGGCTGGGACGGGATGGCGCTCGACCACCTCTTTGCCGCCAATGGCCGACTTGGCCCAGTGGCCTAACGGGGGCCGTTTCCAAGTTTCCGTTGGGGATCAACTGGATGCATCCAGTTTTGCTGCTCGCTCGACAGGCTTGGCCTGTTGTCCAGCACCCATTGAGTTTTCGACAAACACGCAAGTCCGCGATGGCTTTTTTTATTACCTATTAACGCTGCAGAGGAGCAGACCCAAGCCGTTTTGGTCTTGGGAGGACTTGGCCGACGCCTTGACACATATTCTTGGCCTCAGCCGCTCCAAAAACACTCCCACTCCCGACATTGCAATCAAGGCACAACCTGGTTCACCACTCAATCGCGCCTCGGTCACGAGCAAGCCCCTCTGCGGCCATCGAATCGCTTCGTTTTCCCTTCCATGGCGACCCCTCGAGATCGAGTGATGTCCCAACTTCCCCTCATCCCGCCCTTGCAAGGCTGCCTGCGATGGATGCTTCAGGGAGAGCAGGCCCAGGGAGAGAGGAATGGCCCAGGCCAGACCCAGCCGTGTCCCCCGAGCTGCACACCGATAAATTAACTGACTTGACCCAGCCAGAAACGTAACCCCTGGCTTCTTCTGGTGTCCGCCTCCTGAGCTTTCTTGGATACGCGCGGCCGGCTGCTCAGAACTGCGCCTGGCATTGGCTGCCACCGTGACTTCCGTGCCTGCGCCGCAGGCCGGAACCAACCGGTCGTCGGCCACCGCATGCAAGTCTCAAAGGTGGCTGGCCGGTCTCGCTTGTGGAACCAAGCCCTCAACCAGAGAAAGACACCGGACGGGACTCGGGTTTTTGACACTGGCCGGGGAGCATGGAGCGGGGAGGCCATGGCGTGGTTGTGGCGTTCGTCCAACCCCTTTTGGCTGGGAGAAGAGGGGAGAAAACAAGGAAGCAAGAGGAGCAGGAGACTTGACTTGCAGCCCACCTCGAGACGACGACAAGAAAAGGCCTCGTCAATCCCAGGAAGCAAACATCCCTTTTTCCCGAACCCTTTGCGGCTAGACCTGTACACCCGTGCTTGAACATGCAACACGCAACTATTCTCAGCTCAACGCCGTGGAACAGTGAAACCGGAGCCAGCCCCGGCCGACGGAGGATTATTCCACAGCAAAGCAAGAAACTCAAATCACGTCAGGCTCGGACACCTGGGTGGCCTCTTCCCGCCGGGAAGAACGGGGAATCACCACTTCAGGACTAAGCACCTCCGAAATGCCATGCCCAACCAGCCGAGCCGGACCATCAAATGATTTCATCACCGGCGGTGAATAGACTTCGCATACACACCAGAAGACCAAGAGTAAGCAAGCAGCATGACATGACATGACATGAGATGAGACACACAGATGTGGACGGGTCATTCCGCCGTTCCGCGAGCAAAGCAGCCTTGTGCGTGCCGACATGTATGCAAGATGCCCGGAGTAAGCATTGTGTTGTTGCACCGTGAAGCAAGCTCTCACGGCTGGCAGCGAAAAGCACTCAACTGCTCTGTAGGTACTGCCCAGACTCACAGTAATAAACGGTGACCTGTCCTGTGGTGTGCATTTCAAGTGGACTACCCAAGTGGCTGAAGATTATTGTGATCCATAAAGCAGCCATACCCCTTTGTGATTCCCACCTACTCGTGTTAGATGGGTCACCTCGCCATCATCAGAGGGTCATCTCACATCCGAACTTCCTGAACTCTCACAACAAAACCATCCTTCGTATTGAGGAACCAAAAGCATCAACCTACCTGACTTGATCGTCACACACACACCTTCCCTTCTTCCTCATGCCATAACCACTGCCAGATAAGTGTGACTGTCTCCCTGGCGGAGTCCTCAACTCCCTAGCAAAATCTTAGCAATGATCCAAAATATTCTGCATCACCTGCCCGCCCTGGCGATCCTTCTCAGCACCTCCCACTCCCGAATGTAATGCTGCCATGCGTGGAAACACACGTGTTATCCGAGCACCCAGCAACAGGGCATGCTGGCCCGGCTCGAGCCAAAACGCCACGACCGACCCAAGCGAGAAAGAAACACAGCCCAAGAACAAAAGCCAAGACACACCCAAACACTCCCTGGCCAAGCCTGCCCACAGACATCAGATTTAATTTGTACATACAGATAGCTGAGACCGAGACACCGTGTGTGCTCCCGCGACTGTGTGTATGTATGTGAGCGTGGGGTGGAGAGGCGAGCCCAAGTGCAACAGACAGACGAACAAACAAACGAAACGCCTCTGACAAATTCCAGCCCTCTTGGGGAAAAGAAGGAAAACACTGGTGAGACGAGACCGAGAAGCAAACGCAAACACCAAACATCACGCACCGAGAAAATAAAGCCACCCAGCTCAAACACGAAACTCACTCGCCGCCTGCATGGCGTTCGTTGGGGCGTTTGGGTGGACATCAAACCTCATGCAACTCATCTCAACTCATCTCATTTCAACACCCAGCCACCATCTAAACATAGAATCACCATGTCATGACGTGTCCGTGTCCGTGTACGGTTAGGTAACAAATAGTTTATTTTCATTCCCTCAACCTCCAGAAAACAATAAAAAAAAAGTGGACGCTATCAATACATCGCAGGTGATTTTGCAGTCCCTGCGGCAAGCACCAGCGGTTTGATCCAAAAAACCGAACTGGTATGAGTTGCTCCCAAAATAATGATCCCCAAAATGCAATGATACACTCTCAGCCCTCCTCCCGTCGTCACCAACCCCGTGTCATACCATCAGCGTCTGTCTTTCTTTGGCCCCAATCTATAAGAGATACGCCATTTGCCAGAGAGCCCCACAAAAGCCACGCCGCCGTTACTATGAAGAAATCACCACCGCAAGTTTGCTTTGCTTTGCCTGCTTGCTTGCTTGGAGCCTTTAGATCTCCAGAGTGACCTTCTGGCCCTTGACACGCCCGATGACCTGCGAGGGCGCATACTTGGGGATGACCTCGTCGTCGTGGAGCATCTCAAACTCCTCGGTGGCGTCGCGGCCCATGAAGTTGAGCAGGGCCTGGGGGCCGCCCGGGTGGTCGTCGAGCCAGTTGGTCAGGTCGAGGACGACACCCTTGACGACGACCCAGAGGTCCTCCTTGGTGTTGTGCTTGGCAACCTCCTCCATGGTGTACTCCTTCTCGGGGATGGAGAAGGCCTGGGGCTCGCTGGCCTTGGTCTCCTGCTTGGGAGCGGCGGCGGCGACAGCCTGTGCCGCGGGGGCACCCTCGCCGCTGGCACCGGTCCACTCGACCGAGATCTTGCCCGGGGTCGAGGGGTCGATGTGCAGGGCGATCTGGCCGAGGCGGGCGGCGCCGGCGGAGCCCTTGAGGGCCTTCTGGAAGAGGTAGTTGGAGGCGGTGTCACCGGCAACGCGGCCGTAGACGACACAGCCCAGGAGGGACGAGCCACCGAGACGGTTGGCGCCGTGGACACCACCGGCAAGCTCACCGCAGGCGAAGAGGCCGTCGAAGGGCTTCTGCTCCTTGTTGAGGACCTGGGCCTTGTCGTTGATCTCGATACCACCCATGGTGAAGTGGAGCACGGGCTCCATCAGGGCGACGTGGAAGTCGTCGCTGATGTCCAGGGGCATGTTGTGGAAGAACTTCTTGCCCCAGGGGTCCTTCTGCTTGCCATCGGCGATGGCGTTGTAGGTCTGGAAGGTCTTCTGGAGGTGGTCGGGAGTGCAGCCAATCTCCTTGGCGAGCTGCTGGCCCGTCATCTTCTTCATGAGGCCACGGCCCGAGTAGTGGCGGGTGTGGAAGTCGAGGGTGTTGGAGGCCTTGGAGTTGAGGATGAGGCGGATGGGGAACTTGCCCTTGTCCTTCTCCTTCCACATCATGCCCGAGACGTAGTCACGGTGGCCGAGCTCGTCGCAGAAGCGGTCGCCGTCGGCGTTGAGCAGGATGCCGCCCTCACCACGGAGAGCCTCGGCAGCGAGGAACTTCCACTTGGAGCCGGGGTCCTTGGGGTCGACCAGACCAGTGGGGTGGACCTGGACCTTGTCCATGTCGATGCCGTTGCCGCCAATCTCCATGACCATCTTCTGGCCGTCACCAGTGGCGTGCGAGCCGTTGGTGGTGGCCAGGCCGAAGGTGTCGGGGCGGTGCTGCTTGAGGAGCGAGCCCTCGCCGAAGTCGGCAGCATAACCGCCAGTGGCGAGGACGACCGGGCCGCTGAGGGTCTGGCTCTTGCCGTCGTGCTCGAACTTGACACCGGTGATGGTGTTGCCCTCCTTGTTCAGGCCGGTGACGCGGGCCTTCTTGATGATCTGGACGCGGTGGGGCTCCGACTCGGCGAGCTCCTCGAGCCGCTGCATCAGGGCGTAGGTGATGGCCATGCCGGGGAACTTGGCATCGTGGCCACGGTGGGTACGGGGCTGGGAGTGGCCACTATGGGGAATGGGCGTCAGTAAAAGGGTCCCGTCAGACTGCTCGCCTCCCAGGCGGTCCTGGGCGCAATTGAAGACTTACCCGAGGCGGGAAACGAGGGTGAGGTCGAGGTTGAACACATCCTGCAGCCACTCGACGGCAGCGGCGGACTTGTAGGTCAGGACCTTGATGAGGTCGGGCCTCGCCTTGTCGCGGGCGGACTTGAGGGTGTCATCGTAGAACTGCTTGACGCTGTCCTGGATGCCGTGCTCAACCTGTGTCCTTGTGAGGGCGCCGTTGATGCCGGACGTGGCCTTTGTCGAGTTGCCGCCGAAGAAGCCCTGCTTGTCGAGGACGACGACGTTACCACCGGCAAGGTAGATGGTGTGGGCAGCGCTGAGGCCGGAAACTGCAGCATGCAAATCGCGGGTCAGCGGCGTGCACACACAGAAGAGTCGATGCGCAATGACGACACACCGCGCGGGGCTAGGCAATGGGGATTCACTTACGGCCGCCGCCAACAACAATAACGCTGGGTGCCATTGCGATGGGGTATCTGTAGAAAAGACTGGCGGAATGAAAGGAAAGAAGTTGTGGGATGGGAATCAGAAGAGAGAGAGGGAGGATGGCGGAGGACGAGAGGAATGCGCGAGGTAGTTATCTGAGTGATCGGATGCTCTGTCGAGCTGGCAACGGCCGGCCTGGCAGTTGGAATTGCTGGTTCGCTGATTCGTGACCCGGTCTCGAACCTCGGTTCTTTGCGACAGGGGGTTTGCCTTTGGAAATCCGCTGCCAGTGAGGCGATGCGACACCTGCCAGGACCAACCTGGTTCGCCGAAACTTTGCTGATTCGTATTTACCGCGTTTTTCTTCCCTCTCTGGACGCAAAAAGTAATTTTTCCGGTTGTTTGAGTCTTCAAAATCGAAAATGATGGCTTCAGAATGCAGTGCTTTCGTCGACGGCCCTGTGCCTTCGGTGGTGATCTTGGCCGAGGGGCAGCGTGTAGCTTCGTGGGACTCGGTAGATGGGGCCGGGGACCGAGGCTCGCTCAACCCCAAAACGGTCCACCCCAAACAATTTGGGACCGGGTCTCGCGCTTTCACAAGTGTGGGGTACTGGCATCGAGCGCAAGCACTTCCTTCTCAGCCGAGAGGCTGGATCTTGATTCTGAGGGTCTTGCTTGCGATTCCGGAAACGACAGGGACGAGTGCCGGGGCGGCCACTTTCCCTTTCCCTCCCGCCTTTCGCCCCCATCTCCATTTGGAGGTCTCCAGGGAGTCCAGGGTTCCCCACGGGCAGTCACGAGCCCCTCCTCAGTTGACCATCTGACATGTGATGCCAGAGACCCGCTCCATATTATTCGCTCGGCCTATTCGTGGGCGAACCCATGCACCACCATGAGACAGTTTGATGAGCAACTTGGAGTCCATACCCAAGGAGCCTCGCTAGTCATCCGTCCCTTGTGTCGCTGTCGTTGACATTGAAGCATTGCCAAGACGAGCAAGTGGGTGGGCGGACCTCCCAGCTCCCACAGCAACCTGTTTTGCATGTGATTGTCTCGCGCAACACCACAAATCCTACCCAAACTTAGATACGGAAGGAGCTCCGTCCTCTTCTCATCCCACATGCTTGAGTTGGCCGCTCCCAGAATGCCCTCAGTTGGGATTTGTTTGAACAACATTTGTCCAACATGCGGAAGAACAGCATTCACTCTCGGGCCATCTTTCCAGCGAACTTTCAGCCTATGCCCCACCGCCACCAGGGCAGCGATTCGAGCGTGCGACTGAATAACCCCGAGCTTTTCAAAGGGAGGAAAGAAGAGAAGGCTACAATGCCAGCGCTGGGCTGGACCTGACACGGGAGCTCTCTCCCCATTTCGCGTTGCAAAGCCGACAGAAAGCTCAAATGCGCGCTGCAGCGGCTGTCAGGTGCGCCGTCAGATGACGCCTACGTCACCGCGGTTGCCCATGGCCCTGCCGTCCAATCAACCGGCATCCGCGACATTCCCGGTTTCGCCGCCGCCGAACGTCCAAGCGACAGAACCGATCGCAAACAGCGACGGATGGGCTTCCAGGACATAGGAAATCAGGAAATCTAAACATGCGACCGTACCTCCTGCCTCTTGTTGCTCTGAGTGCCACCGTTTCGGCACAACTTGTGGTGCCCCTCTTCAGAAACCCTTCAGTGCCCCGACCCTTCGATCGCAACCAGGCGCCCCTCATGGACCCCCTTGGCCCCGGTCCGGCCATTCCGCCTTCCGACTCGTCTCCGGCAGAGCCGCCGGCGGGTACCGGGGGCGGCGTGGTGCTCTCAGATGTGATGGGCCGGGATCGGAGCATCAACCTTTTCGCGGGGTATGTCCAAACCACCAAAGATGCATATGAGATTTGAGAAATACTCACCCCAGCCCTGTTCGACAGATTCATCAGAGACACCGAAACCGCCTCCCAACGCCTCGAGAACTCGGCACAAAACACCACCGTGCTCGCCCCGCTCAACTCGGCCGTCGAGAAGCTGCCCCGGAAACCCTGGGAGGACCCTCGAGATTACGGCGCCCTCGGGCCCGACGCGTACGAGGGTGGGGACGGACAGGAGAGGGCCCAGCGCAACCTGCGCAGGTTCGTCGAGGCGCACCTCGTGCCTGTGAGCCCGTGGAAGGAGGGCGAGAGGGTCAAGACGATTGGGGGGGACCGGGAGGTGTGGTGGGAGGAGAAGGACGGGACAAAGCTGGTGAGTCCTTGAATTGGGTGTTGTTGGGGAAGGTAAAGTGATTGCTGACGAGTGAGCGCAGATCCAGCCGGGTGCGATTGAGGTTGTTAGTGTTGCGGGAGATGTTGCAAATGGGCAGGTGGTATGTCAACCTCAACCCTCTGATCAATGGTTCAAGAGCTAACAAGTTGCTTTGCCTGCCAGTGGATCATCAAAGGTGTGCGCAACTATGCATAGAGGACGACAGAAGGAGGTTGATGAGCTTATGACATGATAACGGGCGATGTGGTTCAGCAAGTGGGTCTAAATTGACCACACGAGCTCCATGGGATGAATAAGGAAATATCGAATATGAAACCTGAATTTCTCCCCTTGCCCTCGAGAGGTTGTCAAGAAAGATAAACATGGACGTCACATTATTTGCATCCAGCCGCCTTGCATCTACAGCATGCAACCTGTACTGTATCATGCATGTAGGGATGCTGTGCACAACTCGAGCAGGCAACCTGCACACGTACATAGATGAGTTCTGCGCTGCCCCAGGGGCGCAGCGGAGTGCTGGAAAGAACCGTCAACAAGTGCACCGGTCCGGCCTGGCCGCTCGCTCACTTATGTTCATGTTGCTCAGGTAAAACCGGGCGAATGGGAGCGCAGACAATGCACAATTGACAATTGGGCAGGCTTGAAACAAACAATAAGTTCCCGAGATTTTGCCGCTTATCGCGTGTTATCAGTCCGCGACACGGGGAAGAGATCTGCGGCCCTTGCGCCCATCAGCGTCAGGACCTACGATTCAATCGAGCACCCACGCCGTCCCAACTCTGCGATGCGATTTTATCCCAAAATTCGCGAGGCTTTCACCCTTAATACGGCCTGACTACTGCCCCCTTTGAGCGGCTCGAAATCGGACGGTGCTCAGCTCGGATATTGAGCAAAGACCGTATGAGAAGACCTGCCGCAGCTGTAAGCACAAGCTCCCTTTTTGGCTGTCGGCATTTCGCTTCCCTGGCTCTCTCCTGAGCCGGAGCCGCCCGCCAGCCTCTGCCTCAACCACCCATCCCACCCACCCCTTCCCTCGCTGCTTTCACCTCAAGTCCTCTCTATCTGTATTTCGACCCATGGAAGTACGATACTAAGACCCTCCGCACAGAGGCTTTGAGCAGCCCGACAGAATGAATAGCCAGCCACTGCACTCTGGCAGCGGCTTCGAGCGCGACCGCGACATGGACGACCAGCGTCATCGCGCCCACCACCAGGACGACCTTGCGAGGCGGGAAAGGGAACGGGAACGCGACAGGGAACGCGAGCGTGACCGAGATCGCGAGCGAGACGAGGCCGATCGCCAGCATCGAGAGCCATACCCGCCCTCTGCTCCCCACCACAGCAGCGCCGGCTCCCTCCCAATCCACCAACCCGTCGCATCGAGAATATCGAGCTCCATCACGGGCCCCGGTGGCCTTCTTGCGAACCACGGAAGCTCGGCTTCGTCTCTGCCCATCGGCGGTCCTTCTGCACCCGCACCTGGCTTCGGCGGCGCGCTCCACGGCGAGTCTGGCCGGCCGCCGCAGCAGGGCGGCCCAGGAGCAGCCCCAGCAGGCCAGCACCAGATCTTTGCGCCCATGGCCCACGGCCCGAATGGCCCTGGTGGCCCCAGCAGCTCTCATGGTGGACCGGGCGGGCCCGGTGCCATCTTTGGGGGTCCGCTTCAACAGGAGAATGGTCGGGGAATGCCGCAGGACGGCGTCAGAGCCATGCAGCAGCTGCCCTTCGGGTCCAGCATGGGCCCTGGCCATGCTGCACCTTCAGGACCCGGCGGAATGCCTCAAGGACAGCAGCCGATTCTCAATGTACGTGGCGTTTGGAAAACGACGCGGCACTCTTTGGTGGTTGCTGAGCTGACATTGCTGTCTACTAGGATGCACTGAGCTACCTTGACCAGGTCAAGGTTCAGTTTCACGAGCAACCGGATGTTTACAACAGGTTTCTCGATATCATGAAGGATTTCAAGAGCCAGACGTGGGTGCAGACTGCCCGGACTGCCTTGTCACGCACTGCTAACCCCAATTCAGAATCGACACGCCTGGTGTCATTAGCAGGGTTTCGGAGCTCTTTGCCGGCCACCCCAACCTTATTCAAGGCTTCAACACCTTCCTGCCGCCGGGATATCGCATTGAATGCGGCCTCGAGAACAACCCGAACAGCATTCGCGTCACGACGCCCTCGGGCTCCACGATCCACTCGATCGGCGCAGGGCGAGCGACCCAACACGAGGGACCAAACTCGGGCCCTACACAGGGTTTTGTGAATGCAAGGCCCGGCTGGCAGCCGCCCTTATCGCATAGCGCCGAGAGTCCGGAGGCGACGTTCAGTGTGCCAGCGCAGAATGGCCCGTCGGGCTTTCCTGGGTCGGGCCAGGGTGCTCCGTTTGACGGTGCCAGCCCGATCCAACAGAGGGCTGTGCCAGCCGCCCAAAACGGTACTCCCATGAACCACGCTCCCGCCCCGCGAACTGCGCATACCCCGACACCCGCTGGCGGTCCGCCCAGCTCAAACGGCGGCACGGGCCAGCAGGCCAGTCTGGAGAAGCGCGGCCCTGTCGAGTTCAACCACGCAATTAGTTATGTCAACAAGATCAAGGTAAGCAACCCTTCCGTTTTCGCAACTTGCTTGTATCGGCAAGCCCGGTTTTCATCCGACGGCTCAAGGGAATGAATGGGTCAAACAAGTCTCGGTGGAGACTTTTTTTCCCATGGACTTGACACAGCTACTAACCGCAACCCAGAATCGCTTCCAGGATAAACCCGAAATCTACAAACAGTTCCTGGAAATTCTCCAGACCTACCAGCGCGAGCAAAAACCGATCCAAGACGTGTATTCGCAAGTCACGAGCCTTTTCCACACGGCGCCCGATCTCCTCGAAGATTTCAAGCAATTCCTCCCCGAGTCTGCCGCACAAGCCCGGTCGGCCATTGGCCAGCGCGCCGAGGAAAGCATGGCCATGGCCGTGACTACACCGACGCCGCAGCCGGGGCATGCTGCTCGCGATGGCCCCAAGATGCCTCCGGTCGGCAATTTCGCACCCCCGGCCAGCGCCAGCAAGGAAAGCAAGAAGCGTCGCCCCGAGAAGACCGCCGCCGCCGCTGGCCCGTCCGCTTCGGAGCAGACGCAAACGTTGAGCCTGCGAGGAGCCCAACCCGCCGGGCCTGCGGCCAACAAGCGCGCGAAGCTGTCCCACAAACCCAATGCGGCCGAGACCGCCTTTATCGAGGCCACTTTGACGCCGGTCATGCCCGAACCGCTCGCGCCAACCCCGCTGGCCGTGTCGCTTCAAGATGACCTTGCGTTTTTCGAAAAGGCAAAGAAGCACATCGGCAACCGGACTGCGTTCACCGAGTTCCTCAAGCTCTTGAATTTGTGGACCCAGGAGCTGATCACCAAGGATGTCCTTATCTTCAAGGCAAATCAGTTCATGGGCGGCAACCCCGAACTTCTCACTGCCCTCAAGCTCATGGTCGGGTTGGACACGGTCGACGAGTCGCTCGAGAACCGGCCAGAGCCGCCGACGGGCAAGGTTTCCCTAAGTAACTGTCGTGGATTCGGCCCCAGCTACCGGCTGCTGCCGAAGCGAGAGCGACTCAAACCTTGTTCCGGCCGCGATGAACTCTGCCAGTCGGTGCTCAATGACGAATGGGCTTCGCACCCCACGTGGGCATCCGAGGACTCGGGCTTCGTCGCCCATCGCAAAAACGCCTACGAGGAAAGCCTGCACCGCATTGAGGAGGAGCGGCACGACTATGACTTCTTCATCGAGGCGAATCAGAAGTGCATCCAGCTCCTGGAGCCCATCGCGCAGCAGATGCTGTCGCTGCCCGCCCCGGAGAGGCCCCATTTTAAGATGCCGGCTGGCCTCGGCGGACAGAGCACGTCGATCTACAAGCGAGTCCTGAAGAAGATTTACGGAGCCGAGAAGGGGTGCGAGGTGGCCAACGACATGTTTAGGCACCCGTTCAGCGTCGTACCCGTCGTCATGGCCCGGTTGAAACAGAAGGACGAAGAGTGGAGGTTCACCCAGGTAAGAATCTTGGCTATGTTGCTTGTATTGTTTAAGAGTTGATGGCTGACTGTGAGTGCCACAGCGTGAATGGGAGAAGGTCTGGCAGAATCAGACCGAGCTCATGCATCTCAAGAGTCTCGACCACATGGGCATCCAAGTCAAGCTCAACGACAAGCGCAGCCTCGCGGCGAAGCACCTCGTCGACGCCATCAAGACGAAACATGAGGAACAGCGGCGGATCCGGGTTGCTAAGGGCAAGACCCCGCGCTATCAGTTCGCGTACATGTTCAGCGATGTGGACTTGGTCTTGGACTTGCTCCGGCTCATGGTCATCTTTGCCAACATCAGCGGCCAGCACAATGCGCAGGAGCGGCGGCGCATCGTCGAGTTCTTTGAGAACTTCATCCCCCAGTTTTTCGACATCCCCGAAGAGAGGGTTCACGAGAGGCTCGCCGACATCGACCAGGACTCGGCAGAGGAGGACGAAGATGACGCGACGCCAGCCGAGCTCAGCAACGGGCGCAGCCGCCGCAATGGCAAGAAGTCGGATCTCCTCCGGGGCGTGCTGGACCCTAGTCGCAACGGCAGCCGGAGCCGCGGCCAGAAGGAGGACAGCGCGGCATCGGGCAGCAAGGAGACCACCCCCGATGTGGGATCGGCGGAGGAAGAGATGCCGGATGCGCCAGAGGAATCGTCGGTTCCCGAGGTGTCGAACGGCCGCTGGCTGCCGACGGTCCCCGGCCCCATCATCGTGGAAAAGAGCAAGGGCAATCGGGCATCCGACCTCGTCGACGTGGACGGCGAGCTCAAGGCGGACGCGCCGTTCCCGCGGGCCTGGTACAACTTCTACTGCAACCAGAACATCTACGTCTTCTTCACAGTTTTCCAGACTCTGTTTAAGCGACTCGAGGACGTCAAGCTGAGCAAGGACAGCGTCCTGGAGGAGATGCGGCGCGAGAACGCGGAGAAGCCCGCCAAGCTCCTGGGCCTCGTCCACGACGGCCTGCACTACTTTGACAGCGAGGACACGACGACGTTCTGGCCCAAGACGGTGGAGCTCATCGAGGAGTACGTCAGCAGCGAGATCGACGAGAGCCGGTTCCAGGATGTCCTGCGGCACTACTACCTCAAGAAGGGATGGAAGCTGTACACGATCACGGACCTCCTCAAGACGCTGTGCCGGATCGCGCTGAGCTGCAACAACCCTGACGCCAAGGGCGAGAAGACCAAAGAGCTCGTCAAGGCGTACCTGGACAGCCGGCAGCAGACCGAGACGAGCTTCCAGAACGAGATCAGCGCGCGCAAGTTTGCCGAGAAGTGCATCAAGGACGGCGAGATGTTTGTCATTGGCTGGGTATGTATATCCCTTCGAGTCTGTCTCGAAGTGTTTTTTTACTAACGTGTGTTTTTTCTGCAGTATCCCGGCAAGAAGGAGGCGACAGTTCGCTGGCTGCAAAAGGACGAGACGACCTTCTACATGGACGAGATGGAGCGCATCCAGCAGTGGCAGTACTACATCTCGTCGTACATGCGCATCGAGCACACCGAGGGCATCGTGCGGTCGCGGCTGCAAAAGGTGCTCCTGGAGCGCAACCTGCCCTCGGACGCTAAGGACTCCTCCGAGGACGGGTACACGCCCAAGCCGGTGGTGATCCACGAGGGTCTGGTGGTTAGAATCTGCCTGAACTCGTCCAAGATGGTGTTTGAGAAGGGCACGGCCGACTACTTTGTGTACAACACGACGGGCGCGCGCACGTCGCCCGAGGAGCAGAAGGAGCACGAGGCCAAGGAGCTGTTCCGGCGCGAGGTGCGGGGCGAGAAGCTCAAGGTCAAGATGGTGACCAACAATGCGTGGATGAAGGGGCTCAGCCACGAGGACGTGCAGAAGATGAACAACGAGTTCCAGAAGTGGAAGGAGACGCCGGAGGAGGAGGCGGGGGGCGAGGTGCCGCAGGAGGACCCGGCGGATGTCACGATGGAGGGCTAGAAGCAGCACTGGCGTGCGTGGGGCGGCGGTTGGTTGGCGCAGTGGGTTGGGTTTGCACTGGCGCAAAAAGGCGCAGGGGCGTGGGAGGCGTGAGCTGAAGGGGGGACTGGGGACGGGGACTATGGACAACAGGAGGATGGGAGGAACAGAACGGGCATTTTTATGAGGTTTCTTCTTCTTTCTTCTTCATCTTCATTGGGTTGTAACCCGCTTTCGGATTTTACTGGCAGTGGAGGTGGGTCGACGGCCTGTATCGCATCTACCTACCCCCTTTCTCCTTTCCATTTTTGGTGTTGGCTCGCACATAGGTCAGAATTTGTCTCCTTCTGCTTGTTTGCTTCTTTAGGTAGTGATCGATCCCGTAGTATTTCGGGTTGATGGGGACTGCTTACTGCTTAATTTACTTGGTTCAGAAATCAAGACGCTGTTTTGCTTTGGTGAAATTCATGGGACTTGTCATTGCCAGAGGCAGTCAGAAAGCTCGGACCACTGCATGCCCAGACACTATATTGGCCCACTCGATGCACTGAGCTCCACCAAAGCTCTCATCAACCATCGAATTGCAGCAGCAGCACTCTCCCGACGTGCCATGAGACGATGCCGGCAAACCACACCATGAGGACCCAATTGAGAGTTTCCGGGCTCGCCCAGCGATGCCAGAGCTTCAGGATCACAACAGAAGGCGGATTCCTCACGTTGCGGCCCATCTCGAGAGCGACACAAACAACGAGGAGCTTCACTTCCGCCGTCACCTCATCACAACCCGCCTTACTCTCATCAGCCCGGTCATCATGCCGACTTCAATTGCGCGGGTCCAAGCCACAGGTTGTGGACGGGTGGACAGGGCGGGCAGCGTTCTCGACGAGTTCAGCACGGAGGGCTGAAAATGGGGAGAACCCGCCAGCGCCTGGCGAAGGGAAGGAGGGAGCACAGGGCAAAGCCGGTGAGCATGAGATGACTTGGGATTGCTTCTCCTCGTCAGTGTTCTGATTTTTTGTACAGCATATCCCGAGCGGTTGATCATCTACCACGCCGGCACAGGAAGTGAGTGACTCGGTCCAGACCAAAGGAGACCCATTATGCTCACAAGCCAAACACAGAAACCACCTTCCTTGCCTGTCTCAAAGTCACAACCCTTTTTGTGTTTGGCTTCTTCGACATGATCATGACCCCCGCCTACATCGCCGCCGGCGAGCCCCTTCTCAAAACCGCAGGCGGTGCGTTCTCCCTAACCCCTTCTCCAGCCCCAGCAGCAGTACAGTTTACCTAACTCCCCCCTTCCCCCAACAGTCGCCCTCTGCGGCATCATCCCCGCTGTCTACGTCGCCTGGAGCACCTCGCCCTTCGTGGCCTCGATCCACATGCACCTGCCGCCCTACGCGCGCTGGTCGCGCGCCATCCTGGAGCGCTTTGCGCGCACCGCCCCGCCCAACACCCGCCTCGACGTCACCACCATGAGCCTGATCGGCAAGCCGCGCGTCAGCTCCATGGTGCTGTCGGACCTGCGCCCGGCGAGCAGGAAGTTTGGCATGGTGAACTACGTGAGGGACACGTCCATCGCGGACGCCAAGCGGAAGTGGTGGCGGTGGGTGAGGAGCGCGTTGCGGGGGGTGAATGC
>Ga0247824_10000416_pt1 | contig 20614 bp, 20 predicted proteins | sample 13C_PalmiticAcid_FD_194412 | JGI IMG/M metagenome (GOLD analysis project Ga0247824, IMG submission 194412) | Soil microbial communities from agricultural site in Penn Yan, New York, United States - 13C_PalmiticAcid_Day48 | ecosystem: Environmental > Terrestrial > Soil > Agricultural land...
GCAGTGGGGGGTCCTGGTAGGGGGGTATGTCAGAATCATCTGACAGAGAAGGGGACTGAGGGGGAACTTGTTCCCTGCAAGAACTGAGATAACCTTGCTGCAGGGCTCGGGCTGGCCAAACTCTGGCAGGTGCCTGGGGGGTCACGGTCCAACGATTTGGAAGTCGAGTTGGGATGGAAGGGACCCTGGAGAGCTCCTGGCTGTTCAGACACGGCGTGCAGGGGCATCGATGCAGTGGCCGCTGCTGGTGGCGGGTCTGGGGCAGGTACGACGGAATCTGCACTACAGACGGAAAAGGAAAGTGTGCCTTGCAGATGAGATCAAGCACCGCAAGAGATCGGAGGGAACGGTGGTCTCTGCGGTGGTCAACTCAACTCTGGTCCAACCACGGCAGTCGAACGCGGAAGACGCCAGGTCAGCTCCAGCAACGGCCTTGATTGTCGGCCAGCGATGCGCCCAGAAACCAAATGGAGAGACGCCGGGCGTGGACTGCTTCGATACACAACCACACAGGCAACAACGGCCGGAAGACGGACGAAAAGCGCTGTGTCGCTGTAACGCCAGTGCAAGGTTCGCAGCGCCAACTCGATCAGAGCGCGTGCAACGGATGCCACTGCGCTGGGGATGCCAGGATGCTGGGCTGAAGTTGATGCGGCTTCTGTGCCAGATGTCAGTGGCCAGCCCCTGCCCCGTCCCAACTTGGGCCAATCAGCGGCCCTTGATGAGGGCGATCGGACACCCTCTGTCTCGGGATGAAGCGCAAGCGAGCGAGCATAAACTCCCGCTCCCTGTCGTGGGGCCATTCCCCACTTGCGCCTCCAGGCGCTTCTCGGCCCCGCGCCCGACCAGCAGTCCCTTTCATTCAACCGCCGCCGTCCGGCAAGAAGCCGTCCAGGAGAGCCGCCCGGCGATTCCCTGTCCACGGGTATCGGCAACTTTGTAGAACGACACAGCAGGTTGCGATCTTCACCGTCGCCGTCTGCGCATTGGCCTCGGCTGCCGTCGTCTGTGTCAGGACACATCCTGTGCTCAGCGTTCGGCAAGAGCGGCGCTTTGCTTGCTTGCCTGTTCACCTCGTCGCCATCAACGATCAACGAGATTTGCAGTATCTCCGTTGAGGCTGGAAGATCACCGGCCGAAGGTCCTGGCCAAGTTGTGGCCAGTTTTCATGTTGCCAGCCGAGTTTAGCAAACTGAACGGCCAATTCCTCACGCCCAGCACTTCAGGCGAAGGCCAAGAATACCGATCCGCGCCGGGGCATACCTCGTGCTTGAGCTCGTGGAATCCATCGTTCTCCAAGCAGAACCCACATTGAAACCTTAAACCCGCACATGGTAACATTGCAGCCTTTGGAGGGTAAACCGAGTTAGTTTCGCCCAGGGTCCCATGAGACTCCAACATGGGACCTGGGGCCCTGGATCATTCCTCAGGTAACCTGCCATACCCGCAGTGTGCAACACTGAGCGGGTTTCCTTTTCATGACCCTGCTTTCTTACCCACCTCCTGCCGGATTGAATCCCGTAAATACCAGGATACTACGACGAGACCGGTGCTTCGCGTAGAGTCCGACCTCTAGAAATCCCGACGCAACCTCACCGAAACACCCCATCCTTCACGAGGGGTGCCCAGCCTCACGTTTCAAGCCAGCTGCCATCCCAACATTGAGTGTGTATTCCGGCATTCGGCAACCTGATCTAGTGCAGGAAATAGGAGATGGGATGACCGCTTAATTCTTCAGACGGCAGCTGGCTTACTGGAGGGTTTGGTTGTCTAGCAGAGGGCCGGGATTGGCGGGCCACGTTCCTCTCGTACACATCAGGGCTGGGAGTTCTTGTGACGACATAGACCTCCACGGTGACCGGATGGTCGGGTTGAATGATGGATTACCATTCACAGCACAGCACACTTGACAGAAGAGTGTATCTTCCAAATGCGGAGATTTCCGATTACCGATCATCGAAGACCATGAATCTGGCACCCATCCCCAAGCGCCAAGATTTGAAGCAGACCCCTGTGCATCTTGAGACGACGCAATGCTCCTCCACCTCCTCGCATCTCCCACTCCTCTCACCCTGTGACTAAACTGAGAACTGCTCGCTTTTTTGAAACGATGCAACTCTTCGTCTGAACCAACGCTTCCATTTGATTCCACATGGGATGGAAGGTCGAGACAACACAAGCGGGCAACTTTGTCGGTTCAGTCGACACTCGCAACCAGCCATTGCTCAGGGGCAACTTGTCAGCGTTTAACATGCGCGACTCTGCTTGCCCCAGTTGCCACGGGCCCAAGACCAGAGATCGCCAGAACGAAACAAGAGTTACTGCGGAAAATGCTCGGCGCGACCTCTTGCCGTCACTCAAAGCTTGGCATCGCATCATGATCAATGGCTTCGGCGGGAAGATCACGCACGAGGCGTTTTCTAGCGGTTGGGGAAAGGCATCTACCGGTTCCAACCAAGCCCGAACTTCATATGCGATTACCTATCACGATGATCACTTCTGGAAAGGCGGCCTTTTACAGTTCTGTACGATCATGTGAGCCGCTTCTGAGCAGAGATGTGCCGCTCCAACTACCGTCCCGCGGGAGGATCGGTTCCCATCCTAGATCAGCATATCTCCTATAACAAACAATAACTGTGCCATTACAGATCGCCTTGCGACGGTGACTCCGTCTTCAGGCTCGCGACGATCAGGTCCAGCCAAGCAGCGAGCCGATATCCCGCCCTCGCGACCTGCACCTCGATCACCGGGGCCGCCGCTTCGTAGTATTTTGACCCGAGCTCCTGGCCTCTGATGGAATTCGGGCCATCAGGCAGGACTAAGAGACGAGTTAGCCCGTCGGCATTATGGGGGATTCCCCTCGAAAATGGAAAAGGTCGACACTCACCTGTCGTGCAGACGTAAGCGTTGCCCTCCGTCGCCCACTCCATCGCAGTAGCGATGGGATCAGACAGATTGGCGGACCGCAGCCAGCCAATCCTCTTCGAGGCATACTTGCCCTCGTTGATCTCCTTCGTGAGCTCATCCGCCCACTTCTTGGCCGCCTCGTAGGGTTTCCTGCGGATCCCGCCCACCAGCTTCTCCACGATGCTCGTGTCCCAGACATGGTGCAGGTTGTAGTTGCGCCCGTCGAACTTGACGGGGATCCCGTTCCCGCCGCGCTCCACGTTCTCCGTGTGCAGCGGCTGGTGGATGTCCCCGATGAAGTGCACGACGAACTTGGCGGCGATGGCGCGCTCCGACTCGCGCAGGTCCGTGTCCAGCAGGCGCGTGGTGTAGTTGTGCAGGGCGCTGACGACGCAGCCCCGGTCCTTCTTGCAGTCGCGGTCAAAGTCGACGCCGCAGTACCGGGGCGGGTCGTCCTTGGCGTCGATGAAGTGAAAGTCGGACGTGAAGCGGCCCCATTTCGTGTAGCGCACCGAGTCGGCCCAGGTCGCGATGCCGGCCAGGTAGTCGCCCGTGTCGTTGCGCAGGAGGGATTGGAAGAAGGTGGTTGTGGAGGGCGAGACGAAGTTGGATGCGAGGTACGCGACACTGATGTGTCCAAAGCCTGTGAGATTCCATGTTAGATGTCATCGGAACCTCGAGGGCCTCAGGAGGTGACATACCACCCCATGCGGCCGCCCCCGGCAGGGCAGCCGTGCCCATGGCGAATGATGAGAGCTTCATCTCAGACCTTGCGCGTCAAACCTAGCCACTGATTCTTCAGGGGTATGTTGCTTAGGTCTACAGAAACCTCCAAGACCAAGACAGAGAATGTTCGAAAACAAGCCGCTGCCTCTGATCATGGTCAGCCGCGCGAGGCTGGCTGGCGACAGCCGAGACATCAAGCCCCCTGTAAGTGGTTGTCGGAGGAACAGCCTAACCAATGGGACGCGATAAGAGTCAAGGCCAGCCCCACGTGGATGCGTGAAGCTCGGCCATGGGCCAGACCGCCCAGGCGAGCGTCGTCTTGCCCTCACCAGTGGTGATTGTTGACGACGTTGGCGAGCTCCTACTGGAACGGGAGGAGGGCATTTGCGGGCGATGCGCCGGCTTTGCACTCCAATGAATATCCAAGACATCACCCTTCGTTGTCGATGCTTCTTCCTGCAAACCTCCTGCACCTCCCCCACACCAGTGTGTAATTCGCCGAATTTGACTGGCAGACCAGGTCAGCCTGTCTTGCCCCACAGAACACCGCCCCACTCCCGACAAAGGAGCTGCACTCCTGCAGCAGCTGAATGCGGGGTGCCTCATCGAGGTTCGAAATTCGATGCCACCGGCTTCGATCACTTGCAGCGTCGTCTCCCTCTTCTTGCAGCAGGCATGCAGGGCTTTTGGGTGATCCAAATTGCCCAGTCTCTTCTGCCCAACCAAAGGAAAGGACACAAACTCGATGGGCATCCTCACTTTCCGTTTTGGGGTTGATGTGTCTTATCTCTCCGCGGATCGGTGCCTCGCGATAAGGGTCCAGGCGCACCTGCTCGGGTGACCTCACTCGGTGGATGACTCGAACCACACGTGCAAACTTCAACACCAAAGCTTTTCACCGAACCAATTCGACCTGTCAAAGTCCGCTCCCGCGACGACTCTTGTATGGCCACGGCTTGGGTTTGAATTTCTCCCGACATTGTTCCAGAACCACACTTATTGTCCCGAATCCCAACGTCGGTCATGCTGTCGTTTCTCGCCTCCGCCCCGGAGCTGCTTCGCGGGCCCGGTGCGGGCGAGGCACTCTCGGGCATCTTTGGCAGCGTCAGCTTGGCAGCTTGGATATGTCTTCTGGTAGGCAGGCAAGCAACTGCGCATTTGGACAACCAATGGCTGACACGTCTCACAGCTCCCACAGCTGATCGCCAACTACAAGGCCAAGAGCGCAGACGCGCTATCGATGAAGTTCCTCATGATCTGGCTGCTGGGCGATATCGCCAACCTCTCAGGTTCGTGGCCATCTGACCTTTTCTCCCTCTCTAGAGCCTGCCCTTAGACAATGGACAAGCCTTGTCACCTTCCTGAACCCTACCCACACCGCTCCGCCATCGGCCGTCTACTAACCTCTGCAGGCGCCCTATTCACTAGCCTGGCGCCCTCCACAATAGCTCTCGCCTGCTACTTTTGCGTCGCCGACTTAATCCTAATTAGCCAATGCACCTATTACAACACGATCAACGCCCGCCGCCGTGCCGCCCGCCTTGAGCACCATCATCATCACCATCATCACCACCACAGGCACCACTCCGAGGCCACCGGCGACGACAACCTCGACGCGAGCACGTCCTCCGCCGTAATCGACTCCGCCCCGACCGAGTCCGACCCCTTGCTGAGCAACGACCGCCGCACCCGCCCGCGGAGCGACTCGGGCGGTCTCCCCGGCTCTCACCGCCGCCACGAAGTGCGCCGCCGCGAGAGCACGGGCTTGGTCGACCCCCTGACACGTATCATCACTGGCGAGGACGACACACCCGACAACAATCCTTGGCTGCACAACACCATGAGCTTGATTGCAGTTTGGACCGTGGGTGCCGCGGGTTGGTTCGTGAGCTACAAGATCGGCGCATGGAGTGTTGGTGACGGAGAGCCTGTGCCAGATGATGGGGAGCTGATGAAGGAGCCCGTGGCGGTGGTGGGGATGGTGCTGGGGTATGCGAGCGCGCTGTGTTATCTGTGGTAAGTTCTTCCCTCGACTCTTTGTCTGTGGAGTTTGGTGTGCTGACACGATGGGGACGTGACAGTGCGCGTATCCCGCAAATCATCAAGAACTACCGCGAAAAGTCGTGCGAGGGCCTCGCGCTGCTGTTCTTCCTGCTCTCGTTGACGGGAAACTTCACCTACGGCGCGAGTGTCATGGTGTATTCTCAGGAAAGGGACTACTTCATCCGGGCACTGCCGTGGCTGCTCGGCTCTCTGGGAACGATGGTTGAGGACTGCATCATCTTTGTGCAGTTCCGGATATACTCGCCCAAGAGGCAGCTGAAGGCCGGCGGGACGGTGTAAAGGTTTCAACACGCTTTTCCCTGAACATCACATGGAGATGGAGGATTCAGGGGGGTTGGCGGCATGAGATGACGATGGTTGGACAGACATACGAAAGGACGTGTTCATGATGGAAACGGGAATTGCATTCTTGCATCTTTGGCTTTCGCATTCTGGGGCATCAGGCCGGGGCTTCAGACTGTCTGGGCGTTTCTTGGCGAGGGTTCAGTTGGATTTGTTGCATGTGCGAGCTGGGACAGCTCAAACGGAGCATTGCTTTTTGAGGTGGATGCCATATCTTTGTTTTTGTCACTATCAGACTCTTGGGTAGCTGGGGTTTGGATGGATTGTTGGAGACGTGCTGTGTTGACCGCAACCAGGTTGGGACACTCTGTGTCGGGCAGTGACGGAAACAGGGACCACGATGCTTGGATAAGCGGTGTTGGTGGTAACTTTAACACTCAGTCTGCCTGACCTGGCTATCAATCTGGTAGGCCCATGGTCCTGCGTCTGGCAGTAATTACCGGTAACCTCTGAGGCAGCGACCCCTCATCCACCACTGTCATGAGCCCAGCCTTGCGGGCATCTGGAGGGACACCTCACTGCGAACGACCTATTATTTCGGCATCTGATCCTTAAGCATCCTCGTCATGGCCAACTGCACCGTTTATACTCGAGCGTATTCCACACACAGTCCCGGGCAGCTCATCTCGGGCAAAGGGTGACGAGATTGCCTTCATCGAGGTCAAAAAATCATCACCGGAAGACTTTCGCTCGAACCCATCGTGCCGAAGACCTAGCAAAGCAACTCGGGCTCCTGTATTCGAGATTGTTTCTTCACGAGATCGTTTTTGAGTGGGCTTTACCGGAGGACTGGGTGACGCATAAAGTCTCGCTACAGACTCTGATCGACCGTCGGGGAGGGAGCTTGATGGACCATGCGTCGGATCTCTATTCTCTAGGCTCCTCGACTCAGAACTTTAGGGTGTGGCGCCGTCGAGTGGAAGGCGTTATGAGGTAGGAGTTGGTTGACTTCTGGGAAGAGTGGCAGGGTGAAGGTGGGGGGAGGGCATGCCGGGTCATGGAATGTGGAGTTCTGAGTGGGCTATCGAGTTGACGTGTACTTCATTTTGTTTAATGCTTTGTCAAATATACTTGCCGAGCCGGAACCGTTCCGGTTGAGGGCCAGCTCCGGTTGCCGATATTTGTGGAGACTGGATCGGAGTCCGGTGTGGGGCTGACCGGCTCCTGGTTCAACCTGGAACTCGGAGGTGAAAGGGGAGGAGACGACGGCAAGCTGTGAATTTGGGACCCAAACGGCGGCTTTGAGCACCTTTGTTACACCAACACATGTGTTTCTTACGCCCGATACTTCCGTTTCTCTCTGTTGGTGGCGGCCGAAACCATGGCACATGTAGGCTTGTGTCAAGATGTGCTTTCTCGACTCATCAACATATTTACTGCCCGGTTTTTGGGAACACAAAAGACAAACCTCGTAATCTGTCCCTAAATGTTGTTGCTCAGGTCCCCAGAGCTGGGCGCGAAATGCCTTGTGTCTCGGCCCTGGGCCCAGCCATCCCTGCCAAGACCTTGGATTGTCTGAAATGCGTTCTGGCCGCTCCACCAGGCCGTTGAGGTTCTGGATCCCATGTTGAAGGTTTCCCACAGCTGCGAAACTCTATTTTTCCTTTTGACAGACTCTTTTTGTTTTTGAGGAGCATCCCATTGCGGGTGAGATTAGAGTTTTATGAGTCCAAATCTGCTCTTACCTTGTTGTCGAGTGAACTATCTGCCAAGTGAGCTGCCCCGTCTCGTCTCCCATTTGTCGCCTGACCCCAGTTTCAAGCCTGAAACTCGCCAGCCAGTGAGTGGTCCAAAGTGCCTGTGGTCGCGGCCCCGCCCGAGCCGACCACCACCGGGCAGAGTCGCAGCGGCGAGTTTCAGGTGGCCACTGGGGTCTTTTGCCGCCCGGTGCGACTCGGCATCCAGTGTTCTCCAATCGATTGGTTTCCTTCTCTTCTTTTCCTTTTGTGTCTAATTCTGGTGATTGATTGATCGGCATCTCGCTCGCAGGCTCAAGGCAGTCCTTCCGTTCTCTTCTCTTCTTCCCACGAAGCAGCTGGTCTGAATACCTTCACATTTTCCTATTCCATTTCTCTCGGTTCCAGCAGGGCTCCGGAAGCTCCATAATAAATCTCAATTCCGACAAGTGGCGCAATCCGATCTGTCAAGATGAAGCCCGCCGCCTTCGCCGCCGCCGCACTCTCGTTGTGCGCCTCGCTTGTCAGCGCCGGCGTCGTTACAATCCCCATCAAGGCCGACCAGGTCGTTCCCAAGAATGATGGCGACTGCTTCTTTGGCGTCACGACACCTCAGGGATGCGGGTGAGCATTCTTGCCTTTGGCACGAGGGATGACATATCGCGGAGGTTGCTAACGAATCTCACGTGTAGACCTCTCCGGAGTAGCTAGGTTCGGTCTCCCACCGTGTTTCCAACCGGCTTGTCCCAGTGATGGAAGAGCAGGGTCTGTTGTGGAATCGGGATGTGGTGGTGCATCTCCGGGTGGAAGCAGTGACCTGGGGGAGGTGTGCGCTCAGGGAGGCTCGCTCTCTCAAGGGATGCGGCGAGCTGTGTGGACCGGGTGGTGATGGCAGCTCGGGGAACTCTGAGTAAACGAGAGCAAAGCCCCAAGTCTTGGGTGATGTTTGGGGTGGATTCTCTTCTTCGATACCCTACTTCAACATGTGTATACCTCTTTGGGCGCCTTGGCCCTCTAATACAAGCATCGAGTCGAGCCAGTGTTGTGTTTGGTCTTTTGGGCTGCGAATTGCGGTGCCCCGCGCCATTCTCCACACCCGGCGTTTGTTGTGCCTCTTGATATCTCGAGCCGACTACAGCGATTCATATTAAGTGTGACGGGTATATCGTACAGCCTCCCCTCGCCATGATTCACGCTCTCAGCATTCAAGCTGGCCCATCCGCCAGCTTAACCCATGTAGACACTCTCGGGTTGTGGATGCTGTCATCTGCCACTCGCCCCCTCCCAAATCACTCGCGTCGTCGTTCGAATCATGCCGGGGCCGGCGCGGGGGCACCAGTGGCGCTTCCTTTTTGGGCGCCGGTGGGCGGGAGGAAGAGAGGGAGGTATGTAACGGCCAAAGACATCACTGAATAGCGCAGGCTGGGTTAGCTGACGATGCAACCGGGCCAGGGGCGTGGGAGGAACTTACGCGACATGCCGACGTTGAAGTATCCTGGCGTGCTGTTGCTCTTCTTGGTCTCCTCGCTCTCGCCCAACCAACTTTGTAAGCTGAAGACAACGGCGGCCCTGAATCATTGATGCGTCAGCGTATCGTAGGATGACGGATGGTGGATGGTGTATGCGGTGCGCAGATGCATGCGCAAGTCGGAAAGCTGGAGGAAAGGGGGTAGAGAGAGGGGCGTCGCCGTGGAATTGGGTTTGCGCTTACCACCCAATGTACTTGTTCCGCATAAAAATGGCGGCCATAGGAAGGGTCGATGACAGCGTCGATTGGAACTCGACATTGTCGCCCTTTGCGGCCGGCTCTTGATACGGGATGACTGTGGGCGCGGTCGAGGTCAGCTCACGGGCGCTCCTTTGGAATTGCCCATCGCATGCGGGCGCTCCCAATGCTTACTCAAGTCCGGCTGCCTCATGTCTTTCTCTTGCTTGGACTCCATGGCGAATGGCTGGCGCGGTTTATCGTCTTGACGGCTGAGTGTGTGTGGCACGGCGATGGGATGTGTCGTAGGTCTGCAGTCGATTCGGATCCGATTCCATTTCCAGCTCACTGCACACCCCCCCTAGCTGGCCGCCCCACAATCGAGAACCCGGGGGCGCGGAAGAGCTTCCAAGACGGAGCAGCACGCTAACTCTTTGCAGAATGCCCCTCGCCCCGCTGCTCCTCTCTGCAATCGCAATTCGACCTCAACACCCGCCAGCGGAGTGTCCGGAGCGACAACCCGGCGAGTTTGAATCGAGTATCACCGACCAAACACCCCGAGCGCGCGAGGCTCGACTTCTTAGCGAGATTCCATTGCTGTAGGAGTCCCTTGACGTGGCTGGATACGTGTCTCTCTCTTGGTCCAACCTCCGCTACCGGGTATGCCCCAGGGCTGCAAACCTCGTTTAAGATGCTCTCGTGCTGCCATTTGTAACAAGCTCCTTGGGGGTTGGCAAAAACGAGCTGTCAAAGCGTATCAGACATCTTCGCCCCGCACTCAGCCGCTCAAAGTGGAATCAACCGATACCTGCAAGACTCGCTCACTTGGCTGCGGTGGCTTCGCAGAATCGGGCAGAGCTTCAAGAACAGCGGCCCGGGCGGCAATCTCCGCGATCTGGCCGTCGTCAATCCTGAACCCGTGCAGAGGTGGATGGTTGCACAAAAGATGCCCAACACACCCAGGCCAGGTTCCCGTTGCCCATTGAGCCGTTCCCGGTTGCTAGATCGGCATCCTCATATCCCGCGGCATATTTCCCCCCATCCGTCGCGGGATCAATAAGAACTGGTGGCAGCTGAAGTCTGATGACCAACGATATCAAGCAGCGAACCACAGCATCTGATAGACCAGGCCTGATGCGACAGAGGGCGCATCCCGGGCCGCCAAGACAAGCGAGAAACCTGTCGGCAGGTTCGACACTGTACAACGACCCCCATGCCACTTCGATGATACATCGAATGAATGCAATATTCCGCGTTTCAAAGTGAGATGCCGAAGATTTACTGCGTGTGACGGGACTGATGGGGTCGTCACTATGAGATAGCGTTCAAAGCCATTACCAAATTCAGACCATGGATGTCTACGGCTGTATCAGGCATCACGCTCAGAACGTCCTGCTGCAGGGAAGCACGGTGTGCAGACGATGGCAGCACCGTAATCTTGCGCCCCCTGCAGCCCCGATTTGGCAACAGCGTGCACGCCATCCCCCAAGAGTTTCGCGGGCCCGCAGCCCGACCCGAGCAGGCCAGGCCTCAGAATACCCGGGCCCTGCCTGCCGACCTCCCGACCGCCTGCGACCCTGCTGGAGTTTCTTTAATCGAACCCGTCATACCTCGCACCTCGCACCTCGCTCACATCTCACGTTCCTGGGCCTCGAGGTCTGTCGCACACGGTTGTTGCGCTCCCACATCGATGCCCAGTCCCCATTTGCAGCACCGCCGAATCGCTACCCGACCAGTCCTGTCAGCCGTTGCTTCCGCCCGAAGACCGGCCTAGCGACCACGACTCCACAGCATCTCGTCGCGACAGGGGTCGGCTTCAGTGGGCAGCGCCGCCGCGGGTCCGACCTCAGCCCATCACCATCGGTGTTGCCATCCGATATCTCCAACCTTCCCCAGCCCGACACCACCGATCCATCACCATCGACGTCTTGCGGCATGGCGCAGTCGCTCCCCCTCTTGCGATGACCTCCCGGCCCCCATTGGGCGTCCAGCAGCGACCGCCCCAGCACACGGGGGGTGCACCGACCCTGTCGCAGCGCCAGGCCGCCCACCCGCGCGCCATCCCCCAGCAGCAGCAGCAGCAACAGCAGCAGCAGCAGTACCCGCCGCCATCTCCCGTACGCAAGGACGCCGCCTTTTACGAACTCAGCCCTGCCGACCCCGGCGATGCCGCTTCCGTTCGTCACGGCGCCCAGCGCCGCGCCGGTTCGCGCCTCAAGCTGGAACTTTCCCACGACCCGGCCGACTCCATCCCGCATGCCCCTGTCAGCGACTCTCCGAGCGCCGCCGAGTCCTCGAAGGCCTTTACGCCGTCTCGCATCATGCCCCCCACCGACTCCTCCGACCTGGGCGACATGAGCCCCCATCTCTCGGCCCATCCGCTGAGCATCGAGATCGACGCCCCGTTGCCCTTGCCTCGACGGCCCCCGCCCTTCGTCGCCAGTGGCCCACGTCGCCAGATGCCGCCGCCGGCGAATACCAACCCAGCCAAGAAAGACAATCGCCCGAAGCCCTTCTCCGTCGAACCGCCGCCTGCCGCTCCACGCTATTCGACTCATGCTGAAACCCAGGCGAAGGCAGGCGGCTTGGCTGCTCCACCGACGGTTGGATACGCAGATTTCTTCCCATGGACGGGAAACCATCCCGAAGACCAGTTTTCCGAGAATGTCATCCGGCAGGGATACTATGATAAGGGGTTGTTCTCCACCGCCGAGACCCAGTCGGCCAAGGGGATACTGTTTCCGGCACTGAAGCACAAGACTGGTCTGACCGCCCTCTCATCTGTCTTCACTGCGGTGCTTGGGCAAAGGAGGCACAATGGACAGATCACGGCGCCTTCGACCTTCAAACCCCCTCCGCGCGTTACCCTCACCGACACCAAGCGGGAGGCCTGGCTGAAGGACCTCGCGAACCCCGCCATCTCGCTCCGACGACTCAGCCGGACGATACCCCACGGTATCCGCGGGAGAGTTCTCTTGGAGCAGTGCATGAACAAAAATGTCCCGACAGACCGAGCGGTTTGGTTGATAAAATGTGTTGGCGCAAACGAGATCCGCGCGACCAAACGAAAGGGCGTCAGCACTCTGGTGATGGGTGGGGAGGCCAGATGGATAAGAGAGTGGACCGTCTCAGTTGAGCAGTTTGTTGAGCATGTGTTTTTCTCGTTTGACGAGGAAGGCTGGAAATCCAAGGTGCACTACACGTGAGTTTGTCCCTTTCACCTGCCTGGGGGCCCAAGCTAACGTCCCAGCAGCACCCGACTGGCAGCGCATCTGTACGCTGAACATTTGCTTGACCGCGAGCATTACTCGGAATGGCTCGTCTCGAACCTCGAAAACAGCTCCGAGCCCAGGCTTCCCATGTGGATGCTCATTACCCAACTGTATTGGAAAGACTTGCTCAAGCTGAGGAAATATGGCCGCAGGCTGGTCACCGCTCTCATCAGCCATCACCACCTGGTAAGCGTCTCCTCACACGTCCGCGCTGCGGTGGCAGAATACTCATACTACCACAGATATATAATCATCCCGACAGAGACATTCTGCAGCCCCTGCTGCAAAATCTGACGCAGTGCCTCAACACGCTGATCTTGAGCAGTCCCGAGAACTTTGTCTCTCCGTCGACCTGGTGCAAGTACCGCGATGCCCTGAAAGCCTGTCTTCCAGCGGGCGACGAGGCTCGGCACAACTCATTTGGGTCCATCAACCTTCGCAACGAGCACCTTGCGGCGGCCGCCAACAGGTCTCAACCCGCCGCCCGGCATATTCTGGTGCGAATGCTCGACGGGACCCTCCAAGCCCCCATGCCGGCCGAGCTCCCTGCGCAGTGTTGGGGTGTTTCCAAGGACAAGGAATCTCTGGCCAGAGCTCTGCTTGAGTGGTGCACTTCCCTCTACCGGCCTGGGTTGGCAAAGATCTATGTCACGAGCCGTATCCTACAGCACTGGAGCACATTGGGTCTCGATCCCACCCTGGCCGTGCTGGACTTCCTCGAGGTGGATGGGTGCGAAGAGCAAGAGCGCAAATCGACCCTCTACCACGTCGTCTGCGAGATCGTCCGGTCAGACATCTTCTCGGTTCCTCGCTATGTCCAATGGCTCATTGCCCGTGGCGGGGTAAGGAACCCAGAGGATGTGTTGCCGGACGGGCCAGGCGCGACCCGTCTCCTTGCCGAGCTCCCGACCCACGCTCTCGCCATGTCTCAGCGGAATCTCAGAGGTGGGACCCTCCGACGCGCCTCCTTTAGCGTGGCGGATGAGGCACAAAACGTCGAGCTGGCGATCAAGCACCTAAAGCATACGCTGGGGATGCCGATGGACCCTGCCGACCCGATGCTGGGGCAGAAGCCGTTCTCACTCTCCAAGCTCACAAAGAAGATCGCATCCGCGGACCGGGCGCTCAAGGCCGAAATTGGCTGCTGGCTTCGGGCCACCTTTGCTGCGCACGCCGAAGAGAAGGAAAAAGAAGGCGGGCAGGCTCCGGACATCTCGCCCGCCGTCTTCTACGCTGTCCGATCCGTGCTCGAGGCAGCCGAGGATTTTTCCATGCTTGGGGACATTCTGAAGACGCTCACAAAGCACGCTACTGTCGAGGTTCTGGCGGCCATTGCCGACACTGTCAGCCGGCACTTCTTCATATTCTCCGCCCTGGGCGATACGTTGCCCTTGTTTCGCAGTCTCCATCAGAGACTCAAGACTGCCGTCTGCGAGCAAGGAACTGTACTTCGCCCACTTCTGGCTTCGCTCGTTGCCCTCGCCCCGAGGATACCCGGACTGGAAGAGCTTGCCTCTCAGCTAAAGAAGGACTTGGCGCTGAACGACCGCCAAAATCCAGTAGATGCGTGTTCGCCCGTTTCGGATAACATGGTCGCTCAGCTACAGGATGACGCCGGCGACTTGCACGAGGAGATTGAGAAGCTGCTCGCCGGCGGGTCGAGCCTGGACCGAAACACCATGGAGCGGCTGTTCCAGACCGTGGTACAGCGTTTGCAGGCCTGTTGGGACAAGGCGGCAGACAAGCAGCGGGCCTACAGCGCCTTGCTGGGCCGGCTACGCCTCTTCAATCCCCAGAACTTTGACGGGCTCATGGTCAAATGGCTTTTGTCTCTTCGGACGCTCGGCAACCGCCCTTCCATCCTCAGGATCTTTCCACTACTCGTCTCGGTGGGGTGCCTGGACATGTGTGCTATCCTTGCAACAGCCTCGGACCTGCCCGCTGGTCAACCCACTGGCATCACACGGACACCTACCGGGGGCGCTTCCGCCACGCCTCAGGTAGTCCAGATCACATACCGGACAAGGTACATGCAAGAGGTCCTGCAGCTGCTCACCGCGCCAATTCGACAGGACGACCTCCTCACAGCCGACGAGGTGTACCGCTTCTCCATCCTCCAAGACCAGGCCATTCGAGAATGCCCAAAGGAGGTTCTTGGTCTCATTTTCCTGGCCGCGGCCGAATACTCTTACGCCAGGGGGCAGAACGATCTCGAGGACCTACCTTTGGAGTCTGACTCGGTCCAGGAGAGCCTCCTGGAGTTGCTCAAGCGCCTCGTTCTGAGGGACGCGACTGGGGTCGCACGAGCGTTGGGTGTTCGGAGCTCGAACCCGCACGCCAGTGGCTGGATCGACAGCTTGACAACCAAGTTGCTGATCCCCACCGCCGTCGGCCAGACACACGTCTCTTTCGAACAGGTCCTGGAGCTCACCAACGAGTTTACCTTGCCCTTCTGCCAGGTGAAGCTCGCGCTGAGCCTGAGCTCGAACGAGCAAAGCAGCCAAGAAGCCGCCGACCGGCAGCAGTCGCACGTCGAGCTCTTCGCCAACGCCATGGACAAGGCCATCAGCGCCGGCAACATTTCGTGGGTCGGCATGCTGAGCTGCCTCAGCTCGGAGATCACGCAACACCTCAAAACCCGCGCCCAGACTCGCTTCCTGGAGCTCCTGCCCTCGCTGCGCAGCCCACCAAAGACCGACATTGCGCTCACACAGAGCCTCCAAATGGCCGAGAACCTCCTCTCGGTCATCGACGCCATCATGCGCGGCAGCCCCGCCGGCGTGCGCCAACCCCAGCTCTCTCAGTCCGTCGTGGACAAGCTCGTCGACCTCTGGGAACTCCTCGCCGCACCCTCACAAGACAACAACCTCAACAACAACCATCCGGACGCAATGGACACCGACCTCGACAGCCACGACGAAGCCAACAACACTATTAACAACATGAAAATAGCGGTCCTCGCCCACTGGCTCCCGCTGGCCCTCAACTTTGTCACGCTCCACGCGCACTCGTTCGACCTCTCCAAGCCGACCAACGACGTGCGCGCCAAGATCCTGGTCGCGTGCGCGGGGCTGATGCAGGAGCTCGACGCGCTGCACCTGCCCTCGACGACCTCGACCACCACGACCACCACGACGGACACGCAGCCGCTCGCGCGGCGCGTGTTTGACCTCTCGTGCCTGCTGGTCGACAACCTCGCCGAGGAGGCGCGGGCCATGTGCGTGCGGGCGGTGCGGGAGTGCGCGGGCGGGGACGCGCGGCTGCGGTACCTGTTTAGCTTCGCGTCGGCGGCGGCGGAGGAGGGCGGGGGGCTGATGCTCGCGCATCGGGAGAAGGGAGGTGGGAAGGGCGGTGTCGGTGGTGGTGGTGTAGCGGGTGGTGCCGGTGGAGTGGGAGCCATGATGTTTAGCGGGCTGCTGGGCACGCCGGCGACGCTGTGGGGGTTCGACCGCGGCCAGGCCGGGGACAGGCTGAGCGTGTTTCAGTATCGGAGGTGGGAGACGCTGAGTGAGCCGACGCCGAATGTGGGGGAGAATGATACGGCGTTGAGTCTGGCGTTGTTCGAGGCGAGGAGGGCGCAGTAAACGGGGGAAGGAGACGGGGTTGGAGAAATTTTTCCTTTGTCGTGTTTCTTTTGTTCTCTCTCTCTAGTATCATCATCAGGATGGGCGAGTGTTGCGTCTGGCTGGGGGTTGGGGGCATGGGCAAGCATAGGATGGATACCCAGCGTGTGTGTGTTTGTGTCGTCTTTCTGTTTCCTCTTCTCTAGCAATGGGTGCGGGGTGGTGTTTGCTTGGGTTTTCTGTCCTGGTGTTGCAGGGTTCATCATCACCATCATCATGATACCATCCGGTCGCTTTCAAAGGGGTCAGTCTGGGTGGGGGGTCTCATATGTATAGCATAGCATTGTCATGCCATCGGCTGGTTTAGTTGTTGGACTTCGTTTTTGGTCGTATGACGGATGAGGATGAGCGGCGGCACAGCCAGCAGCAATTTTGCGAACTTGACCTGCGTACTTTTGGCTGTTGGTTCGTTGTTGTTAGAACGCATTATTGAGCAAGCAAGCATGATCATGAATGGGAGCGACTGGGAAGCCGGGCGTTTTTGGTGGTTACTGGGTGATTTTGTTTAAGGAGTTTGGGCATAGCATGGCGGCGGCGGGGCATTCAGCATGTGATGTTGGTGCAGTATGTGTCTGCGGTGGTGGACGGGGTTGACTTTCTCTTGTCTCCGAGTTGACGAGACCATGGTACGATGATTGGTTGACACATCTGCGTTGTTGTCATTTTGGGGCATTGGATGGCTATGATGTGAGATGTCAAGATTTTGTTTGGGCATCCAGAGGACTCGTGGTCCTCAATGGCACACCCAGACGCTTGCTGATCTTTGCGTGGTGTGGTGTTGGAAGAAGGCTGGGCATTCAGGGGTAAACCCTAACCCTCTTTCGTCTGACTTGGCCGCAAGGTCGCGGCGGCTTACTGAGCCCAACCTTCATCCGACACCGCCCATATTCCTGCTGATTTTTGGACCATTGCGAGCAAGAATGGAAGGCCCTCTTTGCGATCTTTGTGCAGAAGTCGACATCCATGGCGCAGTCGAACGCCTCTCATTCCAAGAAGGGTCCGAGGAAGGGGACTCGGTGCGTGTCGAGTCGCCATGGCACAGCACAATGGCCGCTGTCGAGTCGTCGGCATCCTCCTGCTCTCTTTGCGCTGTCATCATGAGGGGCTGGCGGTCGAGCCGCGAGGTGGTGGTTGAGCAGGCTGTGCGGGATGCTATGTTTGATCCGAAGGACCCTCCTGCAGGTCTGAGGGATCCAGTCCATCAAATCGCCGCATACCGAGATGCGCCTGGTATCACACTCGAGATTTCCAAGCGCGCTCGTGCTGTGGATGATGGTCGGAAGAACAAGTTCAGTCTCTTCTTGCGGGTCGAATGTGGCCCGGCAACTAGGGCGTCTTTTGATGTTCTCGATCCTGTCACGGCCGAACTGCGCATCGTCCGGGAGAGCCAAGGTCCCCTCACTGCAAAAACGGTGGACGCGGTACCAACCGAGATCAGTCTCTATACAGACATCCTTATCAACCCAGACCCCCTGTCGCAGGAGAGTCTGGCTGTCGCTCGGAGCTGGTTGGAGGCTTGCGTGGAGAGGCACGGGTCGGCCTGTAGCCCCCCGGCTGTGGCGGACGGCTGGCTTCCAACGCGGCTGCTCGAAGTCGTACCGGGTGCTGACAAAATCTACCTTCGGCTTCGAGAGACAACCGTGCTCCTCCCACGCGAAGACAGTCGCTACGTCGCGCTCAGCCATTGTTGGGGTCAAGGGGGGACGCCCTTTACAACCACGCACCAGACGCTGTCTTTACGGATGGACGGCATCGATATCAACGCCCTGCCTCAGACGTTCCGAGACTCGGTGACCCTGACAGAACGTCTGGGCCTGCGGTACCTCTGGATCGACAGCCTGTGCATCATCCAAGACGACGCCGAGGACTGGGCGCGCGAGGCCGCCCTGATGGCCAGTGTCTACCGCGATGCCCACCTTGTTCTGAATGCCGCAAACAGCGAGGCGGATGCGACCGGCTTTCTCTGCCCGCGGGACGTCCCGGACACGGCGCGGCTGCCAATGCCGTCCCCGAACCGACAACAACTGTACCTCCAGTTGCTGCTGCCGGCGGAGCGGCGCTGGTCAGACCCTGCTGGACTGGACAACCTGATCGGAGAACCGATCAGCTCGCGAGCCTGGTGCCTTCAAGAGCGTTCGCTGCCGAGGCGCGCGTTGCAGTACGGATCCCATCAGATCTTTTGGGAGTGTGAGCGGATGCGAGCCAGCGAGGACGGCGATGCTGTCCTCCAAGATGGCGGCCTCCTCAAGCGTTTATACAGCACGGCGGATTCCACCAGCTCCGTCTTTGCCCGCCCGAACCGTGACCCATGGAGCGAACAAGAGCAGAACGTCAACTGGGTCGGATGGTACCGCATGATTGAAGACTACACGGCACGAAGCATCACCAAACACACAGACCGGCTACCTGCCCTGTCGGGCCTTGCACAAGCTGTCGTTCGGAAAACAGAAAGTGCATACCTCGCTGGGTTGTGGAAGACTGGGTTGCTGGAGGGACTGCTCTGGTGCAAGGCTCAGGATGGTCAGGCACTCACCAAAACACCCGAGTACGTGGCGCCGTCTTGGTCTTGGGCGTCGGTTGTTGGGCCAGTGAAGTTTCCTATCTACGCTTGGTACTCACGACGAGCGCACTGGAAGGCAAAGATGGCTGATTTTGAGCCCCTGGCGGAGTATGTTGGCCATGAGATGGCGAAGCAGGACCTCGACGAGTATGGGAGGCTCCAAAGCGGCGTTCTGGTGCTGAAAGCGCCCCTGTTGCCCGTGTTGTCCACCCGAGAGAGGCAGTCCGCAGCCCCCATGCTGTACTCTCTGTTTGGGCAAGGGCCGAGCCGCTCAGAGATGTCAGATATTATGGTCCAGATGAAGTCGGATGCTGGGGATATCTGGATTGATGGGGGCTTTGACAACCCAGAGACAGCCGTCAACCTAGCCGAGTTGTTCGTCGTGTTCCTTACACGCCTGCCTCATGTCCTAGAGGAGGGCTTTGTTGAGCACCGGTTTGGGCTTCTACTGCAGCGACTGGGCAATGGCACGAAATACGAGAGAGTCGGCTTCGTTGACGGAGTCATACTCAAGAAGTCGATCTTCGACGTGGTAAGGGGTCGCGGGATGTTCTCGATACTTGGATATCCCCGCCCATACACGGAAGGTGACATTGACGAGGTCACGCGGGACAATGACCTTGCAAGTGATCCATTGATGCTGGACAAGGTGGAAATCACTATAGTCTGATGCACCTGGTTATTGTTGAGTAGTCGCTGAACAAGACTTGGACAGATTTACACTATCTTGCGAACAATTTGAACGTGTCTGTGAAGCAGTGTAGTTCGCCGCATCAATCATTTCAAAGAGAGGGAGAAAGAGAGAGAGAATTCGGAGAGGAAGAAATTCTAGATGGAAAGGGGAAGTGGTTCAACAGCAGCAGAAAGAAGTGAGCAGGTAGAAACAAGGAAGGATGGCGAATACCATAAAATCAAGTACTAACACCATGGCGCAACTGTCTCCGGACTACCTCAAGGACCATTCCAGGCCAACAAAACCCTAACCCTCCATCTCTCCCATCTCAACCCCTGAGTGTAAGATTCAACACAGCGCGGTGGGAGAATTGTCGATGAACTTTGGCAGGGTTTCCTTCTTTATGGGGGACTTTCATTCAGTGTTCATGGTGCTTCGTCTCTCCCGTGACTGAAGGACGAGCTCCTTAGCCATGATTGGGGCTTGGCCAAATCTTCACCCAGCCAGTCGCGCCCCCTCAAGCAAGCTCCGGGAACGGGTTGAATTTCCCAGCATTTCCCCCGCGTTTTTGGCAAACGTGGAGGATGCAGCATTTGATTTGCGGGGAGTGACATCGGCTAGGTATCAATTTCCCCCTTGAGGACAACCGCCCGACTTGGCACCACTGATCACCCCTCAACACCGTTACAAGCACCACGGACAGCAGGGCAACAAACGGACTCAGCTGCCTTGTCCGTCACTTCCAGGCGCTGGGTAGGATTTGCATAGCACGGGATGGGCTTCACGCACACACCCTCTCCCAACCTTGCCGACTTACACATCCCCCCTCACACGGGGTGCAACATCCAATGGCCATTCGTAGTATCACATGTGCCACCGTGAGCTCTGACTGGGGCTGAAGCCGCGGTTGCCATGCCGCTTGCAATCAGACGTGACGACCTGAGGTGTAGAAGACGTATTCTGGACTGGTGAGGATCGTCCTCCCCGGCTCATGGTATATCCCACCTCCAAGCCCCTCGACAGCGCCGCACCCTTCTTACTTTCTCCTAGGTGATCAGCTCCCTCC
>Ga0247824_10000417_pt1 | contig 20595 bp, 36 predicted proteins | sample 13C_PalmiticAcid_FD_194412 | JGI IMG/M metagenome (GOLD analysis project Ga0247824, IMG submission 194412) | Soil microbial communities from agricultural site in Penn Yan, New York, United States - 13C_PalmiticAcid_Day48 | ecosystem: Environmental > Terrestrial > Soil > Agricultural land...
CTTCCGGGCAGCATTCACCCTCTCCCAGAGAGCACTTCGTGTACCAAGCACCCGGCTTTAATCGCGGTGGCTCGTGTTCAAGGTGAGACCGACAGCTTCGGCTGCGAGTACGTGGACATGTGCGCCGTGTGTTTGACTGAACATCGCGAGTACCGGAAGATTCAATATGAAACACCTCGGTACTGTCAGTGGTGCCGGTGCCTCAAACCAAGAGTACGCAAGCATCGGGATTTTGAAGAGGGTAGCAGCGGCCCGGTGTATGACGTTTGCTCTGATTGCCGTCAAGCAGAACTTGATCAACTGGAAGACGACTAGGAGATCATCGTGACAAAACCATTTGATGCAGGTAGAGCTGCGGAGGTAGTTTTTGCCATCATGAAAAGGCTTGGTCTAGACAATACTAAACCAGGGCGTGATTCGTGGATTAATTACGATAGCAAAGACAGTGCGGTAGTCTGCTTGCTCTGTAACTTTATCTGGTGCTCGGTCACAAAGGATGGTTTTTCATTTCTTGATCGTAATGGCACTCGTCCTAGTTGGACCAAGCGAAGCACCAGCTATAAAGATTTTAAAAAGGAATTGAAACGTCTTTTGTAATTATGCCTAACACTAAGGAGCAGGCATCGTGGACAAAACCGCACTAACAATATGGACGTATGTTTTCTGTACGCTCACTGTAATTCTGTCAGGTATCACTATACACTTAGCTTTCGTAGGTGCCCCTACTCGCATCGTGCTATACGTGGCAATGGGTACTAGCATTGGTTGCATATCTACAGTTTGGCTAGCTTTAACTAACTATCGCACATAAGGAGAAAGCATGAACACCGAGCTACTTAAAGACGCTTGCGCAATCATCGGCGGTATCCCTGAGGAGAATTTTCATTTAGGTTTAATTATCTCGACCTACAACCCCTCTTGGTGTAATACTATCGCATGTGCTGCTGGTTGGCTATCGTTGCACCCTACCTTTGCAGCCGAACTTAAGCCGAAGGTCATAGTTGCTGAGGGTGGCCTCAGGATGGAGTGGTTTGACCCGAACGGCCACCCGTTTTGCGATTTCGGCACCGCAATGGCAGCCCTGTTTGATTTGTCCTATTTCCAAGCATGGGATCTCTTTGCAACTAGAGGTGAATCTGCGTTAGACGAAGAGCTTGAGACCTCTGACATCACGGACAAGCAACTGTGGCTAGCAAGGGCCCACAAGGTCCTTCAGTCTTAATCATGGAGTACTCCTTCGAGGAACATGACCGAATGTTTGGCACCGGCATATCGATATGGCGTACTGAACTTGGTGATCGTGAGGTCTGTGTTACCGATGACTACGGTAATGCTGTCGAGTGCAATCGTGGTCAGGTCCTGTTCTACCTTCATTGTGAATACTACTGTTAAAGGAGCGTCCGATGTGGAAACTAAACGTTGAGCGGTTAAGAGCCGCGTATGCCATCATCGAGGCCATACCAGATGACAAGCTAAACCTCGATAGCGTATTTTCCCAAGAACCTCTGTGGGTCATCAATAGACCGGATAAGTGTTCGACTATTGCCTGCGCTGCAGGTTGGCTATCGCTATATCCTGATTTCAAAGAAGACCTGAAGAGGGCGACCACTCGTTTGTGGTCCGATTGGATTAAACCTCTTCAAAAAACTTTTGGCTTAACACAGTACGGAGTTCAGGACTTGTTTGGAGCCCGGGGCGACAGTATGTACGACCCAGAGTACGGTGACTTTATTGCCCATTTCACTGACAGGCAGCTCTGGCTCTCTAGAGTTCGGATCTTCTTGGAAGACTGTGGCTTTCCCTTTAACTCCTCGGAAGGAGAATCAACATGAATAAGACTATTAGTGCCCTTAAGGCAAGAATGCCGAATTTTGAACGGCTTGCGATTGCCTACGCAATCATTGATGGTATACCTGACAAGAATCTTGATCTGGAGTCCACATTTACGAAAATAGAACGCTCTATTTCTAATGACGTACCACTTCCAACTTGTGGGGCCATAGCATGTGCTGCTGGTTGGTTATCGTTACACCCTGATTTCAAAAAGGATTTCAAGAACCTCGTATCAAGATGGGAGTGGACCAACTGGGACCTCTGGATTGGTGCTCTTAGTAGGGTGTTTAACTTGCCTGATGGGGACGTTCAAGATTTGTTTGGTCCCCGAGGGAATAGTTCGCTTGATTTAGAGCTCGGCGCGCATACACTCGAATACTTTACGGACAAGCAGCTTTGGCTTTCGAGGGTTCGCGTGTTCTTGGATGATCGTGACGATGGCTTTGGCTTTGCATATCTTTAAACTTTCAGTCACTTAAGGAGAATCAAAATGGAAAAGATCAACGACGCTCTGTATGCCCTGACATTCAACCCGAAGCTGGTACGTGCTACCACAGCGATCTTCGTTGTCGGTACTGTAGCAATCGCTGGCATAGTTGCCCACGAAGTGGTGGCTTTCAAGATGTGGTACGCTGAGCCAGCCCATCAAGAATTCGTGACCCGCGCTATCCACTCAATCTTTGGATGACCTATGGATAAGAGGAGATTAATCGAATTCGTGCTCTTCGTCCTGGGCATTATCTATTTCACATTTGCAGCGTTTGGCGCAGGCTTGGACGGCCATACACTGGCATTCTTTCTAGATAGTGCCCTGGTCATCGCCTTCACCGTCCAGGCTACTCGGGTCTGGTACAATATTGGGAGGTAACATGAAACAATCTCAACCAAATTTCCAGACCCTTAAACGAGAGGACTTGTTAGCTGAAAGAGATATAGCGAATGACTTTGTTAAGCAAAACTTGATCGACTTGTGCAAAGAACTCGCCGAAGCCAATCGCAGTGGGTATTTTGATACCAGTCCTAAGATAAAGGAGCTTCGAGTTCTCTGCAGGTATGCTGGCTTATCGTCGTTCTCCGTAGCGCTTGCACTAATTTCTGAGGCTGCTGTAGAGAAGGTCGCCAACTCGTAAATCCCATTTCCCTATGAAAAGGAAAGTCCATGAAGCTCACACAACCCCAACTTGATGTAATCCAAAATCTCACGACCAAGATCGATCAATACTATGGTCCGAGGTTTCATTCTACACTTGAAGCTCAGAAACACATGAGGTCGGCTATGTCATATGTAGTCGAGGCTATACCAAACAAACGAGGGGAGGTTATGCTGTCGGCTTCTAATGGGCGTTCCGGCTTGCGGTACTTCGAGCCCTATTATCACTGCGTTGTGGTCGTGGGCCCCAAGGGCGCTATCAAATATTTCGATAGCGAGGGCATCGAAAAGCGTTTCATCATCTAACTAATAAGGGAGATTACCGTGGAAAATACCGAAACCAATGCCGTGGAAACTGTAGTGACTCAGGATACCAACTTCATGAGCCCAGAACAAAGGGCGATCGTGGAAACTCTCGATGCGCAATTGCAGGCCCTTGAGTTCCCCACGTATACCGATCTGCTGGCGCTCTTAAAACTGGCTGTGCAGGCGAGAGGCCGATGCAGGCTTTTGGACGATAAAGAGATCGCCATGATGTGCGGAGCCCTGTTTGCGGCCAAACAGGCCCCCAACTAAAGGAGTGATCATGCGATTCAATCCCCGTTACGTACCGGCCTTGATCGAGAGAAAGAAAACACACAACTTAGCTGAGGTGTGCAGTGATCTCCACAAGATTGCGGTTTCCATGAACCACCAGATCGACGAAGTTGTGGCATACAATGCGCCGTCAGAATGCATTCGGGTAATTATCGAAGTCGCTAATTCGGAAGCAGCCGCATGTTTGCGTAGGCACGGGTGGTCGGCTTCCGTGCTTAGGGGCGTAATACGTGCCCGTACCTCTGACAAGTGGTTTCGCTATAGTCAAATCAATCAGGTGCTGTAAAATCACCGTTTTTGCTGGTTTCGCGCTATCAGCGCATGGAAATTGTTGTAAAAAGTACAAAAATCACCTAGATTCTGCACATTTCCGTATCTTTGTGCTATACTGAAAGCGCAGTGCCATCCCCTAGACAATGAAAGGTCTACCATGGGTCTCAAATTCGTTTCAGCAGCGAAGCCCGCGAACTACGCCGACAGGCTTCATGAAATCCAACAACAGTTACGCAAGCTCGAAAAGCAAGTGAAAGCCCTCAGAACTGAGGAGAAGCATATAGCTCGATTCTTGTCGAAGTACACCAAGGGTGCGTCGTTCACTTATGACGCGGCAGATGGTTACGTTAAGATCGTAAGAATCAATGACGTGGAGCGGCTGATCTTGGATCAGGCGAAAGTGTTGAAGCTCCTAAGAAACCGAACACCTTACGCAAAGTCTTCGTGGACGACCGTGAAGGTTGATTGGAGGTACGAGAAGTAAGAGCAGCTTGAGACTAACTTCAGAGGAGAATTCATGATCACATTTTCTAAAGATACAAAAGCATTCATTCTGTCTCTGACAGAAAGAGGTGAAACTATGTCTGTAGTGGAGATAGCTGGGCAACTACTACCACATTTATGTGTAGCGGTCCAAAAAGAACTGGAAGAGAGTACCAAGCTGCAGAGTTTAGCGGTCGATGGTGCCCTGGGTAGAATCTACGACGAAAAGAAATAACCATAGTCCAAACTTAAGGAGAGATACCATGCAAACAATCATCAACAACCTGGACGTTATTGCTTTCATCGCTTTCTCGGCCGCTGTAATCGGTGGCTACCTAAGGTGGAACTTCAAGGCATGGGGCCCCTTCAAAAAGAATACGCAGCATCAACAAGAGCTGCTCGATAAGCAGGGCAATCTTATCTGCGTTATGTAATACCGGGCCGCTTAAAGCGGCCCTATATTCATTTCAAGGAGAAAATCGTGGACTCTAAACAATCCGTACATGAGTGGTTTGGCTTGACTTACGCGCAGTTCTTAACGGTACCTCGTGTTGTCATGGAAGCCATGCCCTTGGAGTGGCAGCACAAGATGACGGCACTCCTTAATGAACTAGACGAGAAATGGGACTGGTTACCTGCTAATGAACGTAGCTATTACGTTCGTGTTGGTGAAGAGCCGTGGCCTGCGGAAGATGAGGAGGGGAATCCAAGAGAGCCCGTTCTTATGGACCCTGACGATGACCTTTGTGAGTATCGCCGCCCCAATATAGAACACCGCAGAAAGACTGCAAGATAGAGGACAACCAATTTATAGGAGGGCACCATGTTTAAGTCGAGAACGATTGAACCGAAAACTGAGTCAACACTGCGGGCTGAACTGCATCACGTAATATGGGCCCAACGTAATCTTTTGGAGAAATGCAGAGAATCGCTTGCGAAATCCACGCCGCTGATTGTCCGCATGCTTCAACCTTTCAGTGAAGAAGGTGGCGAATATACAAGGCCATTGGCAGTGAAGGTCGTAAGTATGTCTGCCTGCGAGGGCAAGATTCTGCTCCTGTTCTTGCACACCTATAGGTACGAAGGCGAATTGTCTTACGTGCTTAAAAGGGATACCAAAACATGGGTTGCTTTAGAGGATCTAACGTTATCTATGGACGACGCGGACCTCGAAGGTGGGGATGATTTTGAAGACGATGACTATGAGGATTAAATGAACCAACGACTGGTCCTAACCCTAGGTGACAGAGTGAAAGTTATGGTCACCGACAACGGGCTGCCCTTCTACAAAGAGGGTGTTATTACCCACTGTATGCTGCAGGACGATGGTACAGTAAAATACGCCTTCAATGGCAGTGCTCATCTGTATGACCGCAATTGCTTTAAGCTTCTAGCTGATGCAGATGAAAACAGCTTGCACGATACCGTTCTTCTGCTCTTCAGAGACAAGGAGATATGATGAGACCTAAGGTATTGAGTCCCAATATAGGGCTCTTGAAGGATGCCTACGCAATCATTGATGGTATACCTGATGGGGTTTTTGATCTGCATCAAATCGCCCGGCAAAATGCTCAGCTACACCACAAAAATCTTAATCTATATTGTGGTACCATAGCATGTGCTGCTGGATGGTTGGCTCTACATCCAACCTTTGCCGCCTCGGTAAGGACAGTCAAGACCAATTACAGGGGCCGCATACGTGAGATAGTGTGGCACGATAGACAGGGTAATGAATTCATCTCTTATGGAAATCACGATTGGGCCCAAGGTATGGCAGAGCTATTTAGCCTGGCTCTGCGTGATACCTATACATTGTTTGGTGCTCGGCTTAACGTTACAGCCCGTTATGACGAGGCTATTTTGGCCGAAAATGAGCGCATCACCGACAAACAACTGTGGCAGGCTCGTGTTCGCAAGTTCATAGCTAACCACGAGGACAACAAATATTAATCAAGCTCAATGAAAGGAGCGATAATGCAGCAACCACTGGTGTTCACCCTAGGTGATAGAGTTAAGGTAATTAAGGCCGATGGCTCGGCTATACTGGGTCTCGAATTGGATGAGCAGGGTGTAATCACACACTGTAAGCTCCACTCTAATGGCTCTGTAACTTATGGCTTCAATGATCTGGTCTGGTATCCGCAGGACTGCTTCGAGCTTGCGGCCCCCGCAGACGCTGAGAGCATTGCTGAAGCCGCGGCATGCATCTTTGCGCCTACCCGTGTTCTTATGCCTAGCGAGCGGGTGGACATCTACCTAGACGAACTAGACGAAGACCCGGTCGATGCAGTGGCAGAGGCAGACTATGAAGCCGAATGGAGGCACTATGAAGCAGATTAGCTTAGTGATACGTGACTTCTACGCCATATATGTACGAGATACTGATGGCGATCTATGGTCATTCAAGCTTTGCTCAAGAGGGGAGCTGCAAGTGTTCGAGTTAGATAAAGACAACGAACCAGTACGTATGACTAAGAAACAAATGGTAGAAATATATAAAAGAATTCAGGAACTGGGTGACGTCTTTTGGTCGGATGCTCTTGAAGATTATGACCGTGAAGAGGATAAACTCACGCTCGTAAAGTTATCACTTATTGTTCAACGTGTAGGTCACTGCTACTCTACACTCCGAGAAGAGGACTTCAAAAAGCTAGGCCTGGTTTAGTTTAATAAAGCTCAATGAAAGGGGCGATAAGATGCAAATCAATCTCAAGAATGGTTCAAATAACGACACTGTGTATGCCACGGTCCGCATGAATAAAGAGGAGTATGTAGCCTTGCGTGAGTACATGCACACTAAGGAAGGCGCTGACATCGGCTTCCCGTACGGCTCTGTAATCGTGAAGCATGGCTATGGTTGGTATCGTCTGCTACCTCTTACCGCACAAAGAGGTATCGATAAAGTCCTATTCGCTATCAAGGTTCTTCGCCGCTTCATTAAGGACCAGGAAGCCAAGTTAGCGGAAGAAATCAAGCGCTATGTACCGCTTATGCTGGACCCCGCGCTCAAGATTGCGACCTTCAGCGCGGCTCACAGTGAAGGGCAGTTCGGCTACTTGGGTACGCCGCAGCCTCCACAGCCTGCTAGTAGCGAAGTGCTTCAGCGGTTGGCCACCGTTATCAATAGCAGGAGACACTAATGATAACGCTGATATCAAAGCTGGTAGGTAGTGTGGTAATCTTCTACATGTTCACTCTAACAGATGTGGTCTGGCAATTCAAAGCCCTTGGCCTCTTCTGGACTATGCTTAGTTGGGTAGGTGACACCGCAATACTGTACTCGCATTTTGAACCCAGGTTGAAGGCATGCGCAATAAGAAGCCGCGCACCACTATCGCTTGCCTTTAAAGTAAAGATCAGCCTTTATGTTGCGGTGCTCTTGCCTATCTTTAGCCCGCTCGTATGTGTTCAGTACCTGATATGTGGGTGCCACTTCATATTCAGGGGCCAACGTGCAACATTCAAAGGCTTTCGCCTCATAACCAGCTAGGAGAACAAATGATTATTACCGAACGTTTAGAGGAAGTCAATGGGCTCTCCCTTTCCAGAGGGTTACATGAGAATCTTAGCCATGGCCTGTGTGTTATGGAAGCCGCAGCCTATATTGCAGGGGAGCCGTGGACTGATAGTCCAGAATGCGTGTGTCCTGTTATCGCTGTCTTTATGAGGAGTTGGAATGATGATATTGGGTCCTCAAGACTACGGAATCATTTGCTCAAACCTCTCCTCCCAGAGGTTGTAGGCACCAGAGTTAGAAACCCAACTAGCCTCGTTTTGCATGCTAGACAAAACCTAGTTGTTAAGTGGGTGTATGGTCAATACTTACCAGCGTGGTTGTCTCTGGTACCTCGGTTAAAGCCTTATGCAACTAGGCTCACAGATTTTGTGGTCTCGGGCTCAGGTCCCGAAAATGCCAGCCTCCACTTGCTTAGGGACATTCAAGACATAATAATTGATAATTTCCCTACGTCTTTTAAAGGGATGAGTATCCATCATACTGACCTAATTAGAACTACAGCAGGTGTGGCTGCACGGAACGCAGCTAATTGGGGAGACGCGAATCTAATTCTCCTTCATGGAAGCCTGTGGCTAACGTTATCCCGGGTAGTAGGTATCGTGTTTGATCAAACCCTTGATGAAGACTCAACGGCGATGCTGTTCCCTACAGAAAGCACTCTGCTCCCCACAGTTCAAAGCCTACAGGAAAGTGCCGTAGGCCTCATTAAACAGATGGCTGCATTGAAATAACCTGGGCATTAGGCCCTTACTTGAAAGGAGTAACTATGAAACGTGTTATTGACAGAGAGTTGCAAAAGGAATTGATTTTACCGGAGACAACCATAGTATTGTACAATAGGGAACGATATGCGGGACCAAGTATTGTCCCTTAGGCAACATAGACTACCATGTAGTGGTCTTACCAATCGATCCTCAGTGTTCTCTTAACCTGGAGAGCGCAATCCGTTGGGCTAGTAACCGTGGCGGTGTTATCCCTAATAATCGAGAGCATGCTTTGATATTTGCTAACATTGAGATGCCGAACGGCGAAGAGCCTTATTGGTCCTTTGATCAGCAGGAACGACTTTTAGAAGGGCATAAAAAGCCTACAGAATGGGCCTTTTGTCAAAGATACGACACAGGCCAGCAGGAGCTTCGCCCTATTGGCAACATCCATAGAGTAGTAGCCATACGAAAGGTAGTCTAAGTCGGTGGGCCTGTAAAATATACAGGCCCCGTCTCCAGTTTCCCACGCCACTTAATTTGAAAGGCACATATGCAAGTAAATACACGTTATAATTTAGGAGCACATGAGATGTCCAACAATTACCATGAAATGACGTTGCACAAGAAACGGAAAGCCAAGACGAAGGTCTCGGTTTATGCAGTCCCGGAGATTGGTTACCGTATGTCGTTGGATTTGGCATTCGTATGCCAGGACGAAACAGAAGGTGGCAAGCTAGGTACACCAATGACCAAGATCCGATTGGATTCGGCAACTGGTACATGGCACCTAGTTCCCCGGCACGAGGCAGGTATGTTTGTGTTCTTTAACTCGGAACCTGGTCCTGAACACAAAGAGCTTGTCATTACCCACATTATCCCTAGCAACACGGGGTGCTACGCCGATCCCGTATGAGAGCAAATGAACAACATAGTACCCCTCAAAGAAGCTACCATAAACCTGGCCAATCTGTGGGCCTTCAATACGCTACGAAAGGAATCTGCTAAGAGAAAAGCCGAATACCTGAAGCTTCTGGAGGGCATGCACCTAATATGTGAAATCTATGCCGACAAATTCCCTGATATTTTGGACAAGATCAAGGAAATTCGTTTGGACATTAGATTGATCACCAGAGGTACGCCTGTCACTGAGCCTATGCTTGATGCCGATGAGCCCATTTTCACGGACTCTCACAGCCAGCAATTATATGACGCTGAGTCGGCACTGCTCAAACAGGCGTACAAGAAAGCTGCCCAAACCACTCACCCAGACCGATTGGGTGGCAACAGTGATCTATTTGATTTAGTAAATAAGGCGTATAAGGCTAGGGATTTAGCTGAGCTTACGGAACTCTATCTCTTCGCGGTCAATAAAGCAAACCTTTGGTGGCAGCAAAGTACAGAAGCCGTGCTCTATGCTACTATGGAGATGGAACGTCCGAGGACTCAGCTAAATCAGTTGAAGGCAACCCCTTTGTTTAAGGTATCTCGATATCATACAGTGGGTCGTTTTGACCTAGCCGAAGAAGCCATGCAGCAACACCTATTGAACGAAGTAAGTAGGTTAGTCGGAGAACTTAACTTTTTAAGGAGCAAGCAAAATGGCAACAAAAACCAAGAAGTCAGAGAAACCAGCAGCCAAGGGAACCGAGAAGAAGTTGTCTCCGTTGGAGAAAGCGCGCCTAGCTAAAACCAGTGGTAAGAAATCGCCGAAGAAAGCGAAGGCCAAGATTCCTCAGTGGAAAGCCCCAGCTGACTTCAAGCCACACTTCCTGGAAGTTCTGGTCAAGACTGAGAAAGATGGCCTCTTGGGCTCATCTATTCGTGCAATTCGCTACACAGGTCGTTACGACCCGCAAGCACCGGACAAGAAGAAAGCGGATCTGGGCTCCTACGACCCGGCTACTTTACAGGGCTTGCTAGGACGACTGTCGGCTACCACATACTTCACAAACGCGGCCAAGCGTTTGCCGGCTGATACCACATTCCGTCTTTTACTCCGTATCAATCGTAAGTCGGCTGACGGTACCCTTTCGGTGGCCTTCAAACAGATTTGGATGGCAGTAAAGAATAAAACGTCGGGCCGTACTAAAGCCGAGGAACTGGAGAAGAGCGATCCCAAGTACCGGGCCTTCCGCAAGTCGAACCGTATTCTGCCAGCTGCATTCAAGAACGTGCTGATGCCGCCGAAGCGCACCCGCGGTGCTCGTGTTAAAGAGCAAGACGATGAATAATGTTACGCATACCTAGGAGAACCCCAATTGTTACCGCTGCCTTGGAGTTACTAATGAAGCCTAATCTTGAAGGTATGGACCCTGACGATATCCAGGCAGGTTCGGATAAAGTCGAAGTCGATGAAGACACTAGAGGCTTGGATGCCTTCAGTTATTACGAAGTAGTTGACCGGGCTGATTCCATTCAGCAGATGTTTAGTACGCTCATCGAGGCTCACCCAGTGCTTGACGCTCACCCTGAGTTGGCAGAGCAAGCCGAGGCTTTATTAGAGTCAATGCATGCCTTTTACTGTGCGGCTGTGAATCTTATGGATGCACAATCACCCTCTGAGGATGACGTAGAGGAAAATGGGGAAGAAAACTCCTACAAGGGTAACCAGACTTCTGAGTAAAGGTTCAGGGCCGTTAGCTCAGTGGTAGAGCAGGCGACTCATAATCGCTTGGTCGCTGGATCGTTCCCAGCACGGCCCACCAATTAATAAGCAGTGACCTTGGCGTCGCAATGAACGTCCCTCTTGGGAAGTAATATCTGGGAGGTAATCATTGCAAAATCAGAGCACCTACGAAAAATATATCCGTAGTCTTGGCTTGTGGAAGTGCCGGGTTTCTCCTCCCAATTGAATCTGGTATTTACCACGCTTACTGAGGCATAAAGGTATAACCGAAAGGCGTATAAACGGCGGGAATCTTCCCGCAGGGTGAATCTCTTCAAAGTCGGCGAACTCTAAGGCTAGTTAATAGTTACGACAACGCCGAGCCAAGCCTAGGCTAACGGACAGGAAGGCTGTGCCTAGGAAGGTGTAGAGACTGTACGGAGAGGACCTACGTAAGAGCTTTTAACCGAACCGGGTTTGGATGCTCTTATATGGTCAAGACACAGTCCAGACTCCAAACAGCCACTTGTGGTTGGCGGCGAAAGCCGTAGTGGGTACGATGGCACTGCTTATAGTTTCGAGTACGGTTGGTAGCCTTGCTACGTTATTACTTCCGTATTCTATGGTTGTATGGGCTAGAAAATAGCCTGAGAGTTTGAAGTGGATGCGCGTTGGACGGGAGTTCGATTCTCCCCACCTCCACCATGAAGACGCTAGAACCGGCATGGAATATATACCATGGAAAAAGGCATTCTCCGGTGCAGGAACCAAACAAAGCAAGAGTCTGTACTAGGTACAGTTGGCTTGTGGCGTAATACCTGTGTAGTGTCTTCATGATGGGGGTGACATGGTTTCGACAGCGTGAGCAAGCAGAGAACGACAACCCAGGAGGCGATCCCTGGTCGTAAGACAAATCGACGCAAAACCGATAGTTGCTAACGACAATAACTATCTTGCTGCGGCCTAATAAGCCGTAAGCCGGGTACGCCCTCCCTGTGATACAATGCGCAGGCCTCGGAACAGAAAGAGGGCACCTATTCAAAGGATTAGCTATGAAAACTGATTCTCGCCGTGTCTGGGCTGTGATCGATGTCCAAGACAAGACTCTCATAACGAAAAGAGGCCCTGAATGTGGTCACCCTGGTCAATGGGGATTCCCTGGTGGTCGTATAGATCCTGGAGAGTGCCCTAGAGACGCGATTCTTAGGGAACTACGTGAAGAGACGGGTCTTATTCTGTCGGATATTCACATTCAGGGCTCGATTTCAAATGCGAAGCACATGTGGTTTAAGTTCAGGATTCCGCTATGGAAAGCAGCAGGTTTACAAGCTACTCCTGAAATAGTACAATACGGTCTGGTTTCGGTAGAGGGCTCACTCCGTCTAAAACTAGATTTGCATAAATCCGTACGCCAATATTTAGTAGTAAATACGCAGTAACGTTTTGTGTGTTTCCGCATAAACACTCAACCTAGGTTGTTTTAACTTTTCATAAAAGAGGAATTTACGATGCCTATCAAGAAATCCAAGAAGTCTGAGAAAGTCAAAGAAAAAGAAGATAAGAAGAAAAAGAAGGCGAAAGCCGCAGCTGCCTCGGAGAAGAAGGGCAAGAAGGCTAAAGCCGACAAGAAACCGGCAAAGGTCGAGAAGAAGGGCAAGTCCAAGAAAGCTAAGGCCGACAAAACTGAGAAGAAAGTTAAGAAGGCTAAAGCCAAAGCATCGGCATCGAACGGCACTCTGCTTCTGTCCACTACCGTTGCTACCACAGGCAAGGATATCGTGGTCGATGCTGCTGCCTACAAAGTCGATGGTCAGATCATCCCGCATTCCCTGGTTGTTGCAGTCGTTGGCAAGACTATCTACCATCGCGTTCAAATCGCTCTGGGTGAAATCGCTGAACTCAAGGACGTCAAGGGTCGCGCCGGCTACAAGCTGGAAGACGGCACCACAGTCATCGGCTTTGATCCCTCAGCTCTGTCGATCAGTGCAGGCGTAGCACCGTCCGCTGATAAAGAAACAGAAGAGGAAGAGTCCGAAGACGACGAGGAAGAACTCGAAGTTGAGGACGACGAGGGATCCGAGGACGACGAAGAGGGTGATGAAGAAGAGGAAGGTGACGAAGAAGAAGGGGATGAGGAAGAGGACGACGAAGAAGACGATGAGGAAAGTGATGAAGAGGAAGACGGTGATGAAGAAGAGGAAGATGGCGAGGATGAGGAACTCTTCGACATCTAACACGTAATGGTTTGGGAGGGCTAGCCCTCCCAAATTCCTTTTAAGGACGCTGCCTTGGATACTAAGGACTATTTAGCCCTGTATTCCACAAAATGCCTGCAATGCTCTCATCTTGTGGAGAACGGCAAAAAGGCATACGCAAAATGCCACTTCACTAAGGGCAACAAACATTGTCCTGCAAGTGAGGTAAGATTAGTTGTGGTAGGTAAGGCTGTGGCCTACGCAACGAAAGTTTTAAAGGCCCGGGACGCTCATGATCTCAAGACAGAGGCTAGGTTATTACAGTACGTAAGCACTCAGTCTGAGGCCTTTAAGACCCGATTCTATTCGGCTTTGGACTCAGGTAATCCTTAATCATAAAGCCTATGAAAAGCTCACCAAAAATAATCACGTTTACCCGTATAAAGCAGTGGTACATCCCAGTAGATGCGGAGACCTACAACACTCTTAAAGAGTTGGGGATACCATTGACGAAGATCCATGAGAACTTCCTGCCCACTATATCTTTGATTACGAGACCTCGCAACATTCGAGGTAAGGTACTCAATTTCAATGAACAGATATTAGGGCCCTATCTTGATAAACTAGGGGAAATCTGGAATAGTAAACAACATAGGAGGGCTGTAATAACTAATTCAGTTCTGAAGTTCGAGACCACGCATGCCTCGATTGCAAAGAAGTCACAGAAGTCCTTTGCGAACATAGAGGCGGCCCTACGGCGCTTCTTCACTAGATGGGGTTACGTCGGTACTTTCGAATACTCAGAGCTCCGAGGCAAATGCAAGCTGCATGTCGGCTACAAGTTTGATTCGACCCGCATGCCCATTATCCCGCTTGTAGAGGACCCTGCCGCATTGCCTCAGATCAAGTTGAAACTCGGGTTCGTTAGGCTGGCGCTCACGTTAGGTGAGAAGGACGTGGAGATAAACATAGCAACTGCCTCTGGTACAGAATGGAAGAGCATGCACACGAGCAGGTGTCTGTACTCGCAAGTTTCAGACGTTAGACCTTTAATAAGGGCCTTGATGGGTATCGTCAACAAGGAACCCTATAACTTTGAAGTTTCGAGCGAACATGTCTAAAAAACCAATTGAATATAACTCAAGTCATATTGAGAGTTTAGGGGGGCTGGAAGGCACTAGGTAATTAAAACCTACATACACAATTTTATTTTTGTACTCGTTTATGTATGTAGGTTTTATGAAAAAGCTTAGAGTCATCCCCAATAGGGGCGAAGGGTGCGTAGGTGACCTTATTAAGGTTGGTAAGCGCACTTATCTTAAGGCCCCCAACGGAAAATGGGGTATTGTTGTTGATTGCTCTTTGGTTGCGGACATAAGGCGTTGTTATGTCGATCAGCATATGACTCTGCGAGAGACAGCTGGTGCTATTTCTGATGAATACCGTTTATTACCTTCTTCTTTAGTACAGCAAGTATGTAACCAAAATGGGTGGATGCGGAGCCACTACGGGCGAAAAGAGCAGTCGCAGACTTACCTACGTAAGCACAAAAAACCCATAAAGACTCTGTTCACCGACTATGGTTTACACCTCAAAGACATCGCTTTTATTACAGGTGTAGGTGTTGACACTCTCAGTAAGTTTATGCGCGATTATTTGGGTTTGTCTGAGTCAACAGGCCGTAGAGTTGACCGACTTAGGCGTGAACAATCTCGCTTACAGCTAAGTAGGCTGTCCGGTCAACAGATGAAAACTTGGAATTCATTATTGGAGCTGGACGTTGACCTTCTGTCCTTTAAGGAATATAAACGCGCAGTGCGTCAACTAAGCGACCTTGTGTATAGAGCTTATTGCCTCGATAATCACCGCAAGCGATCTTTATCCACCCATATAGACCACATAGTGTCGATTCATGATGGTTACTGGAAGATAAAGGACGGTTGTCGAGTCAGGCGTGACTCAGTGGTACCTCTTCAATATATGTGCCATACGAATAATTTGCGTCTTTTAAGTAGTGAGGCAAATTTGTTAAAAGGGGATAATTCGGATATGTCTATTAAGGCTTTGAAGTCCAAAGTAAATGGTTCTTATCAGCAAATACAAAAACTTAACCGACGGCGGTGGCTATTGACTTTAGCGGAACAAGTCGGACTACATAAGGCAACATAACCTATGGCTAAGAAATTGGATTATGACAGCTCACATATTCAGAGCTTAGGTGGTTTAGAGGGAGTGAGGACCAACGCCTCTATGTATTTGGGCAGCACTGACGCAAGCGGTGTCTTTCTTGCCGTCCGAGAGTTGCTTGACAATGGGCTTGATGAACATCTAGCTGGTCGCAATTCAGCGGTACGCTTGCACATCGACAAGGATGGTTCGTACTGGGTGCTCGATAAGGGTACCGGTATCCCGCAGGGTATTAAAGAACTTCACGTAAGTGTCAATGGCAAAAACGTGGTCAACAAGGTGCAGACCATGCAGGCAGTATTCGGCGAACTGCACACCAGTGGTAAGTACCGTACTGAAGCCTACAAGGTAGCTGTGGGTTGTTTTACAGGTGATACAGAGATTCGACTCCTCAACGGTAAGGTTGTGACATTTGAGCGCTTGTATAAGCGTTGGGTGAAGTCACAGAAGCCGATCCCTATCATGACTTGGGATACGAAAGAGGACAAAGTTGCATACTCAACGATCAGCCATGTCCAATTGTCCAAGTACACCGACGACCTGGTTAAAGTACGTGTTAGCGATGACAAGACTATTACTTGTACTCCTGATCATCCTTTTTACGTTCGAACCGAGAACGGTGTAGAAAAGATTCAAGCTGAGGACTTGGAATCCGGCATGAGTCTGGTCTCTATGCACTTGAAATCAGATAAAGACGGTTACTTGGTTTCACCTGACTTGCGGCGCAATCAAGGGAGCAAAGCCCAGCACAGATTGCACCGATCGGTGTACTCTTACTATAATCCCGATCCGGACCTTGATGACCTTGAGGTACATCACGAGAGCCGTGATATTCAGGATAATCGTCCCCACAATCTGGAGGCGATGACTAATAAAGAGCACCAGATAGAGCACGAAGAAGATAAACGCCGTGTCGGCAAGGAGAATATGCGCTGCGAGATACGTCGCGCAGAAAAATCTGACATCATGTCAGAGCTTAACTATGACACAGACCTCAATGACCTGCGTATTGAGGTTAAGGCTATCAAAGGTGGTGTTCGTGCCCTAATGTTTGAAGGGGACATTAACCACGAGTCTTATAACCGATATAAGGTATATGGGGCACCGCGTTGGTCAAACCTGGGTCGATTGTTTGCAGGCAAATCTAGATTTATCAGCACCTGTAAATCTGTGCTTAAGTACCATACACGAAAAGCTGCCAACTATAAATCTAGTTCTGATTGGCTTGCTGAAGTTCGCTCTTTGCCTTTGTTTGATGGTTCTGTACAAGTCACGAACGGGCGCAAAGCGATGTTTGCTGTATGGAATCGTATGATTTCGAATGCAGGTATAGACCCTCACACTCTTACTCCGAAAACTTTTAATGAGTTAAAGCGCGGTATCGGTGTATTTGGAGCCTACGCAAACCTACGTAAGTGGACAACCCTACGGGAACTAAAGGCGGCTCTGGTAGAGAATCGTGAACCGAATCTCTTTGATGATTTATCGGAAGAAGCCCAAACACGACGTGCCTATGCCGCAGAGGCATATGTGCGGGGCTCAGAAGGGCGATCACGGATTATTCATCTGTTTGCGCTTTCTGCTCGACGCCTGAAGCACATAACTGAAGAAGCTTACACTGCGGCAAAGTCGGCGGGCACACCTCATTGGAAACTTGGTGTGGCCTGTTTGGCTCACGACCACGGCATCACTGATCTAGCTGATGTGATTGACTTTATTCGCAATTACAATCACAGCGTGGTGTCGGTAAAGCGTTATAAAGCGAAACAGCCGGTTCCTGTTTACGGTATGACTGTCGATGGTCACCACACCTATTTTGTTGAACCTGGGGTGCTGGTTGCCAATACCCACGGTATTGGTTCTAAGGGGACCAATGCAACTGCCGAGTTCTTCGAGGCCTCAACCTTCTACAAGGGCGCTTGGTATTCAGTGTCCTTCAAGAAGGGGCGGCTTACTTCACCTGTTACCAAGCTGAAAGCTGCCCCTAAGGGGCCTGACGGCACCAAACTAACTAGCGGTACCTGCATTCACTTCAAGCCGGATTCATCTATATTCTCTGCCAAGTCCTTTCCGCCTTCGATGGCAACCGACTGGGCAGAGATTATGGCCTACCTGAATCCAGGGTTCGCTATTGTCATATCCTCCCCTAAGGGCAAGAAGACATTCTTTAGCAAGACCGGCCCTACCGAATACGTATCCAACCGCATTACCAAATTGAAAGCAGAGCGGGTGTCCGAGAAGCAGTTCGAATACAAGTCGGATTTGGCTGACGTAGTTGTGGCTTTCACTAACTGCGATGGCTGTGACATCCGAGGCTTTACAAACGGGCTGGCCAACACTGAAGGTGGTACGCACCTGAGTTCAGTTACGAGTTCCATGTTTGCAGGCTTGACCCAGGCGCTAGTAAAGATGGGTAAAGAACGCCTGGTACAGTCAACCAAGAAAGGTGAGAAGAAGCCGCTGTTTACGGCCGCCGACTTCAAAGAAGGGCTACTAGGATTGGTCAACGCAAAGCTGCACAAGGCTCAATTCAGTGGTCAGAACAAGGCGAAGCTAACAGACTCGCGTATGGGCAAGGAATTCGCGGCAGAGCTAACCAAAGCCTGTGTCGAGTTCTTCACGAAGAATAAGACACTGGCACTAGCTATGGCCGAGCGGGCAACCAAGCTGAACGGTCTCAAGTTCAACTTTGCGAAGTCAAAGAAGCTGGTAGCGTCTCTCAGTCAGTTAAAGCGCAAAGGCATGCCCGTCAAATACGTGCCACCGAACAAGTCGACCAAGGTGTCTGAGCGAGAGATCTTCATTGTTGAAGGGGACTCTGCAGGCGGACCAGCTAAACAAGCGCGGTACCCGTACCAGGGTATATTGCCTATTCGTGGCAAGATCAAGAACGTTATTGCAGCAAAAGGTGACAAGGGATTGGAATCAGAAGACATACTGCACATCCTGGGTGCGATGGGCTTCGACCCTAAGTCTGAAGATCCGTACTCCAAGCTTCAGGTGTCCAAGATCATCTTGCTGGCCGATCCTGATCCTGACGGCTACCACATCAATAGCCTGCTTCTTGGACTGAACTACAAATACTTACCCGAGGCGTTTAGTCGAGGCATGGTGTACGTAGCTAAGACACCTGAATACTATTCGATCTACAAGGGAAAGCTCTACACTGCTGATGGTGCATTGGCTCTCCGCAAGAAGTTGGACCTCGCTAAGGTCCCCGCATCTGTTGAAACCATTCATATTAAGGGTTGGGGTGAAATTGATCCTGTGGTCATGCGTATTCTGGCTATGAATCCGGACACCCGTACCTTAATTCGTATTAAACCCCTGAAAGACTCGGATAAGGAATTCCGAGACCTCATGTCTGAATCTCCAGAAAGCCGGCGTAAGCTGGCAGGGATGAGCAATGAAAACTAAAATGAAGCCCATTAAGGGCAGTGTCGTTGACCAAAGCATTACTGATTTTGGTAAGAGGGCGCTCAAGCGTTATGCTGATGAAGTCAATCTGGAGCGAGCTACGCCCGATCTAATAGACGGGCTCAAGCCGGTAGCGCGCCGTATTATGCACGGCACTTCTGAAGTAGCTAGGACTCAATTTACAAAGTCTGCCCAGATAGTTGGTCACGTTATGGGTACATACCACCCGCACGGTGATTCCTCGATCTACGGTGCAATGGTAACTATGGCCCAGTCTACGGTGCCTCTGATTCATGGTAAGGGCAATTGGGGCACCATATTAGATAACGCAGCGGCTATGCGTTACACCAATGCGCGGCTCTCTCACTTCGGGCGGCTGGGCTTCGATTCTGACTATGCTAATAAAGAAGTCACGTCTTACGTACCGAACTATGACAACCGCACAATCGAGCCCGTTTCTATCCCCTTCCCACTGCCAGTAATCTTGTTTGGGGGCGATTCCGGTATTGGTTACGGGGCTGCATGTGACTTACCCTCGTTCACTCCCGAATCAGTTGCTGAGGTTTTGAAGAGGTTGCTTGCTGGTGAGAAGCTCAAGCCCGTAGACTTCGCAAAGATCATGAAGCCTGTTCATAAATGGGGTGGTGAGTTCGTGAACACCAAGGAGAACCGCAAAGCCTGGCTAAACATGTTCACGACCTCGAAGGCCTCAGTACAATATCAGAGCCCCCTCAAAGTTGATGAGTTAAAGCGAACGGTGACCATCAACGAATGGCCCTCAGGGTTGGATCCCCTAAAGTTCACTGAATGGGCACGAGGTCTATCTGAAACCCAGGAAGTCTACCCTTCAAAAGGCACCTCTGAATTCACAATCGTAATGAAGAAGGGCTATAACACAGTCCAGTTTGAGGCCTACCTGAAGAAGATTCAGACCAAGACCCGGGTAAAAGCTTCGTATAACATCAATGCGACAAAGCGAACTGCAACGATAACTGACGGTGTTGTGGATTACGATGTACAACTGTTGAGTTTCTCTGTACCCCAGCTAGTTGTAACGTGGCTGAAGGCACGCATAGAAATAGAGATCAAGAGCCTGAACTACAGGATTAGGAAGCAAGGGGAAGCAATAGCGTATTCAGAGCTCCTAATCTTTGCGGCCTCCAAACTTGAGATCATTGTGCCCATCATCAAGAAGTCGAAGCAGCCGAAAGAGGACTTGATGAGAAAGCTGAAGCTTACTGAGCTTCAGGCCAACCAGATTCTGGATCTCACGCTGCGTAAGCTAACGCGACTGGATCAAGACTTAATCGAACAGAAGCGGAAAGAGCAGTTAGCTTACCTCAAGGAGTTGGAGAAGATACTAGCCAAGCCCAAGAAGAAGGTATCAGCCGACATCGACAAGGCTTTGGAGGCTATAGCCGCTGACCGCAAGTATTATGCGTCGAAGGACAAACAGGAATTATCTCTAAGTACGTGAAAGGACTCACGATGGACCGGTTCGTCATAAAGAGCTTGGACGGTGAGGTACGATTTGAATTAGAGTGCGCCAACCTGACAGAGTGTTTGGAAGCCGCAATCGAGAAACAAATCCCTCTAACCGACTGTGACTTCAGAGGCATCCAGCTTATAGC
>Ga0247824_10000418_pt1 | contig 20591 bp, 25 predicted proteins | sample 13C_PalmiticAcid_FD_194412 | JGI IMG/M metagenome (GOLD analysis project Ga0247824, IMG submission 194412) | Soil microbial communities from agricultural site in Penn Yan, New York, United States - 13C_PalmiticAcid_Day48 | ecosystem: Environmental > Terrestrial > Soil > Agricultural land...
CCCCCGGATCCCCCGCCATCCATCCACCGAAACGACCGAAACCAACCAGCACCGACAGACGGACATGAAATAACCCAACCCACGCCAGCAGTAATGCCAGTAGCCCTTCGTTCCCTCAGACCCTCGCGGGTCCTTTCCTCCTCTTTCCCTGTTCCCTCCGGTTCATCCCTTGTATCCCATTCAGTCCTTTCCGCGATCGCTCGCTGTCTGGCCGGGGGGAGTGCCGCTTGGTCGGGCGGGTCGATGGTGGTTGAGAAAGCGGGTCGTCAATCCAAAACCATGCGAGCTGTCCCATTTCAGGCGCGCGCCTTTCGGGACTCGGCTGAAAAAAAACTCTCAAAAATGAAGCAACAAGATATAGTACACAACATACGGGAATTGTGGCAAATACAAAAACTGACAGACATGCACCTGCTTAGAGGCAAAGCGCTGACACCATGCTGCGAGAGAAAAGGAGTGGTCCAAAAACAGGGGGAAATGAAGATGAAGCTTAGAATCAACCAAAGAAATGCGAAAAGACGCGAGATGTTGTCCAAGAAAGAATTCGCGTGAGCGTAAAGTCTTCCGATGCCGGGAGAAGTGTCGGTATATTTTCGACAAGGCCAAAGGTGGGTATTTGGGATTTGACATCCCCTGAAAAAAGTATGGTGCGTCGTGTATGTAGTTGTATATATCTGGCGGTCCGTGTTGACAGCGAGTCGATTCGGGGCCGCGGCCAGCCTTTCTCAGAATCCCCGAGTTAAGATACTGCCGGGTACTACCGTTAAGCGGTCATATGTTGGGTTCAACCTTGAGCATGGCAGGCGGGGCATTCGGCATCTCGCTGTCGCCTTCGGGAATCCGGGACAGCCCTCCCATTCCATGGGATGCAGCAGCCTTGGCAAGTTGGCTCTGGTGAATGCGCAGCTTCTCGGTCAGCCTCACGACGGCCAGGAACTCATGCTGGTCGACGAAGCCGCTGGCGTTCGAAATGAAGGAGAGCAAAGTGTCGGCAGCTCTTCGCGCATCCTCCTGCGTCGGGGAACCCGGCGATGATCCAACGGCACTGGACAGCCCGGGAGTCGTTGATGACCGGCCAGCAATGCTGCCGTTGCTGCTGCTGCGGCGTAGCCGAGGAGGGGAGACGGCTTGCTCAAAGCTGAAATGCGGTCCACTCGGTTCGCTAGACGCCGACTCGAGGGCCGACGACGGGGCCGTGGACGCGATGTGGTACTTTGGGGTTGCCGGCTCCGTTGACTGAGATTGGTTCATGTACTCGAGGTCCAGAGTCGGAAAGGTTTGGCTCCGCGGCCGCTGAAATCCGGCCCCGTGATGCGGCATCTGCCTGCTCTGATCTCCAGTGAGAAACGCTCCAACGTTGGGGTCAGGAGAGAAATTGAACGAGGCGGTAGGGCTTATTGCGCTCCCGGAGAAGGACGGTGTTGCCGTATCGGTGAAAGCGCTCGACAGCGAGGTCGTGCTCTGCGAGCTCGTGTGCTTGTAGGCGCCATCCGCGGCGAAGTCGATGAAGCCGTTCATGGTATCCTTCTCCTCGTCACTCTTATTCGCCGACAAGGGAGACGGCGAGAGGTGGCCTGACGGGGAAGCAGGGGAGATGGCACTCATTGGTTGGGACGGCGCCAGAGCCGGAGAGCCGGAAGCACGAGTGCTGTCCCTGATGTTGGTTTCGGACGCGCGGCGACTCAACCTGCCGGGGCCGATGCCATGCTTCAACATGAACTTCTCGAGCCAGGCCGCGCCAGACGGCTCAAGAATCGGGTCGCCCGGGGCCATGGATGAGAATTTGCGCGCCGTCTCCCGGAGGGACCCCTCCGTCACCGTTATGCCGTTTTTCTGGGCTCCGCGAACGTAGTTAATCAGTGCCTTCTCAATGCTGACGCCCTTGCCCTTGCCGTTGCGCTTGACCGGAGAACTGCTCCGCTCCTCCGAATTCAAGTACTTGTCTTTGTTCCGCAAGACTTTGGATACGGTGCTGGTGGTGGTGTCAGAGCAGAGCGGGATGTCACGAAAGACAAGGTGGTTTCGGAAACATACCTTCTCTCAACTCCAAATCGGGCACCGATGTCCGTCTGCTTCGCCGTGGGGTGGTCCTCGGCGTACTGACACATTTTCCGACGATCATCGTCCGTCAGCGTCTTCCTTGGCTGTGAAGTGGTCTGGATGGCCGGCAGTTTGGACGTCTTGAGCGGCGCTGTGATGGAGGGGATGGCGACGGGCGGAGCCGAGTGCGGCGGGCCATAGGTGTTTGGGTTCGTCAACATACTCGGCCACGTCGCATGATGAGGCATCATGAGCATTGGAAGTTGGGAATGTGTCGCCGGAGACTGGTGAAGCGGCTGGGGAGGCGGCGGCGGCGGCATCCTGCCGAGAGACTCTGAAGGCAGTCCGTGGCTTATGGGGGGCATGAAGCTGAAGCCGGCCCCGTAGTCGGGCATGGTGGTCTGGTGTTGAAAGGAACTCATGTCGACCCAGTTCTCATTACCGTACGTGTTGTCAGGTGCAAGATGGCTCTCCTGGTCCATGCCCGTCGAGGCGGTGATCTGATTGTGCATGGTGACGGGGCGTGCGGGGGGGTTCGTCTGGCTCAGACGAAACCGGGCGGCGGCGCGAGCAGATGGGGACGAGCAGAGCGTCGTCCGCTGGTAGTGGGATTGGTGCCGTCAAGAGCCACTCGGTGTGAGGGGCCACACAGACTCGCGCAGTTGTGGGGATCAGCCCGTCCGGAAGGGATGGACAAGACAGACTCAGGAGGCGGCATGCATGATACGGGGGGTGTCGAACACCAATTGGTCCCTTGAATCGGACATGCAGCGGTCTAGCCGTCAGGGAGGTTACAAAGTCGGGGGCCAGCCGGGTGCGGAGTAGCGCAGTCCCTCAGTGAGGGCAGCGGCGGCTGCAGAGGCGTTGGTGGGGGTGTGGCCGTTCGGCAGGTCTGTCTTTCGTCGAGGGGAAGCGGGTCGAGTTGCGTGCAGACCCGGGTCTCGACGGGATGGGCCCGGAGCAGAGCAGAGGAGCGTTTGCGAGTTAGCCCACGTTAAACGGTAGTTAGCGGCTCTTGTTGGCGCTCCTCTCTCGGTGCTCGTGCCACACCTGGGGATCGATCTCGAGGGACTCAAGTATCAGGCAAGCTTGGATTGGCAGACACTGCTCCAAAAACTGAAGGTGAGAAACCCAAGTTGGGTTACTGACGCTTCAGATTCCCTCTCGACATCAGTTGTCCGTATTCCCGTCTCCCAGTCGGCAACGACGGCGAGGTGAGCGGCTCGGCTGCGGGCGTTTTGGTCCAGTGGGCGGGGAGGGATCCGTCCTCTTGGGCGAAGGGTACCTGATACGAGGCGAGCGACAAGACCGGTCGGCGCCGAGGGCAGCAAAGCTGGGTTGAAGCAAAGCAGATTTGTTTCAACGGCAGAGGCGATGATGCAGTCGGAGAGCAAACAAGAGGGCGATCTACCGGTGGCAGACGGCAGAGAGCTGCAGAGCGGATGCTGCAGATGCAGTCTCAAAGCTCGGGGACTGGTACGAGACAAGCTGGACGTGCAGGAAGGGAAAGCAGGGCAAGCAGAGCAGCAGGGCAACAGGCATTTGGCCGGCGAGGGCCTGCCCCCAAGCGGCATATGTATGCCAGGGAAAGGCCCGCTTGATGCAGTGTGTGTGCATCTCCCGGCAGGGGTTCCAGGGTCCTGGCCGTGGGAGGGCACAGGCCACACACCACTGGACGGGCTGGATGGGGCGAATGGGGCAGATGGACGGGAGGTGAGGTGGGAGTGAGATGGGTGCGGTGGGGGGGTGTCCAGGGAGCAGACCTGGGAGCGAGGGATGGCAAGAGCTGGGGTGGGACAGCCGCCGTAAATGGGAGACAGGGGTCACTCTGGCCGGGGAGGAGGCAGCAGCAGAGCAGAAATCGACCCAGCAGGAACTGCCCTGGACTTGCTGAACTGCAACCGAAGAAGATGGATGCGTGCAGTTCCAAAAGAGGAGAGCGCACACTGAATCTCGAAGCCACCATCCAGGCAGGTGCGAACTAGCCCCAGCACTGGCAACGTGACTCCGAGCCAGGCTGCTGCCGACGGGCTCGAATGGAAAGCGCAGACCGTGCTAGCAAGGAAGGAGCACGCCGCGATGTCCAGTCCGAGTCGGTCGCCTCAACCTCGTTGTGTTACTGGTACTGTGCAAAACTGTGCGCCGGGCGGGTGAGGTCAACGCAGTACGTACCGCCTAGGATCCTGGTCTCAACGAGGGCATGAAAAAGCAGCTGTGGGCTTGGATGGCGCCTTGAGCGCGCCCTGCCGAAACGCGGTGGCTGAACCGCCAAATTGTCCCGTCTTAGTCTCGCGCACTCGGCCGCGGCCATCGGGGAACAGTGGCAGTCCAGAATACTCGTGGACTCAGAGGCTGCGGTCCGCCTGAACATGTTCCACGGTGCGTTCGGGAATGTGAGGGTCACGCAGTTGCTGCTAAACCAAGAAGCCGTGGCCGTCGCATGGCCGAGACACCATCTTGCGCCCTCCCGCTCTGCGCCTCTCTGCACTGTCACTTACACCAGGAGCCCGACGTTGCAGGTAAGGTACCTGTATGGTAAGGTACCTGAAGCTCCCGTGGACACACGGACGTGGCTGCCCAGGTAAATCAAATCCCACGTTCGGCAGGACTGCACATCCGCAATGTCCCGAGCGAGCTTTCCTTCCAGATCGGCAGAGCCCAGATCGCCGGCGCTTCTGGCATACCTTGGTTGTGGCATTTGAATCAACTCGATAATGCCCACTCGGTCGAGCAATAGCGTGGAAACGGCACCGATGCTGTTTGCGAATCAAAGACCAAGTCGTGCTTGCAAGAGCCTCCTTGGCTGTGTGAACACGCTAAACTTCCGAGCCCAGCGGGCCAGGTGTGGGCCGCAGCTACCATCAGGTTCGGGCTGCCCCGCCCCTTGGATCCCGGGCGGCCCACAACCTGGATCCATGCGTCTCCTCTGGAGCGTTGCTGGCCCTGCCCTGCGACTAGCCTGCCGGCCCTGCATCACTCACCCACCTGCGGCCTGCGCTTCTGGGTGTTCGTTCGTGGGGAACCGTCCCGTCTCGTTTCGTCCCAAAACGGCCAGCGAGACAAGAGAACGATATGGCCCCAATTTCGATCGACTGCAAATTATCGAGCACCCACAAACAAGGTAAAACAGCTCAGTGCTCGCTGGGAATTGTATGTCCAGGTTTCAAAAGCCCACCAGGAACCCGTCCGCGTCGGCCCGCGATGATCACCACGACAAGTTCCCGAAGCCAATTGGCACCGCTGTTATCTCAGCCGTCGCCTGCCGCGCCTCTGGTCCGACACCGCGGCCGGCGGCACGAACAAGGCATGGTCGAGCATCGCTTAATTCGGCTCGACAATCGATATCGATAATGTCGCGGCTCGGCATGCCGCTGGACCCGCCGCCCTACATCGCTGTGTCGAATTGTCCGAACGGCCTTGTTGACTCGCCAGCTCAACGTGAATGTATGTCGCATTCGCTGATCGCTTCAAGCAAAGAGAGTCATGGCCGCATCAAGGCAAACCGCAGGGTCGCCCACGAACTGCCGGCGGAGCACGCTTCAGTGCCAGTTATCCTGCGATCTCGCCTACCGTTACCTGGGGATCGGGGCATCTGACTGAGAGATCTGGAAAACGGCCAACGGCGTGACGGACACGCAATCTCGTGGCTCTCGTCTAAGCGATCGGGGTTGCAGTTGCTATCTGGTCACCGGGTGTGTCTGTGCCTCTCACCACCAACTCCTCAAGAACGCCGCTCACAAACCGCGTTTGAGACGATCCAACGGCGACGAAGAGAGACCGGGCGGGATTGCCATTGGGCATAATTTCCGGCTTCCTGCTCCCACCATTGGGCAGAAAATGGTGGTCGTCCAAGACAGGGTCCAAGCGCATGGCCCCCGGCCTGCATCCCACTGGTCAAGCCCGCGTCGTAATAAAATCATGACGGACGGCTGGCTCAGCAAGATGCAGATGGACGGCGCGGCAGGCTTCCGCGAATCGAGATAACTATCCACGCACTCATCCCACTTCGGCGGCACAGGCGCGGCGCAAGAAACCAGCGATCCATCACCTCGCCAAGTATCAATTGACGAATGCGGTCTCGGAGGGGCTGCTTCTCCTGCCAAGAAGCAACCCCCCGGATGAGGTGCTGGGGAAGCCATCCTCGCTATTTGATGGCGATATGCCTCGAGCGGTCTTTCGTTGCGCCAATGGGCCGTCTGAGAACGACACTTCCATCGGCATCAACTCCATCACCACCCGCGACAGCTGCTGCAACCAGACGGACCAGTGAAGGGTCGGCAAGCAAGGTGGACCAGGCACGTTGGCGACCAGCTCCTGCACGGAGCCCCCGCAGGAATTACCTCGATCGACAACAAGGGTGAGGATCTTGCTTGATCTCTCCACTAAACCGTTTGCTTGCTCTTCGTCAAAACAAGCGCCCTCCTGCCTCGATTGTGGATCAACTGCGACTCTCCCTAGCTTGTTGGTTGAAGATTTCTTGGTCAAGCCCCCACACGCAGCCCAATGAACCCACCCCCAACCACAGCACTTGCACGCCTCGCACGCCAACGCCGTGCAGCTCGTTCCTGTTTTGGCGTCCCCTGTTTTCCTTTCTGGGCGTCGGCAGCAACACGAGGCACCCTGGGGTTGCATCGCGCAAGGGGCATCATGACGGCCACCTGCGTCGACCATGCCCCACGACTCTCTTGGCCCCAGCATCCGACGGCTTCTCGCAGCCTGAGCCAGGCCACTCGACAGCCTCGAGCCGCGATGACGGCCGGGAAAGAGGCTCGACCTGGAACCAACAGCTGCGGTCCTCGGGCGTTCGGGTCGTTGTGGGTAAAGATCAATAGCCGCCGCAGGTGCTCCCTCGGCCCCCACCGACTCTCATCAGTTGACATAACGTTACTATTAGCATGAATGACCTCCTTCTTCGGCCGAATCTTCGGCCTCTTGCCTTCGCCCTCCGGCCTTCTGATCCGGATCAATATCGGAATCAGCTGGGAGTCACGATGGTCGCGGCTGGCCCCTGGATGGTGTGCTTCAGCCCAGGTCGGCGCAGTCCCCCTTTCTCCGTTTCTCCCCGCTTCGACCAAGGATATTTGGCGGCAAGAGCAACGTGACGAGAACGCGCTCAACTTAACGCTCTTCCATAGTTCAGCCCAGCGGGTTGATGTGCGGCCAGGCCGAGCGGCAAGGGCATCGACCTCCCTCATCCCTCCCCAGGCAAGGCATTCCTCATCCAGCAATCCGCAAGGGCCTTGCAAGAAACGTGCTCGGACACAATTCAAAGGAAGCTGCGCAGATCATCCCGTTCGCTACCCGGGTTTTGCAATGCTGTCCCCATCTTGCGCATGAATGCCGCTCTGGCCGCTCTCAATGCGTGTCGCGTCAACATCGGAGGGTTTTGGGTGGCTGACCCAATACATTTCATCCGATCTCTGCTTTCCCGCCATGCAGCCTGCATCACCTTAATTTGTGCTCCCGTGGGCTGCACAATGCAAGGGCCTCGCTGCTACCCAATCTTCAGTTGTCGTCTCATCTCTTGGTTCGCGCCATGCAGACAGATGTCTGACTCGTCAACAACCGTTGTGGAAGAAGGGGAGGTCCAGGTTGCGGCTTTGACGAGCAACACACATGACACCAATTTTCATCTTCGATGGCCGTTGGCCAAATTATGTAGTTACATGCAACTTTTCAACCCTCCAAGTGTCAACCTCTTGTGCCACGATAAACAACCAATGGCCCCCTCCCCCTGACAACCATGAGTACCCCTGATTCAGCCCTTTCTGGATCAACCGCGTACGCCCCGAGACCCCGATGTCGCCGACAGACTAGTCTGGACAGATACCAACGGAAAGCAGGGCGCCCACCCCACCTGCGGACTAAAACATGGCCGCATACAGGTGAACCCAGGTGAAAGGCCCGCCCCCGGCCCGCGGAGCGCCTGCCTGCCTGCCTGCCTGCCTGCCTGCCTGCCAGCCCCGACCACGCCAGGCCAAGAGCATGCATTGCATCGAGGGTTACATACTTGCCGTACCTGGCGTACATATCTTTCTGCATCCAACGGCGGCCCTCCCGGCGGGCGGCATATCCGTAAGCGCCGTCCAGCCGCCTGCACGACCCAGCAGATCAGCCCTATGTTATGTGTGTGTGATCCCTCCCACCCTCTCCCCTTGCGTCTGCCGGCAGTTGGGGACACAGGGTGCTGCTTTTGCCCGCATGTGTGGATGTATGTATGTATGTATGTATGTAGATCAAGGAATCCACTTGGGGCGCTCAGGGGGGAGGGTATTTGTTTGTTGGGTTGGGGTAGCGTTGCAGTGGATGGATGTCGTGGGGTGCATGGATACCTACTTCTAGGTAGTCCCATGACTTTGGACTCGGTTGTTGGGCAGGAGGGAGAGACATTTGGGTTCAGGGGTGAGAGAGAGAGAGCACCTTGCGGGCTTACACCGGCATTCTGGCGGGAGGGATGGGTGGGTGACGAACGAGTGATGTCTTGAAAGTGTTCTGGGGTTTGGGAGGGGTTGCGGTGAGGGAGGTGGCCGACGACGAGAGTGAGCGACTCGGCTTGGCTCTGATGGTTGTCCATTGAAGGGTTCAAGGTGAACCGCCGTCCTGGAGGGCTAGAGTATAATGCCCAGGTGCGTTTCTGACCAAGAGCCGGTCGGGAAGTCAAGAGTCAGTCAGGAGGAGGGCAAAACTCGGTCAATAGTAGGGTAAGAGTCAGTCGAATGTAGGTTACAGTGTTTTCTAACCGGTTGGAAGTCTGCATGTTTGTTGCCAGGTATTTCCCAACATTCGCGTCTCTCATCTAACCGGTATATGCTCCCAAGTATGACCCATGCCATGCGATAGAAGGGAATCGCATATTCGCAGTGGGCAGATGCCCTTTCACTTTTGCCGTCCTCCTGTCCATGACCCCTACTCCAAACTTCCAGTAACTTCCCAGTAACTGTGGTATCAAGATTTTCGCCAGTGTTTCCGCGGGTCCTGCCAACCTGCTGCGGCTGCTACCGGTGCCGTCGCTGAAGAGGAAACCACCCATCCTCGGCGAGGTCCCGGCACTCTCACCATTTGGCAGCAACCGGGATGCCGCATCCCCATTCACGGGGCTCGGCGTGTCGTAGGTTTGGCAACGCCTGCCATGTTGCGATGACGGCACACCACCACCCGGCTCCCCCGTAGTCCTTTCCTCGCAGAGGCTTTAGCGCTTGATAATTGTGACTAAATCACCATAGTCAGTAAGACATCTCGAACCCTAGCCAGACAACCACCGAATGCCCAGGACGTACCGATATCTTCGTCTGCCAGCTCATGAGAGAGACCGACCCGCTGCGGCTGATGCTTGACCGACTTGCCGTAGACGACGGCCGACTTGAACTGCTCGGTGATACTCCGATGGATGGCATTGCACTGCGGGAAGTTAGCTTTTAGTGATCATGACCCCGGCACACAGGGGGTGAGAGATGGCACTTACAAAGTCCTCCACGGTGCACTTGGACGAGCGCAGCACGACAGGCGCCGAGTAATCGGGCATCTTGCCCTTGGGCTTGGTGTAGACGCGGACAAGGTTGAGCTTTTCCCACATAGCCTCCATCAACTCGTCAACATTCCACCCGTGCTCCGAGCTGATGGGCACCGAGTTGGGGATGCGGTAGAGCAAATCGAGCTCCTCGATGCTGATGCTGTCGATCTTGTTGAGCACATAGATGACGGGGATGTAGCTTCTGCCCTTGGCCTCGAGGATATCAATCAGGTCGTCGATGGTGGCGTCGCACCGGATGGCGATATCTGCCGAGCTGATCTTGTATCTGTCACCATCTTGTCAGCCCAACGCTTTCCTTTCCCTAAATCAAGAAAAAAGACCGAAAACACTCACTCGCTCATGACGGCCTTGATTTCGTCGTGGTCGATATGCGTCAGGGGTACGGTGCTGGTGATATTCAACCCGCCCTTGTCCTTCTTCTTGAACGTGATGTTTGGCGGCTCCTTGTTGATCCTGATCCCAAAGCCCTCCAGTTCGCTCTCGATGACTCTCTTGTCAGACAACGGCTTGTTGACATCCAGCACGATAAAGATCAGATGGCATGTCTTGGCGACAGCAATGACCTGCCGACCACGACCACGACCGTCCTTCGCACCCTCGATAATACCGGGCAAGTCGATCATCTGCAGCGGCGCACCGTTGTAGACGACTTGGCCGGGCACGCTGGTCAACGTCGTGAACTCGTAGGCGGCCGCCTCCGAGTGCTGCCCCGTCAACCGACTCATGAGCGTGCTCTTGCCGACCGAGGGAAAGCCGATAAAGCCAACGCTGGCAACACCGGTGCGGGCGACATCGAATCCTGCTCCGCCGCCGCCGCCGCCGCCCGAGGGTGTGAGGAGTTCGCGCTTGAGCTTGGCGAGTTTGGCTTTGAGCTGGCCGAGATGGTAGGATGTGGCTTTGTTTTTTTGAGTACGAGCCATCTGGCGGGAAGAGATGAGGCGTCAGGGCCTGGGTCGCCATTGCTGGGGGTGGGGGACTAGCAAACATACTTCGGTCTCGATCTCCTTGATCTGTCGGTTGCACCCACAGGTCAGTTCTCGTCCATCTCCGAAAGCGACAGCTCGGTGCGCGGGACATGCGGGAGATGCAACCTACCTTGTCTACTGTGGTCGACATGATTGCGGTATTGCGTTGGTGCTGCCCGGAAGAGTGGTTTGTTTACGCGGCGAAGAGAGTGACAGAGACGACACTCGAGGGGGTCTTGCGCTTCTGTTGCTTGGTGAGTTCGAATCTCAAAGTGGGAATTTTGATGGTGGGGCAAAATTCAAAGCGGAGGGATGGCCACAACGAGGGGACGACCAGTGTCCCCACAGGCTTGATGTCACTGTGTGTCCCCACCGACCAGCGGCAAAAGTGTCTGATTCAGACACGGGGTTCAACGCAGGGGGCAATTTTAGTCCAAGTAGATTCGAGACTTCACAACACACGGTTTTCACGGCTCGAGTGCGTCCTTGATGGGAGGTTCATCCAGCACTTGATACGCTGATGGATACTCCATGCTTAATTTATGTACAGTACATGCTTGGAAACTCAGCCCCTGTACCGCGCCCGAGTCCCAGTCCCGTTCCGTGTAGAAATCGCCGTCTTTTCCCAAGTTGGGAATCCATCCCGAGAGAACCAACACATCGTCGACATGATCATTGTACATCTCTACTCGTGAAAGCCACTCCTGTTGCAAGTCCATCAACGCGTGCCTCCCAGGACCCTCTTGGATATCGGAGCCAGAGTTGGGCTCTCCGGGGAACGCCTTCGCCCAATCGCGCTGCCCTTCGGTGTTGCCGAGCATTCGGCAGCATGGGGGGATAGAAATGCTCATCTCGCTCTTCAGAACAGCCGCGGTCCCAAAGAGGTGATCCATATATCAATGTTTGCCTACCCCGTCCCCTGGAAACAAAAGAGATATGTCCATCCGGTAAGTCAAGGGCTTACGTAGAACCCCTCGCAGCGCTCTCTATTCGGTGCTGTTGACTGTCCCGTGGATGCCATTAACCAGCGGCCGGGCCTGCCCAGGGCCCGCCTCAGATGACGGGGAGATCGGGTGGTGCCCAGCTCCGTTCGTCGTCGTTGTCGTATTCAATGTCGGCGATGCCAAACCATTGACAGTTGCCGTCACCACACGGGGTGAGACACTCGCTGGGGACGAGTGCACCCCGTTCGGCACCAGGGGAGACTCTGCATCAACCATCAAGTCGTCGGCGCCCTGCTCCTTGTTAAGCCTGCTATACGCCGAATCGTCCCGAGGAACGGCGACAAGGCCGCGGCGGGGCATCCGCTGTCTCCGGAACGGCGAGGGTGATGTGCTCGCCTCCCTGACACTCGGCTTGTCTTCCGAGACTAGTTCGCCGTTGACGTAGTGCTTGTTGCCGGGCGCAAACCCGCGCAGGCCGTGCGCTTCCGGGTCACGCTTCCACTTTTGGTGAGGCGCCCAGCTTGTGCAGTGCATCTCGCTCTCCGGAAGCTCGCAATACGCCATTGTGAGCTTCACGTTGCGAAGATGCTGTATCGTAGGGATGATGAATAGGAAGTCTGAGGCCTGGGAGCATGTTAGTGCGCATACGAGCAACGAGCTGGGTAGAAACTGCTTACCCTGACAAAGAACATCTCCATCGCAGCAAATTTCTCCCACGCCTCCGCTCGGAGGCCCTCGAGCATGGGATAGCCCATCCGATGGGGGGCGTTCCCTTGATAGTAATCCTCGAGCTGTTCCCCAAGTTCAAAGAGGCTGGGCGTTGTCAGCGCATATCGGTCCGACTCTAGCCGCCAAATAACGCGCTTCGCCATCGGCGAGACGGGTTTCCGGGCCCAGGCAGTATCTGCGTTCGTCTCGTTAGCAACGGTTCCAGTACAGCTTCGCGTTTGAGAGACCTACATCGTGAGAGATCCAGATCTTTCTCTCCCAAGAGAAGAGCCACCTGTGTGTTGAGCAACCACTGCTCTCTGCCGTCGCGCGTGCCGTTTGCTTCTGGGTCGATGCAGTCATATCGGACGCCCTGCATGATGCTGAACTTCTCTGCGACCTCGGAGAGTTTGGGGTTGACTGCGCCATCAAGCCAGCGAAGGACGGGAGGAAGTTTGGCCAAGCGGGCGCGCTCTTGCTCGACCCGCAGCCGCCGTTGGTCGGCTTCCTTGGCGGCACGCTCGGCCTCTCTCGCTGCTCGCCTGCGCTCCATCTCCTCCCGGAGAGCACGCTCCTTGCGCTCCTGTTCTCTCCTCTCCTCTTCTTCGCGCTTGCGCCGAGCCTCTTCAGCAGCTTCACGCTCAAGCTGTTCCTTACGTGCCCGCTCTTCCTCTTCTCGCCTCTTTCGATCCTCTTCTTCCCTGTGCCTCCTCTCCTCCTCCTCTCTTCTCTTCCGCTCCGCTTCCTCCCGCTTCTTCTTTTCCTCCTCCTGCAGCCGCCGCCGCTGCTCTTCCTCCCGCTGCTTACGCTCATCTTCCTCCCGTTTTTTCCGTTCCTCTTCCTCTTTCCGCTTCTTCTCACGCTCTTCGTCCTCCTTTCGCCGCTGCTCCTCTTCGTTTCGCCTTCGAGCTTCTGCTTCAGCAAGCTTCTTGGCTTCCTCTTCGCGCCTGAGCCGCTCCTTCTCCTTCTCCCTCTCCCTCTCCTTCTCTCTCTCCCTCTCCCTCTCTTTCTCTTTCTCCCTCTCTTTCTCCCTCTCCTTCTCCTCGTCTTCTCTGCGCCGCTTCTCTTCCTCCTTCCGCTTTGTCTCACGCGCACGTGCTTCGAGATCGGCTTGCCTCTTCTTCTCCCCCTCCTCTTTCTCCTTCTGGAGCAACGGCCGGGGGGCCGAAGTGTCGGTCGAAGACGGGGGCGCATCTGGCATCTCAACATCCGGATCCTCAGACTTGACATGAATGCTACCCTCGGACGATATCGATTTTCCGGATTCCCGACGGCCGTGATTGAGGAGCGTGTCTGCCTTTTTGGGCTTGGGAGTGAGCCTCCGTTCTTCGTCATCCCGTGGTTTTGGTGATGGTCGAGGGCCTGTCGCCGAGCTAAGTGAGGGGTCACGGGGGATGGAAGCTTTGAGAAGCCGGTCGTCAGATTGGCTCGACTTTGGCCGCTTCTCCTTGACGTCGGCGTCCAAGCGCCTCCTCTTAACGGCGACCTCGCTCCCATCCTTCTCGGCAGGGCCTAGGTGCGGAGGGGTCGCACTGGACCGGTGTCGCTTCCCGGTGCTCTCGCCGGAGACAGATAATCTATCGCGGGATTCGTCCCTCTTAAGAGCCTTTGTCCTGTCGTGATATTTCTCTGTCTTCTGCGTCTTTTCGGATTCGTCGCGCGGACTGGCAGGCTCCTTCATGGAAGATGCATTGGAAGTCAGACTGGGGCGCCGCTGCTGCCTCTCCCGCTCCCCTTTCAGTTCCCGCCCAGACACCAGTTTCCGTCTCGGTTTGGCTGCTTCGCCCTCCGAGGATGCAGCCGCGAAATCCGACTCCGCACGCCGAACTTTGGCCGTTGGTTTTCCAGCCGGTGAAGGTTCGCGGTCGGAGACGGCGATGGTCGGAATACGGTCCTCTTTCTTGGGCCGTCCCGGCCCCCGTTTCGGCGAGGTTTGCTCGTCCTGGGGAGCGGTGAGCGAGCTCGCCCGCCGCTTCTCCTTGGGGCTTGCGGATAATTTTGCGGCTGTGAGCTTTTTGGGCTCCCTTGTCGGGCTTAATGCTTTTCTCTTGAGGGCCTTCGCAGCATCATCTTTCGCCTCCACCTTGCGTCTCGGCTCGCGGTCCTGTTCTCGCCTGTTGGGAGATCGGTTTTTCGAGCTCTCCTTGTGTGACTTCTTGTGCTCGTCGTACGCATCCTTCAGCATGTGCTCCTCCTCCATCCAGTTTGGCCCCCGTCGTCTCCTCGCGATCTCGTGATAAGCCTCCCCCTTGATCCGACGGGTGGGGTCGAAATCGGTTTGGTCGAGAAGAAGTCGGACGACTTTGATGTTTTCCTGGCCAATCGCCGCCAGCATGGGAGTCGAGTACTCGCTGTTTGAGCTTGGGATGGGCGAGGGATCGGGGTTCGCCCTGCCCAGGGCCAGCAGGAGTTGCATGACAAGGTCGTGGCCTCCTCGGGCGGCGGCAACCATTGACTCGGGGTCATCGAAGTTGTCCCTCACTTGGAGAATCCGTGTGACAGTCTCCTCGTCACCACGGGCGGCCGCCGCGCGCAGGGTTTTGTCGTCCATGGGCATATACAGCAGGTGATTGCTGGTCTTCGTTGCGCGGACCGTGCCGGCTCGCCGACCGCTGCCGGCATGGATGGACCCCGGCGCTCCAGGGGATCTCCGCGGGCTGTCAGGGCCATGCGAGGATCGAGCATCTGCCGTGTCGAAGTGGTGCTCCTCGGAGGTTCGTCGTCGCTCGCCCATCTTCTGCTTGGCTTCCTGCAGAGCACGCCTAATCTCCTCCGCAAAGTCGAGTTCGTCATTCACCCTATCAATGGGCTCTTGCCCGTATGCGTTCGCCTTGCGCGGGTTCACCCCGGCATCTAGAAGGATCTTGACCACATCTAGATGACCGTTCTCCACCGCATCCAACAGAGGCGTGTCCTTGTCGTTGTTGACACAGTCGAGGTTGCAGCCGGCATCCACAAGCAGCCTCACAATATCGTCGTATCCATTAAGTGCAGCGATTTGCAGTGGGGTGTTGCCGGCGTAATCCGCGACGTTGATGTCCTCGGGGCGGTCTTGTAGCCTGTGTTTCGCGGTGTCGTACTCGCCCTTGGCGCAAGCCCTCGCAAGGAAGGTCTGGCCATGCGCGTCCAAGTGTTTCTTGTGCGGAGCCATTTTGGCGGGAGAAACGTTGGATTCCGCGGTGGCGGGAGTGGCCAGCCCACGCAACTTGGAACTGCGCGGATGTGGGCTCCCACTCGCTGACGAGTCGTCGGACTGGTAGTCGGTCGATTGGAGCGGGGCCGGGATCCGCTTCTTCTTTTGGCTGAGGCCGTTCGAAGAATGTCCGGGAAGGTGCGTCGAGAGGCTGCGACGGTGAGCTCGAGATTGGGGAGAGATGGACCGAGTGCGAATTTGAGGGTGCACCTCATGATGGGACTTGGACGAGACGTGGTGCTTGCGGGAGGCGTCGAGGCCAGATCCTGATGAGCGTTGACGGCGGATCTTGCGATTCTCTGCCTCGTCGTCAGAGTCAGGCCTCGGCGCTTTCCGCTTGTGAGGCACCACCTTGTCGAGCAACTTCGTCTTGTCCTTGGTCGAAGCTCTGACCGAATCCACCGGCGCCGTTTCGGAATCCGACTTTGAGTGGGCGTTTGAGGAGCGGCGGCGGCGCTGGGGTTGAGGTGGGGATCCCGGTGCTGAGCTTAGGCCACTGGATCCGTCTTTGGGCTTCGGCTTGTCCAGGTGCTTCTTTTTCTTACCGAGGATGGACGCGGAGCTTTCATTCGGCCCAGCGCCGGTAGCTGGTACGGCCCTGTCCGGTTTTTCGAGGCGGTCGCTCCTGTCGCTGCGGTCATGGTCGCGATCCTGCTTCAGATGAGAGAGCTTGCGGCTCAGGGCCGAAGAAGGGGCATCTTCGGTGTCGCTCTTCTCGTGCTTGATGATCTTGCGCACTTTGGACGGCGAGTGGCCATCCTTGCCCGGCAGCACGATTGTTTCGGCGTCCGAATTCCCGTCAGCGCCCCCATCTTCATCACTAGGCCGTGAGCCAGGCACGCTGGGCCGGCTGTCTCTGAGAGGCGGCTCGAGTTTGGCGGTGCCCGACGGCTTGGTCACGGTGGAGGGCCTGGTGTGATCGAAGTCGCTGCCTGGCCGCTTGGGAGAAGCAGCAGGCTTCGTGGAGGCGGGCTCGGCAGCATTCTGCGCATCCATGTCATTTAATTCAGAGGACGACTACCGTTTTGCACCATCCTGGTCGCTGGGAGGCCGAGACTTGAACAAGACGGGACGGGGATGCGCGGCGATTGATTCGGTCGAGAGATGTGGTGCGCCAAACAATGCGAGATCGAGGTGGTGGGTTGGTTGTGTTGGAGATGGAGACTTTCGTGGAAGTGAGAGCCTGGCGGAGACACACCTGCACAGCCGCCCCGTGTCCAAAGCAAGCCAGCGACACGCTGAAAGACAAGGGCCCAGTCCAGTCAGAGAGGGTGGGTGAAAGCGGGCACGGCAGCGCACAAAGGCTGAAAAATAAGAGGGCGAGTCACGCGGGAAAAGACCAGGCAGCAAGGCTGCAAGGGGTGTCAAAACGATATACTGATGATACAAGCTGCCGTTAGAGATGGCCGCGCATTCGCTTGTTGTCGATTCGAGGGCGCTGGGAGTGTGTTTTGGGAGAGGAGGCGCCGGGACGGGACTTGCAACCATGGATGGATGCTGGCTTGGCTGAAGGCAAGAGAAAACCAGCTGGGATAGGCGGAACTTGACGATTCCCAGATCAAAGTCTGATCGCCACCGCCGCGATTGGCCAGCTTGGGGTACGGTGGCCGACATGGCCCCTGTGCGCACCGCTTGGGACTGCGTATCGAACGCGACTTGACCAGGCTCAGCCAGGGCAGGCTCGGCAGGGTGACCAGGGTGCGAGGGGGTTGCGACCTGTGCATGCCCTGCAGGGTGCTCTGCAATCGCAACCGGCCGACGCAATTTCAACGAAAAGCGCAGGTGCCTTCCTCCAGCCGGGCGCGCGTGTTCCCGAGGCTTTTGCACTGTGGCTCACTGCTGCCTGCTGCCCCACGAATGCGGAACAGGACAAAACTTGCCCATCACTTCTCGCGTTCCATGACATCTGCATGTGTTGCAGTCTCCCGGATTCGGACTCTGCAATTGCGTGCAGCATTCAATATTGGATGACGAGTGTTTCGCAAATCCTGATGAGCCCTGTCCCAGACTGTTCGAGAGCAGCACTGCTCCTTGGTTTCGCGCGTTAGGCTGCGCAGGGTCACAGGGCAGGGAGCTGTTTGTTGACGATGGGCCCACTTGGCTCTGCCGTCGCAGCCCTGCTGCCCCTCTCCAATTTCCCTGTGCCGCTCGCCCGCCCAGACTTCGAGTCGGGCTGACCAAATGCTGGATGCTCCGCCCCTCCACTGAACAGGGGCAAATGTTTCCAGGATCCCCTCCACCAACACGGCACACTCGAGGAAAATCGCCTTGACCGATGGATTCACCACATCGAATCAATCTCCCGCCGTCGCTGGAGGCCAGTAGGATAACCACGCTCCCGCCGGCAGCGTACTACATCGCAGACTTCATCACCGAGGAAGAGGAGGAAGCAATTTTGCACAAGGTAGCCTGACATGCGCTGCATTGAAGAAACGTTCAGCATCTAACCACGCCGCTGCGAAGATTCAAACCGCACCCAAAGCGAGATGGAGACAACTTACGCATCGCCGACTGCAGACCTGGCCCTCGGACCTTGTTAAAGATACGCTGCTCGATGCCCGACCGCTGCCCGACTGGCTGGAAGAACCTGTCACCAGGCGCATCCTGTCGATCCCCGTCTCGGACGGGGAAGCCAACATCTTTGCGGGCAGCCCTCACGGCCGGCCGAACCATGTGCTCATCAACGAATACCCTCCAAACACAGGCATCATGCCGCACAAAGACGGTAGCGCGTACCATGCCGTGGTTTGCACGGTGAGTCTGGGCTCGAGCCTATGCCTCAACCTGTACAAGAACAAGGAGGACGGGGCTCTGGAGCCGGAGCCGGTGTGGAGAATACTCCAAGAACCGCGCAGTCTCTTGATCACGACGGCAGATCTCTACTCCGAGTACCTCCACGGCATCGAGCCCATTGCCACCGACGTAAACGTTTCGAAACAGACCATCGCGAACTGGGACCTGCTGCGCTCCCCGTCCCTCTATCTGGATGGGATCAACCAGAGGCAGACACGCACCAGCCTGACATATCGCGATGTGCTCAAAGTCTCAAAGCTTGGAAACAGGCTCGGGCCCATGTTCAAGCGCCCATGAATCGGAGCCGGCACCGTGGCCCTGGCGACGACTGGCAGCACCTTTAAAAAAGGAAAGGAATCATGTTCCACTTGCTCGCAACCGGGCCGCTGCCGAACTTGTCGGCGTACCACTTGCGGGTTCCCGAAGCCGTGACCCCAAGATTGACCGTGACAAATACCAGGGCGCACAACAGGGTCCTGTTACACCAGGCGCCGTGAGGAGCCGTGGCGATGGCCATGGAGAAATAGAGGAGACATTCGCACGTATAGTGGGGGCAGATGTAGCGGCGAAACATGCCGCTTTCCGGTAATGAATACTTCTTCAGCCCAGCAAGGTGCTTGTGACACCTGTACTGGTTGACCCAGGCGAACAGGAATGCCGGAAGTGCCACAGCCATTTTCAGTAGAGACTGGGCATCGTCTGTATGACGGCGAGCCCCCGGGTCCAAGATGGCGCCTGCGCTTGCAGTCAGCAAATCGGTCCCACAACTCCCCGGCAGACTGGAAGCCATACCCGATCCTTCGACCCAGACCGCGACGTTGATGGAGAGGTAGAAGAGGAGGCCGAGCAGCCAGTGAACCACCCACATGGTGGACTTGGACGTCTTGACGATAGTCGCGTGTTCAAACACCCGCCTTGCCCCTTGGAGGAGCATCATGAGCCAGCCCAAGGCCACCTGTCCCGAGGTGGCAGACGGCTCCTGACCAGACGTCTGGCTTGACACAATGTACGATAGTACAGTACCCTTGCCAAGGTACTGGACGAGCCAAAATACAGAGCATGCCAGCGACACGACATAGAAGGCGCTGAACCACGCATGGGGCACCTGGGTCCAGGACGTGATGGAGGCGACGAGCGGAAGCAGCCAGCCGCTGTCCGGACTCTTGGGGGAAGATTTGTCCGCAGGCGCCGTCGGAGCCTTGCGCGCGCCGTAGTCAACCAGGAGGGTCTTTGCATCACGCGGCATGGCTGCCACTGCGAGCACAGCGCCTGCGGCCAGGAGGAAGAAGGCCTGGCACCATTGTGCTGGTGTTGCGGTGGGCAAAGTCGTGAGGGCGTGTTGGAAAAGCTCATCCCATTCCATCGTGTGTTGAATGAGAGAAGCCGAGGGCCCCGGGCTGAGATGTGTTGACGGGCGTTGCTTTCGGAGGTTGTGGTTGTTGAACATCAAAACTGTTCATCCAACGGAGGTCTTGATGTCGAATCTGGCGGGCCGTTACCCTAGCCTCGGCCTCACCTTCTTCCGCACCGCGAAGCTTGACATGGAATCCAAACTCTCAGTCTCACCTTGACTTCATCCAGGTGTTTCTTCCTTTTTATGCACATCCCGTGAAATTGAAAAGCGGAGCAGATTGATGGAGAAGCAGCACTATATATTTGAGAACGGCTGTTGATTGCGAGACTGCGGGCTCGGGAGAACATGTCCATTCTTGTTGCCCGCCCCACCAGCCACCGCATCTTCCTACAGCATGGGTGAGTTGAGATGTGGTCCTGGAGTTTAGAAACGGATACACTCTGGTGTTATTGCGCGTTTGTCTGTTATCCAGTTTGGAAGCAGAAAAAAAAGAGCAAGTCTCTACCTGTTCCCAGGGCTTGCCCGAATCTCCTTCCGGGCAAAAAAAAAAAAAAAGGCTTACACCGCATCGACTAACACACCCTGACATCATATTTCTACAAAGCGAACTGTAACTTATCACTATTGGATTTCTTCGTCTTCTTCGTCTTCTTCGTCCTCTTCGTCCTCATCGTCCTCTTCGTCCTCATCGTCCTCTTCGTCCTCTTCGTCCTCTTCGTCTTTTAATTCGTCCCTCTGAGAGCTTCTTTTATAGTTTCTAGGATAAGATCCGATTCCAGAAGAGGAACCGACATTCCACTGGGGGGCTAATGGACCGACGACCTGACGGACAGGCAACTCGGAATCTGGTGACTAAGGCTGGAACTCTGGGAGCTTGTAGAGCCAGGCGATGTAGAAAACTGCTGACTTAGAAGGCCGATGAACTAACGGTTGAATCGCTGGATGTACTGTGGATTTGATAATCACATCGACGACTTGACCAATTCATGGCTTGATGGGTCAAAGAGACAAAAACCTAAAACAGCTGGAGATCATGTCTGACTGAATCGATGGGTTACGGTTC
>Ga0247824_10000419_pt1 | contig 20561 bp, 13 predicted proteins | sample 13C_PalmiticAcid_FD_194412 | JGI IMG/M metagenome (GOLD analysis project Ga0247824, IMG submission 194412) | Soil microbial communities from agricultural site in Penn Yan, New York, United States - 13C_PalmiticAcid_Day48 | ecosystem: Environmental > Terrestrial > Soil > Agricultural land...
GTGGCGTGGTAAATAAATGAATGAGATTGTTGTTGCCGTAGTAGAGTCTCTGCCCAGGGGTTGCCATATCAATGTTGCGCATCTGGGTGATAATATTTTATATTGAGGTTGGTTTTCGTGGATGGGCATGCATCTTTTTGTTTTGTATCTTCGTGAGACGAGTGAGGCGAATTGTTCACCGGGTTTGTTTCCAGGTCTCAACATTTCGAAGTTTGTGATGTATGGGTGTGTTTTTGTGGACGATAGATTTGATGCGTCTCATTCATACAATCATATAGGTCATTATATCATAGCTCTCCCTCCCCCCTCACAGCCTGGACTTTTCTTCCATACCCATCCAGGCTGCCCGTTTCTGTCCCACCCCCACCATGTCCATCCATCCAACCTAAAACCACAGCATGTAATCTTGCTCAAGTTGTACCCAAACCTCATGTCCCTAGATCCAGCCAGCCCAATCCAATCAACGAACAACACCGCAGCGACAACAACAACAACAACAACAACACCGGGTATCATAACACTTTCCAAATCAAACCGCCTCCCAGCCGTCCCTCACATCGTCAACACAGCAGCAATGACTTCACAACAGCCGGTTTAGACACCCTTCTCCTTGCCGCTCGCGCCGACCCCCACGGGCGCCGCGGCGGCAACCGCCACGCCCATGTCGTTCGTTGCGGGCGCCGACAGGCTGCGCTCCCACTCCTTCATGAAGTCGGCGGCGGTGCGCTTGATGTTGCTCGGCGTCAGGCGGTTGAGGGCCTGCGGAAGGAGGTCCTCGAGCTTCTTGGGCGAGAGGGATGTGGATGAAGGGGGTGTGGTTGAGGATGCTGACGGGGAGGGGGAGCGGGTTGCGAGGCGGGTCTTGGAGGACTGTTTTTTGCTGTTGGGACGGTGGCGTTAGTACTGGGAGGGGAGGAAAGAAGGAGGGGGTTGGGCTTACAGAGGGGTTGAGGAGTCGTTGTCGTCACGCTTCTCGGGGATGGACGGGATGATGTCGCCGTTGACGGTCGTGCCGCTCCAGCGGGGGGAGGAGATGCTTGGGCTGTCCCAGTTGGACCAGTCGTTGTCGTCGTACGAGTCCATGGTCAGCGGGGTCCAGGAGAAGCGCTTGGTAGCCCGCGGACCGGCGTCCGTCTTGGAGCGCCGCAGGGGCAGTGGTGGCCGCGGTGCGGCCGAGTCATCAGGGCTGTCCTCATCGTCGTCTTCGTTTTCGGGCTGCTGCTTGGCAGCTTTGGGCATCTCGTCAAAGGCGGATGTCACTCGCGCCCTTGCGGGGCCTTTGGGCCGGATGGTGTCCTGGTCGCCCGGGCTGGCGCCGGCGACGGTGGGTCTCATGTTGCCGTCCATGCCCCGCATGTACGTGCCTTGGCCAGTGATCGGCTCGTCGCCGACAGTAGCCTGCCGCAGGTCCTCCATGAAGGTCCAGATGCCCGTCTTGAGGTCCTCGGCGAGCTGCTTCACGCCGGTTCCCTGCGCCGGCCGCGAGGCCCAGGACGCGCGCTTCGAATGCGTGGATAGGGCGGCAGCCGCAAAGCGACTGTCAGAGTCAAACTTGGCGGCTTCTGGCCCGTCGTCGCTTGCAGAGAAGCCGCCGGCTGTTTTCGTCGGAGACAAGAGCGACAGGGTGCGCGTGTGGCTTCCTGTGAACACACGCCTCCGGCTCCTTTCTGGCGTCGCGAGCTGACCCTGTTGACCCAGGAGCGCCTTCCGCCTGTCAAGCTCGACGCTCCGTTGAATTGCAGCCTCGTCCTGCAGCTCGGCGGCGGGCCCAAGGCCGGGGATAAGTTCAGTATTTCGTCGCGGCGCTCTCTTCTTGTAGGCTTCGTGCGTGGCCCATTGCTTCTTCAGCCTCGCAAGATCAGATTCGGCACGGCTCAACTCCTCTCTCAGTTCCAGGACGCGGCGTTCCTGCGCTGCAATCGCGGTGATGAAGTCGCTCGAATCAACGGGCGACATCAGGGAAGGGGTGTCGAGCGGTGTTGGGGGGAATGAAGCACCTGTCGAAGTGGCTGGTCCCGGCCTTGCCGAATAGGCCGTTGCTGGCATGATCGGTAGAGTTAGGGATAACCTGTTGGTGCTCCTTGAGGTCGTTGAGGCCGACCGTGTGGAGCGATTCTCTATGAGATCGTCTATCTGCGACGGGGACGAGGTCAAGGGCTCGTCCGGGAAACGGCGTGGTTTGGTGTCATCGCGGCTTCCTACACGGCCCGGATGGCGCCTCTCTTCGGGGGTCGAGGCGCCATCCCGCCTGCTCTCGTCCAGACTTCGCTGGAGCAGCACCATCTCGTCCATTTCGTCGGCTTCCAGAGGGATACGGCGGGCCACCGCAGCTCGTCTCGTTGGTAGTGGGGGTATAAAGGAGTGTGAGGGCTTGCGCAGAGATTCGGGGTGGTAGGCGGACCACGGGGTCCTTCGGCGACGTGCGGGAGCGGCAGCGCTGTTGGTGGTGGCAGGGGAGAGGCGGCGGAAGCGGTGTGGGGAAGGGGCGGCGTTGAGGCGGGTCGTTCTTCTGGCGACGACAGAGGCCTTGTGGATGTCCAGCGGATTGCTGTCGCGTTTGTTGAAAAGAGCGTTGGCGCAGGCCGAGACGAAGCAGGTCCGGAGCAGGTCGACGGAGGTCATGGGAAAAAGAATGGAGCAGGTCAGATGTGGACGGTGGCGGGTGGAAACCTCATCTCGCCCGATTCATGCAGCGCTGGGTTTTAATTGGCGAAGCTGCCCCTGGAGCCCCTGACCGCCCGCTGGGTGGTAGCGGCTGGGGGGTGTTCTGGGGTTGGAGAGGAGTCGGGCTGGATTCGGTTCCTTGTCTGCGTGGGTCCAGAGGGGCAGGGTCCAGCTCTCTGCCGTCGCTCGTTGTTTCGTTTCGTTTCGTTGTTTATGGAGCTGTTGTTGACGTTGCCTCCTGGTGCCGGAACCAAGCGACTGGTTCTGGAAATGCCACCGAGGAGGAGAGAATGGCGGCGCAAGCCTCTGGAATTGACAAGCGTACGGTAGCGACAGAGATTGGTTTTCCGGTTTGCCTGTCCAATGGACCACCGTCAGCGAACCAATGGCAGTGCGGCGTGCAGTGCTGACTTCCAAGGGATGCGGTGTGGTCCAAGAGAACGACGGGAGTCGGGATGCTGTTGTTGTCGAGGGTTGCAGGGAAATGCCAGGACCTCGGATGGGGGATCTTTATTAAGACGGGAGGGAGGGAGGAAGGTGACGCTGACCGTCATTTCCACTTGCGTCGTGTGCAGCTCCGCACTGCTCTGAATGCCACGGAAACCCGCAGGGGCCACCAAAACAGCACACAAGGGACAGGATATGCACCGAAAAGGAGGCAGGATCCACCAGCACGCGGGGTCTCAGCCAGCCTTGAGAGGAGTATGCATGCATCATAATGCTTGCTATGGTTAGAGCAACTATTCTTGAGCATCGGCCCTGGGTTCTATGCTGTCAAAATCATTTTCAGGGCTGTGTGTGGTGCAGCCTTCATGATGGAGGAGGTGGGCCTGGCTCTCTCGACCTGGTCCCCGGCTTGTCCCTGGATTGGGGTCCAAGGGGGGGGCGTCTCCACCGTTTGCTGGCCCCTGCAGATCCAGGCCTCGAGACGAACTCATCAGCACGGGTTGGGGGCGGGCTTCTTTTAAGCCGTTCCGCACGTGATAACGCGTGCACGTCGCGCCTGCCCCGAGCGGACAAAGAGACAGCCTGTGGAATTTTAGTTGGAAGGGGCCGTGCAACCCACAAACCGGACTTCTGCTGCCTTGGACCCAGACTCTTTCTTCTGCGAATGCGCTGACAATTGCTATCGACGCGGCAAACTGGCGGCAGCTTTTTCTGCCGCCAGGCATCGACGGCCGGCTGCTGCGTTTGCATGTCCGATTGCTCCGCATCCAAGATGCAGTCCAAAACCCTCCGCCAAGCGGAGAAGAAGGCGCTCGACGGGGCCAATGAGTCGCAAGACACCCTTGTCATCGCCCATTACCTCATGATGGACTTCGGGGTCGGCCTGGTGAGTGTGGCGTTGACAATGCTTTTTCGGCTTCCCTTGGCTCTCAGAACCTGGCCGGGCTGACACTTGGGCACTGTGCAGCGAAGCAGCTCACCACCAGCAGGAGAACCGAGACCTCTTCCTTCACCCAGACGCAGCAGGCCGCCAAGTCAGGAAGCCAGCAGGAATGGTGAGTCTAATGATTTTTTTTTTTTCGATACATTCTCTCCTGTCTCTGACACTTGCATGTCGAGTTAGCCCTTGGCGACAAGCCCGCTGATATGGTGAGTCTCTCGCACGGTCTGGGTTGAGTCCAATGTCCAATGACGCCAGACGCGACCCCTGCCGAAGCCATGGATTGCGCTGACCCGCTGCATCAGACGCGGGGCACGCGTCGAGCCGACGACGCCGAACAGAGCCAGCATTCTTCCATCCCCGAGACTCAGGACGCCCGTGTTATAAGGGGCAAGCGGCCAGCAGCAGTCCCGCCGCCCTGGGACCCTGATGATGGAGATGGAGTCGTAGGCGACTTGGACCTCCCAGACACCCTGCCCCTCTCGGCCGAGATTGACAGCACGTCGCGAAGGAGGAAGATGGAGTCGACCCAGGCTTCAACTCAGTCCAATGCTGGCCGTAGCTATGACCAGTATTGCCGCCCTCCGTCACCAGGCCATACGTCGCCACATACTCGGTCCCCAGGCTCACCCAAACTCGCGAAGACCAGCTCTCCGGTTCGCGGTCCCCTCGACAACGATGATGCCGGTGTCCGATTCGACTTCGCGAATGTTGCGGGTGCCAACAAGACGGCCTCCCCAGGCCAAGACGATTCCGGCTTTGTGGATTTTGGAAGCCTCGGGAACTTTCGTCATGCGGCTTCGCAGAAGACGGTTCAGTCTCCCACGCAGTACTTGCCGGAGACACCAGCTCCGCCCCAGAACCCTTTCCGACACAGCCGATCCCAACTACTGCCGGCTTCGCAGCTGTTTCGAGGCACGCAGTTCTCATCGCCTCTCAAGCTTGCCAGCCCGACGTCGTCCCGGCCATCCCCCGCTGACTTTCCTGGAAATTCAATATCGCCGAACCCAGTGATTTCGTCCCCGCTGAAGGCTCGAGGTCTTCGCTCTTCACCTCCTTTGGGCATCACGTCGAGCCCAGAGGTTCTCCCAGGCACCGTCTCCTCGAAGCTTGATGACAGAGCTAGCAGTCCCGTCAACACCGCGTCGACCGAAAACCCTGTTGTTCCCGAATCCTCTCACAATGGGCCGATTCGGAAGAGATCAGGCCCAGAACCTATGAGCGTGTACGAGCCGATGCACAAGTCTCAAGAACGGCGCTCAACTTCCGAAGTACGCTCTGACCCCATTACTTCCGAGGAGGACGATGACCGGTACCACTCGATCGCGAGGCGGATGAAAGCGCGGTCCAAGAAGGAAGCCGCTCTGAAGCAGCTGACTGCCATCAGCTTTCCGCGTCCGCTGAATCCGGACGATGTTGAAGTTCCCTCGACGAGTCAGCGCAGGCGGACAAGTCAAGCAGAGGCTTATATCGCCCAGTGTCACGGGAAGGACTTGACGGATAACGACACGGAAGGTCCAGATGTGGCGAAAGAGTCTCAGGATTGTCATCCGCAGCAAGCTCAGCACGGCCCTGCTGTTGATGAGGATTCGACTCAGTCTGACGTGGAAGAGGTCGCTGTACCGACGGTGGACCCGACGCCGAGTACTGTGCCTGACCTTCCGAGGTCCTCAACAAAGTTGGCAAGCCAGCTTGTCAGGGAGACCGGCATGGAGAGGCTGTCAAACGGGGACGCCATACCGGAGACAAGTCCAACGAGCAAGCGGCCCAAGGCTGCGCCTCAGGCGGCGCCGTCCGTTGAGCCAGCGCCGCCAGAGGCGAAGTCCACACCAAACTTCCAGTCCTCTCCCCCAGCATTTAGCACCAGGTCTCGGAAACCGAACGGCAGCAAGGGATACCCACGAGTGCCGAGCTCAACCTCAAGCCTCAGTCACTTAGCCTCGACACCCCCTCTGCCATCCACCAATGCTCCTGTGACTGAGAGCTCCGCACCCACGGGATCCCCCACTGAGTCCACCATAGTTGCCAGCTCTTCGCCAGTCGTGGCCCAAACCAAGCGGCGCGGTGCGCGCGGAAAGCTCACAAAATTGAAAACAAGCTCGACTGAAAGCCTGAGACAATCTGCCAGGGTGATCAGGCGGCGTTCAAACTCGACCGACGAGCTCGCCCCTTCCGCGTCAGCAACGCCGACCTTTGAGCAAAGCTTGCGCGTCTCCCGCCTCTCCGTCTCGAGGTCAGCGTCCAGATCTGGCCGTAGCGCCATGAAACCCCCACCAACTCAGCGAGACCAAAAGCTCTTCGAGAACATGGCCTTCGCCATATCCTTCCAGTCAAGAAGACCTGGCGAGGGCAACGACCAGTACAGTTCTCGGATGGACTTCTCAACCACCGTCCAAAAACGTATCAAACAAGCCGGCGGCCGTATCCTCGAACACGGCTTCGACGAGCTTTTCGAAGCCTTCCCGATGGGCACCCCCTCTGGCAGCCCAGCCTCCACCCCCGGCGCCGAGCCGGAAATCAGCCTCACCCCCGAGGGCAGCGCTATGGGCTTTACCGCCCTCATCGCAGACGGCCACTCTCGCAAGGTCAAATACATGCAAGCCCTTGCTCTCGGCCTGCCCTGCATCGCAGCTCGCTGGATCACGGCCTGTCTGGACCGCCGCGAGCTGCTCGACTGGACGCCTTACCTCCTCTGCGCCGGGCAGTCGGCATTCCTCGGCGATGCGATCCGCTCGCTTAATCTGGCGCCGTACGAGGCCGCGACGGCCACGCTGGCCGAGGTCATCAGTCGGCGGGCGAAGCTGCTGCAAGAGAGCAGGATCCTTGCGGTGGTGAAGAAGGCGGCAGAGGGCAAGAAGATGGCGTATGTCTTTCTGGCGCGGGTGCTCGGGGCATCACTGACGCGCGTATATGGGGTGGACGAGGCGCGGGCGGAGATCAAGGCTGCGGAGGGCGAGGGGAGGGCGTTTGATTGGGTGTATGTGGATGGGAAGGAGGAGGAGGAGGCGCTGTTTGCTGCGACGAGTCGGCTGCCGCCGGCCGCGGGGGGGAAGAAGAGGAAGAGAACGTCAGGGGCGAGCTCCGCGGGGGCGGAGCTGCCGCCTGTGAAGAGGATTAGGACGCTGAGTGATGAGCTGGTGATTCAGAGTTTAATCTTGGGGAGGCTCATTGAGGAGGGGGAGATGGAGGGGTGATTGGGGCGACTGCGGTCCGTTTTGTACAATACTACCATGGATGGATGGCATGTGGGCGTTGGGGATACTGGCAGGATGGATTCTTTGAGGTGTGAGGGATAGGTTGGGATTCGGGTATAGGGTCAACGACTTAGTGAGTGATGGCATGATAGGATGGTGGAATGGAAAACCGAGCTGGTGTTGTGAGGGGTGGATAAAAGCTGATACCACGTCTTGTCTGTGCTGTGGCTGTTTCTCCTGTTGTTGGTTCTTGGTGCGCGGTAAAGGAGGTTATCTGTCCGTGGGACGTTGGTGTTTAAGCTGTAGTTTTCCTATTTGTCCTCGTCGAGCAACAGGTACGTTATGTTCGCGGTTTTCCTGCCAGGTGGTGTAGACACGATGGGACAACCGAAAAATGCTGCTCTTGTTGGGCGGGGTTACGTGAATTTGTTCGCAGGGTGTTGAGCACTTTGAAGCTATCATCGCCTCCAGTGTTGGATGCCCATCTCTCAGTCTTGAATTCCTGGGATAACAGGGCGTCTGCTGTGGTTACGGGGTTTCCATTGATGGCCTAATACCTGTAGCTCAGGTCTAATTCTCTGAGACAACCCAAAAACACCCGACATTGTGTCTACACCCACATCACCAGGCCAAACGACACACAACGTTTACAATTTAAATTAGAAACGTGGAATACAGACCAACGACAACCCCTCCCTCTACCGAGCGATCCACGCCAGAAGATCAATAAGATAAGGCAGAGAGACAGTGAGAGACAGAGAGAGAGAGAAACCCAGTGCCCCCTTCCTGGTGGTATGTCCGTACCTCAGCCCCCACCCACCCCCATCCCTTTTCCCACACACAGGAAAATGTATCATCAAAATGCAAGCAAGCAAGCAGCGTCCCAGTTCCGGTCTCCCCTCACCCCAGCCAGTTTCTTTGCGACTCAAAAACAATCCCAAGCAAGCATTGTGAGAGGAAAAAAAAAGAGCTCTTCCAACAGCAGTGGCTTGGTTGTGTGCATTTCTGTTGCTTTCTTCTTCTTCAAATACAAAAGGAAAAAAAAATGAGAGGCGAGTCTCGATAGCATTCTCTAAAGCCCTTCCTGGGGCTGGCAATGATGCCGCTGGGCCAGTGTGTATAGTTACCTGGACCCTCCTGAAATGCCAATCTGACTCAAATTGGTAGTTTGGTTCTCTCCTTGATGCTGTGCTTCACCATCCAGCATAGTTTGGGGGGGTATGTGATGTGGGTTCGTCTTGGTAGGTAAACCCGTACAGATGTGCTGAGCTCGGTGTGTGGCCGACAGATGCTCAGCAGGACTGGTAGATGAGCAGTGGCTCGCCGACGTTGGTGATTTCGGGGATTGTGCATTTCAGGTCAAACGCCTTGGAGAGCACAATCTTGAAGATCTGCTGGTGGTCAGACAGTATTCAGCGAGGAGTCAGACGGATCGACGCACCTTCTGGACATTGATGCTGTGGCTGGTGCTGCTGAAGATGAGTGCTGCGCGCATCGCCTTCGCAAAGCGCCGAGCCTGGAGTGTTGTTAGCCAACGGTGGAAATGGGGCGACCTTGGCGGCTGTCTCGTTGGGCGTACCTGATTGGATATTTCCTCCTGCTCCTCGCGCGACAGGTTTACAAAGTGGTCGTACTTGGTCCCCACAAGCACGGGGATGGCTGTCTTGTTGAAGCCCCTCCCCTGCCGATACCACTCCTTGATGCTGTTCAAGGTGCTCTTCCGTGTCAGGTCGAACATGAACAGAATCGCCACGGCGTCGTTGCACACCAGCGGGAGCATGTTAACGAACTCGCGCTGGCCGCCCAAGTCCCAGATGCTGAAGGTGATCTCGGTGTTCCGGATGCTGATTGTCTTCTCCATGAAGTTGACGCCCAGCGTCTGGATGTAGTCCTCGTCCCAACTCCCCTCGACGTACTTGACCATCAGACTTGTCTTGCCGATCTGGGCATCGCCCACCATGCCTACTTTGATCACGACGTGGTTGCGCCCGGGGTTCTGTGACTCGGCCGGCGCCCCGTTGCTGCCTGACCTTGAAACGTGGTCAGCCCCGTACGCGGCCCCTTGTCCGGAAAGACCAGATGGGGGACGGGATATCGGAGGAGCTGGGATTGGCGGCGTCGCGTAGCGGGCTGTCGGCTCGCCGTCGGTGTTGTCGGGCGGGTAGTGCGAGCGCGGCGAAGTGTTTACGCTGTGATCAATCGGCTGTGGTTGATACGGGTGTTGCTCATGATAGCCGTTCTGGTCGTGGGCATTGTGAACGTTGTGAACGTTGTGGATAGTGTGGTCTGGTACTGCCGGGTGCGGCGAGCTCTCGATTCCACCGAGACTGTCGTCGTGCGAGCCGTTTGACATCGGGACTGAGGCCGGGACTGAGGCCGGGACTGCGGCGGGAACTGGGTCGTACGCTAGGCCAGAGGCCGGAGCCATGACCTGCTCCTGCTCCATGGTGTCCACGCTGGCGTGGAACTGGGCTGGAGAGCCCGCCGGAAAGTGTGAGGAATCCAGGGCGAAAGTTTGGATGTAGGCGCCGCGGGAGGCGGGGTGTCAACAAATCGGAGGGTTGTGCCTGGGTGCGCAACGAAGTGCGCCAGGACCGAGCGCAAAGATTCGGAAGTTCGGACGACGCTCGTCTGGTGGGGAGGGCGAGGACTGGGGACTAATGGGCGGTGTGGTGTGGTGGTTCCTGGGCTAGGCGGATGACGACTTCATGGAACGCGGTAGCGGGGGGATGCCAGCTGAGGCTCGCTCGTCTCAAACGCAGGACAGTGTGCAGCAGGCGATCGGGTGCGGAGCTGGGTCGGAGGGATGGGCCTCTCTTGTCACTCCCGTCCTCGTGTCAGCGCTCTGCTCCTATCAGCGTCCTCCCGCTCGTTGCTCGCTCGATCGCCGGCCCAGTGCAGCACTGCGGGACGTTCGCGTGCACTCTGGAGCAACCTGTCAGGATTCGCGGGTGGAAGTCGGGAAATAAAATGCTGGAATGCGGAAATCGACCGAGTGCAGTGCCGCCTGGACTTGGGGACCGCAGGCAGGCAGGGCAGAGAGGGAACCCGATCGAAGCCACTTCTCAGCGGGTGCCAGCTGGGCTGAACCCACTGTTACCCACCCTGCCTGGGGTTGGCGCCACGGCAGGGGACGAGTCCCGACTGGAGAAGCCACAGTTGGGCGGCACCCGCTGGCACTGTTTTCAGTTAATTGAAATGCCTGCAGCACGTCACTAGACGCGCTTATGCAGCCTGCCCTGGGACGCGACGCGATTCGATGATCAGCGTTGGAGAGGAAGCAAAGAATCAAGGCATTCCGTTCCGAGGTGGAGCGAAATGGACTCGAAATCCGTATCCCAGGGCTATGTAATTTGTAGGTTGTCGAGTCTGGAACTGGCAAAGGAAAGACAACAAAAACAAACCCTGAAGCGGCTTGGACTGTAAACAAGAAGCAAACCAAACACAAGATGAGCTTTCAGGCTGCTCTGGATGCTTGCAGCATTCTCTTTCCGGACCAGCCTATTGCGTGCCTTGCTTCCAGATCCTGTTATATGTTCGCATCACTATCAAATTTCCCGTCTCTTGTGCTGAGCTTGAGCTGCGGGGTTGCGTCGAGGTTTGTTGTCCGGGAGAGAGGAACCCCCCAGCGGGCCAAAGAACGCACGAGCCAGGAAAAGCCAAGAGTAGTGTTATGTAATCTGTTAGCTCGGCAGCTCGGTCCCCTGTTCGGCCTTTGACTGGTTGGCCGCCAGCTGGCCGGCGATTGCCGGCTCTCCGATTTACAGAACCATCCCTGTGCCGTCCCGTACCTTCGACCGGCGTCATTCGATTTATCTTCTGCAGCCCGCTCGAATCTGCGTCACGCGCATCTGCAACCCGCAGCTATCAGCCTCCCAGCAACCACCCCAAATCCTTCGCCATGGCCTCAATTGCGCGGTGCTTGAGGGTCGCCCGGCCCGCGGCCCTCTCTGCCGTCGTCAGGAACTCGGCTGCCCGCACAATCGGTGTCCGGCCTTTCTCGGTTACCGCTACAAGTGAGGAGAGCTTTTTTAAAGTCTTGTGGTGTGCAACCGTGCTGACCTCGGCCGCCCCAAAACCGCAGATGCGATAAGAAAATACACCAAGGAGCACGAGTGGATCGATCTCGCTGCGGACAAGAAGACGGGCGTCTTGGGCATCAGCGAGTATGCCGCCAAGCAGCTGGGCGACATCGTCTACGTCGAGCTGCCGGAGGAGGGCAAGGAGGTGCAGGCCGGCGACGCCATTGGTGCCGTCGAGTCCGTCAAGAGCGCTGCCGACATCAACGCCGCCATTTCCTGCAAGATCACCCAGGTCAACATGCTCCTGGAGGAGAAGCCGGGCACCATCAACCAGGTCGCCGAGGACGACTCGCACGGCGGTGGCTGGATCGCCAAGGTCCAGGTTACCGAGGAGGGCCTGCAGGACTTTGAGAAGCTCATGGATGCCACTGCCTACGAGGAGTTCACCGCGGAGGAGGGCGAGCACTAAACGTTTTTACTTGGGCGAAGTGGGAAGTTGGCGCGAGCGGGGAACAGAGGGAGCTGTGGGGTTATCAAGAGATTTCGGACAGTTCAACACCTGATAGATACATGGGCCTGGGGATTTTGTACCATAACGGGCCGCTGGGGCAACCGGGGTTTGGTTTCACGCATTCGATTTTGAACAGGCGTTCACCAGGTAGGCCACACGAAAGAGCCTGACGCTACCGCGCCGAAAGGGGTGGGCTCTCAACGGCCGCTCATACGAGCAAATACGGGTCGGGGGCCGGTATACCGGTGGCAAGATATACATACATGCAAAGTCATCGCAGATCTATTGGGCCCTATCGTACATACCAAACGCTCAAGCATCGCCAACCTTGACTGCCGCCCCTGAATCCCGCCCCTTGTTGATATCGTCCAATATCTGCTGGGCTCCCATGCCGGCCAGCTTTTGCGCCAACTCCTTGCCCATAGCCTCGGCCTCCGCTAGGCTGTTGACCTCCTGCGTCCTCTCACCATCCACAGCCTTCTTGCCATCCAGACTGACCACCACCGCCCGCAGCTGCAGCTTCCTCTTCTTCTGCCCGCCCTCCTCCTCCTCCTCCACCCACGCCGTCTCCACGCCGATCGGCACGCTGCACCCGCCCTCCAGCGTGCGCATGACGCTCCGCTCCGCAAAACACGCCGTCATGGTCGGCGTGTCCTCAATGGCCTTCAACATCGCCTTCATCGCCTCGTCGTCCGCCCGCACCTCCAGCCCCAGCCCGCCCTGGCCCACCGCGTGCAGCAGGCCCCCGCCCTCGGTATTCGAGTCCAGATACTGCGCGATCCGCGCCCCAAAGTCCAACCTCAACAACCCCGCCGCGGCAAGGATAATCGCGTCGTACCCCTCCTCGTCACACTTGCGCAGCCGCGTGTCGATATTCCCCCGCACATCCCGAAACACCAGGCCCGGGTAGAACCGCTTGAGCTGCGCGGCGCGGCGCACGCTGCTCGTCCCGACCACCGCGCCCTGCGGCAGGTCCCGCAGCGTCTTGTACACGCCCGCCGCCTCGTGCTTCTTGCTAAACACCACCACGTCGCGCGAGTCCTCGCGCGCGGGCACGCAGCCCAGCACGCACCCCTCGGGTAGCGTGGTGGGCATGTCCTTGAGCGAGTGCACGATGATGTCGACCTCGCGCGAGAGGAGCGAGGCCTCGAGCTCCGTCGTCCAGAGGCCCTTGCCGAGCGCGGGGAGGGGCGTGGTCTTGTCGCGGTCGCCCATCGTCGAGATGGTGTGCACGCGGAAGGTGGCGTGGGGGTGGGCGCGCGTGAGGGCCGCGATGACCAGCTCGGTCTGGCGCAGGGCGAGGGCCGAGCGGCGCGTGCCGACGTTGATGGTGGCCATTTTCGGGGTGTGTTGGGGGTGTGCGTGAGGTGAGATTTTTTTTTGTTGTATAGAAGGGAGAGAGATCAAGTCGATCAGCTCTACCGGTGGGCACGATCAAGGGTGCTTGAGAGGGGGAGGCTTGAAAGTAAACAACACGGAGTTCGTGATGGTGTGCTGGCAAAGTCCGGCTTATGGCGGGGCAGAGTTTTAGGATCCGCGGCACGGTGGAACGCGGGGGCGGGGTAAACTGACAACCGCCCCCCGAAATGTCCGGGCTCTCGTGGCAACATGGGAGGATGGGGACCAAAATTGATAGCAGGAAAGAAAAGAAGTGCTACAAGACAAGGAAGTTGCTGTATCTTCACCGTTCTTTGAGCGCAATCATACCAGGTATTCAATTGCTCGCGTCGAGGGTTGCAGACAGTCTCGGGAACGACTTACACCAGTTTTTGCCAAGCCTTCCAGTTCCAGATTTCTTTTTCTCCTCGGCTCCTGTTTCTGAACAATTTCTCCAGCATCCTCCCGTGTAGCATTGCAATGGCACCGACACCTCCAGCCCCCAACGTTACTCTTCAGTCGGGTCAATCCATTTATAGACTGTTAGTCAGCCCAATACTCGGCTTGCAGACACGGTCAGTGCCGTCGAACTGGAACTTTGGGATGGTATCCGCGACTCACTGTCTGCGAGAGTCGTTCAGTCTTGGTCCGAGTTAGGCAGAACTGGATGGAGTCGACACACCCTCAGAACCGCTGCTTTTTCCACTCTCCATGTTGGGATTTTGAGTCTGCTGGATGCCCTGCTCCAGTTTGGCTCTTGGTGAAAGGTCGACTCCCTTTGCCTCGGCTTTGTGTGCTTTCTTCGTGGGCCCAGTATGAACCGAACGTGTTTCCCCAGGGCTACCTGGGCTGCTGACGCTGGTCTTTGGCATGTTGCCTTTCCGAAGGTACATCAGGCCCGGGATGGTGACCGCGACGGCGGCCATCTGCCTGGGATCGGGAGACAACGTGCGTCGTCAGTGCTGCTTTGGTAGCTGGCTGAGATGGTCGACGGTTGTCGCCACACGCGACTGGTCGGCACTTACCACGGCCTGTCGCTGCCTTGTCCAATGCGCTCTTGGAGACTGGCAATGCCTCTGCGACCGATGGCCCGGGTCGATTGGCCGAAGGCCCGGAGACCCGGGCGTAGCATCGAAAGCCTGCTGGAGATCATGGTTCGCAATTGCGGGTTGATCGTGTAAGTTGAACGAAACTTTGAGTCGGATGAATCACCAAGATACTGGCAAGATGTCAGGTAGGTGACAGGTTCACGTCCGCTGCGAACCGAGTTACCTCCACAAACTGCAATTTATCGTACTTGGGACGGTTTCCTGACGGTTCATGGTGACGTATTCTGTGGTAAGTGTCGTTCGTTCGCACCTGGTATGTCGAGGGTCAAAGCTTCCCCAGGAGATCTCTCGAGGCTTGTAACCTCCATTGTCGGTAAGCAAACGCAAGCTGCTCATAATTGGTCGTTCGTATCTAGATCGCCAAGATGTCCATCTTGAACCGTGGGGCGCCCAAGCTTGACGTTCAAGAGGAGAACTCTTGTGTTCTCTTTCCTGGTCTCGTCGAGGACCGAGAGGCATCCATAGAAGGGAAGAGGAGGATCGCCAAGCGGCTGCTCGACACCACCTCAGCCTTAAATGTAGTGGGCCCACTTGGATCCCGGCACTTCTCAGGGTTGCCATGAATCCTGGTCCTCGAGAAAGGTTTGCTATGATCCATTCTGTTTGGAGATACGGAAAATAGCAAGGAAAAGGAGCCGAGGAGAGGCTACCACAGTACCCAGCCAAACGCTTGGACCCTTCCTCGTCCATCTGCACAATGAACTGTATTCTGCAATGGACAGATGAACAGGCCAGGCCAACGAGTTTCACAAACAGTTTCCCTCGACCTTTCCCCACACCACCCCTGCCACCTGCTTCAGTGGCTTGTGCGTCGACCCCGCAGGATGTTGAGCCCCACCAACAAACCCCCTCCACTCCGTTTCTCCACCCCGCAACAGCACCTGGAAGCTGCCTGATCGCTTCCAAGCTTCCGTGGTGGGGAGGTGAACCGACCGAGCGACCAGACCAACAACAACCTGGAACCAACAGCTATTTTCCAGGCAACTTTCTCGGAACACCGCCGAGCCATATTTACCAACTGCACCGCGTTTCCCCGTCATCACCCCTCCCTCGGTGTTCGCGCGCGGGGCAAACTGCTGCGTTTGACATTGCGTTAGGTTGTTCTCCCCTTCATCCTTGTTGGTACTGCAACAACTGTCTGGTATGCTCACTGTTTTGACGCGAGTTGCGCAGACAAGGTGCTGACTTTCAACTCGTGGCAGCCCATCGCAGCACACCGCGTCTCCCGAACATCAGACCATCTTCGAAGTCGAACGAGGTGTTGACTCTCCCATCCAGTCACCATGGCGGCCACCATCCCAGCCAACCCGACCCCGCAAACGGTCAGCCAGCTTCTCTCCAAGATCACCGATGCGGACCCCGACTTCCGCTTCATGGCACTAAATGACCTGCTCACGGTCTTCACCATCGCGAAACAAGACTTCCTGAATCATGACTACAACACGGCAGCCCGCACCGTCGACCACGTCGTACGCTCCCTCGACGACCAGAATGGCGAGGTCCAGAATCAAGCAATAAAGTGTCTCGGCCCGTTGGTCAAGAAAATCACCCCGCAACTGATCGCACCTATGATGGAGAAGCTCTGCAGCTTGAAGCTCAAGAACTCGGTCGACAACTCCATTCCCTCCATGGCGATCCGAGCCGTGGTAGAAGCTCTCCCCCGCCCAGTTCCAGGTGTGGCACCAACCAAAGAGATCAACGAGGCGTACTCCAACATCAGCAGGGTGCTCATCCCTCGCTTCCTTGGTCGCGCGAGCTCGGCCGGCAAGAGCATTCCGGGTCTGCTGGATCCCGAGGACCCGAATTCCGATTCCGTCGACGTGCTCATCGAGGTTGTTCGGTGCTTCGGTCCCATGCTGCAATCATTCGAGATTGAGGCTCTGCACAATGCTGTCGTGGCAATTCTGGAGAAGGACAAGGGCAATTCTGTTGTCAAGAAAAGGGCAGTCGTTGCCATCTCGATGCTCGCCCACTACCTTTCCGACAACCTCCTGGCCGCCTTCATCAAGCGCATCACCGGCGTGTTGAACCACCCTCAGCTTAAGGACGCCACTCGCCGCCTTTACATAACCGTTTTAGGCTCCATGGCCCGCTCAATCCCTTACAGGTTTGGTCTTCATCTTTCCGAGGTGGCACCTCTTGTCCTGCGCGTCTTGGGCGAGGAGGAGCTCGAGGCACAACTTGAGGAGATCAGCGAGGGCGGAGGAGCGACTCTCGAGTTCAACGAAGTCCGAGAGGCTGCACTCGTCGCGTTGGAGGCTTTCCTCTCATCGTGCCCGACGCAAATGCGACTCTTTACAAACGAAGCCATCGAAGCCTGCACACGGTACTTGAAATTCGACCCCAACTATGCCGTTGACGAGGATGACGAAATGGAAGACGAGGAAGAAGACGAAGACGAGTTTGAGGAGGACGACGAGTTCGAGGCCGCTGGCGACTTTGATGACGATGACGACGCCAGCTGGAAGGTGCGGCGCTGCGCAGCAAAAGGGCTGCACACCATCATCTCGACTCGGAGCACCGGTGATCTTCTCGAGAGCGGCGTGCTTTACGGCACGGTTGCTCCTGCTCTCGTCAAGAGGTTTGGTGAGCGCGAGGAAAATGTGCGCCTCGAGGTATTGTCGGCGATGGCACTGCTTGTCCGAAAGACGGGAGAAGGCGTGATCCCTCCCTTTTCCATCGACGGCGCCCAGAACGACTACCTGAGCCAGCCTCCTGCTAGTCGGAAGCGGCGGCGTCAGAGCAGCGTAGCGGGTGGCGTCTCCTCCTTCGCGCTCGCCATGGCCTCCACGGACCTTTCCGGCACCGGTCTCACTTCGCCTACGACTGAGAAGGTTCCGACGACGGGCCCGCGTGCCGAGCTAGCCAGTCTCACACCCGCCATTGTTAAGTCGCTGACCAAGCTGCTGAAGGGCAAGCTTATTCCCACCAAGCAGGCCTGCATCAAGCTGCTGGACGACATGGTATGCGTGCAGAGGGGCGGCCTCGAGTCGTACTTTGACCAGATCATCGGCCCGGTCATCGACGCGATTAAGCCATCGAGCGCCGCGTCCACCTCGGCGTCTCTCTCATCTGCCGGTGGCGGTGCCTCTGCGACGGCCACCACCTTGAGAATTGCCGCCCTCCGCTTGACCAGCGACATCTCAAAGAACCACTCTTCAGCCGTGCTCCAGCCCCATCTCTCCAAGATCGTCGCCGGTGTGGTTGCTGTCGCGCATGATCGTTTCTACAAGATATCTGGTGAAGCTATCCAGACGGCCGAGGAGATGATTAAGGCCATCACTCCGCCGCGGTCCCGCAACACGGCTCAGAAGTTCAAGGGCGAGCTGCAAAAGCTGTACGACGTGGTCATCGACCGCGCGACCGCTAACGATGCCGACGCGGAGGTTAGGCAAAAGGCGATCCATGCTCTTGGTACACTCTTGGCTCGGACTACTGGTGCCGAGGGATCGACCCTCCTTCCCGACAGCAAGCGGAAGGCATCTCTCGTTTGCCTTCTTGAGAGGCTCAAGAATGAGACGACTAGGCTGGCCGCCGTTCGGGCTGTCGACACTGCCGCTGCCATGTCTGCGGATGCCATCCAGTTTGAGCCGCAGTGGACCCGCCAGGTCGTTGTCGAGCTGGCGTCTCAGTTGCGAAAGTCGAACCGCGCGCTGAGAGGCTCTAGCGTCATGGCACTGAAGCACCTCGCGCTTTCACCCGCCACCAAAGGCACACTCGATGAGGCCACAATGCAGAACGTCGTGGCCGCCCTGATTCCTGTCATCAATAACAATGATGCTCAGTTGCTTGGCCCTGGTCTGCTTGTGCTGGCCCGGCTGACTCAAGATATGCCCGGCGTTGTTATCACCCGGCAGCTCATCGACTCCCTGTGCAAACTCCTACAGACAAATGTGGCCGGCTCCGTTCTCGACTCCCTTCTCGTCCTCGTCACCCAGGCCGGACAGATGGGTCAAGGCAAGCCCCTGATGGGGGCATTCTTGAAGGATGTCGGCGTTGGCGGGGATCCTTCAATCGTTGGTAAGGTGATTGGAACCCTGCTTGTTGCCAGCGGCGATTCGGCTGGAGTCACGTTGGATAGCTTCGTCCGGGAGATCGGAGCAAACTCCGGGGACCAAGCGAGAAGCAGTCTCGCGTTGGCTGTCATTGGCGAGGCTGGATTGCGCCTTGGTAGCCAATTCCCAATCCCGCCGACATTGTTCTTGGAGCAGTTCACGAACGAGTACGACAAGGTGTCGGTCTCCGCTGCTGTCGCCCTTGGGCGAGCTGGAGCGGGCAATGTCTCGGTTTACCTGCCTGTCATCCTCCAGTCCATGCAACAAAAGGGTGGCACTCAATATTTGCTTTTGCAGTCGATCAAGGAGATCCTTCAACAAGTTGCTCTTTCCTCCACCGAAATTGGTCAATTCTCTACGGCCATCTGGGAGCAGATCCTTGCGGCCAGCGACACCGAGGACAACAAGGCTGTCTGCGCAGAATGTGTCGGACGTATGGTCATCATCGACCCCAAGACATATATGCCCAAGCTAGAGGTCAGTTTGTTTCGTGATACAGACGCCATGACGTGAGTTCCTAACATGCCACCAGTCCTTGTTCCGCAACAAGTCGGTGGTGCTGAGGGCTATCGCAGTCCAGGCCCTCCGCTACACTCTCCCAGACGACAATGAGTCGTTCGATGCCTTCCTCAGGAACTCCCTTGTGGATATGCTCAAGACATCGCTCGGTGACCCGGAGATGGAGATTCGCCGCCACGCCATGTCCACGCTGACGTCGGCTGCGCACAACAAGCCCGAGCTGATCCTGACCCACCTCAACCAGCTGATGCCGTTCGTTATGAACGAGACGGTCATCAAGCCGGAACTGATCCGTGAGGTGCAGATGGGCCCGTTCAAGCACATCATTGACGATGGCTTGGAAGTGCGAAAGGTGCGTGGACGCTGTTTCTCGATAGTAGAGTCTTTTTCTGACCACCTGTGACCTAGGCCGCCTACGAAACTCTGTACGCTCTCATGGAGACGGCCTTCTCCCGCGTCAGCACCATCGAGCTGTACGACCGCATCGTCGCCGGCCTCACGGACGACAACGACATCCGCGCCCTCTGCAACCTCATGGTGTCCAAGCTCGTCTACCTCGACGCGGACGAGACGATCCGCCGCCTCGACTCGGTCGCCGACGGCTTCCGCAAGACGCTTTCCCACAAGCTCAAGGACAACGCCGTCAAGCAAGAGATTGAGAAGCAAGACGAGGCCAACAAGGCCGTCCTGCGCCTCACGCTACTCCTGGGTGACAAGCTCAATAAGGCTGCGCTCAACACCACCGGGGGCGGCGCGGGCGGCGCGGGCGCGGCGGGCGCGGCGTCGAACCAAATCTGGACGAGCTACTGGGAGTGGGTCAACAGGGACTTTGCCGGCCAGCTCAAGAGTATCCGGGACGAGAACAAGTCGGGGACGGCGGCGGACGAGGGCTCGGCTGTTTAGAAGGAGGAGAAGTCTGTCAGCGCGCCGTTTCCCGGGGGGTACCACCACGTCTCTCCGAACGGGGTGAACATCAACGGGATGGGGTTCTACATGGAATTTATGAACATGGATCTGTGGAACGACTTTGGGGGGTGGGGGTTTGAGCCTGGGTGGCTGGGTTAGCCCCTGACGGGTTTGTAGGGATTTTGTTGTTGTGCTGGGCCCTGAGCTTTTTGTGGTGTGGTGGTGGTGAGGATGAGTACACTGCTTGGGCTCTGCGGGTGAGCTGATGGAATGAATGGTTTACAGCGGAACAAGGCACCTTAGCAACGGGTATGAATTGACAGCGTATTGTGTAGGTATGCGAGCATCTCCAACCGCGCGGCTGGTCATGCTTTGTGTATTATGTATTACATGGTGTTTCTGGCTCTGGCTAAACACCACTGACTCCCAACCCTTTATTGATATCCTGCATACGGATCAACACCCCCCTCCTTCCTTTTCCTGCCCCTGTTCAAACAACCGTCTCGTCGGGGTACTTCTTCGCAAACATGCCCAGCGCCTTCAGGGGGAAGGTGAACTTGTAGTTGGGGTACGAGATCATGCAGCTCTTGTTGAAGACGCCCTCGATCGCCTCCTGCAGCCACTCGCCGTTGGGCTGCTGCCGCTCCATGATCAGCTTGATGCCCTTCTTGATGGCGTCCTTGTCCGGGTACTCGGCATTCATGAGGCCGATCAGCGCCCAGGCCGTCATGACGACTTGCGAGCCGGAGGGGTGCTCGATGTATTCCCCTGTTTCGCAGGCCTGAGGGAGAGGGGGGGTTAGCAGGGGTACATGGAG
>Ga0247824_10000421_pt1 | contig 20522 bp, 14 predicted proteins | sample 13C_PalmiticAcid_FD_194412 | JGI IMG/M metagenome (GOLD analysis project Ga0247824, IMG submission 194412) | Soil microbial communities from agricultural site in Penn Yan, New York, United States - 13C_PalmiticAcid_Day48 | ecosystem: Environmental > Terrestrial > Soil > Agricultural land...
TATGAGTAATCGATTGAATCAGCCAGGAGAATGGATCGCCCAGATGGTGATCAGCTGCCGAAGCGAATACCTTGGAGTCGACTATCGGGATCGTTTTCAACCGGGGGATCGCAACCAAAAGTCGGAGCCGGCACTGTTTCAGGAAGCTGTCATTACGCCATTTTCAGCAGACCAGGTCCAAGATTACATCAAGCAATATGTCAATGTATATCGACCACTTTGGCAGACGGAAGACTACCAGCGAGCGCTTGATCTCATTCCAAGCCTGAAGGAACTGGTAAAAAATCCGTTCTTGATGTCTCTGTCGTTGGAAGTATTGCCGCGCATGGTCGATCCAGGCCAAGGCTTCTCAGACACCCATATCACACGCGTCTCATTATACGATCAGTTCGTCGAGCAATGGCTAGAGCGAGGCAAGAAGCGACTCGGGGAGAAGGACCTGAGTCCTCAAGCGCGAGCAGCGTTCGAGAGCCTGTGTGATGAGGGTTTCACGCTGAACGGTATTGACTACCTGAAAAGGCTATCTGTAGCGATCTACAAGGAGCAAGGAGGCCAGCCTGTGGTTGAATACTCGCGCTTCAGAGACGGGGGGTCTTGGAAGGACACGTTCTTCAGTCGTGATGAAGAAAAGTTCCTCCTGCGTGAAGCCTCTCCTCTGACGCGGAGTGGGAACCAGTACCGATTCATCCATCGATCTCTACTGGAATACGGGCTAGCACTCGCCATATTCGATCCGCAAGAATGGAAAGGAAGAAGCGTGTCAGTATCTTCCACTACATCTCGCCGAGGGAGTATGAGCTCTATTTGGAGCTTTGAGATTGAAGGTGGGTTGCAGGAAGATCCCACTGTTGCCGCTACAGAACAACAACAGCAACAGCTCGTGCACTCTGCGTCGCCTTTGGTCTGGAAGAGTTTTGTGAACGAGCCTTCGGTCCTACAGTTTTTGGAAGAGCGGGTCCAGCAGGAGCCGACATTCAAACAACAGTTGCTGGACTATATCGAGCACTCGAAGACGGACAGGATATGGCGTACAGCGTCTGCCAATGCCATCACCATACTGGTCCGAGCAGGTATTCAGTTTAATGGAGTCGACTTTCGAGGGATTCAGATCCCGGGTGCCGATATCAGCTATGGCATGTTCGATTCGGCCCAGCTGCAAGGAGCGGATCTAAGGAAAACCAATCTCCGTGGTGTTTGGTTGAGGCAAGCCAACTTGAGCGGAGCGCTGATGACGGGAGCGCAGTTTGGAGAACTGCCATTGCTTGAACAGAACAGCGATGTGAAATCAATCGCGTATTCACGGGATGGGAAATCATTTGCAGCTGGAATCCGCAACGGCGAGATCAGTGTCTATACAACGTTGACTTGGGTGAAAACGTGGACACTGCATGGCCATACAGACACGGTTGAAAGCGTTAGTTATTCGCCAAATGGAGATAAGATCGTTTCTGGAAGTTTTGACAAAACAGTGCGGTTATGGGATGTTAAAACCGGGACGTGTTGCTTTGTCATGAGGGACCACAGAGACTGGATCAGAAGTGTCGCCTATTCACCTCGAGGAGATCAGTTTGCTTCCGCTAGCGACGATAGGGCGGTACGAATATGGAACGTTGCAACAAGAGACTGTCGTCTTGTCTTGACTGGTCATACGAAGTTGGTGTCTTGTGTCGTGTATTCGCCTAAAGGGGACCAGGTTGCCTCAAGCAGCATGGACTATACCGTACGGCTATGGAACGTGGAAACCGGAGACTGTCCTCATATTCTAAGCGGCCACAGAGACTGGGTTAGAGTCGTCGCCTATTCCTCCCAAGGAGGTCTGATTGCCTCCGGAAGTGATGACAAGACAATCCGGCTCTGGGATGTGGAAACAGGAACCTGCCGACAGGACCTAAGGGGCCATACGAATTTGGTTGTCAGTATCGCGTTTTCCCCTCAGGGAGATCGGATCGTTTCAGGCAGCAAGGACGGTAAACTGCGGCTCTGGGAGGTCGAGACAGGAATATGTCTTCATACTTTAACTGGTCATAGCAAAGACATCAATATGGTCGCGTATTCACCTCAAGGAGGTTTGGTCGCTTCTGCCAGTACCGACAGCACAGTGCGGTTATGGGATAGCGAGATTGGGGCCTGCTGCCAGGTCTTGACTGGCCACGCAAGCCTAGTTTTGAACGTGGTTTTTTCTCCGAAAGGGGATCGTATCGCCACAGGTGGTCTTGACAACGCGGTGCGACTATGGGTCGTAGAGGCAGGGATTTCACGCTACGTTTCAGGTGGCCACAACGACGGGATTGTGGAGGTCAAGTGTTCACCAAAGGGAAATCAGGTCGCTTCTGGCAGTAGGGATACAACATTACGGTTATGGGATGCAGAGACAGGAACCTGCCGTTATCTACTACGAGGCCACAGCAAAGCGATTAGAAGTATCGCTTATTCGGTTCAAGGGGACCAGGTTGTTTCTGGCAGCTGGGATAGAACAGTCCAATTGTGGGATACATCAACTGGAGCTTGTCGTCACGTCCTGACTGGTCATATCGACCAGGTCAATGGCGTAGCATTCTCGCCTCAAGGAGATCTGGTTGCCTCCGCCTGCGATGATGGTACAGCACGACTATGGAATGTAGGGTCTGGAGATGTCAACAAGATCCTATCTGGTCATACTAAGCAGGTCCTGAGCGTTGTGTTTTCGCCGAAAGGTGACCAGGCTGCCACATGCAGCGGGGACTTCACTATACGACTATGGAATGTCGAAACCGGAGATTGCCGTCATACACTGACAGGCCATAGTGGATGGGTCAGCAACGTTGTGTTTTCACCTCAAGGGGATCAAGTTGCTTCTGCCAGTGATGACAGGACAGTTCGGCTATGGGATGCGGAAAGTGGGACTTGTCGCCTCACTTTAACTGGTCATCGATCTAATGTTGATACCGTCACGTTCTCTCCAAAAGGTGATCAGGTCGCTACCGGAAGCAAGGATGAAACAGTGAGGCTTTGGGACATGGATACAGGAGATTGTTGCCACATATTAACTGGCCATAGTGGACTGATAAGGTGCATCGCGTATTCACATCAAGGAAACCTTCTTGCTTCCGCCGGTAATGACAAGGTCGTGCGGCTATGGGAGATCGGATTAGGTCAGTGTCAAGCCGTGATCCAAAACTTTCATGACCAGGTCAATAGCATTGCCTGGAGCCAAGTGCCCGGTGTCAACTACCTGGTTACTGGCTGTGGAGAGGGATCGGTACGGATGTGGCAAGTGATGAGTGACGAAGGTCCGTGTCGAGTGCGTCTGTATTGGAGTTCATCGAACAGCTTGCTTGCTGTGACGGACACATCCATACAAGACGTTCATGGATTGAGCCAGGTGAACAGGCAGCTACTATGGGAACGGGGGGCTGTGGGCGATCCCGTTCTTCACACGCAAGAACTTGAACAGCATGTACTACAAGAAGGATAATCGAACGATTAAGAATACAGAAGATGCGAGAACCGTTTAGATTGATACACCATGTGAGCCAGATGAGTTAGTGTTGACTCTGGCTGCGGAAGGTTTACTGCACGGCGTGGGAATGGCGTGGAGCTTAATTCATGTTGAGTCACAACCGGCTGGATCAAGTGAATGTCGATAAAGGCCTTCCCCTATTTCTTTCTTTTCTTTCTTCTTTTCCTTTCCATTCATCTCCACTCACAAACAGAATCAGCCATGGCAGAAGTTACGATTCACGCAGCCGAATCCCACGAACAATCAAGGCCGTCACTGCCTCCAGTCGAGGTCACAGTTCGCGCCGCCGAACCTTCGGATGTGAAAGCAATCCTGTCACTCATTCACGAGCTCGCAGAATACGAAAAGGAGCCGCCATCGACCGTGGAGGCAACCGAGGAGTCACTTTTGAACACACTCCGCTTCACACCTCCACATCCGACATCACAGAACCTTGCGTCGTGTCTGCTGGCGTTTATTCCTTCGTCCAATGAACCTGTTGGCTTCGCATTGTACTTCACTAACTATTCGACATGGCGCGGCAAAGGCGGCATCTATCTCGAGGACCTGTTCGTCAAGGAGTCAGCCAGAGGACAGAAGATTGGAAAGAGACTTCTTGGAGAATTAGCAAGAGAGGTGACGGAAATGGATGGTCGTCGCCTGGAATGGTCCGTTTTGACATGGAATAAGCCGAGCATCAAGTTTTATGAGTTGCTTGGGGCGGTGGCCATGACAGAGTGGCAGACAATGAGAGTTGACGGTGATGCTCTCACGACGCTGGCGCAGAATGGACCAGGTATCCAAGGAAAGAGCACAACCTTGATGTAGGTTACGGATTGGAATAAATCCTTTGCAGGCGTCAATCACTTTTTCTGTGACGTCTCGTGAGCCCAGCGTCTTTTCACAATTCCCCGCGAATGCCAACTCGTTGTCGATCGTATCTGTGGGCTACACAAGTCTTCTGTGAGGCTGGGGATTGCAGGTTTCTGGTTGCAAATTACCCAGGGTAACCGAATAGGTTCGACCCAGTGAAATGGGGATGGGGCGCGAACTTCAGCCAGCTGGGTCGACGCAATTCCAGACACCCGAACGTCCAGAGAGCTTGTATCTGTATCATCGAGGGTGACAACGTGCCCCTTAGGCTGAGAGTTGCGGTTAAGACTTTTCTCTTCGGCGTCAAGCATAACCCGAGAAAAGCTGAATACGAATCCAATTTTGTCCAACAGGATGTGATCAAGCATTTGTCGCCACATCCAACTGGAGAATCTTTTCTGCCCTGTCGGTCGTTTCTGCATATGTTCATTCCCAGTTGTCAGCTCCACAAGCTTCTAGCATCTGTTCAAGCCTCGATGTGTTCAGTAGGATCGGGCGATATGTGAAGCGGGCGACATGTTCCAGGAGCCATGTGCATGTCAAGACATCAAGTTGCGCAGGTGGGATTTTCGGAGAAGATCAATTGACCAAAAGCGATCAGATCAGGGTGTTGGATGCCAACCTGAGGCTTCGATACGACATAGAAGCAACCATTTCGGCATCCATGGAAGGAGACCGGGCCGCGATCAAGAAGGTTAAGCGAGGCCGAGAGCAGTAGCGACAGGTGCTCGGCTGTCTGGCGAACCATACTCGTCTGAAGCGCCTGGATCTTGGGGCTGAGAATTGATCCCCGCAGTTATTCCTGGCTCATCAGGGAGAAGGTTCCACCATGGGTGAACCTTAAGCCTGTGGAGCTCTCACTAGAGTAAGGGTTGGATCGGTTGAGTGCACTGAGGGATCTCGGATCGACGTGAAAGAAGTTGAGGCGAAGAGCTGCTGCACGGATTCGTAGAAGAAAAAAGCGGCGTAGTGTCCCCTTGAGTATATGCTGTGTCGCCGTGGTCATCACATGCCCCAGATACAAAATCTCGCGCCTTCTGTTTTCTTGCCCTCCACCTCTTGCTTCTCTTGCCATGACCACGAACACCTATCCGAGAGCCTTTGATATCCAGCATCTCCTGGAGCTCGTTGTGTCTCATCTGTCTCCTGCCGACCTCCTCGCCTGTGTTCAAGTCAATACCCACTGGTCCCAGTTGTTCATCCCTGGACTTTGGTACACCATCGACGACAGCCTCCAATCATGGTGCAAGATCCTCCAATCCATGTACCAAAGCGACCCCGCTCCCTCCAGCGTTACCAACGACAGGGATGAGAGATGGCTGCGAGAGATATTCGCAAAGTATGGTCACCACATACGACGACTCAGGCTCAGTTGGATCATTCTTGTCGACGTAGCCAATGCCTCAGGAGTGTGTACGAATCTCTGGGAGCTAACGATCGACCTTCGATGGTCGGAAAATGAAAAGCTGTACTGGATCAGGAGGTCCAAAGGTGAGTGTTTCTGTGTGAACACCTACTCTCATCGGTTCAGGAGATGCTTACGAACGATGGTACTGATGTTTAGGGGTTGATCTTGTTCCCATGAAGAGGGCGGCGCAGTCTTGAAGCAGGAACCAATCGCCTCTCTGCCCACACAGACACCACACGTCCAGAGTTTGAAGGCGCTACAAAGCAAGGATTTGTTTGAACCACCTACTTCTGCAACTGAGGAGGAACTCGAGGCAGGATGGACCTTTACACAGCACTACTGGGGCCTTGTTCTCGCCAACTCCAACTTGAAGCAACTCTCCCTTTCAAGGAAGGCCATATTCCAGTGGTTAGTTCGATCAAAAGTGTTTTTCTTCAAGATCATATCAGAGATGAAGAGACTTCGAGATGTGAGCGCCTATGACTACCTAGCCTTGGCGGATATCTGGAGTTTGCACCTCATAGCACCTACCGTGGAGACGACCACAGTCGCCAATGGCTATCAATTGTTCAGACCGCCTGGATCTGTAACAATTGAGGGCAAAAATGGACCTCTTAGACAAAATCCTGCAATCAAAACACTACGCTTTGGCTGCTACCATTTGCCCTGCAATGGAACCCCATTGAACTCCAATCCCAGTCTACCGGAGCTATGCACGATCATGTTGTTACTCCCAAATCTCACAGACCTTGTGCTGACAGGTATCAAGGACACTGATCCCATATCAGCGTCACTAATGATTCCAGGCGGAACACGAGGGCTTGGGATCAGGACATTGCAGATCGCTGAAACTCGCAATTTACCTTCCCTCTTACGTTTCCTCCCCAACCTGAAGGTCCTCAGGTTCGGCAACTTGAACAACGATGGTTTTAATGCCTTGGCCACCCATTGCAGGAGTCTGGAGGTTCTTGAATGGACGAGGGATCCATCCCGTGTCAATAGCCGCGTCGATAGCCGCGTCCAACGTAAACCGCGACAAGATGGGCTCCACCGGTTTCTGGCTTCTTGTTCAACTCTCAGGGTATTTGATGGAATCGGTGATTTTGTCAAAGCAAATGACATGATTCGAAAGCCATGGGAATGTCTTGGGATCGAGAAATTGCGCTGCCGGATCGTTAAAATCGAACGATTGACCCAAGACGAGAAAGCCGTTTATGACAACATGATGGATAAATTTCTTAGGATCCAAGATGATATGGACGAGATGGCGTGGGAGCTGACAGACATGGAACAAACTGTCATGCTCAAACTCAAGCGAAGCCGGGAACAACAAGAAAAAGTCTACGACTGTCTGGCGAGACTCACACGCCTGAAGCATCTGGATCTTGGGTTTGACAATCGATGCCCATTTTTATTCGAGAACAATCATGGAACCCGATCCAACGATGAGGATATTGCACCTGCGCTTGACACACTGGAGCTCTCGTTGGAATCGGGATTAGACCGGCTGGATGCATTGGAGAATCTGGAGGTGTTTGGATTCGAAGCAATTGATCATCGGATTGAAGAGAGGGAACTCGAGTGGATGACGAAGAGCTGGCCTAAACTGAAGCTAATATATGGATTAGGAGAGGACTCTTTGCTCATGATAGAACCAGAAGAGAGGAAAACACAGCTCAGAAAGCACATGGAGATGCTGAGGCCCGACGTGAAGCATGGGTCCTACGTGCGTGGCTAGGCTACATGTACTCGTGTGTTATAGTTATAGTACAAGATGAGTACATGTTTTTTGGTGCGCACGCACATCAATATCTCATTGCAAAGTAGTGTATGCAGTTATGCAGTTGTAGCATATGGAGGATCCTCCCACTGTACTCCAGGGATGTGACGGTGAACGAAATGAGGAGTGTTCCACATGATTTCTTTGCTTGCCATTCTTTCCTCTCCCCCTCTCACAATGGTCAGCACCGCTTGCTCGGAAGCTCTTGGACTTCCAGAGCTCTTGGAGCTCGTATCGCCGTACCTAGCTCCTGTCGATCTTCTCGCCTGTGTCCAGGTCAATAACCTATGGCACCAGTTCTTCATACCCGCACTCTGGCACACAATCGACGACAGTCTTCAGTCGTGGGAAAGAATTCTTTTCACCTGTCACAGTGACCAACAGCAGTACGGAACTCGCATCAGAGTAAGGAAGTTCAGTCCCTCCAACATCGCCGATGGTAAAGACGAAGCCTGGGTCCGAGGGATATTCAAAAAGTATGGTCACCACATACGCCGACTCAAGCTTCGATGGGTCATCCTTGTCGATGCAGCCGGCGCCTCGGGAGCATGTACAAATCTACTAGACCTCGATATTGACATTGGACAGAATGGAGAGAACCTGTATTGGGGCAGGAAATTGAGAAGTGTTGGCAACTCCAATCCACTTGGACAGGACAAGTCTACAGCATTACGAGACCAGGAGGATCTGGAGCGTTTAGAAACCAAATTTTCGGACATAATCCAACACACCTTCAAAGGCGTATTAAAACCACCCAAGAAGCTCCAGCAGCTCATCAAAGGGCTTCTAACTGAAGAGGAGCTCAAGGAGGGATTGTTATTCACTCAGAACTACTGGATCTTGGTTCTCGATAACCCTGGTTTACAAAGTCTTCGCCTTTCAAGAGAGGCGATACTCCAGTGGCCTGTTCGGTCGGATGAGTTCTTTTACAAGATCTTATCAGGAATGAAGAACCTCAAGGAGGTGGACGCCGTCGAATTCTTAGCCTTGGAAAACGTCTGGGACTTGCATGATGTAGCACCTAGCGTGGAAAAGATGGCGGTTATCAGTGGCAGTTCGTCGTTCAAACAACACGGATCTACGACGGTGAAAAGCGACAACACACTTCCTATACCGAATCCCTCAATTAAGATGTTACGCATCGGCCAGGACCACTATCCGCGATTCCCAATAATTCCACATCTTTCGTGCCCCAGAAACCAGGATACGCTCATGATCCTATCGCTACTTCCTAATCTCCAAGATCTAATACTCGCAAGCATCCGAACTGATGGCTCCGTATCATTACTCCAGCCACATCTATTAACCGAGGCCATGGCTCCTGATTTTCCTACGCAAGGGTTCGGGCTCAAGACGTTACATATTTCCCAGTGCGACAACTTGGTCTCTCTTCTACATTACCTCCCTAATCTGAGGGTACTTAAAATCGATACTATGAAGGACGACGTACTGGAATCAGTGGCAACACACTGCAAGAGTCTCGAGGTTCTCGAATGGATGCGGGATCCTGCGTTTATTGACGAAGTCTTACATCGGCGGCCACAGCAAGATGGGCTTCATCGGTTTCTGGTATCATGTTCGACCCTCAAAGTGTTCAACGGCATCAAGCGATATGTAAAAGCAGATGATATGATTCGAGAACCATGGGCGTGTCTAGGGATCGAGAAATTGCGCTTTAGGATCGTTGGAATCGAGCGACTGACTCAAGACGAGCAGACCATCTATGACAGAGTAGTGGCAGCGAATTCACGGTATCGGGGCGAGGGGATCGTACTGGAACTCGAAGATGAAGAACGAGCCGTGATACAAAAGTTTGAGCGCGGTCGTGAGCAGCAACAACAAGTTTATGAACGTTTAGGAAACCTCCGGTTATTGAAGCATTTGGATCTCGGATTTGAGAACCGGAATCCAAGGGAATGGAGGTACGGATACAAGTACGTCTCCAAAATCGATGGGGGATCTTACCAGCGTTATGGCGGTCCTATTCCTGACACACTGGAGCTTTCGCTAGAATCCGGTCTGGACCAACTAGGGACGCTGAAGGATCTGGAGCTCTTTGGCTTTGAAGCGATTGACCATCGGATTGGAAAGAAGGAGCTTGAGTGGATGGCGAAAAGCTGGCCCAAACTGAGGCTGATGTATGGGCTGGCAGAGGACCGTCTGCCCATGATCGAGCCAGACAGGAAGAAGGCGGAGCTGAGACAGTACATGGAAGAGTTGAGGCTGGATGTGAAGCATGACAGTCTGTATGTGGACCCCGATTTACGTTGATTATGTCAAGACCACAATGGCGTGCTGCACATATATTGAGTAAAGTTTGCCTTTGTGCCTTTGTGCAAACATCAGTGCTGTGCAAGTAACGCCCACTGCGCGATGCACTACTTGATTTACCATTGCCTCAGCGCCCACTGATGGCTGATCAGACTCCCTCCCCCTATTTGACCTCTACGGCCATGCTGGTAACAGTTTTTGGCTATCGAGGAGCGACAAGAGGCAGCCAGAGATGATATCCGCTCTGACCTTCCTCGTCAGTCCGGCCAAAATTACAAGTGGGCTCCTTTTCACTTTCCTCCTTCTCTTCGCTCTCCCCCTACATCACCCCACCATGACCAAAACCGCCTGTTCGAAAGCACTCAGTCTCCCAGAGCTCTTGGATCTTTTTTCATCGTACCTAACACCCGCCGACCTTCTCGCCTGCATCCGGGTCAATCGCATGTGGAACCAGTCCTTTATACCCAAGCTCTGGTATACGATCGACGACAGCCTTCAATCGTGGAGAAAGATCCTTTTTGCATGCCACAGTGACCCTAGTCGATCCTCAGTCCGTATCAAGCTTCGTAACCTCGGGAGCTCCAGGATCGCTCTTGGTAAAGACGAAGCGTGGATCCGAGGGATATTCAAGAAGTACGGTCATCATATACGTCGACTCAAACTTCGGTGGGTCATTCTTGTCGACGCAGCTAGCACCTCAGGAGTGTGTACGAATCTGCAAGACCTTGAAATCGACTTTGACCACTCGATTGCTGAGCACTTGTACTGGAGCAGGAAGGCGAAATGTGAGAACATCATACAAGAATGAAAGCTTGCATTATCGGCGCCGCAGTACCTGAGAATCGGTTCATCTATTCAACTCCTCTGACTCATGATGATACTCATTAATCACATAGCTGCCAATGTTACAACAACTGCTGTTCCAGCCGAGCTGCAGGGATCGCAGTTTGAGGTACGACAGCCTTCCTGTAAGGTAGACAGGCCTCCACGAGGAGAAGCAAGTCATGCGTATTCACCCCTGATCCTCACATTGATCCAAACCTCCCTCTAGAGCGTGTTCAAACCTCCCTCGACCACGGGCTCACTCGAAAGCGATCCCTGGACCGAAGAGGACCTCGAAGGCGGAAGGATCTTCACTCAGCTGTACTGGACCCTTATTCTTGCCAACCCTGGCTTACGAAGACTCTACCTTTTGAAAAGGGCGGCCTTACAGTGGCCGGTGGAATCAAAAGAATTCATCTACAAGGTGTTTTCGGGAATGAAACAACTCGGGGATGTATTCGCCTTTGAATTCCTCGACTTGGCCCACATGTGGAGGTTACACAAGGCGGCACCCTCGGTGAAGACTGTCACACTTTGGAAGGCTCTTGCGTTTGAAGAACATCATTCTATGGCACCCGAGGATGGCAAAGGATTTATTCTGACGAACCCATCGATCAAGACATTGATATTCGGCAAGAACCCCCACCACCAAGTCATCCGATCTCGTTGGAGTCAGCCTGGCGACCCCAGTATCCAGGATGTGATCGTGGCTTTGTTGCTACTTCCGAATCTTGAACACCTCATGTTGATGGGTATAAGAGACCATAGCGGACCTGAGGTTCAAACATTTCATGAACAAGGGTCGAGTCTCACGCGACTACATGTCCATGTATTTCACAAACTGGAGCCCCTCCTGCGTCATTTACCCAACTTGAGAGAGCTCAAGGTCAACTATTTGTCCGACGAGGATTTTAAAGTCTTGGCTACCACCTGCAGAAACTTAGAGGTCCTTGAATGGATACAGAATCCACCGTACATCGACGAAACCACCAGAAAACGACCAGAACACGACGTCCTCCATCAGTTTTTGGTATCTTGTCCGAGTCTCAAGGTGTTTGACGGGATCGAGCGCTTTATCAAGGCGGATGATATGATTCGGGAAGCATGGGCATGTCAAGGGATCGAGAAACTGCGCTGCAGGATCGTTGGAATCGAACGATTGACCAAAGCTGAGCAGGTCCTCTATAACAGAATGACTGAGGCCAATCCACTGTACCAAGGCGAAGCAATGGCAGGACTCATATCGACAATCAATGGCGACGAAGAACGATCTGTGATGCTGAAACGCTGGCGTAGTCAAGAGCAACAACGTCGGGTCTATGAACGTCTTGCTAACCTCGGACAACTCAAGCATCTAGATCTCGGATATGAAAATCGAAACCCTTGGACATACAAGGAGAATATTTACGTATCCGCACTTGACGGACAAGAATATGCACATTATAAGGAAAGTCCTATACCTGACACGCTGGAGCTTTCGCTAGAATCCGGTCTGGATCAACTAGGGGCGCTGAGGGATCTGGAGCTGTTTGGCTTTGAAGCAATTGACCACCGGATTGGGAAGAAGGAACTTGAGTGGATGGCGAAAAGCTGGCCCAAGTTGAGGCTGATATATGGACTATTGGATTGCTTGTTTATGATTGAGCAGGACAAGAAGAAGCTGGATTTGAGAAAGTTCATGCAGGTACTGAGACCGGACGTGAAGCATGACAGCTTATTCTCGGATAGTGTGTAAAAGTGGTAAGTGATGGGCTCCAACTGGGCTCCTCTCACTTTCGTACTCTCTGCAGGGCTCCGAGTGTCCCTTTTGGTCTCCTGAAATCCTTTGATGACGGAGGAGCCCTCTCGGAGTCCAAGTATATATAAAAAGACGATAAACCCTTACACCCATCCATATTCACCTCAAAACCTGACCCTCAACTCTCGCAAGAACCTCTCACCTTTCCGCATGCATGTATTACAAACGAAGGTGCGACCTCGATTCATTACAACGACTGTCAATGTCAAGGAGTACTCGAACTAATAGTAATTGTGGATGCTCGGCTTGATAGACATGAAACGAACGCTATCCACTCTGGCTACTTTGGTTGTAGCTGTTACATCCGCTCCATTGGGGTTAAAGGAAATGGACGCAGTTGTTAAAAAACGTCTCACCCAGCCTGGTACGGCATGGTTCAGCGCAATTGTGGATCTTTGTCGTGCAGACTGAAAATGATGTTTGTGGAAAAAAAATAAAACCCTCCATTGCAACTTGTTCAGGAATCCTAGTCATCAATTCCTTTGGTTCGTTGCATCGTCCTAGCTGGCCCCCTAGCAAGCCGTTGCTCATCGTTGCAACGCCAAGATGAGCATCGCTCACTGCAACCTCCTAATGATCGAACTCAACTGGGCAACTTTGGCAACCCTATCGGTCGTCTCTATTCTTTCAAACGGTGAACACGAGCGCCCTTCTCTTTCGAGATTGAAAACCGACAAGAGAAGTGTCCAAGAAGTTTAGTATTGCTTCCGCGCGGAGAGCCAGGAAGACAGAGCTCGAACGCATTCCTCTATCGACGGAAAGAGTTCATTTTCACACACGGACTGACTGTATGGGCGGAGGAAGATGGCTCCAGGTCTCAGTTGCTATGGATCATTCGAAATGGACCATGGAGGACTAGAAGAATGCAGTGTTCCCAGTCAGTAGGGCTCTCTTGTGGCAGGAAGCACCATTTCCAAGCGGCTTCTCAATAGGCATCCTACGAATTGAGGTCAGGATGAATCACTTATTGCTCTAGGAATCGACACAGCTGCCAGCCTCAACACTGAACAAATATCGGGTTCGGCGCGACAATGCCAGCATGCCACACAGCACATATCGTAAAGGACAGTTTTGAGTTGATCGCAGCCGAAAGAAATCATCCATCCATCATGAGAGACAGCTTAGCGACCGTATCAACCAACAACTTCACTATGAGACCAGCTCCAACTATTTTTTGCTACCAGGAAGGATAGGAGATAAGGGAAAACACCAGGGTGATGGCGTACATCCAGGCTAAGCGTCAAGGATGTGTCTGGACCGCCCACAATCTCAAGGTTCCCTTAGGACACGGCGACTGATACCGAGGAAGGCCTGCGGGGGGGAATGGTGTTGACTCTTGCCACTTCAAGCGTGAACACGGTGCGACGATGACAACCACTGCTTTTGCTAGCAGGTCAAAGAAAATGTTCCGCTTCATGTTCACATAGCAGCCAAAGATTGCACTCGCATTCCTGCAGCCTTCTGTGGCAAAATGGAGCGCGATGGCTGTGCACGATCTCAGTTCTCCAAGCCTTGCTTATGCACACGACGCAATGCTGACTAACCTGCCCACACACTCACCCCACACCCACGCCCACACCATCCAGCTAATCTTAGAGAGTGGAGATCGCAACCATGCTTCGTAGACGAGTGGAGGATAAATGTGGCTTATTGGGTGTCGCCCTTGCCACCGTGCGAGCATGAGTTCGGATGTTCCCACTCTATCCTTCCGCCACTACTCTCATGCCCGCCACACCTTGCTCAAGAACCCTCGATATCCCAGAACTCCTGGATCACTTTGCATCTTATCTGGCCCACTCTGATCTCCTCGCCTGCATCCAGGTCTGTAGTCAATGGCACAGATGCTTTATCCCAAAACTCTGGCACACCATCGATGACACTCGACTCTCCTGGGAAAAAGTCCTACATACCTGCCATATGACTGGCTACAGCAGAAGCGAGCACGAAGACCGACTCCGAAGAACGTTCGTCAAGTATGGCTGCTACATACGAAGACTCCGGATCCACTGGCCCCTCCTTGTCGATATCGCCTCGAGCACTTGCACTCAACTTGCAGTCCTTGAGATCGATCTCAGCAAATCAATGACCCAAGAACATTTGTATTGGAATCGAAACACCAAGAAGAGTAGCGTAGCGCCATGGACGCTTGTCGGTGGAGAACTGCTCGGTAGTGGAAACAACGATGACATGGAGCACGATATTGAGGCCTTGCGCAGTCTTGTCATATTCAGACAACCGCAATGGGAGCCTGCACAACCCCTATGTACTCCGCACCCCTTTCCAGCTGTGCCAGGGTCATCCAACAAAGTGATGAACTGGGGTGCTCACCTGTCGGACTGCATCAAACCGAACTTCAAAGATGTGTTCGAGCCCCCCACGCACCCGAAGCCTCCATACAATCAAGCAGCTATCACTGAGGAGGAACTCCGAGAAGGACTACTTTTCACACAACGCTACTGGGGGTTGATTCTTGCGAACCCTGGTTTGCGACGCCTTCATCTCACCGACCATGGCGCTCTCCAGTGGGTCGTTCGTTCGGCCGACTTTTTTTTCAAGGTTCTATCAACTCTCAAGGGAATTCAAGATCTCTGTGCATGCGAACATTTGAACCTGCCTCAGCTCTGGAGGCTCAATGAAGTGGCGCCAAGCATGGAAACGGTCGCCACAGCCAATGCCCTAGCGTTGTTTGGACACCAGGGTTTAGTAGAAGCAACATCAGACGAGAATCCATGGAGGAAGAACCCAGCGATCAAGACGTTGAAATTAACCAGCTCTATTTGGGACGATTTAGCTGAGACAATGGCTCAGTTCCACAATCCCACCGCGCAGGATGTACTCACGATTATATCGATGTTACCGAATCTGGAGAATCTGACGCTTGTAGGAGTCCACGACGACAGCAACAGCAATACTAGCAACAACACCACCTTTCCTACTAGTGCAAGTGCATCGTCACATGAACCTCCATCGAGCCTTCCAGAGACCTTTGCTTTCCGAGGACACGAGTCGTCACTTAAGAAGTTGTTCATAGCACAAAAGAACAGCAATCTCACAACTCTCCTCCCTCACCTCACCAACTTGCGAGAATTGCGGGTGAATGGTTTGACAAATGGCTCCGTGGAAGCGTTGGCAACCCACTGCAAGAACCTAGAGGTCCTAGAATGGATACATAATCCGACACACGTTCGTGATTTTGGGAACCGCCCACCTACCCGAGACCTTATCCATTCGCTCTTCGTCTCCTGTCCAAGTCTCAAGGTCTTTGATGGGATCGAGCGGTTTATCAATGCTGACGATATAATTCAAGACCAATGGGCCTGTCAAAAGATCGAGAAATTTCGCTGTAGGATTGTCGGGATTGTGCGATTGACCAAAGACGAGCAAACCATCTTGAATGGCATCCTGGCATCTCATCCCAAATTCCAATACGACGAAGCTGTATCGAGTGTCTTGTCAGCACTCTCGAATGAAGAACGAGAGGTGGCACAGAAACACATGCGCAGCCTGGAGCAACAACGACTAGTTTATGAACGACTGGCAAGTCTCCAACACTTGAAGCACCTGGACCTTGGCTTTGAGATTCGGGACCCGAACCCAGCTGACTTTGTACTTTTTGATCTCTACTACTCGGACGTCGATGGACGAGTATACAGAAATTATGGGCCCAGTCGTACGCCTGATACCTTGGAGCTCACACTAGCGTCTGGACTAGGCCAACTACGATCGTTGAAGCATCTGGAGATGTTCGGCTTTGAGGCGGTGGATCATCGAATCGAGAAGAGAGAACTCGAGTGGATGGCAAATAATTGGCCGGCGCTCAAGTTAATCTATGGCTTGGCGAAGGACCGTTTCGATATGGTTGAGCCGGACACGACGAAGGATAAGCTGCGAGAATACATGCAGGAGTTGAGACCCGATGTTATACATGGCAGTCTTTTTACTCCAAAAGTTGTTCAAGACCAACCTCGATTTTTTACGCCTCTATTCTGAAGAGCAGCGCTTTCATGGCCCAGTTGCTGAGATTAGAGCGTGCTCGTTGACCGACCTCACTTTCTGTGCATCCCTTGGTTCATCGTCAATGAAGTAGCTGATGCCCCCCCCCCACACACACACACACTTCCTGCCGAGTTGCAGCGACAAGCCATTAGGAGACACTCCCACATGAAACTCCAAGAAGTGGCAGGTACCTTTGTTAGCGTTTGTTTTCCTCCATGGTTGGTGTGAGAACAGGCCAGTGAGATAGCAACGTTGTGGGATATTACAGCATCTACGATATTCAAGATCGATCAAACCATAGGGCCCGCATGACATCTTGTGGGGTTACTCGTGCGATATCTAAGATTGATCAAGTCGCTGGTGGCTTCCGCCGGAATGCCATCGTTTTAAGGGCGGCCTCCTCTCTCACCAATCTCGCTTTCCCTCCCACCTTCTTCCTTCTACCCCTTCTTTCTCGGCTTGCTATGACCGAGACCCTTTGCTCAAGCACCCTCGATGTCCCAGAAATTCTGGGTATCTACCTCTCATCCGTCTCACTCTGATCTCGACTGTGTTCAAGTCAACAATCAATGGCACAGGTACTTCATCCCTAAACTCTGGCACACTTTTGATGACACTCAACTCTCCTGGGAAAGGATCCTTCGCGCTCACTACTCAACTGTGTTCAAGACCAAGAACGAGGATCGGCTGCGGGCGCATTGCTAAGCATGGTCGTTATATTCGAGGACTTCGGGTCCGCTGGCGTCCTCTTGTCGATATAGCGAGTGCCTATGAGGCATATATTCAGCTTACTGGCCTTGAGATCGACCTTAACGATTTGAAGACCGATGAAGAGCTGTACTGGCGTAGAGACAACAGTGGCAGCAGTACATCTTCAGGGTTTGCCGCCATCGATCATGTTCTCGATGGTGCCAACAATGATGTTGCTGATGACATCGAGTTTTTGGACGACTTTGACACTATTTGAACCTTCCCCAGCATTCCTCGCGCCTCGAAGCTAGGAGGCCGGCTGCCAGACTAAAGGAGGGCTTCCGCTTGTCGGATGTTATTCAATCAAGCTTCAAGGATGCGTTCGAGCCACCTATGGAATTGAAGTTTCCTTACAACGAAGCGACCATCACTGAGGAAGAGCTCCGTGAAGGATTGGTCTTCACACAGCTGTACTGGAAACTGATTTTTGCCAACCCGGATGTGCAATGGCGCGTTCAATCGACCGACTTCTTGTTCAAGGTCCTGTTGACAATGAAGAGACCCCGAGATCTCTGTGCGCTTGAACACATAACCGTTCATCAACTCGACTTGCTCTATGGCGTGGTACCGATAACAGAGATAGTTACCGTGGATAGAAGTCGAGCAGTTCGTCTTGAACAGCATTCTGGCATGTTCTCTAACATTCCAGCACCACAGCGATGTATCGAGTGTCTTATCAGCACACTCGGACGAGGTACGGGGAAGTTGCACAGAAACATTTGCGTATTCGGGAGCAACAACGACAGATCTATGAACGTCTAGCAGGCCTCCAACATTTGAAGTGGCTCCGATATTCAGGAATACGCCGGTTATCAACCCAGGCACGCTCCCAACACTCTAGAACTATCACCTGAATCAGGGATGAAGAGATGCTGGGTAGATGCTGACGGCATTGGTCCAAACAAGCATGCATAAAGATCTAGTCGACTTTGCTTCGCCAATGGAAAGCGCACGCCTCGCTCTTCTCCTTTGCCACTCCACCTTGCCTTTCCTGCGTTCACCTTTTCACTTTCATTCTCTTCACCATGGCCAAGACCGCTTGTTCAAGAACCATCGATATACCGGAACTCCTCGATTTCATTTCGTCCTACTTGTCTCCTGCCGACCTCCTCACCTGTGTTCAAGTTAACAGTCAATGGCACCATGTTTTCATCCCTAAGCTCTGGCACACCATTGATGACACCCAAAATTCATGGAAAAGGGTTCTATTAGGATGTCAGAACAGGAATCTCACTCCTCTGTTACTCACGGTGACCAAGAAGGAACTATGTCTCCGAGGAGCATTCACCAAGTATGGCCACCTCATACGAAGACTCCGAATCCACTCGCCTCTCCTTGTTGATATTGCAAGTGTCTCAGCCATGTGTACCCAGATTACCGACCTTGAGGTCGATCTCAGTGGCTCGATATCTGATGCGTGGTTGTACTGTAGTGCGTCAAAATTTACCCTCAATCATTGCCTGCTCAGTGGCGGCAACGCTGATGATTGCTATGATGACAATGATGGTGATTTCGAAAATGTGCGCAACCTTGGTTGGGTTCAATCAACAATCGAGGCTACTCCAGACTTGCCTGTGCCTGGACCATTCGGATATATGGAACCAGTGAGGTTCAAGGACGTGTTCGAGTCCCCCGCGAAGTCGAGGTTTCCTTACATGGTAGCTATCACTGAAGAAGAGCTCCGAGAAGGATTGGTCCTCACACAACGCTACTGGAGCCTGATTCTTGCCAATCCAGGTTTGCATCGTCTTCATCTCACGGGCCATTGTGCGCTACAGTGGCACCTTCGATCCACCGACTTCTTTTTCAAGGTTCTCTCGACCCTCAAGGAACTCAGAGAGCTGTGTGCATGCGAGCACGTACAATTGAATCAACTCTGGAGGCTCTATGAGATGGCACCGAGTGTGGAAGCGGTGACAGTGCCCAGTGCGAAGGGTTTGTTTGGAGTGGGAGGATCGATAACAGTCAATGGCGACCATCCGTGGCAGACAGTGAAGAACCCTGCGATCAAGACCTTGAGAATTGCCAGAGCTCTCACTTATGACACCTATGATGTGGACGAACTCCTAGTACAATTCTATGGTCCCACTCTACAGGACGCCCTCGCGATTCTATCACAACTCCCAAATCTCGAGAACCTAACAATGATGGATTACGCCGATGATAACAACTACAACATCACCTCCTTCTTCAGCAGCAGCAGCATCACATCGTCTCATGCACCGTTACCTACTCCTCTAATGGCCCTACCTCCCCCAGAACTAGGATCAACGCTGAAAACACTATATGTATCGGAGAGAGGCAGCTTCATTGGAATCAATTTTGTAACGGAATTGGCACCTCTGCTGCGTCATCTTCCTAACTTGCAGGAACTTCGAACCAACAATTTGACACATGAATCAATCAAAGCGCTGGCGACATGCTGCAAGGCCCTGGAGGTACTCGAATGGATACGTGATCCTACATTCCACAGCATCCTCAACAGCTCATCGAACCACAAGAATGTCCACTTGTTGCTTGTCTCCTGCCCAAAGCTCAGAGTCTTTAAGGGAGTTGACCAGCATGTCAACGCAAACGATATGATTCGAGAACCCTTGGCGTGTCAAATGATCGAAATATTTCGATGTAGGATCGTCGGGGTCGTGCGATTGACCAAAGACGAGCAGACTACCCTGAACAACATTCTGACATCTCATCCGACATTCCAGCGCGAGAATGACGCACCGGGTGTGCTATCAACGCTCTCGGAAAAGGAACGAGCAGTGGTTCAGAAGCACTTACGTAGTCGGGAGCAACAACGACAGGTCTATGAACGTCTGGCAAGCCTTCAATGTTTGAAACATTTGGACATTGGCTTCGAGATTCAAGAGTACCTCAGTCATGGACCTAGACGAACCCTCGACACTCTAGAACTCTCACTCGAATCCGGGCTTGGCCAACTGGGATCACTGAAGAACCTGGAGATGTTTGGCTTTGAAGGCGTGGACTATCGAATTGAAAAGAAGGAACTTGAATGGATGGCGAAAAGGTGGTCCGCGCTCAAGTTGATGCATGGATTGACTGATGAGCATTCTGAGAAAAAGCACATGCAAGCGTTTCGGCCTGACATCGCGCATGTCAGTTTCTTTAGATTCATGCCTCCTGAACCGTGGTTATCGTACGACATCGACTTTCCATTCTTCGACTAGAAAGGACAAACTGGTCGTTAGGTTCTCACTAACCCCACCGGAAGGATAATTGGAGCAGTCTAAGATATCTCTTTCTCCTCGCACCCATTGTACATGAGTTGGCAAACGCGATTACAGGTTTTTAAGAGACATTCCTATATATATACATTCTTATATAC
>Ga0247824_10000423_pt1 | contig 20510 bp, 21 predicted proteins | sample 13C_PalmiticAcid_FD_194412 | JGI IMG/M metagenome (GOLD analysis project Ga0247824, IMG submission 194412) | Soil microbial communities from agricultural site in Penn Yan, New York, United States - 13C_PalmiticAcid_Day48 | ecosystem: Environmental > Terrestrial > Soil > Agricultural land...
GGGGGCAGACCTTGAAATAGGAAATCGCATCTTTGTGGAGAAGGGCGCACACGGCAAACATGAGCACGGAACGGACTGGATCGAGGGACTTGCCCATCTGTTGTCTCGGGCTGATCGAGTGGACACGAGCACCTTTTCGTAGCTCGCCCATCTATCCTGCTTGAGCATTCTTCTTGGTGACGGATACGTGGATCGATTCACTCACAACTCTAGGCGCGTCCCAGTGCTTTTCCCTTCGCTCCAAGACGGCGGATATTGACGAGGTGAGCTTTATTCTCATCTTTGCTCCGTGTGCAAACGACACCGGGACGTTTTGTTTGTTGTTGCGAGGGGAGCAGGGATGGGTTAATGTCATATGAATATGAAGGATTTGGCTTGTTGTCTCACTTGACGAATCGCATGTGCTGAACCAAGTGCATCCATGCACCTGATCAGGGGTTGTGCGGGGGCTCAGAGCGGCTTTGGCAAAAGTCCGAGATCCGATGGGTCCCACGGTTGTCGCCGTGCCCTAGGCAAGAGATGTGTCAGGTGCTCCATCCTCTCGCATGGGGTCCAGGAGCGATTTCGGAGAGGGCACCCTGGCTGTGTATCGTAATATCACGTGCTATGAAATGGACAGATCGGTGTCTGTGGATCCCGATCGTTTCTTCCTCACTGTAGTTCATCGCGTTCAAGGGCCTTGAGGATAGTACTCTTTTCCCATCACCAAGTAACAACACGGAGAAGCTCTTGTTTGAATGAGGTCTCTCTTGGCCAGGACCTCGACACAGTCCTCTCCAGTCCACTGTACCAGATATTTCCGACGTGTCTTTGGCATCACACCCAGCCCTCTTCACAGGTCACTGCCCGGTTGCCAACACAACTTTTTATTAAACAGCCATTGTGCGAGTCTGGATCTTTCAGTGTGCTCAAGTCATTCTATCAAACATTCTGAATGGCTCTCCTCAAGAAGGTTCTACAGCAAATGTTGCTCCTCTAATCGCATGACTGCCATCAAACCTTGGGCAAGAAGCTCAAGGACGCGTATACAGGACGAGTCAACACATACCGTCATTGCACAAGTTCATGGCATATATTCACCTACTAGGCCAATGTTCAGGATGAGAGGGGGCGCTTCTTTAAAGTTGTCAGTTCCCATCAGGATGGTGGGAAAATTCAACGCACAACTGTCTCGAACTGTTGCAGGCAACTACAGCACCAATTTATTCTTCATCCGGTCATTCACTGTTGCGTCTGTACTTGCCCACGACAGGAACCGAGGAATGAAGATGGGATCGAGGTCATCCAACTCGGGTCAGGGCGAACACTATCCGGTGATTCGTTTGTCGAACACGGAGGACAAACTCTGTAGACTGGTGGACAAGGTAGCAAAGAGTTATGAAGACAAGCATGGCAGAAAACCCATTCGGCTTCGTATCGCAGGAGGGTGGGTGCGTGACAAGGTACGTCTTGTTCTCTATCGCCACCTCTTAAAAATACTACTGGTTTGGCATGAGTGATTGTGCTAATATCATTATACCATGTACCTTAGCTCCTCGGGCTTTCTTGTTCGGACATCGACATTGGCCTGGAATCAATGATGGGTTATGATTTTGCAACCCTAGTCGCTGATCATCTGGAAACATCAAGTTCGCACAGGAAAACCATCGTTAGAATTGCCTCCAGGCCTTCCAAAGCAAAACATCTGGAAACCGCGACGATGTTTATTCTAGGATTCTCTATCGACTTTGTGAATCTTCGCTCGGAGATCTACGACGATCCCAATAGGTTCCCACGAGAAATTGTAAAGTTCCCTCCTCCCTTCCTTCCCTAATATGCGTTTCGTTTATCGTTTCTTGGCATTGGCCAGGCCCTGACGGCTGTAAATTGCATTCTTGATAGGTATTCGGAACGCCTTATGAAGATGCCCACCACCGTGACTTTACTATCAATGCACTCTTCTACAACATTCGTACGAATCAGATTGAGGATTACACCGGAAACGGACTCAAGGACCTCAGAGATGGATGGATCAGGACACCGCTAAAAGCATTCGAAACGTTTCGGCAAGATCCTCTCCGCGTGCTGCGTGGCATTCGATTCGCTTCCAGATTTCATTTCAAACTGACAGAGGATGTCAAGCAAGCCATCTTTGACCCACGGATCAGGGGATTACTGGGGAAAAAAGTTTCAAAGGAGCGCATTCGAGACGAGATTGACAAAATGCTCATTGACGACGCAGGCAGGAGTACAGCAATACAGCTTTTGCACGAGCTCCAGCTGCATGAAGTAGTTTTTGCACCCCCAGAGATCAGTGTTCTTGTCAATGGAGTATCTGCTATAGACGGAGAGGGAGGCGATATTGAGGATGCATTCCGGCTGGCATGGATCATGGAGTGGCTAATACGAATCAATGGCAAGGGTGCAACCAAGCAGGAGGACAATGGCATCGTGTTCCATCTTGAAAAAGATCTTGGCCAGGAACAACTTTTGAAACAGACGCAAGGGCTTGCTATGACCAGCCACCTACACACCATTATCACCAAACCACCACACAATGACGAAGCAGTTACTTCTACCCAAGAGATGAACAAATCGGAACAGCAAGCAAGAAAGTCCCTGATGCTCTCCGCTCTCCTCTACCCATATCACAATATGACTGCGACCCATGGCGGCAAGATTTGGCGGGTTCCATCTTGGATCCATAAATTCGGCCTCAAGGGACAGAATAAGCAAGTCGATATAACGACAAAAATTACAGCAGGCCTCGATGATGTCAAAGATGCTGTGAACGCTCTTTCTTCCAGCGTACCTGCAGACGAGGAGCTTGCTCGGAGCGAGAAGGCGACCATGGGTATTTTAATTTGCGACATTGGATCCAACAAGGCAGTTTGTAAGATATGGCCCAGTGTCTTCCTTTTCGGACTGGGTGTCGAGTTGCTTCCAAAGTATACGTTCCTCCGACGGGGAATACTCGGTAAGCAGCTGAAGCAGTGTTTATGATTTCCCATTGAGAAGCATGCTGCAATGATTCTAATGGCTCTCAACGCTCTTCAATGTGTTCACAGACGAAGAGTCCAAGGGAATCATGACAAAGTACAACATGTTTCTGTCAAAAGCTGAAGTCTACGGGATCCAAGATTGCTTTTCGTGGATGCCATTGGTTGATGTGGGTGATGTTGATTGGACTCGACTGTTCGTGGATAGGAAAAATGAACAAAAGGGATGATGGTGCTAACACAAGGCGCATTGCTCGAATAGGCACCTAGCCTGGGACGTCTCCTTCAAAGACCACTAGGTCCAATGATTGCTCCATATCTCCGTATCGTGATGCTGTGGCAGCTTCATCATCCCGAGGCAACCAAAGAGGAGTGCATCGATTGGATTCTGGCAAATCCAGACAAGGTCAGGCCACGTCCATTAAACCCTTCTGAGGTGGCACCGCGCCACGAACAGTGAAAGTCTGCTTGCCAGACAGGAACTCTGGACCACATGGCATTGCAGGATCGGATACACTTTACTGTCCTCCTCTTTCCCCCTCCCGCAACCCCTATCGAGAGAAGACTGGAATCCTGTTGATGGTAGAGTGTCGCCAAGTTGTTGTTTTTGTTCTGGCATTTAGTGCCCTATCTCGACGATCCTATCCACACTGTTAGGAGTGAGTGAAGAAGCATTGCCCTCGTGGAATGAGTCATTCGTTGTGTTCCTTCACCGGCCTAGGTCTGGCCACATTGTTTTTGCGAGAGGTGGATGTGGATGAAATAGAGTAGTCGGTGAGGGTGAGACAACAAATGGATGCAAGGGGAAGAAGGGGAACCAGTTCAATTCCGGTGTTCTCTCACAGCCGCGGAGCTGCAGCTGTAGTCATCGGCGGGTGAGCACAATGAGCTAATGGCGGGTGTTTATTTGAGGGTGGACGACAGGAAGCTTCCCCAGGGCGACCGAACGTGGATGGAGGTGGGACGAGAGCACCGCGGGAGCGTATATATACACCCGATGGCGAGGGCCGACTCCTGCGCCAGAGCAGCAGCACCGGAGCAGCACCGTCATGTGCACAGACAGGGAGGGAGAGACAGACAGCGGGAGAGAGCCCGAGGGATCGAAAATGCCACCCGCGCTCTCTCTCTGCAGTGGCGGCTGACATGCTTCTCATGCTTCTTGCAAAATGGGCTATACAGCATACATGGATGATATGCAGCATATACCATATGCAGGATGACACCACCCAATATTGGGCTGGAATAGACATCCCACTCCGGCATGCTGTGCTTACATACTCACACGCTCTCTCTCTCTCTCCTTCCTCTAGAATGTCTCTCTCCAGGCAGACATGCCAGTGGAGTGGTGCCTCGATGGACCCTGTCGTACCACCCTCGTTCTGTCTGATTCTGATTCTCCTTCTTCATTCCTCACTCTCTTTCTCTCCATTGCCTCATTCACCTCGTCCCGTTCCAGTTCAGGCTGATCAGGGGGATTCCACTGCACACCCTCTCTTCTCTCACTCGCTTTCACTCTCTCACTCTCTCTCACTCTCACACTCTCTCTCACACTCTCACACACTCTCTCTTCCTACTACTGTTGCTGCCTCTCGTTGCACCAGCCAGAGTTTCTCTCTCTCTCTCTCTCTCTCTCTCTCTCTCTCCAAACTCCCTCTTTCCTCCTTTTTGTAAACCACCCTCCCGTCTTCACCTCAAGCCTCGCCATTGTGCATTCCACTCTGCGTGAGTTTGTGTGACAACGAATTCAATTAACGCGTCGTCCCTTTCTAGGACACAGAACATTCATTTATTCAATCTCATTCTCCTGCCTCCCTGTCCTCCAATACAGCACACCAATACCACCGATCCATTTGGCCTTCGAACTGTTCAATCCATGCCTTTGACAGCCAGCCAATCTGGCCATGGGCTGACTCACAGGCGTTTACTTTCTGGCAGCAGCAGCAGCAGTGAGAGCGCTACCAAGAGCCAATACTTACAGCGACGCGACCCTCTCAAAGTTGTGAGTCCAGTCGCAGGAAAGCAGAACCTCCCTCTCCAGCCATCCAGCCCACCACTACAACAGAAGCTGCAGCGCCGAACAAGTTCCCTCAACCATCTTCACAGTCCTCAAAGCCCTCCGGCTCCAGGCCGGAGCAATCTACCACGTCGTGAGCGGAACCTTTCGGGTACCAGTGTCACGGCGACGACGACTTTTGAACCAAAGTCACCACACCACGTTCCCAAACTTCATGGCTCAAAGAATGTCAGTAGAGAGCCTTCCATTCCCAGGAGCCGACATGAAAGTATCTCGCATGGGGCTTCAGTTATTCAAAGTACGACTGCCACTGTTTCTGGTACAACTATAGCGGGTACACTGCCGGCACCAACAGTTTCGACCTCCACCACCTTCTACTCTGGCGTGAAGTTGGCACCGCCTGTGAAGAGCGCATCGGTCGAAGGAGTTGAGCGCAGGACATCTGACCAAAAGATTTGGTATACGATCCAGGTTTATCCTTACGACCTAACGATCCCCTCCTGTGCGAATGGAGGTAACAGTGAAACTGCTAGAGCCGGGGGCGTGAGAGGAGGTGATGGGGCCAAACGCGTAGGAAGAGACCTCAAGACAAACTCCATAACACGCCCCGCCGATACTGCCACTGGTTCCAGTTCTGGTTCTGCTGGCATGTCATTTTCCCGGAAGCCATACAAGATCTACCGCCGGTACGAGGATGTTGCGGACTTTGCAGACCAGCTTGAGGAAGAGCTTCCACGGTTGTTGGAAGCGGCAAAAGCAGCTTCAGCAGCAAAGACAACGAAATCGAGATTGCCGTCGGCATCAGCGTCAGTCACAGCATCGTCGACAACGAGCACCCTGCGCGAACAAAAGGGTGACCTTGGCACGGCAATAATAACGAATTCGCCGTCTAGACGTTCTCCTCGTGGATCGACACTAGTTTCGCCTCTTGGTCCTGCAGGTTCCAATACCCGTGCAGGTGTTCGAGTAAGTTCAATGACAAGGAAACCTCCTTTGCCAGACCACACATTTCTTTCATTGGAATCAACATCCATCATGATGTGATGTGAGCCCGTACTACGTCCCTGGGATATGGCTGCCTGTATATATATATCTGGCTTGAATTGTGTGGAAGCCAAGAAGAGTGGTCAGTGCAAGCGAGTCACTGACGTGTGTAGCAAGTGGTATTCATGTTCATCAACTTGCTGCCCTTCCAACATCTGGTGCGAAACATTTGCCTGGTGTGTATCGATCAAAGTGTGGGTGATGAAGACTACCGTCGGGCACTTTTCGGGATTGGTCTCTTCATTTCGCTGAAAATATGGCGTGCTCCTTGACTGATCATCCCTTTGGACAATTTCATTGGACGGGGATCCAGAAACATCAACAAAAGGGCCATCGGATGTTCTAGGTCGCCAGCCGTCAACTTGCCTCCTTGATTTCTCCCATCCCCCTTTTTTTGTCGTGGCGCCTTGACCATGTGCGGGGAGCAGAGTGAGAAGACTTGTGTAATTGCTCGGCTCTTCAGCAAGCTACAACTATGGTCCATTGACCGACCTCTCACCCTTTAAATGCGATTGTGCTTCTTTGCTCAAAACTGAACTGCATGAATGCCTCCCTGTTGAGCATGCTGTTCGGACTCTCACGTATATTATAAATCGCATCACAATAGGACAACGCGTCCCTTGCCTCGGGCTCACAAAAGGGGAACCCGACAATGGCAATCAAGCCATCCAGAACAAGCAAGTGTGCGGACACAAGCACAAACATGAATGCTCAGGCCACACGCATAAATGCAGGAGGAACGGTTGGTGAAGGCCCGAGCACCTCATTGCCCGAGATTTCACTGCCTCGCCTCAAGTCCAGTGGCCTGGTTCTGTTTGTGACCAAGACCGTGTGTCTCCAGCGCAAAAGCGAGTTGGATCGATATCTTCAGGAGTTGTTCAGCAGTGATGCTGTTGGACATGGCCTGCTCGGACCAATTATTGCACACTCGAGACTTGTGGCCGAGTTCTTTGGGATCTGGAAAACAGACATGGAAGCGCATCTACGTCAGGAGGATTGTGACCCTTTAGCCTTGCACTCTGTTGCCATCCCACCGTCAACACCATCAACAACTGGTACATCTGCAAATAGGACTTCAACCTCTGTGGATATAACGGCTGGGACAGCTGTGTCCATCTCAACTCTATCTGTGAGCCATGAAGAGCAACTCAAGGAGGAGGATCGAAACGCAGGAAACAGAGCGTTAACGGTCTTGTCATTTGACAACAGAGATCCATCGCCTCAGATCCATCCAACGGTTGCACGTTCCCCTCCTTCGCCACACTCCTCTGACCCCTGTAAGAAAGAGGACAGTACTGCAAGGAAGATCTCGGCGTCCTCTTTTCCCTCTGTACCTACCTCCATTCATCCTCCTTCCAGGTATCCCGCACATTCCCGTACCATCTCGACATTGACGAGCGCCGAAAGTCCACAGAAGCAACATCAGAACGTGGAAACCACCATGCATCTTTCATATCCATCCACGAACGGTACCTCACCATCTCTCGTTGCTCTTTCTCCCAGGCAATTGAGGAGCTCCCCCAGGTCCATGGGTAGGACAGCGGAATCCACGGCACAACCCGTAGGATCAACAGCACAGTGGCAACAGCAACAACATGGCCCTCCGATCATTCGTTCCCCCCTGAATATCTTGGATTCAGATATGGCATCACCTACAAAAGTGGCGAATTGTGCTGTCATCCAAGATGATGTTATTCACCCACTCGCTACCACCACAGCGTCCGTTGCAGCCAGCAATCAGGAGTGGAAAACAGTGTCGAACGTTGACGAGGACCCTGTCGTCGATATTACGGTGCGTACTATCAAAAAGTTCAAGTCCCTTGGCCGTATTCAGACACCTGGCCTATCAGGCACACATCCTCAACATCATCATCAACAACAAGATGCAAAAATCCAGGGTCTGGAAGGCTCATCTCCGGCGTCTGATGTTGCCACATTGGAATCTATTATCGTCCCTCAAGAGGTTATTTCCCCTCAGTTGCGCCCTGTTGTCACAGCTTCTAGCCATGGACAAGCACCACCACTTCAAGCTGGATTACCTATTTCCAATCTCATGAAGCAGTCCAAGACGATTGTCTTCCGCCCGGAAGTGGCGATGCAGCCGCTCTCGTCCAAGAATGTGATTCCGCCTTGGAATAGGATTCCTGCCGTCGCTGGTATAAGCACCGGCAACTTGGGGATCAGTACAAGTAGTCCTACTTCTCCCCGTTCCCCCGATAGCCCAAGGACGCCTAGGTGTGGAAGCACGTATGGCATTAACACTCTAGGAAGTCCTGGTACAGTGATCGGAGAGAGCGTGACCGCAACGACACCAACGACCCGAGATCCTGAAGAGCGGCCAAGAAAGTTGGCCATGTCTCATTCGAAAACCATACCGGAAATTTCCAGTTCCTCGAGTCCTAGAGGTGGCCTCTCTTCACCATCTGCAACGTCGACATCTACATCCGGCCCGCAATCATCCTCATCTCTAGCATTGACCTCGCCGAATATCGGTAACGGTAATCCCAACAACGGCACAATGAATAGCACCATGTTTGGACAACGCTCAAGCTCACGGTCCATGTCCATATCGTCAGTCTCGTCCTCGTCCAATTCAACCTTGATTGCACCATGGAATCGTGTTCACCCAAACGCAGAGCCCAATACCCACCCTCATTCGTTGGTCAAACTCAATGGGGGGTCTTCCTGTTCAACATCTGGCCACCAGGTACCACCTCCCTCTTCGAATTCGAACTCCACATACATCCCGGTAGATGGGAAATCATATCTCAAGAAGGAAGGCCTACAAAAGTCTTACACTATTGCCACAACGAGGGGCTACAGCAGTGTGAAGATGGATCGAGGTCGGTCGACACCCGTGTTGACACTTATTCCCGAGGGTAAAAGCAAAGAATCCGTTCATATAGCCTCTGAAGGTGCAACCAGGAGCGGCAAAAGTGAGAGATCTGGAATGATGCACTCGGTCTCAGCACCAGGAGGATTTCTGCCTACCACGACAGCCGCCACCGCTGATATATCGCAGACGAGCAAGATAGCCACTTCGTTGATCAAGCGAGCACTGCGACGTGAATCGGCCACAAGCCTTCACTCGCCCTCCATGTCCAAGCAGCCAATGGGGATCCTGAAGCACTCTAGCCGGAAAGGGAGCCTTACTGTCCCCGGTACAGGCATATTCCCAGTTCAACCGCCTTCGCCTACTAGCCCGACCTCAATGATAGGCCATCGCCATGGTTCATCAGTCGCAACGACATTCAAGATTGTGATGGATGCAGATACTATTGTTGCGCTGCAGGTGTTCGAGGATAAGGACTTTGTATTGACACTGGATGAGTTACAGAAACGGGTGAAGAGCAAGCTGTTAAAGTCGAACATCCAGCTGCCAAACACGTTTGACCTCACTTGGATGATGCCTTCCTCAACAAGTAGTTCAGGATCCAACACACCTATGATGACACCTTCAGCACCATCCTCACCTGGATTCGCCTCTTCAACATTTATCCATTCTCAGTCAGGACCAGGAGTGATACTGAAGACGGAGGAGGACCTGCAGAGAGCAATTCACTCATCAAGGAATCACAAAGTGACATTGAGGTGCACTATGTGAAGGGCCTTTCTCCACCCAACGAAGTTTCCATTTCACACTTTTGCTACGCTGCCCACTCTTGTACATAATGTCCATGCCCATGTCCATAATGCTCATGACGTCGTGACGATTGTTACGGCCATGAGTTGATATCTGTGATGATACATATTTTTGCAAGTCTACTAAACCATCCATAAAGTACGCGTTCTCCTTGATTGTCCGAGGCACTTGCAATTGATATCTCACTTGTTAAGAAATCGGGTGATAACCTTCAAAGCCTCGGGATTGGTTTCGTACAGGACGTGGTACTCGATGTACTTGGAGCCCGAGATCAGGTCGCTCCCTCATCTATGATCGTCTATAAGATGTCTCAACCTCTTATCGCCGATTTCGACCCTCGGTACCCGGTACTGAACAGGACAGAGTGTGGCATATGCAATCTCACGACGACCATGTCAAGGGTGTCTGGTAAGCATGAATATGCGTTTTTGTTATTTGACTAGGATAAATCCTTCGACCTTATTGACTGTGGGCCTTGGCAGGCAGGTGTTCTGCGAAGCCCAAGATCATCGGCTTTGCGCGCTACACGGTGTGGCTTTGTCAAGTTGCATTGGATAGAAAGCGATCAGTTGTGCGTTTAGCTCTTCAACGATCCTTCCTCCTCGACCCAACTCTTTTACAATCACGGGTAGGTATGGCCAACCTCCCAAGGTGCTTTCGTATTGCTCAACCCTTGAAGTCTGGGAAACTGATCATTGTCTTTCGGCTGCAGAGGTTTCTCTCTTTTTTTTTTTAAAGCCCTCTGCTAGTTCTTTCGCACCCGCTGTATCCGTTACACGCCGCAGGAGAAGCGCTAGTGTCGTAATGTTCGACAAACACGAGGCTAACGACGGCGTTCCCGATGCCTTAAGCCTCGTGAAACTCCATACGAACGAATCCACATCATGTACGAGGGTGGATACGCGCGGAACTGTATAGAAAAAGAGAGATTGGAATGCGAGGAATTTGGGTTCCGAGACCGACGCAGCATGTGCGTATTTCAGGGCACTTCAAGACTCGCAGCTCAACGTCTGCCATATCAGAGACTCACTCCAAGGAGCGTTTGTCGAATGGGAGAGGAAACACGGAGAAACAGAACACAATCAACGTATCAACCGAAAAAGGTACTGAGAGGGGGGGGAATCGTGCGCAAAACGCCAAAAGGTGAGTCTTACTGATTCTTGGGCACATCACAGATCCAACATTCAATTGATGCCAAACAACTCTGTTTCCTAATATTGGCGGTGTTCCCCGATGCCTTTAGCTTCGTGAGACTCTCTGCTACACAGCATACACGGGATTGGGTTACGCGCGGGGCTCATGGAGAAGAAAGACGTGGGAATGCCTGTCTTTTGCAGTGCGTACATACACCAAGCTACCCAGTGACTCCCAGTTAACGGCAGCCATGAGAGACTCACTCAAAGAAGCGTTCGAATGGGACAGGAATCACGGAGAGCTGTTTTATCACAAACGGAAACAGAGTACACTATCAACGTGTCAACCGAAAAGGTATTGAAGGGGGAATCGTGGGCAGGAGTGTAGCGGACAAGCGCAAAAAGCCTAAAGGTGGTATTCCCGATGCCGTTAGCCTCGTAAAGCCTTGGGCAGTTCTTCAAGGAAGAGACGAATGCGTGCGCGACTCGAGGGAAAAAAAAAAAAAAAAAAAAAAAAAAAAAACCGATCGGATGCCCGTCTTTTGCGGAAGCTGCGTACTCTAGGCAGCTCGGAGACTCCCAAATAACGGCTGTCACTAGAGCCGCACTCGCAGGAGCCTATGAAGAATGGAGCAAGAACCAAGGAGATCTATTCTGGGCTAAAATGGAAACAAATTACACACCAAGTGTGTCGACTGGAGATGGCCCCTAGGCGGAATAGTGAGCCGCAGTGTCGAGGACAAAAGACTGTTAAGCCTAAAGGTTAGTCTTACAAATTCTTAGTCTTTGTCTTTGGACTCATTGATGCTAACAATCGATTTCCTAATATTGGTGATGTAACAGGTTCATTGCCTCTAGGAAGAGTTCGAAGAGGAGCCGTTAGTCAAACAGGCCCACTTTGACGTGTTATCGGAAGGAGCTTGGAGCATAAGCATTTTTTTACGCCAACAAAAAGGCAAAAGACTGATGCGAAGGGTGCCACGAACTCATCGTGAATAATACTCGTTGTATCCTTTCGTCAATTCATCAAAGAACTTGACATGCACTGAGAATAGCAAAGAACGATCTAGCTCCAGCCCTACATCCTCTGTAGCTCTCTGCCGTTTGTGCCAAACAGATCATAAAGGTTCAACCTCAACTCTAACGCTGTTGAGCAACACAGCACACAGATTCAGCCGCTTTGTCGTGTGCACAATGGCGCTCTTAAGACCCCACAGATAGAATCGCAAAGGGTCCATGTCCGTAATGCTCATGACGTTCGTAACGATTGTAACGGTCAGGCATTTTATGATATCTGTGATGATACATATTTCTTTTTGCAAGTCTATTAAACCATTCAAAAATACGCGTTCTCCTTGATTGTCCGAGGTACTTACAATTGATATCTCACTTGTTAAGAAATCGGCTGATAACCTTTAAAGACTCGGGATTGGTCTCGTACAGGATATGGCCGCCATCAGGATACTCGATGTACTTGGAGCCTGGGATCAAGGCATGAATGTCACGGCCATTTTGTGGGGGTTGTCCGCCGTCTTTACCACCATGGAGCACAAGTGTTGGGATGTTGATCCTTTTCAGATCCTCGGTCAAATCGTAGCGAGCAAAGGCGGAAGCTTGAGCCATGAGAGCATCGAAGCTTCGTTTTCGGCCTGTTTGGTGGACTTGCTCCAGAAAAACTTTGATCCTCTTGGGGTGATCACGGATGTATTCTGGAGTAAGACAGGCGAGGAATAACTTTTCCTGAAAGGTCTGCCATTCCTCGGCACCAGGGGGTTTGGACATTTCGTTGATCCATTGAGTCAATGGGCCTTCATTGCCAGTCTTGTAGGCACTTTTGGTTTTCAGAAGGGAGATAGAGATGATAGAGTTATAGTCAGAAAAACCAAAGCTCTCGCTAAGAAGTTGGTGGTGGACAGGATAAGAACGAGTGTGTCAGAGAACTTACGAGCTGATCAATACCAAGTGCTCCAGTACCAGGTCCATGGTATAGTTTGCCGCGCTAAAAATGGAGAGGCACACAATTTGTCGTAAGCGTACTTTTCCCCTCACAGGGACGAACACGATACATGTAGTATGCCTTTTCATGGTGCTGGTACCCATCTTACAAAATCTGCGAGATGATGGCTCCCATGGAGATCCCAACGAGGTTAAATCGCCGCCATCCGAGGTGCTGCGTCAACAGCTGGATATCTTGGACCATGGTGCTCATCGTCACCAAAGAGTAGTTGGGGACTGACGATTCCCCGATCCCTCGATGATCATATGTCAGCACTAGTCGAAAAAAACTTCAGTCAGACCACGGCACATGGTGGGAACGTGGGTAATTATGCAATGGGAAGAACGAAATGTTTACCTGGACGATCCTTGGCAAAGTAAGGAACAACGTGCTTCCATTCATCTTGGACTTGGAATCTATTAGATTATAACGCCTCGTCAGTGCTTTCAAGCTCACCATGGAACCTATCAGCCTGCGTTCGATCGCCACTTACAATCCACCGATCTAGCAATCAGGTACATGCAATGGTGGTCAGCGTTTGGTTCACTTATTGTTCATTACGGACAAAAGAAGGAGAATCACTCACAAGGATAACAGGTGTCCCGGCCTTCTTGGTGTTGTTGTACAAATGGAATCCAAGGAGAGAGCCATCGGGTGTCGTAACATTGCCTATGACAGGCTTGGCCAAGGGTCTGGAGGCTACCTGACCACCAACAGGGTCTACGTTGGGAGCAGAGTGGACCGCTGTCAAGCCAAGGAGAATAGCTGGAAGGAGGAGTTGGAGTTGCATATTTGTGAGAAAGGTCAATGTGTCCCTTCTCTTGCCGATGATGTGCCTTATATCTGGCTTCGCACCGTGGGCTGTTGTCGCCGCGCAATTTTCATGTCGAAAAAGTCGAAGCTGCGTGGCTGTCGCTGCCGCTTTAGATGTCATCTGGTCGCCAGCCAAGCTACCGGGGCTGTCTTGGCACTGAGGTAACACTCCTGTCCGCAGAGAGAAGAGTTTGAGAGGGAGTCAGAAGGAGCACACGGTCCTGAAAAATTCCCACAGACGCTCGGATCTTTTTGGTGGCAAAAGAGGTCAAGATCAGCAAAAAAAAGTCCTTGTCTTCCTTCACTCTTTACTCCTCACTCTCTTCGCTCCGTCCACAGAGATCCTTTCCCACAATGGGCCAATACTACGTCCTCCTCAACCTCACCAAGCGCCAGTACTTCGCCGACGAGTACATGACCGCCGGCAAGATGTGGGAGATCCTTTACAACCTCTATAACAAGCCCTTTGTCGCGAGAGCTCTTGTCGAACTCCCCAACAGCCCTGCAGCATCTGCGGGTAAGGCTCCGCGACTGGGATCCTGGTCTGGCGATCGCCTCGTGATCATTGGAGACTACAGCGATGAGGTCCCGTTCTTCTTCACCGAGGCTGAGAAACAGGAGCTCAAGTCGAACAAAGTCAAGGTCGAGTCCAGCAGCGGGGGCACGGAGGAAAGAGCAATGAACCTGTATGGTTTTGCTGACGAGCACTACAAGGCTGTGGGCAAGGAGCACTTGACTGCCGATAGTACCCGTCAAGAACTGGCACGACTTTTCCCAAAGGGCAAGAAGACGCACCACCTGGTCCTGAACCTTGATCGGAAGGAATACCTCGATCCAACCGCGTTCAAGGAGCCTGCGTCCTCGGTCGAGGGGTTTGCACGACTACAGCACGGCGTTATGCAGGGGCTGTTCAGTCAGCTCTGCTACTCGTCTGGATCAGGAGGAGGGGATGTGGAGGTGTTCATGACAGGTCGATGGGCTGGACAACGCATCGCGATCCGCGAGAAGGAGAAGATCGAAGATCTGGATTCGTGGAGGGACATCAGCGAGCGCGTCGTTGAGGACATTGAGGAATATGTTCTCAATGACTGACCATCCATCCAGTCCAAGGCGCGTCCTCCCCCAAAGCTCAATAAAGTCTTCTGAGCTCGAGACGATCCAACTGATCAGTCTCTTTTCTCTCATTCACCGCGTGCACTTTGTCGCTTTATTCCACGCTCTCTGGTTGGCTCTGTTATCAGACGCGCTTTCTTGTTGGCAGAGAGTCAAAGGGCACGACGCTGTGAGCATTGGCAACCCATTTGACAGTGGAACAGAGGTAAAGTCATCATTACACGTTTTTTGTAGTCGGCAATGAGGGTGACGGAGACGAATACCCCTTGATGACGGTGTCCGGTAGCGAATCGTAGTACTGTTTCGCAGCTTCGTTTGCTCTCTTGGCTGCTCCAGATAGAGAAGAACCGATCCCAAGCGATAGTTTTCTTGACTTTTGGTCATTCAAGATGTCTCTCAACTCCTCATGTCTACCATGTTCATCGTGGTGGTGTTCCATGTTAGGCTGAAAGATTTGATTATTGACCGCCCCCAGAAACGCTGAGGTAATATCCTTGGCATTGAATAGTGATAGCGTCGCAATATCAACGGCATGAAACACCAGTTCGGACGCCATGTCACCAACGCTGCCGGAGAGATGCTTCACTGATGAAAGGAGATCCCTGGATACTTGATCGTATTTCACAGCTGTCTCACGCGCACCACTGACTTCAGCGGAACCATCAAGCGTGGTGAAGGTCTTGACTTGATTAGGGTCCTCAATAGCTTGCTTGACCCCTGTTTCTAGCGTGCGTACTTCTCCTTCAACCTTGCTTAAAACTGATTCTCCGATAACCTTTGCCGACTGCAATGGACAGTCCACGGAGGTTTTCATATCACTGACTGTCATAACTCGGCCATTACAGCCCATGGTACTCTCAGTTACAGACACATCCACGACTGCCTGGACAGCGTTCGTGGCCAGCTTTGAAGCATTCTCGGAGGCTTCTGGTTCCTGCTGAGCGCCAATTACAGCAGTCTCGATCCTTGTAACGGCTTCTCTGACGTTTGGACCCATGACGAGTTGTGGTGATGACATTGTTCCACGAGCAGCGCGGTACTCACGGCTAGACCAAAGGTCAGATATTCGACTTGACGAGAGAGCAAGGTCGTTCTGACGGTGTGTAGGATTCAAGGTTGTGTAAAGCATAGTACCAGCGTTCTGTTGTCCAACTTCGCCCTTTGTCTCTTCCAGAGTAGCCTTATACAATCCTTGTTTTCTTTTCGGATTTGTAGTAGCATCCTTGATATCAATCATATCGCCTTTGCACGAATCTCGATGGGTAGGGCCACATGTAATGCCCTCGATGAAGGGTCTCTCATTTGGAGCATCGGATATTGTTGTCGCGGATCCGTCAGAGGCAGTGTTGCTGGATATTTCGGGTTTAGTGAAGACATTCTCGTCCAGGTTTTCACATGGATGATCCTTTTCGTAGTTCTCGCGTGCGGTGAGACTAATTGCGTCCTTGTTGACGTTTACAGCAAGAAACGAGCTTGGTACTGCAGTGTGTTTGTGAGGGGCCTCCGTATCCAAAGTCTCCTGCATGAGTGAATCTGTGAAGGGAATAAAATGAGAGGGCCTGTGAATGTTGGAAAGCAAAGGACTCATCGCTAATAGGCCTTCGATAGGCGATAGCATTCAATTTGTAAACGATTGCGGTCATTACCATAGGTCAGAGTCGACAAAACGTTCTCCTTCAGGTCACCAGTTACTGCCTCAACCGTGTCCGTGGGCGCGCCAGCAGTCGTCGATGCCGCGTTCAAAGCGTCCTCATGGTTGAAGTTCAAGTCTCCTGCGAATTTGTCGCCGTCTTCATCGTCCGTGATATCAGATCCAAGATGTTGATTCTCTTGGCTCTTTTGATGCTGATCAACTTCAATACGTGTGCCATGAGTTGAGAACTGTGGCCCATGGCTGTCATCTTGATGGCTGTAATGACGCTGGTGACGGCAGTCTGCCTCCTTTATACGACGGGAGCTTTGCAATGTCTTTGGAACCTCTGATTCAGCGATTGAGCGGACAGTGGTGATAGCCCAATCTGTCTCTTGAACCATGGAACATGAAGTACTGCCTTCTGAGACGTTCGCCTCGTAGTCCTCAAAGTTATCGATGTTGATCTCATCTTCACCGCGCTGGGTTTCCAAAGGGCCTATGACGTCTGTGAATCAAATACACGATCTGATAAGTCATTAGCGTAATGAGGTGTGCCCGGAAGTTATCATTGAACGACTCTGTGGTATTACCTTCCATGATCATGGCGGTTACACCCTCACCTAAACCATGCATACAGTTATATTAGCCAAAGGCGGAATACATGTGTACAAGAGGGAGGTTCTGAGTCCGTCCACATACCTCCGTATCGCCGCCGGCTTATAGGTCTGATGCATTCAGACACGTTGGAAGTGGCAGGATCATTTCCATCATAGGACCCTCCCTGGGGTTCTCTCGAATCCCCTGGAAACGGAACAGAATAGTATAGGAAAAAGGTCCAACGTCAGGATGGAAGGTACTGCAGTTCAGTCCCTATTCTGTAACGCAACGTAGGTGTAATCACTACCATCCACGTTGCCAGCAGCTTGATGAATAGCTGATATGGACTTGGTGGAACATGAGTCTTGCCCACCGTTGGTGCTGAAGGCACTGGATACAAGTTCGCCTATTGAGGCGATCGCGAATAAAACGAAGTATAAAAAGTAAGCCGCGTAATCCGAATATTCCAGTCTTCAATCCACAAGTCGTGGTGGGTCACTCTACCTTTCCCAGCCATACCGGACGGTGATACAGATGAGGTAACCTCTGCGTGTTGCTTCGATAAAGAGTTCTGACATGAAATTCCTTCATCATCCACAGGGAGATGTGGACAGCTTGCTGATGTATACCGTGCTCTCATGATGGCCCAGCAAGTGAGAGCTGCCACTGCTGCCGTCACAACAAATGCGATGTTGAATCTGTGCGCCTCAATGTCGTATCGTTCTGCAACGTTATGGATTCGCCAACTGGTCTGGAATTGATTCAATAAGGTATAGCGGCGATGCGATAGCGCGGACTGACCGTGGCCGTCGCCCGCTGGACTCGCAGGGCAGTTTAAGAAAGCAGTGGATGGAGTTGGAACTTTTGTTGATTTTCGTTGTGAAAGTACGGTGGGAGGAAGGAAGGGGTCTGTGGTGGAAGGATCATTGGTGACGAGGTCAGAGAATAGCCAGTGGTAGAGCATGTTGATACCCTTCTTGACATGGCACTTCAAAGCGGCGTTCGTAGTGTCTATGTTGTTAGAAGAACGAAAGAAAGTTGAGCAAAAGATCCGGGGAGAGGGTTCAAAAGAATGCAACACAGCTTGTGTCACAGCCTCTCATATGTGACTGTGATTCAACTTGCATTGTTTGTTGGTCGCCCTTTTTTTTTTTTTTTTTTTAACCCTCTCCACTTCTTCAAACTTTCCACCCACCACCAATTGCCTCTGGGGTCATGGGGAAGAGAAACAAGCAGGTTGGCAGAATTGGCAATGCCATTGTCAACAGCATCATCGAGCCTATCATGAAGATGCAGGAGGAGAACCCGGAGATCAGCTCGTTCGAACTGACGAATAAGCTCAAGGAGCGCAGGGAGCACAACCGTACAAAGAGGGACCTCCTTGCTCAATCCGTAGATCGGGGTGCGTATCATCTAAGGGACTTCTACATGACCTGCTGTTATCAACTCCACGAGTGTATATGCTAATCCCGTTGTCTCATGACTCCCTTCACTCTTGTACAGCACTCGAGATTATCAAGGCAGAGAAACAAAAGTTGGCTTCCGGTATCCTTGACGACGACGATGATGATGATGTCGACGACAATTCAGACAGTGACAGAGAATACCCGCCTGCTACCGACGGATCACCTGTTGTCATGATGGAAGTCAAGAATACCAACAGTATGAACAAGAGTATTACATCACGATGGAAGTTTCCCCAAAGCACCTCTACAACCGCCTCTGCAATAGCCTCACCTTCGGTCTCAGAACCAGGGACACCGCCAATCGAGGGAACTATGCCAAGGCCAACGGAATCTATCGCAACGCCGTCTACATTGGATCCGCTTGCAGTAGATGCAACCCCTACGGCCTTGGCTCACCAGGCTGCCGAGACCGCTTTGGTTAACAGCAACAAATCAAAAAAGCGTACAAAGTCGTCTTCCAATACCCTCAGTGAAGCCTCTGGAAGCAAGCGACACAAGTCCTCAGAAGAGTACGCACCACCCAAAATTCGACTGGAAGATTTGGGTGGAGTTGATCATTTCATCGAAAAAGTGAAGGAATATGTGATGATGCCTCTCGCGCATCCAGAGGTCTATATACACATGGGTGTGAAGCCGCCGCGGGGGATCTTGCTTCATGGCCCTCCAGGAACAGGAAAGACCATGATGGCCAATGCCGTTGCTGGAAGCCTAGGTGTGCCTTTTATCACTATATCTGCGCCATCGGTCGTTTCAGGGATGTCTGGAGAATCTGAAAAGAAAATCCGTGAGGTCTTTGAAGAAGCCAAGGAGCTCGCCCCTTGTTTGATGTTCATCGACGAGATTGATGCCATTACGCCAAAACGGGAAACGGCACAGAGGGAGATGGAAAGACGGATAGTCGCCCAGCTTTTAACATGCATGGATGGTATGTGAATGGGCTTTGCTTGCTGCTGCACCGCACGAATGTTTTCTGCGGACTTTAGTAACTTTTAACAGGCATTCGATGATAGATCTGAACCTAGAGAATACCAATGGAAAACCAGTTATGATTATTGGAGCCACCAACCGACCCGATTCATTGGATCCCGCCCTTCGACGTGCAGGGCGCTTTGATCTGGAGATCAATATCGGCGTACCTGATCAGGATGCCCGCGAACAGTACGTTACCATTTGGGCAGCTGCAATGACCATGAGTTAGCGTGTATTGACCTCTGCATTTTGTGGTGAAAATAGGATTCTACGTGTGATGGCCTCGAAGCTCAAGTTGGCTGGAGATTTTGATTTCAAGGAGCTTGCCAAGATGACTCCTGGATATGTTGGAGCCGACCTGAATGCATTGACTGCAGCAGCAGGCGTCGTTGCCCTTAAACGCATCTTCCAGGAAATCGGCAACGTTGACAAGATCATGGAGGAAGAAGTACTAGAAGGCGTGACAAATGAGCTCGTGATGTCGAACACAACCACAGAAACCACTTCACCTATGGCAGTGGCGACAACGAAGACGACAGCCACAATGGTGACAGATATCCAAAAACATGACCATCGCCACAAGCCAGTTCACTCGATTAGCGCATTCTTACAGTCCCACCCCGATCCCCTAACACCAGAGCAACTGGAACCACTTGTTATAACTAATAGCGACTTTCTGGTCGCATTGACCAAGGTTCAGCCCTCAGCAAAACGTGAGGGTTTTGCTACTGTACCTGACGTTTCTTGGGACAAGATTGGAGCGCTTCAGTACGTCCGCGACGAGCTTCGGATGGCAGTCGTCGAGCCTATCAAATATCCGGCCTTGTTTGCCTCGGTCGGCATTCAAACCCCGGCGGGTGTCCTTTTGTGGGGTCCTCCTGGATGCGGAAAGACTTTGCTGGCCAAAGCTGTCGCAAGTGAGAGCAGGACCAATTTTATCTCAGTCAAGGGACCAGAACTCCTGAACAAATACGTGGGAGAGAGCGAAAGAGGTGTCCGACAGGTCTTTGCCCGAGCCCGTGCTTCTGCTCCCTGCGTGATCTTTTTCGATGAACTTGATGCCCTTTGCTCAAAACGCGATGATTCTCAGGTGAGCTATGCGTATTAAACA
>Ga0247824_10000426_pt1 | contig 20460 bp, 23 predicted proteins | sample 13C_PalmiticAcid_FD_194412 | JGI IMG/M metagenome (GOLD analysis project Ga0247824, IMG submission 194412) | Soil microbial communities from agricultural site in Penn Yan, New York, United States - 13C_PalmiticAcid_Day48 | ecosystem: Environmental > Terrestrial > Soil > Agricultural land...
GTATTTGCATGAAGAGACCCGCTATGTCACCTCTGAGCTCAAGATACTCAAGCTATTCAAAGACAGGTTGAGAGACATCCCTGCGAAGCCTTCGCAAAGCATGCATGAATTGATATCAGCGGTGTCCGATGTTTTGGATGCCATGGCTGACGCCAGTATCAAGGATCTGAGCCAAAAGAAGCTGTATGGATTCCTATCTGAATACTTGGACGGTCTAAAGGCCACGTCGGATCCTTCCTTGATGTATCAGGCCGCCTATGTGTATCAGGCCTTGCAACGCATCCCAGATCGGGTGATAATCTGGCAGTCAGCAATGTCGCGTAATGGGATGGCGACGTCAAGGCATTTCAGGATAATGGGCACAAATGATCTGGACCTCGACGAGATTCTTGGACAGTTTCAGACAATCTACTCCAAACCTACTGTTCACTCTGGAGAGAAAAAGTGAACCATCACTTCAGGAGCATCTTCGAGAAGGTTGCAGTTTTGAATGCAAGCAAGCATGGTACCCAGCAATTCGCATGGCAGGCGCCCTGCTCAGATGTGGTCGATTCACTGATTTCAAGATATTTATCTGCGGAGTGCCATGTCGACAAGATCCAGCTTTCCTATGGGGACTCTGCCAGTGCTTGAAGGGCCTTGCATCTAATTTGGACTGGGATACGGGACTCGATTGAATGCAATTGCGCTCTTGGAAGAGATGTATCTGAGAGATGATATCTGGGGTGACCAGGCATACATCAAGAAGAGGATCGTTGAAATCCTTACACAGCAAGCCTCTCTTCTTGAGACTGTCAAGCAAGGTATGCAAATCAAAAGATGAAGCCTTGTTGCTTTGTGTTTGGGCAACGATTCAGACGAACTAATCAGTGCACTTTCGTATACTTGACCTGAATGCTTCATTGATCAATACAGCCGCCGCGACTCTCTTACAACAATTGAGGACAGATCAACCCATGGATAGAGTGTATCGAGAGCAAAGCCCAGGAACCTGTCCGTTCAATGCGGCCTTTCCATTGCTATCGACTCCATTACTACTCGACCCTGTTCAGGATATTCTTGGAGTTGAGAGTAGACTGCGTCGGCTACGAAAACAACGGCTGAAGGAGAGGAATGCCATGTATGTCGAGATTCAAGCCAAGGATAGCCTGCAAAGTCTCGGTCGCAATCAATTCTCTTTGATGGACAAGGTTAAAGAGTTCTTGAGTAGTGATCAGAAATTGTTCCTGGTGCTTGGAACAGCTGGCACAGGCAAGTCAACATTCAGCCGTGAACTCGAATGTGACCTGTGGCACTCCTACAAGAGATTGGATGGCGATATACCGATTTACATCAACATGGCTACCGTCGACGGACCAAATGAGGATCTGATCACCAAAGTGCTACAGAAGACAGGGTTCAGCAAAGATCAGATTGGCGAGATGCTGACGCAACCCGAAATTCGTCTTGATCTGCGATGAGCATGATCAGATCCAGCCAAAATCAAACTTGTATACGGGCAACATGATGAATCAGGTACAAGATTGGGATGCCAGGGTGCTGGTGTGTTCTACGGAAGCATATCATATATGGTGAGGAACAACGTAGAGGAGACAAGTGGGGACAAATCTCCATTGCTTTGTTTATCGTTGAAGACTCATCAGGCAGCCCTTTTCACTTTTCACTTTCTTCAGCCATGGTGATAGGAGTGGCTAGAAACACATCGCCGTAGACCAGATAGAAGGACACCGCATGAGGCAAGTGGCGACAGAAGGCTCTGCTATTTGGCTGTTTCCTCGTCGCGGAGGCCCCATCTGACAATGTCCCCTTCTCTTTTCACTTTCACTCTCTCTACCTATGGCTCCAAAAGAGAGGAGAACAGCACAGGAATCAGTTGTTGACCGGGCCTGCTGGTTTACTCTAGGTAATGGTAGTGTCTGTGGTGGCCAATCATGGCGTTGTTGTACGGATGTTCAGGATGGATGCGAGCCGGGTTCTCCTTGGGTCCGTGAGAAGCATGTAGGCTAAGTGGGTTCCACGAGTCTGCTTCTTGCTGTGACCTCTCCTTTGTCTTGTACTAAGGATGGTGCTGGATTTGAACAGCTGTTTTCGAGTTGCTCTGTGGTGAGAGGCGAATGGGCCAAGTGGGATCACGGGCTTATTTCTTGCTACGACCTTACCGTTGCTCTTTGCGGGGCACATGGTGTGCTGCAACTTGAACAGTATGTTCTCCGTCAGACTCTTGGGTCCATGAGGGTTCTTGAGATTGACACTTCCCTCCATATGACCCCATCCATTTCCTGACTCCACTTCTCGCTGAGAAGAGGTTGCCTCGCTCAGCTGCGGTTGTTTTCACCGCTGGGTGACTGGGACCACCATATTATGTGGGTTAATAGCATCAAGGAAGTTGTGCGGTCGTGGTTGTCTCTTCATTCCACTAACCATTACATCTTTTCTCAGTCTGCATGCTCGTATTTCTAGGTCATCATTCTTATCATTCTATGCACGGCCGTATAGTACTATCTGCAAGGGATGGTAACCATGTTGGAGAACCGACCTCAAAGAGGGACAAGCAAATTCAACCCGGATCCAGATCATCAGCGACCATCAAGTATCCATATCCGAGAGGTGGTGCAGATAAAAATCCAAGTGACGGGGGACATCGCCAGTACACGGGAGATCATGTGGTTTCCAGGGTAATGCTTCCATGGCTACCATTTTTTATCTTGACTTCAAATTCGGCTGCACTAGGATGTGATTCCAGCACGAAGGAGTTTCCAGGGACAATGTGGTTGTTACAGTTGTTGGTCAAACCTCCAGTTGCATGGCTTCCTCCGGTATACAATGCATTACGCCTTCAAGTCGCCCATCAGATATGCTGTGCTGGGTTGATGTCTCTGAATAATCAATTCGTAACGTGAATCGAACCGACTGAAAGTAGAACGTCAACACCTCGACTGAGAAGTAAAGTGCCCAGACTCGTGTCGATAGTAAAAACTGGGATCCTTTGTGCGTGATGTTTGAGAAAAGCCATGCCTGATTATCCCGCATGCATAGCGACTGGAATCCGTGCTATCGTGCTGTGGAGTGGTATCCAAGCCAGCTGTCATGAGGCCACAACGACTTGTCTAGTTGAGAACATTCTTGCGGGGGTCACCATTCCAAATAGAGTACAGAGCCGTCTCTCATTGTTTCGTATTGGTATTATCCGCGCAAAGTCCACATTATCCTTGAGTGTGGACGTGGCCAAATCGACGCAGGCTTTTGGCAGAGGTGGTTGAGATGATCCCGAATACTTGTGAATTGATGTGTGGAATGTCGATCCGGTGACCAGAGCTTACATCCCGGACCCATAATTGCCTTTGGTTCTCTTGAAAAAAGATTCAACGTCTTGAGTTGCTGCACCGCTTCCTGTGCCCTCTAAAATGGAGCTACAAACAAGAAAAAAGGAGTACCATGTCAATGGTTGACTCTCGTTTTGATATTCCGAGCCGGAATTCACTTCTGGCTGAGAATGGGTCGAGGGATATGGAACTTACGCTAGTTCAGACCTCTATTGGACCCCCGTTCCACGCTATCCACGAGAACAAGAGTGCCGACAATGAGGCCGGACATGACGACCTGCTTTCCAAGTGGTGGTGCTGAAATCTTTGCTGCCGTGCCTTGTGCACAAACGATTGTTTAAAGACATAACTGACAGGCGGACGCACGGTACATCGAAGGTCGGCTGGGCAGGCTTTTGGTAAAAGTCTCGAGAGGGACTCGAGGCACTCGTGAATCAAGTTTTGAATGAGATGATCGCAGAGGTGTGTTTAGGATCCTGCTTGTAGTCGGCTTAAGCCCGTTTCCAGCTGGTACTGTCAGTCTGTCCTGATCACGCCGCGGTGGGTTCCCTCCAGGTTGGTGGTTGAGGAGGATCCCTGAATGAGTTCTTTCGTTTTGGCCATGGAGTGGAGAGAGGGAAACGAGAGGGGCGATGGCTTGTGCCGCGAGCAGCTCCTGCAGGAGGACGCGATTTTATTTGTCCCTGCCCAAGGAATTCAAGCATCCACAAGTCTTTTTTTCTAGATAAACTGAGATTGGTGCTCGTTAAGGTGAGAGGGTTCATGTCTCGCCTTCGTCCAGGGCCATCAACGTGTCCGTTTGCTTTTGGATCTTGACTGCCTGAATGAACTCTAGGAAGGACTCGCCTTTCAGAACCGCCTCAAGGTTATAGAGCGTTTTTTTTTTTGATTCTGTGATCGGTCGCCCGCTCCTATGACAGCAACGTGAGGAGGGTCTTGTCAGCAAAGAATGGACTCGGGTGAGAGGAGTAGCATGAAGGCAGGGTTCATGAAGCCATGAATCTGGAGAGAGATGTTCTTACCTGAGGGTAGTTGTATGTCCTGATTCTCTCTGACCGGGTGTCGGATACGTCTTGTTCCCTACTTGAGTCCCGTCCTTCCTTGGCCAGCTTTTCTCTCTCGAGATCGAAGAGTCTAGCCCTCAAGATTCTGAACGCCTTTGCCCTGTTCTTTTGAACAGTTCGTTCGTTCTGAACAGCGATGATGATCCCCGTAGGTCAAGGGGTCAACTGGATGGATGGCAGAGTCCGATCTTGACGCTCGGAATACATCTACACACACATCCGATTCGTTGATATGCACCTGAGCATCTGTAGGCTGAGGCATGAGGGCAACTGTTACGGTTGATATGTGGAGCCTCCCAGCCTCCGTGGTTGGGACACGCTGCGCTCGGTGGACTCCACTTTCGTATTTGAGATGGCCGAATACATTGGATCCAGAGATGTTGATCATGGCAATCCTACATCCAATGATCCCAAACATATTAGTATGACCATGTTTTTCTTGGAAAGACCACAATCGACGCGCGAGTAGGGCTAACGAAAAGGACATCCTCGTCCAGGTACCCTTACCTTGATCCCTCCAAGTGTGTCCCTGGTCATTGACATCACCTCCCACTTCCAACGTTGCCTTTCCGCAAAGCACACATATTCACGATTCGGCTACAAGCAATCCAGCGTCGTCACCACCCGTCCCTGCACGGATCTCCAGGATTGCGTTGGCTTCGTCCGCAAAGTCCTTTGGTAACACGGCGAAAAGGAGCTCCCTCTCCATCGTCTCGATGTTTCCATTGGTGGTCTTGATCTCTTCTTTGACCTTTTCCAAGATTTGCTCCATGTACTGTAGGTCTTGAATTAGAGACTTGACCTCATAACACTTTTCTGTAATTGGTGCGAGGGTTTGGAGCTGGTCGGTCAATTCGTTAGACTTTTGACGTGAGGCAGGCCAGCAGGCCATGTATTTCCTTGATGCAGATTCGAGTTTTGGCCTCATCTTGTTCAGCATTGGTGTGCGAAAGACGACAGGAGATGTTGTGATCGAAGAGGTCCTGCTGCACAGAGCTGGTAACGATGAGATCCGTGTGATGGTGTGGACCGTTCAATTGATGCGCCATGGCTACTGAGCGAGCCGTGTCTTGACAAGATAGAAGGCGCCGGACCGGATAAGAGTGCTCGGATATCATAGGGGTTGTCCGGGTGGATAGGGTCCGTCTTTCGTGTGAGTGAGTTTGAAGGGGTCGGCGGCGTGAGTCTTGGGTGACGAATCGCACTTGAGAGAGAGCGTCGACGACTCGGAGTGGCCTTGATCAGTTGAGCTGATGAGCGAAGGGTTGATGCCATGGTGACCACGACGCGAATCAGGACGAGGTCAGCTTTGCGAAGCGCAGACTCACAAAACGGTGCGACCTTGGCCACAAAGACGACAGTGCATGGATAGGGGGATGGTGCGTACCATTGTACCACTCGACCATGATTCTACGGACAGTCTAAATCAGTGGTCTTCGCCCACCTATGATGGAACCACTCCGTCTCACGGGTCTCGGAGAATGTGAACTTGTGAACTTCGCCAGATTGTGCAGGGGCGCAAGAGAATTTCTGAGAACAGTGTTCCAATAATTTTCTATGCTGGGCTCGATCGCATGCTTCGCCATCGCCATTTCCCTCTCCGAACACACAGGAAGTGGGACACCTTATAACCACCACCTTTGAACTCCAAAAACATTTTTCATCCTTTCCTCCCGCATCCGCTCATCAAGATCAATATCACTCACTGCCTGTTTATCCTCAAAGGCCATGGACAACCGAGTCGCCGTCAGGATCTCAGCGATGGTGGCTGGAGCCGCCAAGGTAAGATGTGTGACCAGTTGGCCACACCTCTTCTTTCTTCCTCCCCTCACTCCGTCTCTAACACCCCACCGCACCCTTTCTCTCTTTCCCTTCCAACGCTACGAGGCATACTCACCTGCCTCACTTTCTCCCTATCATAGCACGACTCCTCCGTCCTATCCAGCAATGAAGTCCGCTCTTATCAGCAGAGTCTTGTCTACTTTGCACGGCCATACCTCCAACCTCCAATAGCTGACCTCTGCTTAACTTTGCCTTGTCACCTCGGCAGCATAGCTCATTCCGTATGGTCAAGAGTCTTCGCCTCGGCGTCTGCACGCAGTGAAACGATGAAACTTGCCAAATTTCGACTGTTCTGATTCCATCCAAGTGCGAGCACAAGCACCGTTGGACTGTGGTGCATCAATCAACATGCAGCTCATACCATCAACTCTGGTAGGTCATGGTTCACAAACGATAGGAAAGTTTGTGTTCGAGAGTATGGCGACGATTACTCAGACTCTTGTCTAACATTTCTCGCTATTGAATACACAGACACGCACGATTTCATTGGGAAATGTATGCCACACGGTAAGGGCAGAGAATGCGGACGGTCCGATGTGTCCCTCAAAAGGTCAAGAATACATCCTATCCCTATTCACGCTTTTCTAACTCGAGACGGTTTCTCTTTTATGATGGTACTTTAATTGGAAAAAAAAAAACAAAAAAAAAGAACACTCCCAACTATACAATCTCCTTGATCACTGCAGTGCCCGCCTGCGAGGAGTGCTGAAGGTTCTCCCCGACCTGCAGGAATAAGAGGTAAGGAAGACCGGTAACCCCTCCCTTCCCTCTGCTTGACTGAATACAGTAAAAATGGAACTAACCGAAGACTGTCAAGGTAAATAAAATGGGTTCGTCTTCTTCGTTGTATGATAGCGTCATCTGCGGCAACTGTTGGTCTTTCAGTTCGGAACGAACACGATTGATCGTTACTTTCGGAAACCCAGTTATCTTGTTAATGCCATCGTGTGACATGGATGGCTTACTCTCATCTCCACGAAGACACTTGATGATGTACTTTTCCACGTCGCTGAGCGGCTTCTTTGCTGCTTTGTCCGCATCAGATCTTCCGGTCCAGAGATGAACACGAGGGGTAACAGGACTGGGACTAGTTGCTAAAGGCTGGCGGTCCACGAATAAGGCACCCGTGCCACTTGTCTGAAATGCCTCTTGAGGACTGCTTGGTATCATTGGACCTTGCAACACAGCCGGAGTATGCGTGGAAGCCGAGTAATAGTCATTTCCCCCTGGAACATGGCTTTCAAAAAACATGGCACCCGTGCCATTTGTCTGAAATGCCTCTTGAGGACTGCCTGGTATCATTGGACCTTGCAACACAGCCGGAGTATGCGTGGGAGCCGAGTAATAGTCGTTTCCCCCTGGAACATGGCTTTCAAAAAACATGGCACCCGTGCCACTTGTCTGAAATGCCTCTTGAGGACTGCCTGGTACCATTGGACCTTGCAACACAGCCGGAGTATGCGTGGGAGCCGAGTAATAGTGGTTTCCCCCTGGAACCTGGCTTCCAAACATGGCACCCGTGCCACTTGTCTGCAATACCTCTTGAGGACTGCCTGGTATCATTAGACCTTGTGACACAGCCGGATTATGCGTGAGAGCCGAGTAATAGTGATTTACACCTGGACCATGGCTTTCAAACATGGCACCCGTGCCACTTGTCTGCAATACCTCTTGAGGACTGCCTGGTACCATTGGACCTTGTGACACAGCCGCCTGGTAAAGCGCAAGAGCCGAGTAATAGTGATTTCCTCCAGGAGCCTGGGCTACCGCGGACGTGGCGCTGCTTGCCTGTGATACTCCTCGAGGTCTACTTTTCAGTGGTCCTCCTTGATGGCTGCCTGTCTGCTGTCCTCCCCGATGGCTGCTTGTTCGTGGCTCTCCTTGACGACCGCTATGACTTGAAGTCATTGGACAGTACCGAACGGAATAACCGGGACTTGTCTGGTCTACCGGGAGCGTGGCGCTGTTTGTATATGGCCCCACTTGACTACCTTCAGGTATGGTCAGATTTGATGGAGGCGGAGGGTAGGTGTTGCTTGTCTGTCCCATTTCATGAAGGACGATGGGATTCGTGGATGGGTGGTTTCCTTCAGCCATGCTTTGGGTGATGGGGAATTTGGTGGTATGCTGTTGGAGGAGAAAAGTGGAAGCGGTGTACCGTTGATGGAGGAAAAAAAGAAAGAAGACAAAAGGGAAAAGAGAAGAGAAAAGCAGGATAATACTTATACTTGACAAGGCGACAAGGCAAGAGAGAAAAGAGAAAGAGAGAAGTAATAATACCGGTGCTTGTCGAAGCGACAAGGTCAAAAGCCTCGGGTTATGGTTCATTGACGTTCCATTGTCACGATCGCTTCTACGCGATCGTCCGTCGCTTTTTTCGTTCCAACCACAGAAGACAAACATATTGATGTTCCATGTTGTGCAGACCCTCGAGCCTTGTTAGACTGCCGGTGAGCGTGCAGGTGATGAATGAACTTCACAGTGCAAATGCATTAGTATCTCCTTGATCTATGTGCTGGCCTGTAAAGAGTTTAACGGTCGTTTAATTGCTGTGTGGTACTAATTCCAACTTTCTGACACCCGCGCAAAGACATTCGGAATATGTAGACCATGATAATGTTTCTGGTGAATACAATTGTTAGTACTTTACCACGGATCACTCTGGCCAAAATCCATCACGGATATCGAGAACCGCTTATTGTTGTCTGTTTCGTTTCCCTTTGTCTGCGATGCTGTGAGCCTTTTTTTTTGTTTACAATCGGCTTGTTTATGAAACGGGTTCCATCTTGGCACCGCGCATGTGGCTAATATGATAGATTTCAGGTACGTCGATGGAACGTGGCGATGACGACCTGTATTAAGTAATCCAAAGCCGGCGAAAGAGATGGTGTTGCTGGGAAGAGGACACAGGAAAGCGTGAGGCCACGGACGAAAGTCAGACAAAGTGAAAAGAGTGTGGAGAAAGAGAATGTCTGTGTTTCGTGGTGAGAATGGATGCATTGCCGCCTCAATTGACTGCAAACTCCAAAAGGGCGAATTTTGCGCGTAGCCTTCCACTGCATGGAACGATGGAACAAAAAATTCCCCTCCACTGCAGGTCCCCCAGGAGAAAAGCTTACCTACCTCTGAGAACCTTTCAAGTCACGATCGATCAATAGCCATATTCAATGGAGGATGTCTTCACGAATGGCTGGAGCATCTTGCAGCAATTAGACTATGACGAGGTTATCGTCGCCGCGCTCTCTTCAGGTGGTGTCATCTGGCCGTTTGAGTTCATGCTGGGTCTCGTAGTGCTGCAACATCTTGACTCGACAACCAACAGTATCTCGTGGTCTGATCCTTCTAGTCTCAACGATGCACGCCATGGTACTCCACCATTCGATCCGATCCGATCCACGTCGATCATGTCAATCCGAGCGTGTACTTCACGGATTTTCGACGGCACCACTGGTTGCGAAGGTCTTTCCCAGTTGAGTTGAATGTCCCTGCCAAGAGAACACTCAAATGGCAAAGGGCATAGAGAGGCACTCCTCTCTCTCGGGTTTGTTGTTTGTGCCGATGGAAAATTAAGACCTCCGTTGAATGTTGTTCCTTGAACCTCTGCTGTCTTTTTTTTTTTGCTCTGCGATGATGGCCCAGGCCTGATCGAAAGACGAAAGCACGCGGTTATCAGTGCCATGCCGAAATAGGACTGGATTCGCAGGCGCCGCTCCTTCGCTCGTAAAACATATCCCGTTCCTTCCGGATGAGAGCTTCTTGGTCCCTAAGGTGTTAATGCAGTTGGTGTCATGAGTCTTCTTCTTGGTCCCTCAAGTGTTTATGCAGTTGAGTCTGCATGTCAACTTGTCAACTCACGATAGCTGTACCCATCCTTATGAGAGATAGCTCAAGAGAAGCACTGAAAGGCGTAATCGATCGCGGGATAGTCTGCGTCTTGACAGGATAGAAGTGCTAGAGGCAGCTGCTCGGAGATAGATAAGGTGCGTGAGGCTCTAGAGAAGCACTGAAAGGCGCAACCGGTCGCTGGATAGTCTGCTTCTTGACAGGATAGAGGTGCGGCGATGGAGGCAGCTGCCCGGAGCTGTCCAGGTGGATAAGGCGCGTTTTGTTGAGAGCGAGAGGGTGAAGGTTGGCGGTATTGCTCAAGAGTGGACAGACTGATGAGTCGCCGAAGGTGTACATGACAGAGGGGCTATGCAGACCAGCCATGAGCGGAGGTGCCGATGAGCGGAGACTTTATGCCATGGGGGACCAGGAAGGACGATCAGTCGCGAAGGAGCAACCTGGCACCGAAGCGACACGAAGCACACAAAAGGGTTGGCACCCCCAGTCACACTGTCTTCAGTCGACTGTGCGCTGTCTGCAGTGCATCGGATGCGGAACAGGACGGAGGGTGCTGTATCAGGATGGTTCTGGGCCCGGCATTATTATGACATCGGACTGGCCGGAAGGACACTGTGAATTCGCCATCGGTGGCTCCTGTCCCAAGACAAGACGCAACGATCGTCTGCAGGATGAACTATCAACTCGGAGCTCTTGATCTAACACTCCCCCCCGTCGACGGTACAAATAAACTTTTCGACTTGGCGAAGCAACAGCGGGAGATCTGAGCAATTGCCCTGTCCATCATGTCCTTTAAAACAATCTTTCTCTCCCTTCTCACACATCCGGCCTCTGTCTTCAATTCCCTTCCCCTTCTTCCTCGATACACACAGCTCAACTCTGCTGTTCAATCCATTGTCCATCTTACCACCCTCATCCACCTTCAAAGGCCATGGACGGCCTACAAGCATCGCAGTAGAGATCTGCGACCAAGGTAAACGATTTGTCCTTGTCTATCCGAACGACTTTCTTCTTCCTCTTCTCCATCTCCGTCTCCACTTCACCGTACCCTTTCTCTCCTTTCTCTGTCAATAACTGCGAGGCATACCTTGCTCTTTCCCCCTTGTACTGTACTCCCTCGCCCTTTCCAACACACCTGCAACTTGTCTACATTGCACAACCATTCCCTCAAAAACTGACCCATCATTCCGACTTCGCCTTAGCATTTCAGCAGCCACAGCGCTTTATGAATGATCAAGGGCCTTCGCCTCGGCGTTTCCACGCAGTGAAAAGGGGGAAGCTTAGCTACTTCACGGTTGTATCTGATCTCATTCAAGCACGGCACACAACCATGGTGCGATTTGCGGCTTCACGTCACTACTCTGGAAGGTCATGATGGATGTACAAAGTGCCGGGGGAGAGTTTGTGTTCGAAAGTAGTATGGTGACGATGACACTTTGAGTTGTCTAACCCTTCTTCTTCCTCTCCACTATCAAATGTTGCAGATACGCACCAAGCACAATTGATTGCCACTGTTTGAGCTCCACGAGCGAATGTGGACAACATCTCCCCGGGTTCCTCAAAGGTAACACAAAAAAAAAAAAAACTCTGCTCTTTGTTCACGTACTCGAGATACTTTTTGTATTGACGGATAATAAAATACTTTTAACTGACAACCTCGCCACAATTCCTTCTGATCTCTGCAGTGCCCGCCTGCGATCTGGCTGTGCGGCACTAAAGGTTCGCTCCCCTATCTGCAAGGGACATGATGAGGGGTATAAACCTGGTCCGAGGAGGATACACTGCTTGAATTGGCTACATATCAATGGTCAAGACAAAGACCCGTGTGCCTTCTTGTGCCTCAATCGTGAGCTCCGTACGCGGTAGCCGTAGAACTTTCAGTTCTCCAAGGACACGGTTGATCGTCCCTTTGCCAAAGCCGGTCAACTCCTTGATACGAGAGTACGACATGGGTTCTTTCCACAGATGCCAAATTATAAGCTTGTACACTATGTCGAGCTGTCGACGACATTTCCTCGCTGCTTCGGTTCTTGGGACCTTGCGTACAACAAGAGGAGGAGCCTTCCCGGTTCCCGGAGCCTGCACTCCCACAGAAGTGACGCCCTCGTTGCTTGCCAATTGTCCATCTTGAAATCCATCTGGCGCCATCATACCAAGCTGCTGATCGCTCGATGGGGATACCAGAGAAGGCGGAGGGTCGGAAAGATTGTAATTTCCTCCTGAAGGCTGGTCTGCCATATACTCGGTACCAACGACGGTCATCACACCCGTCTGCGGCTGATGACCAAATGACAAGGCTGAGGAAGACAAAGGGTATGTATGACCCCAGCTTGTTGCCGAAGGCTGTCCTGGGGAAACCGGAGAAGGCGGATAGCCAGGGCTTCTTACGGGAGGCGGGGATTCAACGGAGCTGTTACTCATTGTGTCTGTCTGTTGTTGCAGTTGATAGCCACCTGTCGAGTCATGAAATGGGAGAGCCGAGAAAGGTAAGGGGTCTGTATAACTGCAGCTTGGCGCTGAATGCTCGCCTGGAGAGACCGGGGATGGCGGAAGGCCAGGGTTTGTTACGGGAGGCTGGGATCCAGCGAAGCCGGTACTCATGGTGGTTGCCCGTTGTGGCAGTTGATAGCCACCCGCCATCATCGTACCTTGCGGCAACGGACGACCAAATGGAAGAGTTGGGGAGGTCAAAGGGTATGTGCTGCTGCGACTTGGTGCCGAAGTCTGGCCCAGCGAAGCCGGAGAGAGCGGAAAGCCAGGGTTTGTTACGGGAGACTGGGATCCGGCGAAGCCGGTACTCATGGCATTTGTCTGTTGGACCAAATGGTACCGGCCTGTTAGAATCACATCTTGCTGAAACGGACGACAAAATGGATGGACTGATGAAGGCAAGGGGTGTGTGCAACTGCGACTTGGTGCCGAAGGGTGGTCTGGAGAGATCGGAAAAGGCGAAAAGCCAAGGTTTGTTTCGGGAGGGTGGTATCCAGCGAAGCCGGTACTCATGGTGTAGCCACTTGGCGTCATCACACCTCGCTGCAACGGATGACCGAATGGAAGCGCTGAGGAAGTCAAAGGGTGTGTATGGCCGCGGCTTGGTGCTGAAGGCTCGCCCCGAGAGACCAGGGAAGGCGGAAAGCCGAGGCTTGTTAAGGAAGATTGGACTTCAACGAAATCGGTACCCATGGTGTTTGACTGCTGTTCCGATTGATGGCCGCCTGGCATCGTCATACCTGGCTGCACGGGGAAACTTGATGAGACCAATGCAGAAGGACGAGAAACAGAACTAGGATCTGTTCTTGAGGCTTGACTTCCCACGACTGTCCTTGTGTTGCTCGAGATCGTTTCTGCTTGAGCATTTTCTGACTCCACAATGCCTGGCAGCATTGGATAACCCGATGAAGAGATCAAAGCAGAAGGATGAGGACCAAAGCCAGAACCAATTCGTGAAGGCTTACTCCCAGAAATGCTCGGCACAGTCATACCTTGCTGTGATAGAAGACCCGGCGAAATGGGCAAAGCAGGAGGAGGAACAACTCCAGAATCAGGACTTGTCTTTAGGATATTCGATGGTAGGCTCTCTTGGTTATGAACCTCTTTCTGGTCCTCCATCTCCGTAGCTGAATGGAATAGAGCGGGTGAAATTTCGGACAAGAAAGCGCTTGTCTCCTAGAGCTGAGAGTGGAGAAGAGGGGAGGAAGGTGCGGTGCAGTGCTCAGAGAGAAAGAGATGGGGGGATGTGGGAAGGAGGAGAGAGAGAGAGGGAGCTGCACACGTTCCTTAGGATTCCAGCCGCAGTCGCCGAGAGGCTTGGGATCGAGCAACGGGTTGGGCTGCATGGAAGGAGCAAGGGGATGCAGTTGACGATGTTCTGTTTTCAGAGCTGCATGCACTTCGCCAGAGTCGACATTTGGCTGGGATGCGGCCAAGCGCTTCTGTCTGCACCTGACGCCAAGGGCCCTGGAAAGCCGTCGACCATCGTCCGACCTCTGTTGTCCCGGGTAGGCCTCGCAGCTCAGCTCGCTCCAGAGCCTATTGATCTGTACGCACGGGCATCCATTCGGATCAAGCGTGGCTGGAAGAAGACCCGTGCATTTGCCGCGGAGATTTTCTGCTTCGAGTCCCATTGGACAACTTTATTCATGCGCATCTTGTTGGGACACCATGCCAGTTGCCTCACAGTTTCCCTGCCACCCATACCGATTTTGTTCGTTTCTCACTATGATATTTGCTCAATGGCGACATCCATATCGTTTCATCGTTCCTGAAGACTGTTCGGGAAATGGTTTTTTCAGTTTCGTATGCGGCTGCAAGATGTGGACTGGATCAAGGAAGAGGGTTGAAGGTGATGCATGATACACGTTGGGATATTGTCCTTCGCAGAAAATCGCACTCCACATGTATCGTTCTATTGCTGATTGAAATGAGTTGCTCGACGTGCTATCGCATCAAAAGTTTGTCCTGAATCCTGCATTTGATGGAGTATGGAGCATGGCTCCGCTCTTCCGGGTAAGGATCAAGACGCTCCATTGATGCTCTGTGTCGATTCCCTTGTGTATATCTGAGCACCGATCTTCTTCCTCACATCCATGTACCTTCTCTGCGCTCATTTAGGAGAGAATCAGGATCCAGACCCACTCGTCCGCTAACCCATATGAAATGACATTCGTCCGCAAATAAGGCGACGGACACCATCCAGAATCCGCATACTCATGTCTTTTCTCGTCTCCGGAAGACGGTAACAAGATTGTCATAATGGTGTTTCCTCACATTCGGACAATCCAGGTCCACCTCCACACTCGGATAGTAGGGGCCTATGTCGTGTCTCGCAATGCTGGATGTCGCTTGGAAGAAGCTCTCTATTGCCAAGATTCCATCCTGTCACGCCTAAACATGAACGAAGAAAGTCATAGCCCTCACATGTGATAGCACAGAGCATATGACGCACGAATGTCAAAGATGGCGGTCCATGTCGTATCTTGAGAAGCGATTGTATCATAGTCAGCTCATGAGATATGTCCAGAGTATTCTGATAATGGCGACGGAAACTGATGATGAGTTTTATCCGTGTGCCTCTTGTCCTCAGCTCTTTAAGCGTCCTATTGCCGATCCTTCTATCCCGTTGGGTCGAGGTTGGTGACGAAACCGGCAGAGGAATCCTCTGCGTGTAGAGGGACCAAGGGTAGAAATTAGCTCTTTGCATTCATCTCGGTCAGGGTCCTCTTGAAGACATCCTGCACCCTTCTATTGAAGTCGAACAAATGGTGCTCTCTCTGCGATAGCCTTCTTCTTTGAAAAAGAGTGAGTTAGAACTCTCCGATATCGATGTTGTTGTCAATCGTGAACAGTTTATTCCTTCGAGTGTCGAGTCTAACGTCCTAGTCATGGGCAGTCCGTGTATTCACCATGGCAAGCCTGGCCACGGATTCCTGGTACTGTCGTCTTCTTTGCTTTCTTGAATACCGCTGTTCTCGTGTGATTCAGCTTTCCTACTTTTTTTGGAAACAGCCGCCCTCGTTGACTGCAGGGAGTGATTCTGATCGTTTGGATCTGCGTTTCGTGTGAGTAGCAAAAGTCGCCTGTCCCGCCTAGTACCGTTGTGTTGCTGCTTCCTTGATGATGTACTGTGGCCGTCGAGAGGTGCGAGCGCCAGAGGGGGAAGAGTAGAAGTGCCAGGGAAGGATGAGAAAGAGTGGAGGATCGGGACGAGAGGAGAGCCATTTGGCTGTGGCTTATGAGTGCATGCTGCTCTATCCATGCTGCCAACTTTCACCCTTCTCCAACCACATTCACTAACTTGCTGCTACCCTCTTCTCAACCCTTGCAAGAGTGAGAGAGAGGGATTGATGGAAAACTGGTCACCGACACAGTACATGGAAGGGGGGGGGTGCTGTATATACAATGAAATCCACTTGGAAGGGTCCTCGGGCCCTCGAGGTCGAATCGAAATCAATAGGCAACCCCTTGGATCTGTGTCAATGTGTCAACAAGAGATCGGAATAGGAATCCCCCTTTTTCAACGCCGCGATCTGCATGCAGAGACTCAGAGACTCGTGGCATCTGGCCGCGGAGAATTTCAAAAATCAGGCAGAGGGCAGAGAGCGAATTGAGGCGGATCCACTGAACCTTTGGTCGCCTTCCCGAAAATTGTAGTACTCGTCGGCGAGAACGGACTATATATAGTATAGTATGTTGGGCGTACCTGACGTTTGAGTTCATGGAACTTTTAACACCAATTAGGCCTCTGGAAGTCAGCTCGCCCCCAAACTCTCCTCCGCCCTCGCTCTGAGCCCGATGTAGGTCGACGCGCCGAGAGTGATCTAGGCACTGTAAACATTCTAGATCAGCAACGATGGGGGAAGGATTTGCTATTCATAGCAGCAAACAGTTCCTGTCGACGGATCGTCGGTATAAAAAGGCGCTTTGTCTTCAGAAAAGTCCCTCAGTCTCACTCCCCTCATTTCCTCTACCGTCCAAGGTAACTCACACTCGCTCTATCAGCATTCCCCTTGTCGAACAATCTGATATACTCACACGGCTCTTTTCTTTCTCATCACTGTGCCCTCTCTCTGCGTTCAGTGTCCTCACTCCCTGTCATAAGATGGTTTCCAAGATCGTTGGCCTGACTCTCTTGGCCGCGTTAGCCAGTACTGTCAGCGCTTATACATATTACGCCCACCTCGTCCTGCCAGATCCTACCGCCCTAAATAGTGTTGTTAAGGTTCACATTGTCGATGATCAAGTTCCTGGTAACAACGAGGCTGTCTTCATGGAATATCGGTTTCCAGGATACCCTGATTTTGATCAGTACTCTAGCTTTAAGAAATACGGCTACACCCAGATCGAGGCATCGATAATCTTTCGGGATTCTGAAGTGGAGCTGAATCGCTTAACAGAACCGAATATGTTCACCATGTTTTCCTGCCAGAGGATCGATCGGTTCACGCAGCCAGGGCCCTGCAACAGCACTCTGACATGGAAGGTGTACAGCTGTGAAAACAAAAATTTCTATGACAAAAAGGGCATCCCTGCTCCTCCCCCAACGACGTCGACGCCCGTGGTTCCTTTGGTTCCCTGTCCTACCACGACCACCAATCCTCCCCCACAAACCACCACCACAAACCCTCCAAAACCTACAACAACACCTCCAAAACCAACTACAACGCCTCCAAAGCCAACTCCCACATGCCTTGCTGGATACAATGGAAAGGGGAATGGCAAGGGTCCTGACGGTGCTTGCTGCTCGAAATCTGGTGACTGCAAGGACACCTGCGTCCAAGGAATCTGCAGAGATAGATGCCTTACTGGATACGAAGGCAAGGGGAATGGCAAAGGGCCGAACGGAGCATGTTGCTCGAAATCTGGTGACTGCAAGGACACCTGCGTCAAAGGAATCTGTGGAGTCCATCCTTAGATACACCGTAGATAGTGGAGAATCGCCATAATAGAATAATGCATCCATCCGGCTTGGTTACTCCATCACTTTGTTAACCGAAGCAAGACCTCCAGTATCTGAACAAGGAGTTTCTTGATTCTCTCCATCTACCTTTGTATTTTGCCTACTGACGATCCTGGATCCTTGCAATTGCTTCCTGTTCTGTGAAGCCATATCTCAATGATACGATTCGATCATTTTCCGTACAGTTTTTTCTATCGTGATGATAAGACACATAATACCTTCATTAGTGCCGGAGATCAGAGTGTTCAGCAAGGAAAAGACTCGTTGGGGAGCGCTGGATACCTTTGTGTTACAGTGGGTGAGTGGAATGGAGCGATGATGAGATGTCGCTTCGACAAGATGGTTAACATCGCTACACTGTCCCGAAGATCTGGTATTGCAGCCATGTGGTGGTGAAACTGGTTGAATGGATTGAGGGCAGGGTGACCAGGTTACTTCATGACAAATCGACATCGACATCGTATCGTCCTTGGAGAGGGTTGGAGAATGCTGTTTTCATGAAGATTCGCATGTACCGGCCAGATGAACACAGAACCAGAGATCGAAGCTTCTGTTGTTGCTTCTCAAGGTGAAATTCCTTGTTCTGCTTCTGTATTCGCTGGATCTTGTTCTGATTTCAATGAGATCCTCTCCGCAGTTGTTGCCTCGTTTTGCTGGGTTCCGAGTAGCTGTTCCTGAAGCTCCTGTTTTGTCCATCTCAGTCCATCTCAGTCAAGAATCAGTCAAGGTGCACGCATCAATGAGTTGATCGATAGTAATCTCTTGCATCTCTCGCCTTGAGCTGTGTACTTTTGGCTGTCCTCGGAAATACGGGAGTGGGTGTTCTCTAGCATCCTCGCCGAGTACGTGGTGAAGGAATGGCTGTCGGGTTTCTGTATCAATGATGGTTAAAAGTCGCCACAATTTGAATCCATGTACGGATATCAGTGGAGGGATCTGAGGCCGGTTGGGAAGCAGGTGCTGTCATTATTGGCATTGCAATCCTGAGACCTCCCATGAAGATAAACTGACAGTTACTCTTTTGGTGTTCGGTATTCTCGAATACTGGTTGGATATCCCTCAAGAGGAGGATACGTTTCCCAGTGTTTGGATCGACGGGTGTTGAGAAAAAGGAGAAGTCGCCTTTCCTTCTTGCAACGTTAGCAGACAACACTGTGTCTGCAGGACAAAGGATCAGGGTCGTCCATTGCGCCGGATCAGGTATACTCCTTGTATTTAGACTCCAACACCGTTACTGATTATTTTCGAGCCGATCCCTGTTTGCCGTTAGAGTATCGAGTACCTTGGTTCCACTTGGCTGCACTTGCCGTTGGATACTCTCAACTTTTATGGACGGTGCTAGGACTTTGTTCTTCGGATAGTATCGACGCTTCTGGGGAGCAGGATGTCACTACACATTCCAGAGGATAGTGTAACTTGGCGAGTTCTGGTTGATGTTGAGATGTTGGGAGTAACGTGTTGAGTGAGAAGGGATGGTCGTAGACAATGATCACATCGACAAAGGCTTTATTGTAAAAAGACGGAGAGTGGAACGAGGGGTGGAGAGGCAAACGAAGAAAGAAGGAAAAGAGAGGATTGTCCAGCACTCAAGGCCGCTTCTGGGAATGAGTGTGGCTGAGATTGCACACAAAAGCTTGCCTCAGAACTCTCTGGTCGCTCCTTTCTGGTCGCCATGGCATGAAGTCTTTACCCGACAGCACTACAGATCAGGACCGGACCGGGTGGACACTCCTTCAAGTGCACTTTAGGCGATCCAGCACGGTCAACACATCGTTACTTGTAACTACCCACTACTTCACTCACACCTCCTTTTGGGATCGCTGCGGCCCACTGAACCCTCGCTCTGGTCAAGCAGCAGGAGGAACGTTGTTCCGTTGATGGTCGGTGGTACTGGTGGCAGTGTGTTCACTGGTGACTTGTCTGCCCCTCATACTCCTTGCTCGCAGACGGCGCTCGATTCGGGCACATATTTCACTAGGGCCGGTCAAAAAAGGCATCTTGCATGGCTATGATGCTATAAGGTGGATGCTCTATGCTCTATTGGTAGTCATTATTGCCGCCTATTCAAGAACCCGTGGATCATGAGAGGCGGAGCAGATCGACAAAGAGCCGAGTAAGACCAGCGATCCTTGACTTTGACGAAAATCTTCCCAATACAAAAACGAAGACAGCAGAGATCCGATGTGATCATATGTACTGGGGCTGACAACATCTCCGTTGAGGCCTACTTTGAGGTCCACTGTTATGTTGGTCCTTTGGTCCGATACGGTCATCCCTAGAAAAGACAGCTCCAGCATCGTCAACTCGCTTCATTCAATGCTTGTGGTTCGTTCTGGATGCCTGGCGTTTGCCAGTGTCTCGCCTTATGGTCAGTCTGGTCTGTGCTTTTCTCCATCCGACTACTATCCTGAGAAGACTAGAATTGCTTGATACAGCCTTGCAGGCTACAGGTCATTGCCATCGCAAAGGAGCTCCGATTCAAGGAGTCCTCTGTCTCGCCAGGTTATAACCTTTAATACAACCCATACGCATAAAAAAACGAAGTTCAAGGCATATCGTCATATCAATTATCCATCAAAGTGCCCTCCGAGTGTTTGCACTATTTGGACATCGAATGGTCCACGAAGGCGAATGCCACCAGTTTTTCTGCTAGTTCGGACGAGGGTCGAGGAAGGGGGACAAGGAGAAGGGATAGAGGGTGATATATATTGCATTCGTCGTGTAGTTGAGCTCAAGCGGCATCGGATGTGTGCTATGGTACTCAATCGAACTGTAAAAGCTAGTTCGACTGTTAGGCAGGGCCATTGCCATGATTCTGGAGCGTGGAGAGGTGTCCATGTGGAGCAGTGCTGTTAGTATCTTACATGGCGGGTTAAAGTTTAATTGGCCTCGGGTTTTTTTTTTTTTTTTTTTTTATTTTACCGTTATTGCA